>OFMJ01000124.1_pt1 | contig 86592 bp, 67 predicted proteins | sample 1541801 | NCBI WGS metagenome assembly OFMJ01 (sample SAMN04209234, study PRJEB22552) | human gut metagenome | biome: gut; material: feces | host: Homo sapiens | place: USA: Oklahoma
GAACATCCCGATTGTTGTGGACCGTATGAACCCCATACTCAAAAAGGCCTTCGGTGTGCTCGGGGAAGGGATCGCTTTCCTGTTCTCGGCCGTCATTCTGGTCTACGGCGGCGTTCAGATTTCCAGCCTTGCCATGGGGCAGATGACCTCGTCCCTCGGGGTGGCAGTCGGCCTTTTCTATGTCGTGCTGCCCCTCTGCGGCGTGCTGAACATGATCTATACGGCGCTCAACATTTTAGACATCTGCCTGGAAAAGAAGGAGGCGTAACCTACATGGCAATGGAATCTTTGCTGATCATCGTCGGCGTGCTCGTCGTGCTGCTGATCTTTGGCGTGCCGATTTCCTATTCCATCGGCATTTCCGCCCTGATTGCCATTTTACAGACCGTGCCTCTGGAGGTATCTGTGGTAACCGGAGCGCAGCGTATCTTTGTGGGTATGAGCAAGTTCAGCCTGACCGCCATCCCCTTTTTCATTCTGGCTGGAAACCTGATGAATCAGGGAGGCATCGCAAAACGGCTGGTGGACTTTGTTATGGCGATCCTTGGCAAGCTTCCAGGCGCTCTTCTTGTTACAAACGTAGGGGCAAACGCGCTTTTTGGGGCCATCTCCGGTTCTGCCTCCGCAGCAGCCGCAGCGGTGGGAAGCATGGTAGAAAAAGGCGAGGAAGAGCAAGGCTATGATAAGGCGCTCTGTGCGGCTACCAACGGTGCTTCCGCTCCCTCGGGACTTTTAATCCCGCCGTCAAATGCTCTTATCACATATTCTCTGGTTTCAGGCGGAACCTCTGTGGCGGCCCTGTTCCTGGCGGGCTACATACCCGGAATTCTATGGGCGGTCTGCTGTGTCGTTGTGGCAGTTATCATTGCACGGAAAAAAGGATATAAGGGAACTCCGGGGAAATTTGACTGGAAGAACCTGGGCGCGGCTACCTTAAAAGCCATCCCGGCGCTTTCCCTGATTGTCGTGGTTATCGGAGGCATTATCGCAGGCGTATTCACCGCGACGGAAGGCTCGGCCATCGCCGTTGTCTATGCGCTGGTGCTGGGCATCTGCTACCGCAATATAACATGGAAGAGCTTCTGGAAGATTCTGGTGGACAGCGCAAAGATGAGCGGTATGATCGTATTCCTCATCGGCGTATCGAATATTCTCGGATGGGTTATGGCATTTACCCAGATTCCGCAGGCGATTTCCGCAGGACTTCTGGGCCTTACCAACAGCCCGATTATCATCCTGCTGATTATGAATGTGATCCTGCTGATCGCAGGTACCTTTATGGATGTAACTCCGGCAATCCTGATCTTTACGCCGCTGTTTCTTCCGATTGTTAAGACCTTTGGCATGCATCCGGTTCATTTCGGACTGATCCTGGTCTACAACCTCTGTATCGGAAATATTACACCGCCTGTAGGCAATACGCTGTTTGTGGCGATTAAGGTTGGAAAGACGTCACTTGCCAAGGTTATGCCTTACATGGTCATGTATTATGCCTCTATCCTGGTGGGCCTTGTGCTGGTAACGTATATTCCTGCTGTCAGCATGGCGCTTCCGACGATGGCCGGGCTGGTCAAATAACAAGATATAAAATATGGTTTTATGCAGTAAAAAACCGTCTGTCACAGTGCTGGTGTGACAGGCGGTTTCTTTTGGTCCCGTGTCCGGTTATCCGGCGGCAGTGTTAATTATTTTTTACTGCAAGACGGTCGCGGTTTAAGAAGTAGTAAAAAAGTCCGGCGGCGCTTAAGGAGATAAAAACATAGAAAGCCGGCCGGATTCCGCATTTTTTGCAGTCACGGCAGATAAATGCAAGGATTGTGATGAGGACCGGCAGAAATGCGGAGAGAATAAAAAATGCAGATGCCGCCGCACACAGAATTACCGTCATGTCAGGAGTTGCCAGATCTTTTGGCGAAATCTGAAAGAGCTCCGCCAGATGGATGAGATGGTCGGTTCCCGGCTTTGACTGGACGGTTTCCCATAGTTAAAGATATTGGTGTCAATACTGTTTTGCGTTAATCAATTTTGCCGATAAAGCGGTAGTAAATTTCTACTTCCTGCTCCCGTTCCCCGTCTGCGTTTGTAACAGCATTGTGAACAACGATTTTTTCTATCAGCGTGTTTAAAAGCGGTGCAGTCAGTTCAGAGGGATTGGAGTATTGCTTTATCAGTGCAATCCATTTCTCCGCGTCACTGTTTTCCTGTTCGGACTTTGCAAGCCGTTCCTGCAAGGTCTGGATTGTTTCGGATAATTCCGCCTGTTCATTCTGGTACTTCGTGGACAACATGGAGAAGTTCCGTTCCGTGATTTTCTCCGCCGCCCTGTCCTCATACATTTTCATAAACAGAGTATCAATTTCCCGTTGCCGTTTCTCCGCTTTTTTCAGTTCGCACGCGGCCTTTTTCTTTGCGTCGGCGCGTTCCCTGTCACCTGTTTTTAACAGGCGGTGAAGCAGATTCCCTTCGTCCTGTTCGGCCTCCTGCGACCAATATTGCAGACGGGAAAGGACATAGGCATAAAGCACATCATAGCGGATATAGTGGGCGGAGCAATAGCCCTTTCCAAACTGCCCGTAATAGGAACAGGAAAAATGACTGTACGGCGTTTTATTCTGGTTATTCGTCCCGAACCGGAGCGACCAGCCACAGTCCGCGCATTTCACCACCCCCGCGAAAATCTGTGTGGTTTTGTCTTTCCGCTCCCTGCGTCTGCCCTTTATCTGCTCCTGTACCATTCTTCCTCCGGCTTGCGTATCTTCTTCCGGCTCTTGAATGATACGGTACTCTGTTTGTTGTGGACACTGTTGCCGATATAGGTTTCATCTTTCATCAGATTTTTCACCTGTCCTATCGTCCACAGATAGCGCTTGCTTTCCGGATGTCCCTCAAAGATATGGGCGAATGTCCCGTACTTCTGAAAATTCAGCCATGCAGAAGTGGGTACTTTCTCCTCAATCAAAGTCTTTGTGATTTTGGCGGCTCCCATACCATGAGAGGCAAGGTCAAAAATCTTTTCAATTATCCAGCGGGTTTCCTCGTCAATCAGCAGTTTTCCTTTTTTGTCCGGGTCTTTCCTGTATCCTAACGGCGCATAGGCTCCATAGTGAGCGCCCTCGGCAAAACGGATTTTCATAGCGGATTTTACCTTACGGCTGGTATCACGCGCCACCCATTCATTGATGATATTCTTGATTGGGACGATTTCGCTTTCACCATTCGCACCGTCCACGCCATCATTGATGGCGATATAGCGGACACCACGGCTGGGAAAATAGAGTTCGGTATACTGCCCGGTCAAGATATAGTTTCTGCCAAGACGGGATAAATCCTTTGTTACCACACAGTTGATTTTGCCCGCTTCGATATCTTCAATCATGCGCTGGAAATTCGGACGGTCAAAGTTCGTTCCCGACCAGCCATCGTCTGCGTATTCTTCAATCACATTCAGCCCATTTTCAGCGGCATATTGGCGGAGCATACATCTCTGTGTGGTAATGCTGGAGCTTTCCCCCTGTAATTCATTATCACGGCTAAGCCTAAGATAGAGTGCGGTATTGTAAATCGGTTGTTTCATCATAGCCTCCTTTAAAAGAAACAACCCACGCTTATTACAATACCTTGCCTGTATAGGTAAAGTATAGCATAAGCGCGGGCTGTAATCAATGTTGTGGATTAGGTAGCGTTTCTGTCTGCGGAGTGCCGGATCACATCGGCAATCAGTTCACCAAAGGGTCTCCCCTCTGTTGCGAAATGCTCCGATACCTTGATACGACTTTTCCCACAGATAAAATATTGTACTCCGTTCTCTTTCCGTAAAAGCTGGCCTTTCAATGTTTCTGGGGTGTTGCTTTTCTCCATTCAATGTCCTCCATATGAAATTTTCAAGGTTCAAATCCGCTCATGGCGGCATAAATTATGATATTTAAAATCACCTGTCCTTTACAGAATGGCGTTGTTCCGACCGTACCTGTTCCAAAATCTCCGGTGGAATCCGCTCTAAAAGCCGCTTCATATTGCATAAATCGCTTTCCAGCTTTGCCTTTTCCATTGTATTTTTCATCTTTCCGGCTTCGCTGGCTTTGGCTCTCGTTTCCAGCTTCTTATTTTCTTCCAGCAGGTCATTGATAGTAACCTTATATTTTTTTAGCTGTCCGCTGAAATTCTCCATCTGCGGAAACCATTTTTTCAGCATAGAGAGGGCTTCTTCTTTTTTCTTTCCAGCATTCATCACATTGATACCGTTCAGCGTCTTTTCAATGGCCGCGGCCTATTTGGATAATGACATAGCCTGTTTAAACAGCTGGGTAGGAATATGTCTGCGGCCCGTCTGCCGGGAGCTTTCCCCGCGTTCCAAGTCGGGAAACGCCTTTACCATGCAGGAGTGAAAATCGTCCTGCCATCATGACAGGCTGGCCCGGTTCCCTAAAATTTCCTTTGCACATAAGCGGTTATCTTTCGTCAGAGGCACAAAAGTCAAGTGCATATGGGGCGTCCGCTCGTCCATGTGAACGACCGCCGATACGACATTCTCCCGGCCTACGCGCTGGATAAGGAAGTCCGCCGCCCGCTGAAAAAAGGCTTCTGTCTGCTCCCGTGTCTTTCCCTTGAAAAATTCCGGGCTGGCCGTTATCAGTGTAACAACAAAACGGGTACTGTCCTTGCGTGTTCTGCACCCGGCCTGTTCTATCCGGTTCTGGATAAAATGATAATACCGGCCCTCAGGCTTGACGATATGGAAATTGTACTTGCTTTTTGACATATCAATGTCGGGATTGCTGGCGTACTTCTCTTTCTGTCTTTCGTGGTGGGCTTCCAGCGGGCGCGCCGGATTGCCCTTGTACTTTTCAAGCCGTAAAATCGCATATTGCGGCAATCTGTCAATCCTCCTTCCTGCGGACGATTAGAAGCGTATTTTCCGGGGAAAAGGTACTAACATACCACTTCCACCGGAACGCCGCCCGGAACTCCTTGTAGAATAAGGCTTTTCAAGCCCCTATTTATCCGCCCGGCCCCTCTGTTTCCTGTCGCTGGCATTCTTCTGTTTCCGATGTACCTTTGCGGCACAAAGGCCACAATATTTAGCCCTATTGGAGTGGGGAACAAGAGCCGCACCACATTTTGCGCACCGCTTTACATCATCGCGGCTAAAGGTTTCTGCTTCTAACGCTTTGTCCTGCGACAAGACTGCCCGCCGGAACCATGTACAACATGCGGAATAGGAAATTGTCTGCGGGCATGTACAGGCGTCCCCATAGTCCAGCAAAAGACAATGGCCGCTTTCATAGTTACAGCAGGTATTCCGTATCAGCGCATTGGCCCGCTTTCTCTGCGCCGCCGTCATGTGAGGCAGAGAGCCACCCTGCCTGCGCTCAATTGGTTGTAGTTTCATATAATCAATCCTCCGGTTTTGCTATTCTTATCCTGTTTCGTTTCTTTTCCGTTCTCCCCGAATGATGTTCCTGCCCCCTTTCCGGCGGCGTTTCCCGGCGTTGGTACGCTCTCCACAACTTCGGGCCAAGTTGGCCCGAAGTTGTGTCATGGCGATACTTCCCTGTCGGTGGTATCTCTTTCGGACGGTAATTCACTTGTTTATGTTCACCGATGAACTAACATAAGTGTATACTTCTTTACCGTCCCGTATATCCAAGAGGTCGGAAATTCGCTCAGAAAAGCAGATATTTCCACGCTCTCGGAAATATGGTAAAATTAGAAAAACATGAGAATGGAGGCGGGGAAAATGGCGTTGACTATACAGGAACGGCTAAAAGATTTGCGGATGGAGCATGGGCTGACGTTAGAACAGCTTGCAGAGGAAGTGAATCTGTCTAAATCTGCTTTAGGCAGCTATGGAGACTGATGACTTTAAGGATATAAGCCACTATGCCCTGATTAAGCTGGCAAAGTTTAATGGTGTTACCGTTGACTACCTGCTGGGGCTGACAGAAACAGAAAGCCACTCAAACGCTGATTTTGCTAAACTTCGTTTGAACGACAAAATGATTGATTTGCTGAAAAGCGGGCGGATTGATACGGCCCTACTCTGTGAATTAACGACGCATAAGGATTTCGTAAAGCTGCGGGCTGAAATCATGGACAAGTACCAGCCGGGAGAGCATGACAAAACGGCCCATCTGCTGAACGCGATTCATATACAGGAGGGCGAGTATTTCAGTCAACGGGTGCATAATAATATTGATTGTATCATGGAGGATATAAAGGAAGTCCATCGGGGACGAAATGAAAGCGTTTCGGAAAATTCTGCCGCCGCTGAACTAAAGAAAAGTCTGGACGAAATAGCAGACTTCAAAGGGAGCCGCCTGGAACAATTAATCATGTTATTTTGTAAGCAGACGAAATTAAAATACAGCCGTTTGACAGAAGAAGAAAAGCAATGGCTGATCAGAATTGCACAGAAATCCGAACTTCTGAAAACTGCTATCCCGCAAAGAGGGAAAAAGAAACTATCAGATTAACAATAAAGACGGACGCTGATCACTGCCATAGATATATCCATACAGTAAGAAGAAGGCCACTAAAACAGAAATTGAGCGGCCTTCTTTTTACTGTATTATTGATTGCTTTTATTCTGAATATCAATTAGAACATCAGAACTGACTTTGAGCACTTCGCAGATTCCTTTCAGCTCTATATCAGTCACAAACCGCTGATAATTCTCAATTCGTGTAATGACATTCTTATCAAGATTATATCCGGCTAATTGTAATTTATCAGCCAAGTCTCTTTGAGATAGCGAAAAGTGCTTGCGTAACTCAACAAGTTGTGAACCTATAAGATTTTTTTGTCCATCTTTAGAAAGTATCTTTGCCATCAAATTTCCTCCCTCTATTGCCGAAAAGTTTGTATCACTTTTTGCACCAACTCTATTGATTTTATATCGAGAATGAACTATAATCGGTTGTAAAAGTGAGACAAGGAGGAAATAACATGAGTAACGACGCTGAAAAATTTAAAGAAAAGATTTATAACCTAATGATTGGAACCTTCGATTTAGAGCATTACCCAATTCATGAAAGCCAATTTGTAGCAAACGAATATGAAGATGGAAAATTTTGCGACAAGGCATATGAGGAAGTCTATAATGCCAACCGTAGAATTTGTGAATGTTTAGGCGTCGATGAGGACAAAGACGTGGAACTTATTATCAGTAACTTAATAGATATAGGCAAACATCTATCAATGAAAATGTATGACTATGGCGTTTTCTTTTCTTCTCCGTCAATCAAATAAGCATAGCTGACATGAAATAATTCTGATAATGCTTTTAGTTCTAAATCTGTGACATATCTTTTGTTGGTTTCTATACGGGTAATGACATTCTTATCCATATCAGTGCCAGATAACTGTAATGCACGGGCTAAATCCCGTTGTGACAGCCCATGCAATTCTCTAAGTTTTTTCAAGCGCGTACTGATTAGATTTTTCTCGCCTGTTTTGGTTCGTGGCTTTGGCATATGAGTTCCCCACCTTTTGTATCATAATATGCACTTTAGTTTATCTCAAAACTGACGACTTATCGGTTGTAAAAGTGAGACAACAATAAAACAGACACACAAATATAGCATTTAACTATCTATTGACAAGGAGGGGGACTACTGTATAAAAAGCTGAAAGTTTATGAAGGCAGTCAGAGGAATTATAAATCTGTTCCTAAAATTATTTTATCCGGCCAATGGTTAGAGGCTATCAGTTTCTCAATCGGTAATCAGATTGAAGTGGAGTATTCCGATGATAAGATAATTGTTACCAAAGTTGCAGAGGCAGAAGAAAATACAAGCGAGAAGTGCAAGGGGTGAAATATTGTATTTGTTTTGTTATTAGCGTTAAGCAAATAGCAAAGGCAGGCGAATCAGTCAACGGTCAAGATAAACGGCGCTATCACGCCGCCGTTGACAGCCTCACCTGCCTTTGCTGGTGGATAATCAAGGGGAAAAGCCTTAAAGTGGCTTTCCCCCACCTTAATTCTGAAAAAAGCATTTTGGTAATAGATTGATTGGCGGACAATCACAGTCTGGGATTGTCCGTCTTGTCAACCGTTTTGTAAAACAACTTTGACTGTTCCTAGCTATTCTGCTATGTTTTAGGTGAAAATTACTTCGGGTTGTACCGAAGCTAGAGGAATTAAATAAGCCAGAGCTATCCATATACTCCCTGCCGGCTGATGAAAGCTAGCTACGATTTTCTCCCTATCAGCCGCAAATCCCACCCGCTTTCCTGTCCAAAATGTCGTTACCCGCATCGGTGGCAACGCCGACAGAGCGTATAACACACTACACCTTGCTCCGCAAGGTCGTGTGCCAAAGGGGTCCCTTTGGGTACCCTCTAAAAACATAGTTACGTCAACGTAATGTGAAACCACACCGAAGGTCTTTATTGTAAGTCTTTTGTAGAATAGTAATGAAAGAATTAGATATTGCAATATTAGATATAGATTAATAAAGTCAATCCATTAAACCAGAATAGTGAATGTGAATAATGAATTAGTTAGCCCTACTGTATTGATTAATTACAATAAATTAGTTATAATTACACCATTCTACTTTGGCAAGATAGAATATATCCTTTAGACATATTGAACTGCGATAAATACTAATTCGTAAATGGATAAAAGATGAGATAATTAATGATGTTAATATAGCTTTCACCACGTATGTTAAAATAAGCAAAATTAGAATTCTAATTATTGGTGATTTTTGAAAAAATATACTCAAAAATAAAATGATGTTATTGATAAAAATAGGAGGAAGAATAATGGCTGAAAATAAGTTTTATGATTATGCCACAGGTAAAGAGGTCAAAAGTAATCCAGAGGAAGCCTACCGTCAATTATTTGAACATATTCTTATTGATGATTTAGGATATCCTAAATCACATATTGACATAGAAGTCATTCTTCAACGTGGTGCAAATAGAAATGCCGAAGAAGTAGATATAGTTGTCTATTCTAGTGATGTACACAAACAAGAAAATGCATATATTATAATAGAAATTGAAACTCCAAAAAAGAAATATGATTTACAAGCATTTTCTTACGCAACCGCTACTACTGCACCATATTGTGTTTGGTTTGCTGGTTTTGATAAAAATAGTGAAGGCCCATTTTACTTTTATCGGAATATTTCAGTAGATCCTATAAAGTTTTTACCTATTCCTACATTGCCCAGATATGGTGAGACTCAAGAAACAATTGGAAAATATCGTAAGCAAGATTTAAAACCTGCTAAAGCTCTAAAACTGCTATTTAGTCGTATGTATTACAAATTATATGGTAATGCGCCTATAAAACGAGAAGAAAATATTGCAGTAGAAATCATTAAAATGCTATTCTGTAAAATTATGGATGAAATTGGCCCAGATGATTTATGTCAATTTAGAGCAACACCTTTAGAGTTAGAATCTGAAGATGGAAGAAAAGCCATTAGGAAAAGAATAGAAGAGCTTTATTCCAAGCTATTAAAAGACCCAGATTTTGGAGGTATGTTTAAGGGAGAACATTTGGAATATGATAATGAGTGGATTTCATATATAGTCAGTGAATTACAAGGTATTGCACTAATGCATGAAGATACAAATACAGATGCATTGGGAGATGCTTATGAAATATTATTACCTTCGACGCTAAAAGGAGAGAGTGGACAATTTTTTACACCACGTGAAATTGTACGGTTTGCAATGGATATAATTAACCCCTCATATAAAAATAGCGAACTAATTTTAGATACAGCTTGCGGTTCAGGTGGTTTTTTATCAATTGCTATTGAGAAATTTAGAAAACAAATTGCTGAATTATATAAAAACAGAGGGTTTTCTAAAGATAAAATAAATTCAATGCTAAAAGATTATGCAGACAAATATGTGTTTGGCTGTGATATTGATCCTCTATTGTATCGAATATCTAAATCCTATATGGCTATTGTTGGCGATGGAAAGAGTAATATATATAATTTTGATTCATTGGAACCCTACAACAAATTAAATAGTAACTTTAAAAAACGAATAAAACCTGGCTCAGTTGATATTATTACAACCAATCCGCCATTTGGAACAAAAATTGATGATACAAGGGATTATGTTTTAGAAACTTATGAACTTGGACATAAATTAGTTGATGGTACGCCAACTACGACATTATTAGATGGACAAGACCCAGATAAGCTTTTTGTAGAACGAGATATTTATTATTTAAAAAATGCGACTGACACAGAAGATGGTGGACGTATGGTTATCGTACTGCCTAAACAAAATTTATCTGGTGCTCAAGATGAAAGTGTAGAATTTAGAAAATGGCTTTTATCAAAAGTACAAATTACAGCTATTGTTGATCTTCCACGTGAAGCATTTCAACCGCATACAGGAACTAAAACTTCCTTAGTCTTTTTAAAAAAAGTTAAACATATTCCTAACGATTATCCTATTTTTATGGCTGTTTCTGAGGCTGTTGGACATGATAGGCGTGGGAACCCTCTCTATAAAAAAGACGCTTCGGGAATGAATCTTGTAGATGAGCATGGAAAAGAAGTAATTTGGAATGATTTACCTGAAATTTGTTCTCAGTGGAATCAATTTATTTTATCAGGAACAATCGATAATTCAAAAAGTGATTCAGAACATACCCCTAGTTGCTTTATTATTAATTCAAAGAAAATTATAGAAGACCCCTCAAGAAGAATTGACGCATGGTATTGGGATCCGAATAAAAATAATTTAGCAAAGGAGATTGAAGAATCAGTCGGAACAGAAGTTACAGAAATTGTTAGATTAGGGGATTTAGTTGTTGAGCATGGGATTTTTTATCCTGGTCGTCACAAACGAAATTACGTTGATGCTGGTCCAGATAGTGTACCTTTCTATTCAGGAACTCAAATATTACAAATAAGGCCATTTGATTTACAATATCAGCCAAAAAACTATAAACCTGCTTCAAAACATTTTGTAGAAAAGGATTGGATTTTAATTACTCGTTCTGGTTCTACTGGGAGAGTTGTTATGGTAACAGATAGTATGGTAGGCACTATGGTGTCAGAACATGTCATTCGGGTAATCTGTGATGAAACGCTTATTGATCCATATTATGTCTATGCATATCTTTCGACTAATAATATTGGAAAGATTTTACTCCAAAAAGGAATTTATGCCTCCGTTGTAGACCATATCACGCCTAACTTCGTTGCAACTATACCCATTCCAAGACTAGCACCTGAAAAAGAAAAAGAAATTGCAGAAAAGGTTCGGGCCGCAGAAGCAAAGCGAGATGAGGCAAATATGGTATTTATTAAAGAACGAAATGAAATTGAGAACCTTATGTTCAGAAATATAAAAAAAGAATAACATATCTATGAAACGGCGGTACGCTACCCCTTAACGGAGCGCGTACCGCCGTTTCTTGTTATCAGCCCTCCGGGCTGTATTGCCACAGGCAAGGTAAGCGTGAGTTGTGGTTTCATATCCTTAACTATGGGAAACTCCGGTCTCCCATTTCGATACGGCCTGGCGGCTGACACCCAGAAGCTCGGCCAGACATTCCTGCGACATATTATGAGACGTTCTTAACTCCCGTATTTTTTCTGCCAGTGACATGTGGAATCCCTCCATTTCCCTTTGAAGCACTCTTTGATACTTCTGAGTGTAACAGAAATGATAAAAAAACACTACCAACTATCTGTCAACCGGCATATTTTTCCTGCGCAACCAGAGGCTGCAAGCGGTTTAAGGGGCTGCGGACATTTTTAAATAAAAGATTTAGAATTTCTTTCGTTTTACACGTCGTTCATTTTAAGATTGCCCATATATCCTAGTAATGCAGGCAGGAAGGGAAGATATATGCGTGTTTGTGGCATAATACAGAGATGCAGACAGTGTTCTTTTATGCAGTACCAATCATGATAAAACGTCAGGCGGGTCTTTTAGGAATCCGGCGTTCATGATATACTATAGTTTGAATCTGTATGAACCATAAAATATCCGAAAGCGAGGAGAGATACCATGGAAACAAATCACATTCTGCTGGTAGAAGATGATAAGGAGATTAGAGAAGGAGTCGAGATTTATTTAAAGAGCCAGGGCTATGAAGTATTCCAGGCGGCCGATGGAATCGAGGGCCTTAAGATTCTGGATCAGGAAGAAATACATCTGGCTATCGTGGATGTGATGATGCCGAGAATGGATGGCATTACCATGACTGTCAAGCTGAGAGAAAAATACGACTTTCCGGTGATTATCCTTTCCGCGAAGACGGAGGAGGTCGACAAGATCATGGGACTGAATATCGGTGCCGACGACTATATATCGAAACCATTTACTCCGATGGAGCTGCTTGCAAGAGTTAATTCCCAGCTGAGACGGTACAGAAAGTATCTGGATATGCTGGAGGCAAAGGAACAGAAGGAAAAGAGCAACATTTATATCATCGGCGGACTGGAGCTGAACGAGGATACCGTGGAAGTCACGGTGGACGAAAAGCCGGCAAAGCTGACGCCGATCGAATTTAAGATTCTCGCTCTCCTGATGAAGAATCCCGGAAGGGTCTTCTCCGCGGAAGAGATATACGAACGCGTCTGGAATGAGCGGGCGATCAACACGGACACCATCATGGTACACGTGAGAAAAATCAGGGAAAAAATTGAGATTAACCCGAAGGAACCCAAATATTTAAAGGTGGTGTGGGGAGTTGGATATAAAATTGAAAAACAGGCATAGAATCAGTGCGCTGCTGTCCTTTCTTATTGTAGTGGCGGCGGCTGTTATCATGACGGGATTGTACCCGTTTTTTGAAAAAGAGGCGGGACGCCATGAGCAGCCCGCATATGAAGACCAGGCGTTTTTACGCCATCTCGTCTTTGGCAACTACGTGCTGGATTTAGAACAGTATCAGTATGCCAACGGTGTGGTGATTTCGCCGTTCGAGCATTTCTTCCCGGAAGGAGCCTATGAGCTGAAAAACGGAAGTCTGGACGGATACGCAGAACAGACGGCTGCGGCGTCGGAAGGTGCAGGGAATCCGGGAGATGAAACGGCACCGGCACCGGAGGCGGCCAGTCAGATTCCGAAGGACGAGGCGCTGGCGGCGGGAGAGGATACCGCCTCTTTTCTGGAAGATGAGGATTATGGGTACCTCACAGACGAAGAACAAAGCTATATGGCTGAGGAGCGGCAGGAATACTTACGCAATCTCCGCCAGAACTGTATGATGGAATATGAGAGCTGGAACCGGTATTTCGGAAGCATCAGGAATGCCATCGATTTTCAGGTACTGGACGAAAACGGAAGCATTCTGATGAATTACGCAAAGGACAGGAACATCTTAACCGATGACAGCTATGTGTTCCGGGTTGTGATGCATTACGATGGGCATGGCCGCATGGATGTGATGCAGCTGGGCGGGCAGGATACCTCGTATCTGTTAAACATTCTCCAGAAGTTTGGGGAAGTCGATCCCATGGAAGAGTACTACTGGGAACAGTACAGCAGTAAACCGCAGTTCAAACTGTCAAATCCGAAGAATATTACCTTTGCCTACGCCATGACGGAACAGCAGCTGGCGGAGTATTCTCTGGCCAGAAGCTCATCCTGGGGTTCCTATTATAACTCCGGAAGAGTCGCGCAGGTATTTGCAGGACTGGGAATCTTTGTGGCATTAGCCGCATTCCTGTTATCCTGCTTCGATGTGACGCGGGCAGATGACAGCAAGGTGCTGCGTGTGCCGCTGGGGATCGTCCTCGGTGTGGGTGCAGGAGGCATAGGCTTCGGCTACAGTCTGACCAGCCTGGTGGCTGTGACGAACCATGGAAGCCTGTATTCCGGTCTGATCCGTGCGAATTTCCTGCCGAAGGCAGCGGATATAATGGTGAAGCTGTGGAATGTGTTCTGGTGGTGTATCCCGTTTGCAATCATTTACTGGGCTGTTCTGTGTATGAGAGATGTGTTCCACATCGGATTCAAGCGCTACATCAGGGAAAGAACCTTATGCGGGCTGTTCTATGGCTGGTGCGCAGGACTCTGCCGCAGATTTTACAACTTCCTGGGAAGTATCAATCTGCAGGATAACTCGGACAGGACGATCTTTAAGATCGTCGGAGTGAACTTCATTATTCTGGCGGTATTATGCAGCTTGTGGTTCTTTGGAATTGGGGCGCTGATCATCTATTCGATCGTGCTGTTCCTGGTGCTGCGCAAATACTATCGGGATTTAACCCGGAAATACAGAATCCTGTTAAGGGCAACCAATCAGATCGCTGAAGGAAATTTAGATGTGACGATTTCGGAAGATCTCGGCGTGTTTGAACCGTTTAAGACGGAGATCCAGAAGATTCAGAGCGGCTTTAAAGTGGCTGTGGATGAAGAAGTTAAGAGCCAGAAGATGAAGACGGATCTGATCACCAACATGTCCCATGACTTAAAGACACCGCTGACAGCAATTATTACTTATGTAAACCTGTTAAAGGATGACAATGCGGTACCGGAACAGAGAAAAGCCTATATTGATGTGCTGGAACAGAAGTCCATGCGTCTGAAATCCCTGATCGAGGACCTGTTTGAAATCAGCAAGGCCAACAGCAACAATGTGACGCTCAATCTGGTGGATGTGGACATCGTAAGCCTTTTAAAAGAGGTGAGTCTGGAGCTGAGCGATAAGATTGAGGAATCCACCATTGATTTCCGGTGGAATCTGCCGGACGAGAAGATCGTCCTGCCGCTGGACAGTCAGAAGACGTACCGGATTTTTGACAATCTTCTGACCAATATCATGAAATACGGCATGCCGAATACCAGAGCGTATATCGATATGAAACGGGACGACGGCGGAGTGGTCATCACCATGAAGAACGTGTCGGCCAACGAGCTTACTTTTAATCCGAAAGAGATAACGGAACGTTTCGTCCGCGGTGACCAGTCGCGCAACACGGAAGGCTCCGGCCTGGGTATGGCGATCGCCAAGAGTTTCGTGGAGCTGCAGAATGGGAAGATGGATGTAGAGGTAGAGGCGGACTTATTCCGTATTATAATCCGGTGGCCGGTGGAGCAAAATCCGGTTGAGGAAGACGACGAAGAAGAGATGTAATCATATAAGTAAGGATATAAGAAGAATGTAAGAAGACACATAAAAAGAGTCTTTGAGTACGCGGTCCGGCACCGGAAAGAATATTCCTGGTTGCTGGACCGCATTTTTTATTTCCAATTTAATTTTGAAAATTATTTTCAAAATGGTCTTGAAATAGAGATGGGAACTGGTTATACTAAGGATAGCCGGACAGATGACTGCCGGTGATAAGAAAGAGAGGGTGTATGGTCATGATAATACAAAGTAAAAAGGTCTGGATCGCAGGCCAGTTTATACCAGCTCAGCTCGAGGTCGCAGAAGGAAAGATCACTGCTGTCCGCGAATATGGCGAAAGATCCGTGGATCAGGATTATGGAACCAAAAGGATTGTTCCTGGGTTTATCGATGTGCATACCCATGGAGCTTATGGATATGATACCAATGACGGAGAGCCGGAGGGCTTACGAAACTGGATGAAACATATACCGGAGGAAGGAGTGACCTCCATTCTTCCAACCACGGTAACACAGATGCCGGATGTCCTGGAGAAGGCTGTGGCTAATGTGGCCTCGGTCGTGGAAGAAGGCTATGAGGGCACGGAGATCCTGGGAATTCATTTTGAAGGACCGTATCTCGACATGGATTATAAGGGAGCCCAGCCGCCGGAGGCGATCGCACAGGCGGCCGTTGACCAGTTCCGGAGGTATCAGGAGGCTGCGAAAGGGCTGATTAAATACATTACGCTGGCGCCGGAGCATGACGTGGATTTTGCTCTGACAAAATACTGTAAGGAGACCGGAGTCGTGGTCAGCATGGGCCATTCCTCTGCAACCTATGAGCAGGCGCTGATGGGCATAGCCAATGGCGCTACCTCCATGACGCATGTATACAACGGCATGACACCTTACCATCACAGGAAGCCGGGCCTTGTAGGAACCGCATTCCGGGTAAGAGATATCTATGGAGAGATTATCTGTGACGGCTGCCATTCCCATCTGGCTGCGCTGAACAATTACTTTACGGCAAAGGGCCGCGATTTCGTCATCATGGTGACGGATTCCCTGCGTGCAAAGCACTGCCCTCCGGGCGGAAGCTATCAGCTGGGCGGTCACGATATCGAGATCAGTGAGAGTGGACTTGCCTATTTAAAGGGCACCGATACGATCGCAGGAAGCACGCTGTACATGAACCGCGGTCTCCGCATTCTGGTTGAGGACGCGCTTCTTCCGTTTGATCAGGCCCTTAATTCCTGTACCATCAATCCGGCCAGATGTCTCGGCGTGGATGACAGGAAGGGAAAACTGGTGGCTGGTTATGACGCCGATTTCGTTGTGCTGGAAGACAATTACGATGTGGCACAGACGTACTGCAGGGGAACTGCAATGCTGTAATAGAATGAGATAAGATTATAAGAGGAGAGGCTGCGGTATTTCAGGATACCGCGGCCTCTTTTTCACTCGTCACGCGGCGAAGGAAAGGTTTACTTGTGATATTGTAACAGTTCAGACGATGTGATATTTCTTACAAATTCCAGAACATTCTGCAAAATCATGACGGTAAAATGACTTTATGGTATGATGGAGAAAAGCAGGGAAATGATAGTTTACGCGAACGAGGTGTGATATGAAGAAAAAAGTTCATTTGCTGCCCGTGGCCCTGGCCTTCCTCATTGGTTTGGGAACTGTGGGCTGCGGCAATAGGCAGAAAACGGCCGGGACGGCCCCGGAGACGGTGACGTCCGGTGTCAGTGAAGAGGAAAGTACGAAACAGGAGACGGAGAGCCAGACCGCCGAAGAGGTCCCGGCCTATCCGGTAGGGAGCTGGGACGATGATTATATTCTTCCGGATGCACAGACTCATATCTATACGCAGGAGGAGCTTTCATCCCTCACCAGGGAAGAACTCCGCATTGCCAGGAATGAGATCTACGCAAGGCACGGACGCATGTTTAAGAGTGACGATCTGAATACGTATTTTTCAGGAAAATCGTGGTATCAGCCATCTGTCGAGGCGGACGCCTTCGATGACCGCGTGCTCAATGAGTCAGAAACCGGCAATTTAACCGCGGTAAAGGAGGCCGAAGAGAACGCCCCCTCGGAGATGGTGACGTGTCCAAAGATGGGCAGAGAGGAGTTTCCGAAGATCGACGGTTCCACCGCGACGATTCCACTGTCACAGGCCATTTACCGTCTTGCGACGGGAGCGACGGAGCAGGAGGCGGAACGCTTTATCGAGCATGACAAGACGACCCAGGCGTATTTAAACCTGATCTGGGGGCAGGAAACGGATCTCGTTATCGCCTATGAGCCTGGTGAGAGCGTGAAGAAACGGCTGAAGGAAGAGGGCGACAATCTGATTATCAAACCGATTGGCCGGGATGCGCTGGTCTTTATGGCGAATCAGGGGAATTCTGTAAAATCCCTGACCGGGCGGCAGGTGATCGATATCTATTCCGGTAAAATTAAAAACTGGAAGGCGGTGGGAGGCAGCAGCCAGGCCATACGGGCGTTTCAGAGGCCTGAGAACTCCGGCAGCCAGAATCTCATGGAGAAGCTGGTGATGAAGGGTACCGCCATGGCGGAAGCGCCGCAGGACTATGTGGTTTCAGAGATGGGAGAGCTGATCGAAAAGGTCTCTGCCTACGATAACACGGGAGAAGCCCTCGGTTATTCCGTATATTACTATGCAAAAAACATGTACCAGAAGCCGGAACTGAAGTTCATGGCGGTCGACGGCGTGATGCCCTCCAGCGATACCATACGGGATGGAAGCTATCCCTATGTCAGCGATTTTTATGCAGCAGTCCGGAAAGATGAGCCGAAGGACTCAAACGCATACCGTCTCTTTGAATGGCTCACGTCGGATGACGGTCAGGCGCTGATCAACACTCTGGGCTACGTGGGTATCCAGGACGTGAAGAAGCCGCTTCCCCAAGGGTTTGAAGGGGAGGGCGAGGTATTTAAGGCGGAGATTCCTCTTTTAAAGGGCGAAGCCATACTTGCAGATGGGGATTACCTTTACGGCGAAAATGGAATCGCTGTGTTCGACCGCTCCATGAATCTGATGAAATTTATCCGTCATGTGGATAATCAGGCGGTTTCCCCGTTTATGGTGTGGGACGGCCGCAGCCTGCTCACCATGCAGGATACTCTGACCAGCAATTACGGCCTCTATTCCATCGCAGAGGAACGCTGGGTCTGTGAACCGGTGTACAGCGATATCTTTATCACAAAAGATGGCTATGGGCTGGAACACGCGGTATGGGTAGAGTCGGGCGTATCGGGTGAATGGCATTATACCTACGACTACGCGGATAAAAATGGAACAATCACAGAAAAAGGCGTGCCGTCGGATGAGAAAATATGGGAAGGAGAGGGCTGTGAGGAGCTCTACTACGGTGTGAAGGAGTTCATGGAGCATAATCCGGAGATTGCGATGAAATTGGAAGTGACTTCGGACGCGGTCTCCATATTTGGCACTGAATTCCAGGAAAATATAGCCATGATCGAGAAAGGCAGCCGCAACTATTATTATGATATGAGGGGAAAATGTCTCTTCGAGTTCGATAAGAGTAAGCTGCCCGGCGGCAGGGAGATTATGATGTTTCCGATTATTGTGAACGATCATATGGCCTATTTATCTGTTTATGATTCGGGGGGAACATCGATCTCCAGCAATTACATATACCGGGATGGCGCTTTGGTGAAGACGCTGGAATCCGACAGCGCGTCCGGGACTGTCTCAACTATCGAGGAATGCTTCTATACCCGGACGTCCGGCAATTATCTTTACGTATACAATTATCAGGATGAACCGTGTGCGAAATTCCTTATGGGATACTATACCAGTGACTGACGGCGGACCGGGCAAGCGTTTTTTCGCCCAGTCTGGCCAGCAGGAATACTTTCAAGTACTGGTGCTCCGGCAGGAGAATGCGATAATATTTTTGATACTCCATCTGGTACAGGGTCTCCTCAAGCTTCTCCGCGAGCCTCCAATGGGGATTGTGTTTTCTTTGTTTTAGTACATGGGGAAGGCATTTATCAAACGCCTATATAAAGAGAACAGAGGAAAAAGATGAATAACCATATTTTTATTATTATATTGACTTTTCTATTGGCATCAGCTGGTCTGAGGGACAGTAATAAATATCCTGAATCAAATATTGTTGAGAACAAATCAGGAGAGGTACAAGAAAGCAGGCATATGCCGGAAACGAAGGCAATACAGGATAAGGAGCCGGTACTAAGCGAAACTTCTAATCAAGAAGTAGAGTTTGAAGTGAAAGAAACGAATAGAGCCATTTCAAAAGAATCTGATGATTATTTATCATACTTTGTTGGAAAATTATATAATCCTACTTACCATCCTCCGACAGCTGCCTCTGGATTTGTGATGGAAGATATTGTAATTGATAAGATAGAGGATGGAAAAGTCTGGGGAAGTATTTCATTCATTGCAGGTTTAATGGGGGCAAACGGTGTATTTTACAATGTTCCAATAGATGATGACAACAGTATTGTTGTGACAAGGAAATGGGGTGGTGTAGATATCTCTACAGACGAGAGATTCCCTGAAGCATACACTAAAACAAAGATAATTTTCGATCGCGTAGTAGATGGCAATCCTGTGATAAAAACAATTGAACTTGGTCCAATCGAGGGAAGTGAGAAAATATTAGAGGAGTATTATTACAATAGTGAGCCAGGGGATATCAGCGAATGGTTTTCCAATTACTATATGTATTATGATTTAAATATGTCAGAGGAAGAGATGGTCGACTGGTTAACTGAAAACATCAGTACACCATGGAGATAATTGTGAAATTGCATCACCTGTTATGTAAAACAAATTAAAGGTGCCGCTAGTGGCTTTCAATAATTTTAAAGCCACTAGCGGCACCTTCTTCCAATCCACCCTACAGAATCCGAACGTTCTTCAAAGCGCCCGTCTTCGCAAATTCCGTCCATTCGCAGACATTAACGGCGTGATCACCGATGCGTTCTAAGTATTTTGCGATCATCAGAAGATCGATGCACTGGTCGGCGTGCTCAGCGGACTGCTTCAGGAGATCGATTACATCGTTTTTTACCTTGGTAAACAGTTCATCCACGATATCATCCTGCTTTTCGATGGTCTTAGCGGCGGTGATGTCCTGGGAGATGAAGGCGTCTATGGCGCTTCGCACCATCTCGCGGGCGGCCATGGCCATTCCCGGAATGTGACGCACCACATGGTAGATGTGCTCCCCACGGATGCGCAGGATAAGTTCCGCGATATCGGAGGCGTGGTCACCGATTCGTTCTAAGTCCGTGACCACCTTTAAAGCGCTGGATACGACCCGCAGATCGCCGGCCACCGGCTGCTGGCGGAGAATCAGGGAGAGGCATCGGGCCTCAATGGAGCGCTCTAAATCATTGATGGTGCGGTCGCCCCGGATAATTCCCTCCGCTTTTTCGAAATCCTGGTCCTCAAATGCGATAAAACACTGTTCGATCGAAGACTCCACCATGTATCCCATCTGCTTGATGTCATCGTTTAACAGCGTCAGCTCGTGGTCATAATTGATTCTTGTCGTCATTTTAAGTAAATCCTTTCTGAATTAAGTTTACATAAGTTAAACCGGATCAGCCGAAGCGTCCGGTGATATAGTCCTCGGTTCTGGAATCCTTTGGAGAGGAGAACAGCTCCGTGGTGGGAGCGTATTCTACCACCTCGCCAACCAGGAAAAATGCGGTATAATCGGCGATACGGGTGGCCTGCTGCATGTTATGGGTCACGATCGCCACCGTGTACTTGCTCTTCAGCTCATCCATCAGATCCTCAATTTTCAGCGTGGAAATAGGATCGAGGGCGGAGGTCGGTTCGTCCATCAGAAGTACCTCCGGCTCCACGGCCAGGGCTCTGGCGATACAGAGACGCTGCTGCTGGCCGCCGGATAAGCCGAGAGCGGATTTCTTCAAACGGTCAGACACCTCATCCCAGAGGGCCGCGCCCTTTAAACTCTTTTCCACGATATCATCCAGCTCCGATTTGCTGTGAATTCCATGGATTCTGGGACCGTAGGCCACGTTGTCGTAAATACTCATGGGAAATGGGTTCGGCTGCTGGAATACCATGCCTACCTTTTTGCGGAGAAGGGTGGTATCGACTCTCTGGTCGTAGATATTTTCGTTGTCCAGCAGAACCTCGCCTTCGATTTTTACATTGGGTACAAGATCGTTCATACGGTTTAAAGTCTTTAAAAATGTGGACTTTCCGCAGCCGGAGGGGCCGATGAAGGCGGTAATCTTATTGGTATACAGCTCCATGGAGACGTTTTTTAAGGCGTGATTGGTGCCGTAATATAAGTCCAGGCTGTCAGTTGCTATTTTTACTGTACTGGTATTCACTATTCTCTAACCTCCGTGTTGAATTTGTGGGATAAATATTTGGCAAGGCCGTTGATGGCGAGGACGATGAGGAGCAAAACCACCGCAATGCCGAAGGCCTGGTCGTATTTGGCTTTCTGCATGGAAAGGTAGAGCTGGATCGTCAGTGTACCGCCGGATTCAAAGATTTTTCCGAAAAAATCCTTTGCCAGTAAGTAGCCGCTTCCCGCGGTGAACAGGAGGGCGGCGGATTCGCCCACGATACGGCCGATGGCCAGAATGACGCCGGTCACGATGCCGGGCATGGCGCTGGGGAGCAGAATGGTGCGGATCATATACCATTTGGTGGCGCCGATTCCCAGTGCGCCGGAGCGGTAGCTGTCGGGAACTGTCTTAAGCGCTTCCTGCGTGGTTCTGGTGATCAGCGGCAGGACCATGATGGAGAGCGTCAGGGCTCCGGTTAAGATGGAATAGCCTAAACCCAGTGTCGTACCGAAGAATACGTAGCCAAACAGGCCGAAAATGATGGAAGGGATACCGGCGAGCGTCTCCGTGGTGAATTCGATGAGGCGGACGGCACGGCCTCCCTTTGCGTATTCATTTAAGTAAATGGCGGCTCCCACACCCAGTGGGGTGGCGATGAGCAGCGTGATAACGACGATATATAAGGTATTGACGATATTTCCCAGGATTCCGAAGGTGCCCTTTATCGTGCTGGGAACGGTGCTTAGGAATTCCCAGTTGATCTGTGAGATTCCCCGGAAGAACACGTATCCCATGATACCGACCAGAATCAGGATGGATATGGATGCACTCAGATAGATCAAAAACGTGAGTATGGAGTCAGAAACCCGCGTCTGCCTGCGGCAGATGCTGTTTTTGATGACGGTATCCTTGTGAAGAGGAACTGCGATTTCGTTAGTCATGCTGTACATCTCCTTTCTTTAACAGCCTGGTCAGAGAAATATTGATGATCATTATAAAAGCGAACAGGACGAGGCCGATGGTGAAGAGCACCTGCTTGTGAAGGCCCGCCGAGTAGGACATTTCAGAAACAATCGCCGTCGTCAGGAAACGGACGGAGTTGAAGGGAAGGGGGAAATTAACCGAACTTCCCGATACGAGGCTGATTGCCATGGCTTCACCGATGGCGCGGCCGGTGCCGAGTACGATGGCAGTAATAATACCGGATTTCGCCGCAGGGAGCACGACCTGGAAGATTGTCTGAATCTTTGTGGCACCAAGGGCCAGGGAGGCGCTTCGCAGCTCTCTGGGAACAGAGCGGAGAGCGGATTCACTGATGTTGATGACTGTGGGGAGAATCATCAGAGCCAGAACCAGGACGGCGGAGATCAAATTGGCGCCTCCCGTGAACTGGTGGGTCGTGGAGCCCTCGAAAATCTTAAGTTCCAGCTTATACATGAGCGGATTCAGGATCAGAATTCCCAGAAGGCCGTAGATGACGGAGGGGATTCCGGCCAGCAGTTCCACCGCCGGGCGAACGATTCCGGCCAGCTTTGGCGGCGCCACTTCAGCGAGGAAAACAGCCGTCATAACACCGATGGGAACTCCGATTAAAATGGCGAGAGCGGTTCCGGCAATGGAAGTCAGGATAACATAGAGGATACCGAAGGCGGGGACTGCGGCTTCCGGTTTCCAGACGGTGCCGAACAGGATATCGACGATTCCCACTTTAAAGAGAGCGGGGGTACCGCTGATGATCATGTAAATCGTGATGGAAGCGACCGCCAGGACTGCAAAGAAACCACAGACGGTAAAGATAATCTGCGCCGCATGTTCCACCGCGGATTTGCTGCCGCGTCCGGCAAAGATGGAGTAAGATTTCGGGTGCATAAGATGGCTCCTTTCATATATGCGGATAAAAGGAACGTAGTGTCTGATCGCCTTCTACGTCCCTTTTTATGATGTCTGATTTAGCCGTGAGGCTTTTAGTTTGTCGGGATTAAACCAACGGATTTCACTAATTCGGTGCCTTCATCGGAGTAGATGTAGTCAAATAATGCTTTTACCAGGTCGTTCTGCTCGGAGATCTCTCCTTTGGTTGCCATAACGAACGGGCGGCTTAAGAAGTAGGTGCCGGCCTTGATATTATCCGCAGTGGCCTCTGTTCCATCCAGCTTTAAGGTCTTAACCGTGTCGTCCAGAACGTCTAAGGATACGTATCCGATGGAGCCTGGTGTGGAAGCAACCTTTGCCATAACTGCGCCGGTGCTGTCTAACTCATTGCTGTATTTGCAGGCGTCAGCAACATCGAGGATTTCCTCAAAAGCACTTCTTGTACCGGAACCGGACTCGCGGCCGATGACTACGATGGGCTGGTCTGCGCCGCCTGCGTCTTTCCAGTTGGTGATTGTACCGTTATAGATGGAGGTCAGCTGATCCTTTGTCAAGTCTTCCACGGCATTGGCCGGATCGACAACGACTGCGATGCCGTCGATGGCTACGATGTTTTCGGCGATGCCGTTGGCTTTCTCTTCGTCCTTTAAATTACGGGAAGAGTTGCCGATATCAGCGGAGCCGTTATTCACTGCTTCCACTCCGGCGCCGGAGCCGACGAATTCGGCCTGAACCGTTACGTTCGGATACTTTTCCATGAAGATTTCGCTGAGCGCGGTTGCAAATTTTTCCATGGAGGTGGAACCTACCATGCTGATGGAACCCTTTAAGTCTGCGGAAGCTGCAGGAGCCGCGGTGGTTGTCTCAGCGGAGGAAGTACCTGCTGTGGTCGCCTCAGCCTCTGACTGTGCAGTGGTTGGCGCCGCGGTTGACTCGGTTGTGTTGCTGCTGCAGCCAGCCAGGGCTCCCATTGTTAAAACTGCCATTCCGGCAAGTGCAAGTGTTTTTACCATATTCTTTTTCATAATTGACTCTCCTCTTTTTCTGATATGATTTCTTACATTTATTTTTATCTGACATCTGGAGTATACTAAGGAATTGAAGCAGAAGATATCAGGATTTAGTATAGGTTTTGTAAAAGATGTGTAAAGTCGCCGGATTAGAAGCGCTTATGAAAATGTTAAAGAGTTTTTCATACTTTTTAGAAAGGCTTTAGGCAAACAACAAATTTTGGACACATTTGCCGTGTATGATAGGTATCAGAAAGCCCGAGAGGGATTGAACATAGAAGAAGCCATGGTCATAAAGATAAGCGCGCTTGATGTGACCGGCTTCGCCAAATTATTACGAACAGTTTACATAGATGAAAATGCCGCAGGAGATGGTTATGCTGTCTGCCTGCGGCATTTTCCTTGCACAGCAGGAAAGCAGGATTCTATCTTTACTAAGGCGGTTCGTATATATATAGAAGATACCCCTGCGAACGGTGGAATCGGTTGCGGAACAGAATTACCTCTGTTATAATGAAAAAAGAGTTTTGATTGACGGGGAAAGGAAATATGGAATTGGATATACTGGATTATTATAAAAAACTGGTTGATTTTCTGGGAGAGGTGCTGGGAGAAAACGCGGAGGTCGTCTTAAGGGACTGCCGCAAACCAAATCACGATATTATCGCGATCGCTAACGGCCATGTCAGCGGCCGGACGATCGGGGCTCCGATTACGGATTTTACGCTGTCCGTACTGGCCAATGAGGAGTGGAAGGAAAAGGATTACGTGGTGAATTACGAGGGGAAGGCGGCGCCTGATAAGAGGCTTCGCGCCTCGACGTATTTTATCAGAGAGGAAGGGAAGCTGGTCGGACAGCTCTGTATCAACATCGATATGACGCCGTATGAGCAGGCCATGGAGAGTATCCGGCAGCTGAGCGGCATGGGACTGATGGGACAGGGCCCTCATTCGGATATCGTCTGCTCCGGGCCTGTGGAGAATTTCTCTGAGGACGTGATCGGCGATATGATGAAGAAGGCCGTGATCTCCGTGGTGGGATCTTCTGAACCGAAGGTCAGGGAGCGGCTGACGCAGCAGGAGAAGATTGAGATCATCGGCGAGTTAAGCCAGGCGGGTCTGTTTCAGTTAAAGGGCGCGGTGGGCGCGGTGGCGGAGTATCTGTGCTGCTCTGAGGCGAGTGTGTACCGCTATCAGTCCAAGCTGCAAAAGAAATCTTAAGGCGGGAACCGCACAATTAAATAGGAAGATCTATGGAAAAGAAGTCTGAATGACGAAAGTTCAGGCTTCTTTTTTTTGTTTTCCCATTGTTTTGATGAAAACAAAAATAAATTATTATTACAATAAAAAAATATTATTAAATTCATTGACATATCGGTCAGAATAAGATAAAATTTTCTTATAAAATTATAAAAAATACATAAACCAATCGGAGGGAAATCATGGAACGTACCGGAATTCAATATTCGACCTATGTACAGATTCTAAAAGAGGAACTCGTGCCTGCCATGGGATGTACGGAGCCGATTGCTCTGGCCTATTGCGCGGCGAAAGCCAGAGAGGTGCTGGGCTGCCTTCCAGAACGCTGTGTGGTGGAAGCCAGCGGCAATATAGTGAAAAATGTAAAGAGTGTCATTGTCCCCAACACAGGCGGCTTAAAGGGCATTGAAGCCGCGGCGGCGGCCGGCATTGCAGCAGGGGATGCCTCCAGAATTCTGGAAGTTATCGCAGGCGTGACGGAGGAACAGAAGGCAGAGATAAAGGCGTATTTACAGAACGCGGAGATCTCTGTGAGGCCGCTGGAGACGGACGAGATCCTCGACATGGTGGTGACGGTATCCGGTGGTGGTTCCTGCGTGAAAGTGCGGATCGCCGGGTATCATACGAATATTGTGCTGATCGAGAAAGATGGAGAGGTCCTATACAAAGTGGGAGCCGTGGCCGCCAGGGAGGCGCAGATGGCGGACCGGAGTCTCTTAAATGTAGAAGATATCTACGATTTCGCCAAAACGGCGGATTTGGAGGACGTGAGAGACGTTATAAGGCGGCAGATTGCCTATAACAGCGCGATCTCGGAGGACGGCCTCCAGAACGACTGGGGCGCCAATATTGGCAGTGTCCTGTTGAAGGCCTACGGTGACGATATCCGCGTCCGGGCAAGGGCTGCGGCTGCAGCCGGATCGGACGCCCGTATGAGCGGATGCGAGCTTCCCGTTATTATCAATTCCGGAAGCGGGAATCAGGGTATGACCGCCTCCCTGCCTGTGATTGAGTATGCGAAAGAACTGGGCTCCAGCGAGGAAGAACTCTACCGCGCCCTGGTGCTCTCGAATTTAATCACGATCCACCAGAAGACGGGAATCGGCCGTCTGTCCGCCTACTGCGGAGCGGTCAGTGCGGGATGCGGGGCCGGATGCGGAATCGCCTTCCTGCTGGGGGCCGATTATAAGACCATCGCCCACACCCTCGTCAACGGCCTTGCCATCGTGTCGGGCATTATCTGCGACGGCGCCAAGCCGTCCTGTGCGGGTAAGATCGCGGCCGCGGTGGACGCCGGAATCATGGGATACTATATGTATATCAATGGTCAGCAGTTTAAAGGCGGCGACGGCATCGTGTCCAAGGGAGTGGAAAATACCATCACCAATGTGGGCCGTCTCGGAAAAGATGGAATGAGAGAGACAGATAAGGAAATAATCCGTATTATGACGGAATGCTGACAGAAAGGAACCATTCATGAATATAATAGAGTTTTTAGGATTAACGAGGGTGGAGAGCCTGGCGGGAGTGATCGTATTTTTTGGTCTGCTGTTCGGAATCAGCCGCCTGCCAAAGAAAAAGTTTACATTTGCGGCCCGTGTGCTGATCGGAACAGGGATTGGAACCGTATACGGGCTGATCGTATGGGGATTGTCCGGCCGTACAGGAGCATATGCCGCGGATCTGGGACGCTGGTTCTCCCTGGTGGGGAACGGATACGTCTCCCTGTTTCAGCTTTTGATCGCTCCGGCCATCTTTGTCGCAGGGGTGCGTCTTGTGATCCACACGCCTCTTGTAAAGACAGAGACGCCGCTAATAAAATGGAAAAAATGGGTCAATACTCTGATGCTTGCGGTCAGCGCTCTGATTGGCGCCTGCCTTGGCCTCTGCTTTAAAGTGGGCGCGGCGCCGGGAGCAGATACTGCAGTCTTTTCCTGGGAGATTGGGGAGGGACAGAAGATCACCGACTCGATTGCGCATCTGATTCCATCGGGAATCGGTTTCGATTTTCTTACCGGCAATGTGGTGGGAATCTTTGTGTTTGCCGTATTGATTGGCATTGCAGCCCGGAGAATGTCCGGTAAATATATGGATACGGTAAAGCCGTTTCTGGACGTTACAGATGCCGCTTTCTCTGTAATTACGAGTGTGTGCAAGGCCGTTATCGCCTACAAGCCCATGGGGGCGGCCGCTGTCATGGCGGCGTTTACGGCGGCGTATGGCCCGGCGTTTCTCCTCATGCTGGTGAAGATGCTGGCAGTTCTCTGTGCGGCCTCTCTGGCCATGCTGGCAGTACAGCTGATACTGTGCGCGGTTTCCGGTGTGAGCCCGGCGGCATTTTTCCGGGCGGGAAAGGCGGCGATGAAAAAGGCGCTGGTTACCCGTTCCGGTTCCGCCTGCCTCCCCGATGCGCAGGAAGCGCTGACGGCCGGACTGGGACTTAAAAAGGAGATTACCGACGAGGTATCTGCCTACGCCATCTCTTCAGGAATGCAGGGATGCGGCGCCATGTTCCCGGCGATGGCAGCGGTATTTGCCGCAGGCTTAAGCGGACTTACCATGACACCGGCGCTGGTGTTCGGCCTGGTGGTGGTTATCGTACTGGTTTCCTATGGAATTACCGGTGTTCCGGGTACGGCCACCATGGCGGAATTCGGAGCCGTGATGGGCAGCGGTATCACCGGAGCGGTGAACGGCCTCGGACCGATGATTGCCGTCGATCCCATCGGCGATGTGCCGAGAACACTCATTAATGTAACTGGCTGTATGACAAATGCGATTATCGTAGAAAGAAGGGTGAGAGAGTGAAAACAGTGATTATCGGGGGAGTTGCCGCCGGAATGTCGGCGGCCTCCAAGTTAAAAAGGCTGTTGGGCGACGCGGTCGAGATCGTGGTTTATGAGAAAGGCGGAGAGGTATCCTTTGGCGCCTGCGGAATTCCGTTTTATATTTCCGATCATATCAAACAGGGGAAGGAACTGATCGCCAGGACGGCGGAAGAATTTGCGAAGAGCGGGATCCCGGTAAAGATCTGCCATGAGGTGACGGCCGTGGATACGGACGCCAAGACCGTGACCGTGAAGAATCTAAAGACTGGAGAGGTGTTTGACGATACCTATGACAAGCTGGTGATCGGAAGCGGAGCGGGGGTGCGCCATTTTCCGCCGTTCGACCGTTCTTACACCAATTTATTCGAGATCCGCGACGTGGCGGATGGAACCAGGGTGAAACAGGCGTTATTCGATGAGAACCAGCGCCATGTGGTCATCGTCGGAGCCGGATTCATCGGGCTGGAGCTGTCCGAGGCGTGCAGACATTACGGCAAGGAGGTCACGGTCGTGGAGCTGGCGGAGCACGTGCTTCCGGCCTTTGACACCGAGATCAGTGAGGCGCTGGAAGCCGAGCTTGCAGAAAACGGCGTGACCGTGCGCGTGGGAACCATGGTGCAGAGTCTGGTCGAGGAAGACGGCCGCATCGTACGGGCTGTGCTGCAGCGCGGGGAAGAGACCGAAGAGATTCCGGCGGATCTGGTGATCAACAGCGCGGGAATCGCTCCGGCCACATCCTTTATCACCAATGTGGAGAAGGCCAGAAACGGGGCGATCTGCGTGAATGAGCGGATGGAGACGAGTATCCCGGACGTTTACGCGGCTGGCGACTGCAGCATTATGAAGTCCGCAGTCACCGGCGACTATCTGTATGCGCCTTTAGGAACCAATGCCAACAAACAGGGCAGAATCATCGGCGATATTTTAGGCGGTGTGCAGCCGAAGCCATTTAAACTGATCGGAAGCTCGGCGCTGCGGCTGTTCGGCATCGATGCGGCCAAGGTCGGTCTATCCGAGAAGGAGGCGAAGGCAAGGGGGCTTCATTACAAGGCCCATATGATTACGGGCAACAGCTACGCGTCCTATTACGGCACGGAGAAGCTGAATATCAAGCTGATCTACGATGCCGATACGAGAAAGATCCTGGGGGCGGAGACGTACGGTCAGGGAATCGTGGTTCCGAGGGCCAATTATTACGCCATCGCCATCTACGCCGGACTGACCGTGGATGAGATGGGATTTATGGATTTGTGTTATTCCCCGCCGTTTTCCGGTGTGTGGGATGCCGCGCTGATCGCGTCTAATACTGCGAAATAGGCAGTAAATAATATAATGTATAAAGGAGAAAGTATGAAAAACACAACCAAGACAAAAAAACGTTCCTGGATCCTGCGCTTTCTGGATAAGATCGAAGTCGCAGGGAACAAACTCCCGACACCGCTTACCATATTCTTTTACCTGGCAGTGGCAGTAGTCATTGTCTCCGGTATCGGTTCAGCCCTTGGGTGGAGCGCCGCAGGCGATATGTACAATTCAGGCAGCGGCACGGTGGAGGAGGCCACAGTATCCATCGTCAGCCTGTTCAGCGTTAAGGGGCTTCAGTATATGCTGACCTCCGCGGTAACCAACTTTACCAGCTATGCGCCGCTGGGCTTTACCATCGTTATCATGCTGGGCATCGGTGTGGCGGAAAGCTCCGGCTATTTAAACGGCCTGATCCGCAAGGTAGTCAAGGTGACACCGGCCGCGCTGGTGACACCGATGGTCGTCTTTATCGGCGTTATGACAAACGTAGCGGAAAATGCCGGTTACGTTGTCTTTATCCCGTTGGCAGCCATGATTTTCAAGGCATACAAAAAGCACCCTCTGGCAGGTATCGCAGCCGGATTTGCCGGTGTATCCGGCGGCTTCTCCGCAAACTTACTGATCGGTTCCGCGGATGCCACATTATCCGGTTTCTCCACTGCGGCGGCTCAGACGTTGGATCCGTCCTATACGGTTACACCGCTGGGCAACTGGTTCTTTATGATTGTATCGACCATCCTGATTACCATTGTGGGAACCTATATCACCGAGCGTGTGATTATCCCGCGCCTTGGGCCGTATAAGGAAAATGGAGACGGAACTTTAATCGAGGCGTCCGACAGCATTTCCGCTAAGGAAGAGAAGGCATTGAAGGCCGCTAACTGGGTATTCGTAGGAATCGCAGCATTCTACATCATCTGCTGTATTCCGAAAAATTCCTTTATGAGAAACCCGGAGACCGGCAGCTTAATCGACGGTTCCACCCTGATGAACGCGATCATTCCGCTGTTCACCCTGCTGTTTTTCATTCCTTCCTTTGTATATGGAAAGCTGTGCGGTACTTTCAAATCCGATAAGGATGTGGTGTCTTCCTTTAATAAGGCCATTGCTTCCATATCCGGTTTTGTGGCCATGGCGTTCGTAGCGGCCCAGTTTACCAATTACTTCAGCTATACCAATATCGGCCGTGTTCTGTCCTTTAAGGGCGCGGAACTGTTAAAGAGCTTAAATGTCAACTCCGTAGTTCTTGTGGTCTGCTTTATCCTGGTTGCGGGCTTTGTCAACCTGTTTATGGCTTCCGCTTCCGCGAAATATGCGATCTTTGCCCCGGTATTCGTGCCGATGTTTATGAAGATGGGATTATCTCCGGAGCTGACTCAGGTGGCTTACCGGATCGGTGACAGCACAACCAATATCATCGCCCCGGTTATCGCATGGATTCCGTATATCCTGACGATTATGAAGAAATACGACAAGGATACCGGGTGGGGAACGCTGGTTTCCTCCATGCTTCCGTACTCTATGGCATTCTTATTCTTCTGGTCGCTGCTTTTAGCTGTCTGGATGATCATCGGTCTGCCGTTAGGACCAGGAGCGCCTATATTCTACGGAGTTTAAGGGAACAAAGGAGGCAGGAATATGTTTGAAGAGAGAGTAAGCCGCGTCTTACATAATATGGAAGAGATGGGGCTGGAGCAGATGATTATCAGCGATCCGCCGTCGGTCTTTTATCTGACCGGCAGATGGATTCTGCCCAATGAGCGTTTGCTGGCATTGTATTTAAATAAAAATGGAAACAATAAGCTGTTTATCAATAAACTGTTTACCGTGGACGGTGATATCGGAATCGAAAAGGTGTGGTTTTCCGATACGGACCCGGCCTGCCGGATGATAGCGGACTGTACAGACCATGAGAAGCCGCTGGGGATCGATAAGAAGATGGCGGCCAGATTCCTTCTGGAGCTGATGGAACTGGGAGCCGGTTCCTCCTATAAAAATGCATCCGAATGTGTGGACGGAGCCCGCCGGATCAAGGACGGGGAAGAGAAAGAAAAGATGATTCTGGCCTCCCGGTTAAATGACGAGGCCATGGGCCATTTCCGCGGTCTCATAAAGGAGGGCGTGACGGAGCTGGAGGTCGCTGCCGGAATGTGCGCGATCTACAAGGAGCTGGGGACAGAAGGGCCTTCCTTCGGCCCGCTGGTAAGCTTTGGGGCCAATGCCGCCATCGGCCATCATAAGCCGGATGGAACCGTTTTAAAAGACGGCGACTGCGTGCTCTTCGATGTGGGATGCAAGAAGGACAGCTACTGCTCCGACATGACCAGAACGTTTTTCTATAAGAGCGCCAGTGAAAAGGGCAGGGAAGTATACGAGATCGTCAAGAAGGCTAATTTAGCCGCACAGGCGGCCATGAAGCCGGGCATGAAGTTCTGTGAGATCGATAAGGTGGCAAGGGACATCATCACGGAGGCAGGGTACGGCCCGTACTTTACACACCGTCTCGGCCACTGTATCGGAATCGAGGTGCATGATGCAGGAGATGTCTCTTCCGCGAATCAGGACGTTGTGCAGGAGGGCATGATCTTTTCCTGTGAACCGGGAATCTATCTTCCGGGCGAGCTGGGGGTAAGGATCGAGGATCTGATGCTGATTACGGTGGATGGCGCCGTAAGTTTGAACCGGGATTCCAAGGAGATGGAGATCATCGGATGATGCCCCGGTTACAGAGCATGGAAATAAGATAAAAATTATAGTACCGCAGCAGGGAAGTGACTGGCCGGAGACGGCTGGAAGCGCGGAACTGCTGCGGTATTCTTTTTGTTGCAATCATGCGTGTTCTCCGCTATGATAGTACGTATGAAGAGGAAAGGGGCTTTCGCGATGAGGGAAATGACAGAGAGAGATAAGAAGCTGCGTCTGCTGTACGGAGCTGCGTTTCTGGTGCTGATGGCGGTGGAAACGCTGATTGCCCTGTACGTTCACGATAAAGTGATACGTCCCTATGTGGGGGACATGCTGGTGGTTCTCGTGGTATACTGTTTCGTCAGGATCTTTGTCCCGGTGAAGGTGCGGCGGATGCCGCTTTACGTATTTTTATTCGCGGCATGCGTGGAGGTGCTTCAGTATTTTGACCTTGTGACGCTGTTGGGGCTATCCGGCAGCAGATTCGCCAGAATCGTGCTCGGTTCGGTGTTTGACGTGAAGGATCTGGCCTGTTATGCGGCCGGCTGCCTGCTTTTGTGTGTCTGGGAGCGGGCGGTTCGAAGAAAAATATGCGAATAGACTGGACAGGAGCAGTAGATTTGTGGTAAATTGTCATGGCGCCGTTTTTTATATATGAAGCAGGGCGCAGGACTCTTTATTTAAAGCAGGAGGAAATTTTCATGGGAGCTTATCAGTTCAAGATCGTTATAAAAGGGAGTAAACCACCAATCTGGAGAAGGGTTCTGGTTCCGCAGGGGATTACGTTTGAGCAGCTGCACCAGATTATTCAGGCCGTATTCTGCTGGTCGGATTACCATCTCTATGAGTTTGAGTTCCGTACCATGGGAATTCGGGTGAGAGATGACAGGGTGGAGGAAGACTTTGACATGCCCGGAACCATCTCCAGCGGTACGGTTATCGATGAACTGGTGGCTGATACGAAGAAATTTACATATACATACGATCTGGGAGATAACTGGGAACACACCGTCGAGGTGGAAAAGGTTCTGGAGGAAGATACGGAGCCGTATGCGCGGGTGACGAAGTATAAGGGCGATGTCATACCGGAGGACTGCGGCGGAATCTGCGGATACTATCAGCTTCTGGATACGCTGGCGGACCCGCAGAGGCTGGCCGCTTATAACGAAGAAAACGGATTTGATTATAAAGAGTGGGCCGAGAGCCAGGGAATGCGCGAGTATGATGCGGATCTGGTCAATGAAGCGCTTAAACAGCTGGCTTTCCCTGATGGCGACATGCCGGAGCAGGAAGGTGTGAAGCTGGCCGACATCTTCCGGTTTTACGACAAGGAGAGCATTACAGAGCTGGCAAAGCGCCACGGCTTAAGCGGATATTCAAAGCTTAAAAAGGAAGAACTGATCCGGAAGACGGCGGAATACATGCTCTGTCCGGAGGTGATGAGCGAGTACTTTGTCTGTGCGAGAGATGCAGAGATCAGGCTGTTTGAACAGGTTCTGCAGGGAGAAGGCCATATTCCCTATGTTGAACAGGAAAATATGGATTATCTCTATGCCGGGGGCTATGTGACAATGGAGATGAGCCCTGAGCTCTATACGGTGGCCGACGATGTGAAGCAGGCGTATGAAGCCATCAATACGGAAGGGTTTCAGGCGGTAAGGGGGCGGATCAGCCGTATCGGAGATTATCTGTGCGCCGCTAACGCGCTGTACGCGGTGACTCCGGTCTCCCTGGTTCTGGAGATATTCAATAAGTATGAAGCGAAAAAGCTGACGGAAGAGGAACTGACAGACGCGTACAGGATACTGTATGCAGCCCGTCCCGAGGTGGAACTGATCGAAGGCCGGTTCGTGGACTGTGTGCTGGCCGAGCAGAAGTCGTATGACGAACTGTACAGCAGACAGCGGAACGTCCCTTACTACATTCCGAATCAGCAGGAAATCGAGTGGATGGCGGACAACGGCGGGTTCCTGATGAGCAGGGAGCTGCAGCAATTTGGAGAATTTTTAATAAAAGGATTGGGCGTCGGAGACGAGCGGATTCCGTATATTTTACGGGATGTCCAGTCTGCAATCAGTGTCGGCTCCGATTTACAGACCGTGGTAGACGAGCTTGAGACCTATGGAGTCATATTCCGCGGTCAGGAGGAACTGGAGAAGTTCACCAGCCAGATCATGGACGTGTGGAACAGTACGCGTATGGTGCTGAATCGTGGGTATACGCCTCATGAGATGGTGACCAGAGGCTTCAGCCAGGCCGCGGAATCGCGCAGGAACGTTCAGAAAATCTATCCTAACGATCCGTGTCCATGCGGAAGCGGGAAGAAATATAAGAAGTGCTGCGGGAAGAAGCGGTAGGAAATAGTATTGAGATGTGATTGGAAAAACAGAAGGTAATGTGTGAAAAAGCGGAAGCGGCCGGATTGAAGAAGGCGGTTTCCGCTTTTTTAGAATAATCAGGAAAATAATCCTTGAATGGAATGAAAAGGAGAAAAGTTAGGAATTAAATCCTAACGTTTGTTAAGGCTGCCTCTTTCCTTTTCCGAATTCTGTGGTGCTCTGACCGAGACCGGCCTTTCCATGCAGCAGAAGTTTGCCAGGTATCTGGAATTTAGTTCATTTCCGTATGTTACGAGGCTGGGACTGGAACAAAGGGATGCAAAAGAGTATCTGATGGATATTTATCACACGGTTCTCTTGAAAGATGTGGTCGCCAGGCTCAATATATCCGATGTTACCAGTTTGGAAAATGTAGTAAAATTTATGCTGCATAACATTGGCAATCTGGTATCCCCCACAAAGATAGCCAATACGCTGAAATCTCAGGGGACAAAAGTGGATCAGAAAACTGTGGACAAATATCTTCGCGGTCTGACCGACAGCCTTCTTTTATACGAAGCGGGGCGTTACAATATAAAAGGGAAGCAGTATTTAACACAGCAAAGCAAATACTATGCGGTCGATATCGGTCTGCGAAATGTCCTTGTGCGGGGAAAGGACAGCGACGTGGGACATATCCTGGAAAATATTGTTTATCTGGAGCTGCTGTGCCGCGGGTACCGGGGGTATGTCGGACAACTGAGTGACGGCGAAGTGGATTTTGTGGCGATAAGTCCGGAGGAAACCATCTATTATCAGGTGGCGGCGACCACATTGGAGGAATCGACTCTGGAAAGGGAACTTGCACCTCTCAGAAAGATCCAGGACAATTATCCCAAGTATCTCTTAACACTGGATGAATTGTTTAACAATGTGGATTATGAAGGAATAAAAAAAAGAAATGTGCTTGAATGGCTCTTAAAGAAAAGTCAATAGATATGGCTGCAAAGCACCCGATGGTTCCTGGATATGGAAAAATCGGGTATTTTTAAACGCTTGTTGGCATTTTTCCGGGGAGCAGTTATACTATAGGTATTATATTTGCAGGAAAGGGGGAACCCCCATGAGTGAAACAGAGCAGCATCTAACAGAGCAGCATCTAACACAGCAGCTTCTGGCACAACCGCAGTACGGCTTTTTGAAAACGGATCCCCATCTGGGAAAACATATTATTCTGCTGGGGCTGGCGGGCAGTTATGCCTATGGGACGAATCAGGAAAACAGTGATATTGATGTCCGGGGAGTGACATTAAACAGGAGGTCCGATTTGATTGGAATGACCTCTTATGACCAGTATACAGATGAGAATACGGACACGGTAATCTATGCGTTTAACAAGATTATACGGCTTTTGCTGGAGTGCAATCCAAACACGTGTGAGCTGCTGGGGCTGAATGAAGAGCACTATTTATACCTGTCTCCCATCGGGAGGGAGCTTCTGGCCAACCGCCGTCTATTCCTTTCCAGGAGGGCGATCCAGTCCTTCGGGGGATACGCGGACCAGCAGCTGAGGCGGCTCCAGAACGCGCTGGCGCGGGACCGGATGGCTTCGGAGGAACGGGAAAGACACATCTACAATTCCGTGAAGAACGCCATGTATGAGTTTAAGGAGCGCTACCGGATTACCGATTACGGTTCTCTGAACATTTATATCGATGAGGCTGAAAATCCGGAGATGGACACGGAGATATTTCTGGATGCTTTAGTTTCTCACTATCCGCTTCGGGATTACCGGAACATATGGGGTGAGATGAATAACATTGTTAAAGAGTATGATAAGATTGGAAAACGGAACAGGAAGAAGGACGACAACCATTTAAACAAGCATGCCATGCATTTGATCCGCCTGTTTATGATGGCGATTGATATTCTGGAGAAGGAAGATATTATTACGTATCGGAAGGACGAGCATGAGCTTCTGATGAAAATCCGGCGGGGAGAATTTCAGAAGGAGGACGGCACCTACCGGACGGAATTTTATGAGATTCTGGCAGACTACGAAAAGCGGCTTCATGAGGCTGCTGCGAACACATCACTTCCGGATGAGCCGGATTATGAGCGCGTGCAGGAGTTCGTCATGAGCGTCAACGAAAGGGTGGTAAGAGATGAGATATAAGGATTTTGAGGGAACGCTGGAGGAACTGGTGGAACAGAAGCTTCAGGAGATAGAGGAAAAGGAACACGTTCGGATTCTTCACGCAGTGGAATCCGGAAGCCGTTCCTGGGGATTTGCATCCCCGGACAGCGATTACGACGTTCGGTTTATCTATGTGCGCCGTCCGGAGGATTACTTAAAGCTGGAACCCGCCCGCGACGTGATCGAGTGGGAGCTGGACGAAACGCTCGATATCAATGGCTGGGATTTGCAGAAGGCACTGCGCCAGTATCATCGATCGAATTCCACACTGTTTGAATGGGCGAACTCGCCGGTCATCTACCGCACGACAGAGGAATGGAGGCAGATACACCAGGCGGCGTCCGTGTACTTTTCTGAAAAGGCGGCCATGTACCATTATTACGGAACGGCGAAGAGCAACTTCCTGGAGTTTCTGCAGGGAGACACGGTGAAATATAAGAAATATTTCTATGTGATCCGTCCGGTCCTGGCGTGTAAGTGGATTGAGGAACACGCGTGCCCGCCGCCGGTGCTTTTTTCGGAGCTGATGGAAGCGGTCCGCGGCTGCGGTGACCTGGCAAAAGTCCTGGCGGCCATTGAGAAGCTGCTGGAGATCAAGGCGCTGACGCCGGAAAGCGGAGCAGGAGAACGGATTGAAGTTTTGAACCATTTTATTGAAGGACAGCTGGATTACTATAAAGCGCTGCTGGACAAAAAGACGGACGACAGGAGAGAGACCTGGGACGTGCTGGACCGGCTGTTCCTGGAAAGTCTGAAGGTGCGATAACCGGAAAGGAGATTTCTATGAAAATGACGATAGACAGGACTGCACTGGAGAAAAAGCCGCTTCGCTTTGTGGTGATCGGTTCCGGCTGGCGTTCTCTGTTTTACTGGAGAATTGCCTGTGCGTATCCGGAGCTGTTTACCATGGAGGCGATGCTCTGCAGGACGGAAGAGAAGGCCGGGTACATGAGAAAACAGTACGGTGTTCCAGCCGTGACATCGGAGGCCTCCTGTGAGGCCATGAAGCCGGATTTCGTGGTGGTGGCAGTAAACAAGGCGTCGATCTTTCCGGTAACGAAGCAATGGGCCGGGAAGGGCTTTCCGGTGCTCTGCGAGACTCCGGCGGCGCTGGAACTGGATGAGCTTAAGGAACTCTGGCGTATGAAGATGGAAGAAGGCGCAAAAATACAGGTGGCGGAGCAGTATTTTCTCTACCCTTCCTTTGCCGCAGCTGCGGAGGTGGTCAGGCGCGGAGTTTTAGGAGAGGCCTCTATGATGACGCTGTCTGCTGTCCACGACTACCATGGCGCCAGCGTTATCCGCCGTATGCTGGGGACGGAACTTCAGAATATGACCGTTTACGGGAAGGAATACCCGTTTACGCTGATGGAGACAGACTCCAGAGATGGGGCCATCACAGACGGCCGCATGTCGGAGCGGATGAGGCGGCGGGTTACATTTGAATTTGAAGGCGGGAAAACGGCTTTTTATGATTTCAGCAGTGTGCAGTACCACTCTTATATCCGGAGCAGGCATTTGAACGTTCAGGGCATGACGGGGGAATTAAATGACTGGACAGTGCGGTATGTAAAGGAAGAGGTACAGCCTTCGGGAAGGCGCTTCCTGCCGATGGAACAGACGATGAGCGTGGAACGAAACGCGTCCGGCAGCGGCATCATCCGGGTTTCTCTGGGAGAGGAGCAACTTTATGTAAACCCATTTGTACACATGGGGCTGAAACAGGTTCTGCCTCAGGACGAGACCGCCATTGCCGTTCTCATGATGGGAATGAGGCGGTATATCGAAGAGGGGCTGGAGTGCTATCCTCTGGCGGAAGGGCTTCAGGACGCCTATGCGCTGATTCTGATCAATGAGGCACTGAAAAGTCCGGGGCGTCCGGTCCGGTCCGAGACCCAGATATGGGCAGGAATATAGAATCAGGGCAGCAGTAGGGAAGACAGTTTCAGACAGAGCGAAAACGAGGTAGAGAGACAGTATGATAACGATTAAGGCAATCAGAGTGGAAGCCAGTCCTCAGTCATTTACGAAAGGAAATCAGTTGTACCGAAGAGGAATGGTGGAAGATCTGAATTTTCAGAATATCGATGGTAAGCTGGAGGCAAGTGCATGGGTAGAGGGATCTTATGATAACCGCTACCAGGTGGAAATGGCATACAGTCTGAAGAGCCATACATTTACTCGGTACTACTGTGAATGTCCGGCCTACCAGTCTTATGACGGTATGTGCAAGCACTGTGTCGCGGTCGCGCTGGAGATGATGGAACGTGATGCGGAGAGAGAGGAAGTATCTGGGGAAGCAGACAGAGTATCTGCTGCCGCACCGGCTGCGACACCGGCTGCGGCCGCCAGACTGAAGCAGCCGCCGACAGATACCGCGGTTAAAAAACTGATATTTGCCAGCACTATTCGGGAAAATGCCTGCTATTTCCAGCCTGAGGTAAATGGAAATATAAGGCTCGTTCCTATTCTGCACAGGGATGCAGAGGGCTGGATGGTTGAGTTTAAAATCGGTTCGGATCATCTGTATGTATTAAAGGATATTACCGCTATGGTAAATGCTCTGAAAGAAGAAAAGTATGTACACTATGGACAGAAACTGGCATTTTACCATGTAAAAAGCGCATTTACAGAGGAGAGCCGCAGACTGGTGGACTTTTTGGAAGACTGTGTGAATCAGGAGCAGGACTTTATTACAGAATTGTATGTGATGCGGCGCAGTTACCTGCCTACAGCAGCTTCTGCACGGAATCTGGTTCTGTCAGGTGATAAGATGGTGCGCTTTTTGCAGGCAGTGGGTCCGGGAGTCATTGCGCTTCAATCCAGATTCTCCAATCTGACCCGGATAAAGATTGTGGAAAAGGATCCTGTACTTGGATTTTCTATTGTGGAACGGAGTAGTGGCGGCTGTCTTATTTCCGTTCCCAGAGGGGAAGCGTTTGTAAGTAAAAACGGGCTGTGTGTTTTTACAGAAGATACCATATATTTATGCAGTGAGGAGTTCGGAACGCATATGGGCGGTATCTGCGGTCTGATGGAGCCGTATAAAGAACAGGAATATCATGTAAATGAAGAAGATATGCCGGTGCTCTGTACCTCGGTACTGCCTTCGCTGGAGGAGTATTCAGTCCTTAAAAAGCCGGATTCACTGGAACGTTATATGCCGAAGCCGTGTGAAATACTCCTATATCTGGATTATGTGGATCGGACTCTGATTGCATCTGTTTACAGCCAGTATGGAGAGGCGCGTTATAATCTGATTGAGGGACTGGAGGTCAAGGATTTATATCGTGATATGAAAAAGGAGCAGTATGCGGCGAAGCTGGCAGGCAGTTATCTCCAATATGCAGACGAGGAGAAAAATCTGCTGTATATTCCGGAAGAGGACGAAGAGGCGCAGTATCGTCTGCTCAGCACCGGAATTGCGCAGTTTCAGCAGATAGCTGAGGTATATATTTCTGAGTCCTTAAAAAGGCTGAGGGTCTTAAAGTCACCTAAAATTACCATGGGAATTACCAGGAACAGCGGACTGCTGGATATTACACTCCAGACTGAGCGGTTAGAGCCGGGAGAGTTGGAGGGACTGCTGTCCAGCTACCGGAGGAGGAGAAAATATTACCGCTTAAAGAATGGGGATTTTCTGGAGCTGGAGGATAATGGACTGTCGGCAGTGGCAGAACTGGCCGAAGGGCTGGAACTGAGTGTGGAGGAACTGGAGGAAGGCCATATCCGGGTACCGGAATACCGATCCTTCTATTTAGACCAGGTTCTGCGGGAGAATGAAGGGATCGTAGAAGTTAAGCGCAGTTCATCCTACAAGGCCTTTCTGCGGTCCATGAAAAATGTGGAGGACAGCGACTATGAGGTCCCCGCCGGATTGAATGCGGAGCTAAGACCGTATCAGAAGTTTGGATTCCGATGGCTCATGACTCTGGGGGCGATGGGATTCGGCGGAATTCTGGCCGATGACATGGGGCTTGGGAAGACTGTACAGGCGATCGCGTATCTGGCGGCGGTGAAAGAAAATTATGAGGGGGATAGGCCCCGGCACAGCCTTATCATCTGTCCGGCTTCCCTTGTCTATAACTGGGAGAGTGAGATACACCGGTTCGCGCCCGGACTGACTGTGGAGACGGTCGTGGGAGGGGCCGGAAGCAGGAAGGAAAAGATACGGAATAGCAGGGCGGATATTCTGCTCACATCCTATGACTTATTAAAACGGGATGTGGAGGCGTATCAGGAGGCTCTGTTTGATACTGTTTTCATCGATGAGGCGCAGAATATTAAGAATCACGGAACGCAGACAGCGAAAGCGGTGAAGGCCCTTGGCTGTGCCCGGAGGTTTGCGCTGACCGGGACGCCCATAGAAAATTCGTTGAGTGAGCTGTGGAGTATCTTTGATTTTCTGATGCCCGGCTTTCTTGGGGCTTATAAGCATTTTCGGGAGAAGTACGAACAGCCCGTGGCGGCGAGACAGGATGAGGTGGCGGCGGAACGGCTGCGGCGGATGATAAGGCCGTTTATCCTGAGGCGTCTGAAGAAAGAGGTCTTAAAGGAACTGCCGGACAAGCTGGAAGAGGTGGTGTATTCCCGCATGGAGACGGCGCAGAGGGAGATCTATGAGGCCAGAGTGCAGAAGCTGCTGGATTCCCTTTCGAGGCAGAGCCAGGAGGAGTACCGGGTCGGAAAGCTGCAGATACTGGCGGAGCTGACTCATTTGCGCCAGCTCTGCTGTGATCCGTCCCTGGTATACGAGAATTACGACGGCGGGGCGGCCAAGGTGGACACCTGTGTGGAGCTGGTGAGTAATGCGGTGGAAGCGGGAAATAAGGTTCTTCTGTTTTCTCAGTTTACGTCCATGCTGGATATTATCCGGAGACGGCTCGATGAAGCTGGGATCGGTTATTATATCCTGACGGGATCGACCTCCAAGGAGAAGCGGAATGAATTGGTGAAGTCCTTTAACGGGGATGGACCGCCTGTCTTTTTAATCTCCTTAAAGGCCGGAGGAACGGGGCTTAACTTAACTGCCGCCAGTATCGTGATCCATTTCGATCCGTGGTGGAACCAGGCGGCCCAGAACCAGGCCACAGACCGCGCCCACAGAATCGGGCAGCAGCAGGTGGTCACAGTGTATAAGCTGATTATGAAGGACACTCTGGAGGAGAAGATTCTGGAAATGCAGGAGAGAAAGGCGGGGCTGTCTGAGGAGATTATGGCGGATGGAAGCATCAGCGAGGTGATTGGGTCGAAGGAGGAGTTTATGGAGATTCTGCGAGGGGCGGCAGAGGGGCGGTAGAGTGTAGAAGGAGAAGAGGAAGGCAGGTGGAATGGTGAACGAGACCTTTTATTACGATTTGATACCATCTCGGAGTATCCTTAAAACGGTGCCGGATTCTTTTCTGGACGTAACCGCTTAGGAATATGATATGAAACTTGGGAGAAGCAATGGGCGGATACTTGCGGTTCCAGAGGTTTTTGAACAATATGAAAAATGCTAACCGCCAGGTGGTTTTAGCTCTGCTGGATAAGATAAAAGAGAGCGGAGACGAAAGGTAAGTTCCGCTTTTAGAGGCGTGGCGGAAAGGTGAGGTGCGTAAGGTGAGAGAGAAGATTAGGGGAGTGATTACGCGGTTTGAGAATGAGGGAGGCGGCAAAGATTAGGGGGGTGAAAAGCGGGGAATGGAGGAAAGTTGAAGAATAGAAAACTCAAGAGAAAACGGCGGCCGAATTCAGATACAATGGAGAAGGACGCCGTTTTCTGAATAAGCAGGTTCTAAAATAAGCAAATGTTTTTTCTGGATTTTCAATATGTGATATGATATTCTATAAACAGAGTGAAGGAACATATGTTTGCAGAAAGCGTTGTAGTTATTTCGGGAATGCAGTGGAAGTAAAGAAGGAACGGAACTGGAAACGGTCTGGAATTGAATCAGGGGAATGAAAACGTGAATTGGAATAAAAACTGAAGGGGGAAACGGAATTTGATTTTTATAACGGGCGACTGTCATGGAGATTATCGCCGTTTCAGCACGGATATATTTCCGGAACAGAGGGAAATGACGAAAGATGATTTCGTGATTATCTGTGGCGATTTTGGATTCTGGGATGAGTCGGGAGAACAAAAGTATTGGAGAAAATGGCTGTCCGGGAAGCCATTTACAACTCTTTGGGTGGACGGAAACCATGAAAATTATGATCTTCTGAAAACCTGTCGGGTGGAACAATGGAAGGGCGGAAGGGTGCAGTTTATTGCGCCCGATATCATTCATCTGATGCGGGGGCAGGTATATGAAATAGAGGGACTTCGTTTCTTTACATTTGGCGGAGCCAGAAGTCATGATATCTCCGGCGGTATTTTAGAACCCGATGATCCGGAGTTTAAACGAAAGAAGAAGAAACTGGATCGCGGCTGGGAGCCGTACCGCATCAATCATCTGTCCTGGTGGAAGGAAGAAATGCCGGATGAAAGTGAATTTGACGAAGGCAGTCGCAATTTGGATCAGTGTGGCTGGAGCGTGGATATTATTGTCAGCCATTGCTGTGCAACCTCAGTTCAGCAGCTGGTCTGTGGAGACCAATGTGAAAGTGATGATCTGACAGAGTATTTTGAGATGATAAAGGACAGGTGTGAGTTTGGAAAGTGGCTGTTTGGGCATTATCATAAGAATCAGAATGTGGGGAAGCAGTTTACTGTATTGTATGAGCAGATTGTGAGGATTGTTTGAGGTGTGATGAAGTGTAATGAGGCTGGATATGATTGATTTTGGAGAAATGAGGAGTTTATTCCATATAGCGGGGAATATTGGTTTTGGTGAAGAAGAGATTGAGAGGGCAGAAAGCAAGTGGGGAGCACTTTCGCCAGTGCTTAAGGAGTATTACCGTCAGTTGGGGGCTTGAGTTGGAGGCGTATTAAGGGAATTTAATTGCTTCAAAGGAATAGTGGCGGTATAATGACAACAAAAGGGACGAAAAGGTAGAACTCCATTTGCTTATTAGAAAAGGCTGGAGATTATAACCAGAAACAGAGGTGTCGAGAGTTAATTATGGAAATAAATAAGGCAAGAGAGAAGGAATATGTGGATATTACTTTGGATTATTATGATGTGAACGCTGAATCGTTTTGTTTCGGAACACAGAATGCAGCTTTTTCGGAACATCAGGATACTTTCCTCAGTTATCTTCCGCCGCAGGCCAGTATTCTGGATCTTGGATGCGGCTCCAGACGGGATAGCAGAGCGTTTTTACATAAGGGATATGATGTGGAAGCGATGGATGGGTCGAAAGAATTGTGCAGGCTGGCCTCTCAATGCATTGGTAAGGAAGTGAAATGCTGTAAATTTCAGGAACTGGAGGCAGAAAATTTATATGATGGCATTTGGGCATGTGCTTCGATACTGCATTTGAATATGGCAGACTTAGAGACGGTAATGAAACGAGTGTATCGGGCGCTGAAACCCGCTGGTATTTTGTATACTTCATTTAAATATGGAGAGTTTGAAGGGGTTCGCAACGGACGGTATTTTAATGATATGACAGAAGAGAAGATGGAATTATTGCTGAAAAGGCTGAAGAACTTTCAAATAGAGAAAATGTGGCGGACATCAGATGTACGACCGGGAAGAAGTGAAGAAAAATGGCTGAATTTACTTTTAAGAACAAAGAAGGAGTAACTTCTGATATTGAGTTTCAGGGAAATGCAATAACGGGTGATGGGAATTATTTGTATTCTCGTTTGAAGCCGTGTTTTTATAAAGCTCAGAGAATTGATATTATCGTTTCTTTTTTAATGGAATCAGGTGTAAAGCTGCTGGTAAAGGACATAAAGGCCGCTGTGGAACGCGGAGCCAGGGTACGGATCTTGACAGGTAATTACTTAAATATAACCCAGCCTGCCGCTTTATATATGCTGAGAAGAGAACTGGGGGATACGGTATCGGTACGATTTTATAACGTACCGAATAAATCATTTCATCCAAAAGCTTACATATTCCATTATGAAGATAAGGGTGAAATATATATTGGTTCTTCCAATGTTTCATTCAGCGCATTAACAACGGGGATTGAATGGAATTACTGTTTTGACAGTAAAATACATCCAGAGGATTTTGAACATTTTTATAATACGTTTAAAGATCTGTATGAGAATTACGCTTATGAAATAACAGATAAAGCATTAAAGGAATATTCTGAGAGGTGGAAAAAGCCAAACGTACTAAAGGATCTGGAAGTGTACGACGCAGAAGGCAGCAGAGAAGAGCCGGAGACCGTCCAGCCGAGAGGGGCACAGATCGAAGCGCTGTATCATTTGGAGAAGAGCCGCAAAGAGGGATGGGATAAGGGGATTACGGTAATACCAACAGGTGTGGGCAAGACCATTCTTGCAGCGTTTGATTCAAAGCCTTATAAAAGAGTGCTGTTTGTGGCGCACAGAGAAGAAATCCTGATACAGGCGGAACAGGCGTTTCAGAAAGTAAGGGGCAGCGGCAAGTACGGCTTCTTCTATGGGGATAAGAAGGACGACGACTGTGAGGTTTTATTTGCAACGGTGCAGACTTTGGGAAAAGCAGAGTATTTATGCGATAAATGGTTTCCAAGAGACTACTTTGACTATGTTATTGTAGATGAGTTTCATCACGCTGCGGCAGATACCTACAAGCGGATTATCAGATATTTTAAACCGAAATTTCTTCTGGGGCTTACGGCAACACCGGATCGCCTGGATGATAAAAATATTTATGAGATCTGCGACTTTAACGTTGTTTATGATGTCCGTTTAAAGGAAGCTGTAAATAAAGGCTGGCTGGTGCCATTCCGTTATTATGGGATTTATGACTGTACGGTAAATTACGATAACATTTCATATGTGCACGGCAAGTACGATGAGGAAGAACTGGAAAAGGAATTGATGATTCCTCAAAGGGGTGATCTGGTTTACCATAATTATTCCAAGTATAATTGTAAGCGTGCCCTTGCATTCTGTTCTACGAAAAAACATGCGGAATATATGGCGGAGCTTTTCCAGAATAGAGGAATAAAGGCTGCCGCTGTGTATAGTGGAACAGACGGGGAGTATAATCTGGACAGAAGGAAAGCACTGGAAGAACTTAAGGATGGCAGGCTGCAGATTATTTTCTCAGTTGACATGTTTAATGAAGGACTGGACGTAAAAAATATTGATATGGTGCTGTTTTTGCGGCCAACACAGTCGCCTACCGTATTTCTGCAGCAGTTGGGGCGTGGGCTAAGAACTGCAGAAGGAAAAAGCTATTTAACAGTTCTGGACTTCATAGGTAATTATAAAAAAGCGAATTTGCTTCCGTTTTTACTGAGCGGACAAAAGTACCAGAAACAGATAGCAAGAAGCTACTCAATGTCAGACTACGAGATGCCGGATGACTGCATGATTGATCTCGATTTTCAGATTGTTGACCTGTTTAAGAGACAGGCGGAACAGGAAATGTCAATCAAAGACAAGGTAAATGAACAGTTTGAGAAGGTTCGCCAGCTTGTATCCTATGAATTTCAGCGCTCGGTGCCGACCAGGGTCGATTTATTTACCTATATGGACGCTGATGTTCAGGAAGCGCTGAAAAGAAATATGAAATATGCGCCAGTTCCCAATTATCTGAATTTTCTTGCGGAGAGAGACTTGCTTACCGAGGATGAAAAGAAGCTTCTCAATGGAAAAGGGGCGGAATTTATCAATATGGTGGAGACGACGAGGATGCAGAAATCGTATAAGATGCCGCTGCTTCTGTCGTTTTGCCGGGATGGAAAGTTTAAGACAGTCGTGGACGAAGATGATATTTATTACAGCTTTCAGGAGTATTATGAGCGGGGCGGTTATAAGGTGGATATGATCAAGGATCAGTCATCGGCCGGGTTTATGACATGGGGAAAGAAGGAATGGGTGAAGCTGGCGGTTATAAATCCTGTTCACTTTATGTTAGATAAACATCCGAATTGCTTTAAGAAGGTGGAGAATGGGGTAATTGGACTTGTGGAGGGAATGGAAGAGGTTGTGGAGAATGAGGCGTTTGTAAGGCATGTGATGGATGCGGTGGAGTGGAGGTCGGTGAGGTATTTTGCGGAGGAAAAGCGATGAGGATTATAACGGAGTCTTTGATGGATCTATAGGAGCTAGGTTTAACATGAATGTTAGAGGTGAAAAATATGAAGTTTAATCCTGGATTTGTTATTGGAGAAGTAGTGTCAAATAGGGAGGTTTCGAAAGCCTTTGGTTGTGCTATTATGGGAGGGATGCGACCTTCCACAAAGGCAGGCACGTTAGTACTGATATCTGATATGACAAAGCCTTTTTATAAAGATGAGTGGAAAAATGGTATACTCCATTATACCGGAATGGGGAAATATGGGGACCAGACGTTAAAGGGTAACAATAATATTAAACTGTATGAGTCCGATGTTAATGGTATTGAACTTCACCTTTTTGAGGTATATGAGAAAACAAAATATACTTATAAAGGGATTGTAAAATTAGCTGACAAGCCATATCAAACAAGTCAGCAGGATGAAGACAAAAATAATAGAAAAGTCTGGGTATTTCCTTTGAAACAGGTGGATGAAAAGGTTGTTTATAAAAAAGATCCTGAAGTAGAGAAGGCAAATATCATAAAAGATGAAGAGCTGATCGATTCGTTAAAGGATATCAGACAGATCGATCAGTATGATTTTGCATATAGAGGAATGCCTAAGAGTAAGTCAGAGCCTTCTGTTATAAATAAAATCGAAGTGCAGAAACGAAGTAGGAGTACTGCAATGAATGCTTTGAAACATGCAAAGTTCATGTGTGAAATTGATGAGACACATCCTTCCTTTATTCGCAGAAATATGAATATTAATTATGTTGAACCTCATCATTTAGTGCCATTGGAGTATTCTGATCAGTTTGATATATCTTTAGATGTGGAAGAAAATATAGTATCTTTATGCAGTAATTGTCATAATTTACTTCATTACGGAAAAGACTTTGAACCTTTATTATTGAAATTATATGAAGAAAGAAAAGAACTGTTGAGCCATGTCGGGATAGCTATTAGTTATGAAGAGTTGGTAGAAATGTATTTGTGAGGTAAATGTGACAGTATGGAGATTATTGAAGTAGTAGCAGCCATAATTGTGGAAAAAGATAAAGTATTAGTTACACAACGTGGATATGGTGAATTTAAAGACGGTTGGGAATTTCCTGGGGGTAAAGTTGAGCTCGGTGAAACACTAGAAGGTGCATTAAAACGTGAAATTAAAGAAGAATTAGATATAGAAATAGAGATAGATACATATATTGACACGGTTGAGTATGATTATCCCCAATTTCATCTTACTATGCATTGCTATAAATGTAGAATTTTAGATGGACAGCTAATGTTAAAAGAGCATGAGGCTTCAAAATGGGTTAGTCAAGATGAATTAAATGAGATTGACTGGCTGGCAGCTGATCGGATAGTGGTTGAGAGAATGAGGAAAAGAACAAAGTAGTAGTAGGTCTAATCGGATTTTTATTTATAATGGATTCTTAATAAGGTGTGTCAAATGGAACTATATAGTAAAGGGTTCCATTTGATACACCTTGTTTTATGAATATAAGTTTTGTAATAAGCACTTTACTATATTGGCAAACATAAACCAACTCAACACTGTTGAAATAGCTATAATTTACAAGCTGTTCTTTCAACACAATATCTCGATTTTTAGTGGAGGTTAAAAATATAAATTTTTTATTTTCATATCGTATCACAAAAAGCCTATGAGCTTTTTCTTTTTGCAAAGTATAGGTCTGGTATGAAATAAACCTACTTTTTGCACCTTTTACCATATAAATATGCTCGGGTATCTGGATAATAAATAGCTAATCGTTTTTTCCAACGATAGTAAGTATCACTGGAAATTTTTAATTTGCGGATTATATCGTTATAGCAAAGATCTGTGTTATAGATCAAATGGCAAAAATAGATGTATTTATTAAAATCAGTGGGAACACCCACCCCTTCCTTGAATGTTACATTACAGTCCTTGCATCTATAACGAGTTTTTGAGGTAGCAATTGATATTAACTTGCTAGGGGGTATACAGGTTGGACAGAATTTTAGTCCGGTTGAATCGGGGAAAGTTTTGAAACATTCGGGACAATATAACGACGACTTCGGCTTTTCGTGGACTGCTGTATTGGCTGAAAGACAATTTGGACAGGTAGGCAGCGGGGGCGGGGACTTTGATACAGGTTCTTTGTCAATGTATTTAATACAGAGATTCAGTGCGTTGCTTAAACTTTGTGCTATTGTAAGGAGGGTCTTGCTGCTCAGCGGCAGTGGAGCGGTTGCTATGTGTTTTGACACATTTTTTAGGTGGATTACGTCGGATGATTTTATTTCCATACTATACACCCCTTCATTTTAATATTCACATTATATCGTGAAAATTACCAAAAGATCAATAGGCGGTTTGGCATATATAGAAAAATGTGATATTATGTTAAGGAATGACGAACATAATTTTTGTGAAAATATATCAAATATGACAAGAGGATTAGTATGAAGGAAAAACCCACTATAAAATCATTGGGAAATATTTCTGAATTAAGATATATAAATGCTGATAATGTCACGCGCTATCGGGCGATTATGCGTTATCTTTATTTGCAGTATGAGCGATTGAGTTATTGGCTCAGCCCTGAGCAGATATATTCTGGAGTTATGGAATGGAATATTTTGAAAAATTATACGCTGGAGCAGTGCCAGTTGGATTTGGATCAGTTGGTTTCGTGGAAAAACCTTACTTATCGACATGATGGTACTAGAGCGAGAACCGTTGAGGAGTATCTGCGAAAAAAATATCAGTATCTGATTACTCCCTATTCTATTGAACTTGAGCGCTTCCTTGAACGTCTCGAAGGGGTGAAGGGATATGGGGGCTCACTAGAGCCGACTTTGTTTGACAAGATTGCAGACACTATTTTGGATATTTATGAGCATAAAGGAGATTATGAACCCAAAGCTGCTCTGGAAGTCTGGAATTCATTATATGACTCTTTTCAAAAGTTGAATCAAACATCAATGGATTACATTGCCAGCCTGCATACCGGGACAGCCGAAGATTTAATGATGACATCTTCTTTTTTAATGTATAAAGATTCGATCACCTTGTATCTTCAGGATTTTGTTCAGGCATTGCAGCGCAGATCTTATCGAATAGAAGGAAATTTAAAGTTAATTAATCGTGACATGCAAACTCGATTTTTTAAGTGTGTATTGGAAGGCGAATGGTTAATTCCAAAAGTGGAGGAATTTTTTACGAGAGAGGAATACCAACAAAACCTGGAGCGCAGATGGCGTCAATTATGCCGATGGTTCTGCGGAGACGATCATACACAAAGTGAGATGTTCCTTTTGGAGCAAGCTTCAAAAGATGCGATTAAAAAAATCGTAAGGAGTACACTTCGAATACAGGAAAAGCAACGGTCAATTGTGAGCCGACGTCAGGACTTGGATTTTCTGGGAAAATGGTTCTACCATCTGGAGGATGTGAAGGAGGCTCATAAATTAGCAGCCTATGCGTTTGGAATATTTCCGACTCGCCATTTACAGGGGGAGGACAACCGCAGCTCCGATAGTCAGGATATTTCTATGTGGGATGAGGCTGCTATTGAGCGCGTAATTAGGAGCAGAAGTCGAAAACGCGGTGGAAAGGGAAGTGGAGAGAGTGAGACGATTGCCGATAATCATTTAAAGAAGGAAGCGTTGAGGCAAGAACTTGTTGCATACCAGAAGCAGGAACTGGCTTTCTTAATTGAGATGACAAAAAAAGGAAGCGTTAAAGTCTCAGAACTCCAATGTATTACAGCAGTTGCAAGGATTCAACTTTTAAATTGGATTGGGAGGTGTATCTCATCGGAGGGACAGGCTTTTTATACGTCTGAGGGGATTAAGGTAACACTTTATATGCCGGAAGAGAAGCATTATGTTACATTAGATTGCGATGACGGAACATTAGGCCTTTTAGATTACTCCTTTGTGTTTGAAATTGAGAATCAAGAAACGTGGCAAAATTTACTGAGAGGGATGACTGGTGATTTGGATGGCTGATGGAATAGAGCAACGCGGCTTTGAAGATCATACCGATATGGAAGAACGGCGCAAAATCTGTATGAATGCGTTATTGAACCGTCCTTGGATAGAACGTGATAAGGATCCGCAGCTCTATCACTGGGCTAGGGAGCAGTATCTGGAAATACGGAATTGGTTTGCCAACTATCCGGGATATTCCGTTATTATGAATAGAAAGCTAATCAAACTGGAAAAAGTTCCGGTTGAGGCGAAGAGTTGGATGGGGTTTGAAGGGTTCAAGGAACCCATCGATTATGCGCTTTTTACCTATGGTCTATGGTACCTGGAAGATAAATCAGCTGGGGATCAATTCATATTGACTACTATGGTCAAGGAAATAAAGGAATTTATGAATGAGCAGGGCCTAAATGTCGATTGGAAGAATTATTTCCATCGATTATCCATGGCTAGGGCTCTAAAAAAACTGAAAAGTTTGAATGTTTTGCGTAGCATTGACGGTCAGGAGTCCGATTGGGCGTCTGATGCAGAAAATCATGATGTACTGTATGAATGCGCCCCTTGCGCCAGCTATGTTTTGAGGACATTTCGTAGAGAACTGCCATCTTATCAGTCTATGGAGGAATTGAGCGATTTGCCTGAGGAAGAGGATAAAAAGAAACGACAGCTAATGTACCGGAGGTATTTGCTCGAACCATTCGTGGGGCTGGATTTATGGGAACAAGACTTATTTTATTTTCATGGACAAAAAAATCATTTAATCGGACAGCTCGATAAGATGTTTGGTTGGGGTGGAACCAAATATAAAGAAGGTCTCCTGTTTTTCTATCCGGAATTGGTGAGTGATATGGAGCTTTTCCCCACACTATCGGCTATATCAGATCTTGTCCTGCTATTTTGTGGAAAGATCAGAACCATGTATGAGTTGGGTGAAGTGAAAACAGAGTCGGTGTCATCGGGTAAAATTCGACTGACCAGAGGTAGTATTGAACAGATTCTGCTTGAATTACAGTATGAAAATGGATATCGCTGGACGAAAGAATACCGGAGTATGAAATCGTCACAGTTGGCAGACGCAGTGTGCGAACATATGGAACAGTGGGAATTCGGTAGTTGGCAGGATGACATGTTCTTTTTGTTGAATCCGGTTGGAGGAAGGTATTACACTCAATATGGAGAAGTGGAGATCGAGGAGTAGAATATGAAACGATGGCGGATGAATCGTATGGGGATTCTGAATTTCTGGCTTTATGATGAAGAGGTTTTTGAACTGGAACAGGGTAGATTGCTGTTCAGAGGAGCAAATGGGTCGGGAAAATCTGTTACAATGCAAAGCTTTATCCCGCTGGTTCTGGATGGAGACAAGCGCCCGGAGCGCTTGGATTCGTTTGGTTCAAGGGATCGCCGCATGGAATATTATCTTTTGGGCGACAGCGAGACTGGCCATATGGATCGAACTGGCTATCTCTGGATTGAATTTTATCACGAAGATAAACAGAGCTATAAAACCATCGGAATTGCCCTGCGCGCCAGAAGAGGGGCGGCGCAAATGGTTTTTTGGGGATTTTTGCTGGAAGATGGACGACGGATCAATCAAGATCTCCATTTATATGATTATCCGAATTGGCTGGAAACAAAGAAAAAGGTGCCACTCACAAGAAAAGCCTTGACGGAGGTCATAGGGGCTGGGGGAATTGTAGTTCAGGAACAGGCAACGTATCGTGAACTTGTGAAAAAACACATATTTGGGTTTAAAGACAACAATGATTCTTACAAAGATTTATTAAAGCTTCTTCTGGAGATCAGGAGCCCAAAGCTTTCAAAAGAGTTTCGCCCATCATCAATTTACAGTATTCTGACAAATTCGCTTCCAGCGTTGACGGAAGACGAGTTGGGTGACCTTTCGGATGTCCTGGAAGATATGGATCAAATTTCAGAGCGGCTGGAAGAACTGCAAATTCAGATACAGGAACTTGAAGGCCTGGAGAAGCAGTACGATAATTACAATAAAGTTTTGCTGTATCATGTGTCCTTGGATTTGAAGGTGTTAAATCACAGTTTTAATGAACGCAAGAAAGAATTGGATGATTGCAAAAAAAATTTAGACAATACGATTTCTTGTGGTATCGCGCTTAAGACTCAGATATTGAAAGCAGAACTTGAAATTGAGAAAATACAGTCGGAATTAGATTATCTCCAGCAAAGCGAGGGATTGGAAAAACCTATAGAACTGGAACGTTTACATACGGATTATAAGAAATTGAATGAACGATATGTGGCAGTCAAAAAGCGGATGGCCGATAATGAAAGGCGGGTAGAGGCATGGCAAAACGAAATAGCGGAAAAGAAAGTACTAAGGGATGAGTTATTCCAGAATCAAGACAGTTTGCTGGAAGAATTAGAGAGCTATGCGAGAGTTATGGAGTTTTATGAACATGATATATACCATCGGCAGTGGCAGCAGGTGGGCGATGATTACGCACGCTGTGCGGACAATTGGAATCAGGACTTGCTGGCACATCAAGTAAAGTTAAAGGCTGCAGTTTTGATTGGCGAAAGAGAACGGGAAGCTAGTTTGGATATGGCAAAGGAAAAGGCGCGATGGGGGGAATTCTATAAAAAGAAAAGCCTAGCGGAAGAAGAATATTTGTCTGCGGAAGAGAAATTTAGTGCTGGAAAAATGCAGCTGAAGGAGTGTATCATTGGCTGGCGTCAGGGCCTTTCGCAATTAGAAGTCAGTAATGAGAATGTAGGTTATATTCTAACAGCGCTATCTGAACTGGGCAAGGATAACCGCAATTATGAAACTGTAAGATCGTCGGTGTACAATTTGTTTCTAGGTCAATATCAGCAGTTGACAAACAAGGTACTCGTTTTAGAACAACAGTTTAGAGAATTTGAAGAAAAAAGGGAGCTTTTGCAAGCAGAACTAGATTCGTGGAGAAGCCATAAAGAGCCTGAGCCGTTGCGGTCACTTTCGAGAAACAAGTGCCGTGGTGAGAGGGCGGAGCGGATGGGCGCACCTCTTTATACGGTCTGTGATTTTTCCGCTGAATTGACGGAAGCAGAGAAGGCACAGCTTGAGACTACTCTGGAGCAGGCGGGTATACTGGATGCCTGGATTTTGCCAGGAGGACGAATGGGCTATTTTGCTCATGAAAAAGATGAGGAAATTTGGATTGAACCCTGTGAAAATCCTGGAGTGGTGACCCTAAGTGATGTGTTGGCGCCGTGTCCTTCTGATGAAAGTGGTTTGACAAAAGAAGATATTGCCTTAGTATTGTCCAGTTTTACCTGGAGTGGTGAAATGGATTATATGCAGGACTCTATGACATCGGCGGCATTCAATCAGATCGGGAGAGAGGGATTCCGGCTGGGAGCTTTGGCTGGACGGAATTCTACCAAAGAGCAGGCGGAATATATCGGAAGTGAGAATCGACAAAAGGCAAAAAGACGGGTGATTGACCAACTGGAACAACAGGTTTTGGAACTGGAAAATAAACAGGATGCTATTCAGGAAAAAATATACCAGGAGCACGAAAAGCAGGATATTCTAACAGCGGAAAAAGAAAGTTTCCCAGATGATGGGGAAATTCAATTATGTCTGGATCATTTGACAAGTAAGTGGCATCTTTTCCAGGCGGCGATTAAACAGGAAAAGGAAGCAGAGATTATATACCATAAAAAAGAGGCAGACTGGAAGGAACGAAAAGTTGAATTGACCGAGATAACATCTGCCTGGACAAGGCTTAAAACTTTAAGTACGCTTTCGGAGGCGATGAATTGTGCGAATGATTACAAGACCAGTCTGTCACAGCTGAAGACCGAGTATGTGCATTACAGGAGTCTGCAGAATGATTGTGAGAACTATCAGAGGTATATCGATGAGGCGAATGAGCAAATTAGCGATAATCAACTGGAGTTGAGCGGAGTACGAAAATCACAAGTGCTGCTGGAAAGCCAGATAAGCCAGCTTGAAGAGTTGATAGAGGCTAAAGGGCTAAGAGATATATTTGATAAAATTGATAAATGCAAGCAAACGAAAAATGATTTAGCGAAAGAGGTTTCAAAACGGCATGAGGAATTGAGAGAAAATGACAAATTGCAAGGTTCCTTAGGTGCTCAACTGAACGCGAGACAAGAACATTTGGCAGAGATAACTGAGAATCTGGAGGCTGCTATTGTACAGTGGCAGACAGAATTGAATCTGGGACTGGGATTTGTAGAAAATATGGATACCTATAATCTGACTGAGCGTCGGGACATTATGCGTTTGGCGGAGCAGCTTGTGACGGAATATAAAGTAGTCTGGGGGAACATGGTAAAGGAGACGGTGATAAGCGACCTGATTACAGAATTCAACAAGGCTAATGTGAATCTGCGTGAGTATGCGCTGGAGCGGGAATCCTTGGAGAATGGACGGGCCATTATCCGTTCCAATCGAGATCGAATGAATCCTATGACGCCCAGAGAATTGTTAAAGGAACTGCGGGAAAAGGAAGCGGAACAAAAGCTTCTTCTGACAGAACAGGATAAAAAACTGTATTCAGAGATTATTATTGGTAGTGTGGGTAAATCAATTCAGTTAAAAATACATCAGGCGTTTGATTGGATTGATAAAATGGATGGGCTGATGAAACAGCGAAACACCTCCAGCGGTCTGAGATTATCTTTAAAATGGGTTCCGTTGCCATCACGAAGTGAATCAGAATTGGATACAGAAACTCTTGTCAAACTGCTTTTAAGTGATACAGAACGACTGGATGACAGCGAGATTAACCAAATGATTGAACATTTCAGAAAGCGGATTCTATTAGCAAAGGAGTCGGCAAAAGAGGAACAGGGTTCTCTGCGAAAATATATCAATGAAATGCTAGACTATCGGACCTGGTTTACCTTCCGATTAGATTTTCGCAAGGGAGATCAGTCGAATTACAGGGAACTGACCAACAGTAGATTTAATGTGCTGAGTGGTGGAGAGAAAGCAATGGCAATGTATATACCGTTGTTTGCGGCAGCAAATTCTCGATATAGTAAGGCTGAGGATGATGCCCCGAAGATTTTGGCGTTGGATGAGGCATTTGCCGGTGTGGATGATTCTAATATGCGTGATATGTTTGATCTTTTGACAGATATGGATTTTGACTACATAATGACATCACAGGTTCTGTGGGGATGTTACGATACCGTGCCAAGTCTGGCAATTTATGAAATCCATCGGCCTAAAGACATTGATATAATAACGTTACTCCACTATCGGTGGAATGGTAAACAAAAATTATATGTGGAGAATTAGCAGCAGATATGGAGCACAAGAGGAAGATAACGGCAGAGGAGTATTACAGCGATCCAAATTTAAAACGTATGCTGAACGCGGTTTTTAACAAGTATAGAAGTTATGGCAGTGGCAGAGGAAAAATTAAACTTGTCATCTCCAGTCAGGCCGAGGCTCAACGATTACAGACATTTTTTGGACCGAGGGTCAGGGGCCTGCTGGGGGTAGGCGATCAGCTGAGCATGGAGATGAGCGTGATAGAGGAGGAACTTGGGAAACGTTTTATGTTGACCGTCCCATCCTTATACGAAATACTGTATCACGAACCATTGTTGACCAAAAAGGAAAGTTTAGTAAAGGCAGATACAGAGTGGGAAACCTTGTTTACCAATGTGGTTGAGAAGCTTCAAAATGAAGAGAATATCAATATCGTGGACAAAGCGTTCTGTGAGTTGACGTATGATTGGTTATATCGTCTCTGGAAAAAGGAACCTGGTTCGGGATATCGGATTTTACAGGCGGGGATGAAAGACTATAATGCTGCACTCACCTCTCTTAAAATCTGTTTGGAAGCTCTTTGGTATCTGCTGATGGATTTGGAACGCCTGGAGCAGGAGAATGTGAAAAAGTCTGATAAAATATATATATCCATGTTAGCAACTTTTGTCGCGGGTAAACACTCATTAGATGAGAAAAAAACGTTGGCAGGCAGGCTTTTTTTTCGAGCTTTGGAAAATGTTTACTCCCAAAGATATCGTGAAAATGGAGCGTCAGACCCTCTGGAACATGTTCCGGCTTTTATGCGTAAGCGGATGATGTATCGTTTGTATCATTTAAGTGATGATACAACCAGTTCACTTTTTCACAGATTTACTTTAGATATTTATGAATCTATGAAGAAAGAGACAGTTAATCTCGGCAATGTTGAGGATATGGGAGACTTTGAGATTAAGTCTAACCTTTTTTTGATTGAAAATCCATCGGTTTTTCATTATTTAGTTGACTGCCTGATAGAATATGTGAAGGCTAACAATATTCCAAAGCAGCTAATAAGAGACAGATTTCCGATTATTATATGTACTTCAGGCTGTTTCCGAGCTGCGGTGCTGGAGTATGTTCGGATATGCATCGAAAGAAACTCAAAATGCCGAGTCTATTTTTCTGGTGATTTTGACCGAGCAGGAATTGAGATGATGGAAAAGTTAAAAGAATATTTTCCTAAAAATGTATCTCCGTTTCAAATGAATGCAAAAACATATCTTGCAGGATTGAATGGAAAATGTAGGGAGCTCTCAGAAAAGGATAGAGAGATATTGGCTGGGAAAAACAGCGAATTAGCAAGGTTAATAGCGTTACATGGAAAAAAGGTATATCAGGAAAGCATTGCTTATGACCTATGGGAAGTCCTTTTGAGAGAAATTCAATGTGTTGAGACAGTTATGTATCAAACATATGAGGAAGGGAAGCGCACGATGGAAAAACGCAAAGTAGAGATGTTTTTATCATATTGTTGGCAAGATGATAAAATAGCTGCGGATATTTTTGCCTATTTGAACAATGTCACGAATATTCATATTCATAGGGATACAATAGATATTAAGAAATGGGATAGTATTAGAGCTTATATGAATAATATAGAAAATATGGACTATATTATTTTGCTAATTTCAGACGCCTACTTGAGGTCAAGAAATTGTATGTACGAAGTTTTAGAGGTTATGCGAGATCGCAAATATAAGAATAAAATATTTCCCGTAGTGGTTTCAAAAGAAATCTATAACCCAACTGTAGTTGCAAATTATGTAAAATATTGGCAGGATCAACAGCAGCAGCTGGAGGATACTCTGAGCAGTCTGAGGATTCAGAATTTGGGAAATTTGAATCAGGATTTAAAAATTATTCAAGATATAGCAGCAAATACCGCCGATTTTTTGTATTTGGTGAGCGATATGAACAATCCTGAAATTGCTGAAATAAATGTTGAAATTACTAAAAAATTAGAGGAGTGGGGAGTAATTTAACTTATTGAGCTTTTGGGTTACTTAATGTGTAGCGGGTACTTCAGGCTTGCAGGATAATGATATTGATCTTAGCGAAAACGTAATAAGTTGTGATAATTCTAAAGAAATTGCCATGAAAAAAGAGGATAGACAGATGAAAAGGACAGACCGATCTATAAAACAAAAGACTGCAGAATCCATCTTGGATTACTGGTATACACTTGAGTTTTTAAGTCAGGATGCGTTGCCGTCACTCACATATGAAGAAAAACAGAAGAATAAAGATGCGCTGAAAGCGCCGCTGGCCTATGAGAGATTGAGGGATTTTTTGAGAGCATCCTGGATTGCATTTGCAAAGTCGGTTATATAAGAGGACATCAATATCTTGAAAGCGATCAGCCTCCTTATACACTTGATAAAGCCTTTGAGATTATGACAGTAATACAGTCACGGGATGAAGGGGCCTCGGAACGCGTGGCAGTAACCGCTGGATGATGCAATTAAAAGATGGGAGGAAGGAACTTCGTATCCATACTACTTATATTCCAGGCTGCATCCACAACGGATACGCAGATATGCGAAAAATGTGGAACAGCGGCTTAAGAAACTGAAAGGACAACCTTATGAATTACAAGCAACTAACCGGAACTGACCTTCTGGTATCTAATTTATGTCTTGGAACCGTACAATTCGGCTCGGCAATAGGGGAAAAAGAATGTTTTGAGCAGTTAGACGAATTTACAGACTTAGGCGGTAATTTTCTGGACACTGCCCATGTATATGGTGACTGGCTAGCGGGAGAGCGGGCAAGAAGTGAGAGAGTGATTGGAAAATGGCTGAAGCAAAGCGGTAAGCGAAACAACTATGTGATATCCACGAAAGGAGCGCATCCAAGGCTGGATTCCATGGAAGTATCGCGGGTAAGCCGGGAGGCAATTATGACTGACATAGAAGAAAGTCTTAAATGCCTTGGAGCAGATACTATTGATCTGTATTTCCTGCACCGGGATGACGAGTCTGTTTCCGTTTGCGAGATTCTTGATATTCTGGAAGCTGCAAGAAAAAAAGGATATATTCGGTATTATGGCTGTTCCAATTGGAAGCTGAAACGCCTGAAAGAGGCACAGAGGGCAGCGGAGGCTAATCACTTTTCCGGCTTTGTCTGCAATCAGCTGATGTGGAGTCTCGCCGATATGAATCCGGCCGGACTGGGAGACCCGACGCTGGTTTGGATGGACCTGGAAAATTTTACTTATCACAAAGAGAAGCAGCTTAGTGCAATGGCCTATATGTCGGTGGCAAAAGGATACTTCAGTAAATTGCTGAAGGGAGATATGATTCCAGAAAATGTAGCTGCAATTTATGAGAATGAAGCAAATTACAAAATCACGGAGGAGTTGAAAGCCTTGAAAGCATGCGGAATCACCCCCGTTCAGGCGTGTATTTCCTATTTTAATGAACAGCCATTTACAGCAATTCCGCTGGCCTCTTTCCGCAGCACAGAACAGATGAAGGAAACGGTAGCCGGTTGTGATGTGACACTGAGCATGGAAGTCAGGAAGAGATTAAATAATATTAAAACATTTGTCAGTGATTTGTGAGAGTGGCATAAAGAAAGCGGAGACAGTAATTGAGTTGGTTCTATTACTGCCTCCGCTTTTGCCTTCCACCGATTCTACACCAAATACAACTCAATCCCCACCGGATATATTCCTGCCATAGCTCAGGGATAAGGAAGAATTTGTGTTTATGAGCATTATTGGAAAATAGGTGACTTGTTACAGTGAGTATGTACAAAGGGCGGGAAGAGCTGGCTAATTTACATGGCAGCCCAAGTGGAGATGCCCACCCTACCTGCCCGTGCGTTTTGATTGTCATGGATTGGAACCGAGATATTATATCCAATATAGAACTGATGAAAACGGAAGATTATGAGATGATGTTATTCTGAATTCCACTCTATGTATGTGACGAAATGGCAATATGAAGAGAATTAAGGCCAGGAATCCATAGCTATTTGCGGTCTTAAGCGAAATCTGTGAATACTGTGGAATTGAACTGGTGAAAACAAGTCTTGGAAAAGTGGACAACTTGCTGAAGGAAATGACGGACAGGATGGGGCAATGGAAATAAACTCTGCTTTTGGAAATTGCTGCAGTTAGCATACATGAATTGATTTCTTCCGAAAAGTCCTGTAAAATGGTGTTCAGGCGGAAGCACTGGGGCCAGATGCCAGTCGTACAGAGCCAATTGTACAAAGCCAATTGTACAGAGCCAATTGTAAAGCGCCAATTGTACAGAGCTAGTCGTACAGCGCCAATTGTACAGAGCCCGTTGTACAGCACCAATCGTACAGTGCCAATCATGCCGCGACAATATCATAAACCAATAGAGAGGACTATATATATGAATTTTATACAAAAAGTAACTGCGCCAATTCTGCCAATCGGTGACGTTTCCTCCTTCTCCCTGATCGGTGATCCGGGCTGCGAGGGGCTGGGAACCACAATGATGCGTGTCTATGTCAACGCGCTGGAACTGGCTTCCCGGGATGATTTTATTCTGATTGCCGGCGATATGGTACCGACTGGGAAAAGGCGGTTTTATGAGACGATTTCTGAAATCACCAATTCTGTGGCGGGAAAGGACACGTATATTTTAAGAGGGAACCACGACACCGGAGTGTATACCGAATATTTTGGACTGCAGAATTATGCGCTGATCGGCGATTCATTTACTGTGGTAGTGCTGGACAACGCCATGCGCACCTTCGAGGCTGAGGGGCTGGAGCTGCTTGGACGGGTGCTGGCTATGGAAGAGTGCAGGAACGTGGTGATCGCATTTCATATTCCGCTGCCCAACCATTTTATCCGAAATTCTGTCTCCGAGGCGGAATTTGAACGGCTGAGAGCCGTGTATGCGCCTTACAGGGAAAAGGTGAAGTACTTTGCCTGCGGCCATGTGCATTCCAGATTCGAGGATGTGGTGGACGGGATTCCATTGATCTGCAGCGGTGGCGGCGGAGCGATGATCGAGGATGTCTCAGAGGAAATTAAGGCTTCGGATGTGGATTACCACATCGTGAGGTTTTTCATGGAGGAAGGCCGTATCTGCCATAGAATTGTGGATTTGACGGAGATGTATTATAAAAGAGAGCAGCAGGAGCCGGTTCTAAAAGAGAAGCTGGAGGAGGCGGTGAAGGGGGAGCTGTATGCCCATCTGCGGTATTTGACATTTGCGGACCGCGCGCAGAAACGCGGGTATGAAAAGGTGGCGAATCTGATGAGGGCTCTGGCTGATTCGGAGTATCGCCATGCACGCAGCTTTTTTGCTGTTCTGGAGCAGCCGGTGCCGTTTATGGAGGCGCTGAGCGGATTTAGAAAGAGCGAGAATTTTGAGTTTGAGAGATTGTATCCTATGGTATCGGATTATGCGGCGGGAATCGGCGGTATGCTGGCCAAGCAGGCCTTTGCTGACGCTGCAAAGATGGAACGCTCCCATGCGGAACTGATTGCAAAGGCGGAGAAGCTGGAGGAGTTTTCCGTGGATACACTGTATGTGTGCCCTGTATGCGGGTGTGTAATGACCGCGGTTGACGAGATTGACCGGTGTCCGGTGTGCGGAGCGCCGAAAAGGCAGTTCCGGGAATTTACGGGCAAAGAGTAGGATTAAAAATAGGAATAAAATAAAAACAAGAATAAGAATAAAGGAAAGCACCAGATGGATTCGCCTGGAACAGGGCGGTCTGTCTGGTGCTTTTTAGTTTCGCAGAAAATTATTTTTATTATTATATTATGATTCCATATTTGTCACACGATAATGTCCGGGCGATACCTGGGCGTATTTTTTAAAGGTACGGATAAAGTTGGAGTAGTCATGAAAACCGGATAATTCACAGGTGTCAGTGACGCTTTTTCCCTGCTTTAGAAGCGTTTTGGCGAGGGAAATCCGTTTTAGAATCAGGTACTCCTGTATGGAACAGCCGGCCTGTTCCCGGAATTTGCGGCTCATATGGGAGCGGTTCATGTAAAGGTGGTCCGCCAGAGCCTGGATGGATAAGTCTTCTGTCAGATGCTCGTCGATGTATCTCATGATCTGGCTGGAAAGCTGGGGCATGATGTTTTCGGGAATCAATGTGGACTCGTAAAAACAGGTGTTGGCCAGAACCAGGAGCTGCAGGAGATAGGTGGAGGCCAGGACATCATGGCCAAAGCTTGCAGAGGCCACGGCAGTGTGCAGGTGATCTGTCAGATAAAGATATCGTTCCAGAGACCGGGGCGGCAGGGAGAGTAAATTTTTGTCCGCATTTTTCCTCTTCTCAAAACAGGAGAGCAGGTCGGTTTGTTCCGTGCAGTAATTCCGAACCAGCTCGGGAGAGAAGTGGGTAGCGATCCGCTCATAGGGAGTGCCCTCATAGGAGACAGCGCGGTGAATCTCCTGGCTGTTGATGATCAGCAAATCCCCACGCTGTAACCGATACCGGTGGTGCTCAATGTAGCAGTCCGTACAGCCGCCTAAAAACAGCAGCAGTTCGTAGGAGTCGTGCATGTGGTAGACGTCATTGATTGGCTTCGCGGAGATCATATGGTGACTCCGGATAATCTCTGGAAAATGAATCCGGCGGCAGCCGTCGTTTTTCACTGCACCGCATTCTGGTGATAATGGTATGGATTCATTTCGATTCGTGTCCTGTTCTGTAAAAAAAGTCATAGCTCTCCAGCCTCCAATCCTGCGCAGACCTCGCCAACTATTTTTCATGTATCGCACGTAAGCGCCTAAGAGACAGGCGCCAAGTGCTCGCAGCAATAAAAAATCACATAACGCAATAAAAAGACAAAAATGAGCAAAGAACCTGCATGATATTTATTATATGATAAGGAATAAAAAAAGCAAGCAGTACTTGTACAGGAGGTAACATTTATGAAATTTGAAGTGAAAAATCCTGATTACGGGAAAAGCCCGTATACAGGCATGACGAAGGAACACTGGCTGGAGGCGTGCGAGTTTCTTCTGGAGGGGATTTTTTCCGGAATTGAAAGTATGGAGGGGCAGCCGGTAAGCCGAAGAGTGGAATTTGAGGTGAGTTATCCGAATAAAAACAGTTCACCGACAAAGGCCAGTGCGGAACGGTTTGAGGGGCTTGCCAGGAGCTTTCTGATCGCGGCGCCGCTGCTGCATAACCGGCCGGAGGCTGTAATTTGCGGCGTATCGGTGAGAGAGTATTATAAAACGCGGATACTGGAGGCGGTGACGCCTGGAAATCCCAATTATCTGTACGGTTTACAGGAGCTTCTCGCCATGGCAAAGGAGGGCGAGGACACCTTCCAGCATACCTGCGAATGTGCCTCACTCGTGATCGGGCTGGATCAGTGCAGAGAGGTCATCTGGGATACATATACGGCGGAGGAGAAAGACAGGATCGCGTCCTATATAAGGGAATTTGCCTATGGGAAGACGGGGGCGCATAACTGGCGGCTTTTCAACATGCTCATTCTGGGATTTCTGCATCAGGATGGATATGAGATCGACCGAGGCGTGATGAGAGACCATGCGCAGACGATTCTGTCGTACTATGCCGGAGACGGATGGTATCGCGACGGCCATCGCTTTGATTACTACACTCCCTGGGCATTCCAGGTGTATGGGCCGATCTGGAACCGTTGGTATGGATATGCAGAAGAGCCGTGGATCGCAGGGAAAATAGAGCAGTATGCCAATGCGCTTACGGATTCATTTCTGTCCATGTTCGATAAAGAGGGTCATGTGACGCTTTGGGCGAGAAGCGGCCTCTACCGCAATGCGGCCTCTTCCCCTTTTGCCTCCGCGTATCTTCTCAATCATACCAACGTCAATCCGGGACTGGCAAGAAGAATCAATTCCGGCGCGCTGCTTCAGTTTATTACAAGGGAGGATGTATTTGTAAATGGAGTGCCTTCGCTGGGTTTTTACGGACAGTTTCTTCCGATGGTACAGGATTACAGCTGCGCGGAAAGCCCGTTTTGGATTGCAAATCCATTTGTGGCGCTGACGTATCCGGAGGAGCATCCGTTCTGGTCCGCAGTCGAGGAAAATGGGGATTGGGAGCAGCTGGGAGATTGGGGAGCGGAGAGTTCCCTTCACCCACATTCCCCGAAAGGTTATACAGAAACGATAATGAATGGCCCGGGAATTGTCTCTGCGCATCTGGGCGGGAACGGGGCCTGTGAGTTCCGGACAGCAAAGGGGCTTTTTAAACCTGGAGATGAGTACATCAGATATTACATACGCCTCGCATTTCACAGCCATTATCCGTGGGAGGCTTTTGACGGCCAGGGGGCGGAGGCCATGCAGTACAGCCTCTCTTATGATGGGGCAAAGGAGGCGCTGGTGCCGAATATTATCATGTATGGCGGTGTAAATGACGGGGTTCTCTACCGGAAACAGTACTTTGATTTTTACCATAACTTTCAGGGCGGCGCCTCCATCGATCTGGCGGATTTTCCGGTGGAATACGGCCACATCCGTGTGGACAAAATGCGCATCCCCAACAAACCATTTACACTGACCATGGGGGCCTACGGTTTCCCGGAGTACCAGGATGGAGAGAAAACACAGGTGATCAGGCGCTCCTGCGATGGCGCGGAGGCAGTGATTCTAAAACAGGATGGCCGGCAGCTTGCGCTGGTTGCCTATACGGCATGGGAATCGGTTGAGACAAAGGAGAGAAGAGGCGTTAATCCGGCCGCGGAGAACAGCATTTTGGCTTATGGAAAGCTGCACAGAGAAAAAATGTATGGGTACGAGCCTTATGTGATGATCAGCGCCGTATTAAGCAGGACTGATGACAGAGAATGGGCGGAGGATGAACTGTTTCCGATCAGAACAATCACCTTTACCGATGAGGAACAGTGCGGAGGCTACGGTCCGGTTACGCTCCTGATGAAGGACGGGCGCACGGCTGCCGTGAATTATGAGGGGCTGGAAGGCCATCTGATGATTTAATGGTAAAAACCTTAAGATAGTGCAAAAATATGAAAATATTACAAATATCCCTGGTTACGATCTGAAGATTTTGTAAAAAGGCAGTATGAAACTTTATTTGCTTTTCAGATTCCTGATGTTATATTGAAACCACTATTAAACTTTTCACGCTTCAATAGATCCAGGTTTATGCCGTCGCAGTTTATCATAGAACGGCAGAACAATTTTATTATGGAGTTTTTTCGCTGTTTAAGTTTAGGGAAGAAGGTGGTAAACAGAAGGCAGATATTACGCTTATTGATTTGTGAACAAATATGCATGAAAGGGAAGAGCAGAATGAAAAAAGCAAAGAGAGTTTTGAGTGCGGTCATGGCGGGCATACTGGCATTTTCTACTATGGGAGCCAGTCCGGTTTTTGCAGCACCGGAAGAGTCACAGTCATTTGTCCTCTCATTAGATGGAGGCTATCTGACTGAGGGGACCCCAGGCAGGATCTATTTAGAGGGGAAAGAAGATTTTGCTATTAAGTCTGTCGCTTATGAAGGGACTGAAGGAAAGGTAATTGTAGATCCAAAGACAGGTACCGCATCAATAAAGGAGGGATACACTCCGGTTGATCGGGAAACGGTTGAATTAAAAGCGACAGTGACATATTATGACCCGGCTGATATTATTTTCCATGATGGTTTTGAGGGTGATAAAAAATTTACAGATAACGTCCCGAATTCTTATCGGCATAGTACGACAGAAGCTCACTGGGGCAGGAGCGCGGGAACTCCTGTATCGGGGAAAAAAGGGCCTGCTACACATAATATTTCTTCAGGTACCGACCAGCTTGGTACGGTAACTGCCTGGTTTTATGATACTGGTGACACGGGAACTTCACAGGCCAAACTTTGTTTTGATGTAAACCAGACTGGAGTTACCGGAAACCATGCAGTCGGTGTAGCATATGACAGTAAAGTGGGCAGCAATGAGAATTATGTAAAGCGCTCCGGAAATCCATTAGTACAGTACGGCTGGGATGACAGCAGTATAAAGCGTACAAAAGGATGGCATCAGTTCCGCTGGGAGGTTACTGCAGCGGGTACAAAAACATATATTGATGATAATCTAATATTTGACAGCGATCTGCTGACAAGCATTGGCTGGATCCAGCTTATGACTAACTGGAACGACAACTCAGATAACAGCAATAGTATCTGCGATAAGATGTTTTTTGATGATGTGACGGTAGTAAAGCCAGGTGCCGACGCACATCTTAAGACAGAGGTGGTTACGGCCACGGTTATGCTTAGGGAACTGGTTGAGTACGACATTCTTGGAAAGACAGAAGTATTTTTTAACCAGAGTGCCCCGGAGGCAACGGAAGTCCAGATGACACCGGCAGTAGATCCTGAGATGAAGATCACGCTTGGTGGGACTGCTCTGACAAAGGGCAGTGAATACACCGTTGAAGGAGATAAGGTTATCTTTTCGAAGAATTACCTTTCTACGCTGAGTACAGGAAAGCATGAGTTCCAGTTTATTCTTCTGAATAAGACCATTACTTTTACAGTTGTGGTTATTGACAGTACTGCAGGAACAAATTACTATTTCAGCAACAAGGGTAATGATGAGACTGGAAAAGGTACAGAAGATGATCCGTATGCGTCGTTGACGAAGTTAAACAGTCTGGATTTACAGCCGGGTGATACGGTTTATTTGGACGCGGGAAGTATCTGGAATGGTCAGATCAAGATTGATGATTCCGGTCTGCCGGGGATGCCGATTACGATTACAAAGTATAATGCCGACAGCAGAGAAAGCCGTCCGATTATTAATGCAGGACAGGTTGTCACCAAAGACAATATTACCAAACCGACAATTCTGACACTTGCAAATCAGGGTAACAACTGCTATGCAGCGGGTGCTTTGGAAATCCGAAATGCGAGCTACGTTCAAGTATCCGGTTTGGAGCTTACCAATGACGGCGATGAGGAAGATGCTGACCGTATCAATGGACGAAACGGTATTCTGGTAATTGCTGATCTGCCAAAAGGAACTACTTCCTCTTCCTATAATGCGGAGTGGGAGAAGTCATTCCAGACCTCCATTTATGTGGATGACTGTTATGTTCACGATGTCAACAGCTCGTCTAATTACAAGATGTCCGGAGGCATTAACTTCTTTGGGAATATTGACGATATCCTGGTAGAAAACTGTACTACGAAAAATTGTGATAACGAAGGTATCCGTAACGCAGGTCTTTACAACCAGAACAACAGTTGGCCTGCAACGTCAAAGGTTGTATTCCGCAACAACTATATTGATGGATGCACCGGTGACGGTATGGTTATTTCTAATGTATTGGACAGCACCATTTCTGGTAATGTTGTTACAAATTGCGGGAAACCGGAATTAAGCGGCGGCGCCAACTATGCGGCTCTCTGGCTTATCGGAGCAGAAAATACCGTGGTAGAGAACAATGAAGTATTTAATAACCCGTATAGATGTAATGACGGTGAGTCATTTGACTTCGACCATCAGTGTAAGGGCAGTGTTTACCAGTACAATTATACTCATGATAATGCAGGTGGAGTTCTCCTGACCATGGGGTCTGTTGCTGACAGAAATATCTTCCGTTACAATATTAGTGTAGAAGACGGCGGTTATTATAATCCTCATCTGTTCTTTGGAAGCCCCAGTGAAGGAAAAGCAACTTATTTTTACAATAATGTTTTTCTGATTGCTCCAAACGTCGAGAGAATATTTGACGAAGGCGGTGCAGTTAATTTCTACAACAATATTTTGATGTCTGTTAACGGTAATGTACCTAAGTTTGCTGGGGGTGCAATAACCGGAGGTATGATTAAGAATAACATCATTTATCCGCAGAGTCTTTTAAATGGTTCTTTCGGTAATGCGGAAGTAGCGGATAACCTTTTTGTCAATCCACTGTTAGGCGGACCTGGAAGCAAACCGGAAGAAATTATGGCAGATGCAAAAACCAGCAATGCCCATCTTGATTTGAGCAAATTGGATGCATATAAGCTTCTTGAGGAATCTCCTGCAATCAATGCGGGTGCAGAAGTGAAGCTTCCGGCTGTTTTTGCGGCTGTTGGTGAGGCAGAAAAAGATTTCTTTGGAAACCCGATCAACGGTAAACCTGATATTGGCGTACATGAGTGGAACAATGATTCTCCGGAACTTACTGTACCGGAAGTATTGCCTGCATCTATTGAAATCATAGCGGAAAAGACAGAAATTAATCCGAGAGAAAGTATGTCACTAAAGGCTGTGGCTACCCCAGCTGATGCGTGGGAACCCACTGTGCGTTGGAGTTCATCCAATCCGGATATTGCCGCAGTGGATACAAAGACAGGAATTGTAACAGGCGTGCGCATGGGAACAACAACGATCAGGGCGACGGCACTGGCGGATAACAAGGTCTGCAGTGAGGTTGAAATTACTGTAAAAGATCTGGGTGAAGGTGTTTTAGTCGGATTTGAAGTACATACAGAAAGTGATTCTGTAAAAGCAGGAGAAGGCATTCAGCTCTCTGTTGTTGGTGTGGACAGCAGAGGCAACAAGGTCGATTTGAAACCGGAAAACATGGCGGTCAAATATCAAACCACTGTAGGTACGGTGAATGAAAACGGTATGCTTACGATACCGGAGGAGGCATCTGGTGCAGTGACCATAAGTGCACAGGTAACCGTGTTGTCACAACCCGACTTTACAGAAAGTTTTGAAACAGAGTCCACAACATTTGTTGGCGGTACACAGAGTCTGGTAAGAACGGATGAACGCGCTAAAGATGGCGACTGGAGTATGAAAACCATGAACTGCACAACAGACGATGATGCGGTCAAAACCTTCCTTGAACCTCGTCAGGGTACTGTGAGTTTAATGTTTTATGATACGGCAGATAAGATTGCCAGAAAGGCGATCTCAGTTTCTCCAAATAATACACTGTATGCTCTTGGCGTATTTAAAGATGCAGGCTCCGACTCATATGCCTATCGTATTGACGGCACTACCACATGGAGAAATTCCGGAGTGGAACGAACAGATGGCTGGCATGAATTCAAGTGGGTATTTTCAGATGAGGGCTTGAAGGTTTATATTGATGATACCTTCCTGGCGGAGAATGCCAATGTAAAGAATTACTCGAAGATCAGTATTCTTTCTCGCGGCGGCTGGTCTCAGGCTGACCATGATAATAATTTTGGTATAGATAATGTCCGGACATGGCTTGATGAAAAGTATGAGGCAAAGGATCGTGGACTTACCATTATTCCGAAAGAATTCAAGTATTATACCACGTCGATCAAAGTGGATCAGAACCCGAATAAGCAGGCTTATCTCGTTGATGATGAGTTTGAACCGGAAGGAATGAAGGTATCGGCTCTTCAGAAAGCCAGCCCGAGTGATGCAGTGAGAACGGTCGAACTTGATACCGAGAATCTGGAGTATGATTACGACTTCAGTGAACCTGGAATACAGACCGTTACCGTCAAATATAACGAACTGAATGCGGATCAGGAAGAGATAACATTTACAGCCGAAGTGGAGGTGAGAGTAACAGAAGAACCAATTGACGAAGATTCATATTACACCACATCAATCAGAGTGGACAGAAACCCGGATAAGCAGGTTTATGTTGTTGGTGATGAGTTTGAACCGGAGGGCATGAAGGTATCGGCTCTTCAGAAGGCGAGCCCGAGTGATGCGGTAAGAGCCGTTGAACTCGATCTGGAGGAACTGGAGTATGAGTTTGATTTCAGTGAATCCGGAATACGGACGGTAACCATCAGCTATAACGAATTAAATGCGGATCAGGAAGAAAAAACATTTACAGCCAAAGTGAAGGTAAGAGTAACAGAAGAACCGATAGAGGAAGATTCTTATTATACCACAAAAATTAAAGTGGACAAAAAACCCGATAAGCTGGTTTATTATGTGGATGATGAGTTTGAACCGGAAGGTATGAAGGTATCAGCGCTTCAGAAAGCGAGTCCAAGTAATGTGGTAAGAACGGTTGAACTTGATCCGGGAGAACTGGAATATGTGTATGATTTTACCACCAGCGGAAAGAAAAAAGTAAAAATCGTTTATTACGGAATGGATAAAAACCAGGAAGAGAAGAAGTTTACGGCTGAATTAGTTGTAACAGTAGGAATTCCGTGGACTCCGATTGAACCGTCTAAACCGTCCAGACCTTCTCATGGAAGTGGGAGCAGTTCAGGCTCTTCGGCTTCTGTACAGGGAACCTGGAAACAGGATGCAGCCGGATGGTACTTTACTTATACATCCGGAGCGTATGCAGCAGACAAATGGGAAAGCATAGGCAATACCTGGTATTATTTCGATCATGATGGCTATATGGCTACCGAATGGCAGTATATCAACAATAACTGGTATTATATGGATCCGTTAAGTGGAGCGATGACAACTGGCTGGCATTTAGATACGCAGGACGGTTACTGGTATTATTTAAATCCTGCAACAGGAGCAGTAATGAGTGGCTGGCAGCAGGTTGGAGACAACTGGTATTATTTGAATGAGCAGGTACCGGAAGCAAGCTGGAAATTTGATGAGACATCGAAACAGTGGTTATATGAAAAACAGAATATATTACCGTATGGCGCGATGTATCGGAATACGACAACCCCAGATGGATACCAGGTTGACAGTAACGGTATCTGGATTAAGTAAAGAGATATAAAATGTGATATTTAAGAAATGCGGGCTGCGGCAGAACGATTGATAAATCAGTCATTCTGCGCAGCCTTGTTTTTCATCTTATGCATTGAATAAAAAAAGTCTATAAAGTATAATAAAAAGTATTTTATTAACATCAGGAGAGCGTGGTATGGGAGAAAGAAAAAAGTTTAACTATATACTTGCCGGAGTGGTTGGCCTTATGGCAGTTTTTGCCCTGTGCCTTCTGTTTCGCATAAAGACTGTTGAAAATTTGGAGGATGATGTTCTCTTTACCGTAGATAATTATCCGGTAAGCCGTAAAGAGTTTTCTCTTTTTATCCGGGATCAACGCTCTGACGCGGCACAGTATTTCTATGTTACATATGGTGCTGAAATGAAATCTGATTTCTGGGCCACTGAGTTTGATGGGCAGACACCATCTGAATACTGTAAGGAAAAGGCAATGGAAGAGATCGTCAGATACAAGACGGAACGTATTCTGGCATATGAAAGAGGTCTTATTGAATCTGTTGATTACAGTGATCTGATGGCAGACATGAGGGTTCTCAATGAAGATAATGCAAAAAGTGATGCAGCTGGTGAAATGACTTATGGATTAACTGCATTTGAACCGTGGCAGTATCTTCTGTATATTCGCTCTGATTGTAATACCAGGCTCATGAAAGATGAAATGGAACGTTTAATGGACAGTATTCCGGAAGAAACGATTCGGGCGCGCTATGATGAAGATAAAGAAAATTACAGTAAGGGGTATCGTGTGACCTATGAACGGCTGGAGGCAGAGTCTGCTGTATCGGGGGTCGATCTGAAGACTGCATTAGGGCAGATAGCTGAAAGAGCTTCTATGAATGAAGAAAGCTTAAAAGATGCCGCCGAAACGCTGGAGGTTCTGGAGGAGTATTCAGTAACGCAGGAAATCAGTTCTGAGAAAATAATAGGCAAAGATGATATCTGGGAGCAGTTTGTCCAGGAAGAGGTTGTGAGACTTGAACCGGGAATGATATCCTCTCCGCTGCTCTTATCTGGTAATAACGGCTGTCTGCTGCGCTGTACCCAGCGCACTGACCTGGGATATGATAGCTATGAAGAGGTAAAAAACAGTATCATTCTTGAAGAAGCACAGAAAGTACTTCAGGCCTCTATAGAGGAGAGGGTGCAAGATGCTTCTGTGGTTTTTGTAAGCGATAAATATGAACAGATCATTGTTGAGTGAACGGGATACTATGTGCAGTTTACTGCGGAAACAGAACAGATGAAAATGGAGATGAATGATGAAGAAGTTATTGCAAAACAGAACAGTAAAATTTAAAATTATGGTATATAACATCTGCATTATCTGCGTCATCGGCATCATATTCAGTGTTACGAGTTATGTGACGGCGAACAAAAAAGCCGTCCAGCTGGCTCAGAATTCCGTCGAGTACCACGTGGAGAGTATCTCCCGCTATTATCAGGAGGTCTACGAGCAGATGGTGAACCTGGTGCTTAACTGTGCGGAGCGGGAGATGTTTGATCTAAGCTCCCTGGGGCAGTTAGATACCGTAGAGGAAAAGAGAAGAGGCCTGGATTATGCAAAGCTGGCCGCTAATTTCTGCACTGTCACAGGGTATGGAGATTATATCACAAGGCTGTCCATTTTTGATGACAACGATGTTCACATTTCGGCCGGAACGGCCTTAAGCAGTGTTGATGACGGGAGAAGAATCCAGAATGCGCCCTGGTTTGACCGGGAACTGAAGAAGGATATGTACGACTACCGTCTGGATCTGGTGAATTCCCCATTCTATAAGGAAGTGGGGATGACGATCCCCATTATCTGTAAAAATTCCGGGTATAAAGACAGTGACTGTTCCGCGCTTTTCCTGTCGCCTCGTCTCTATCTCGACCGTCTGAAGGAAGACGATAACGGTAATACAATGCTTGTGACTACTTACCGCGGAGAGCGGATCGCTACGCTGCGGGAGTCTGAGAACCAAAAAGAGGAAAGCGACCGTTTGATTGATTCGATTCTGCGGAGAGAGGAAGGACGGGGAACGTGGCGCTATCAGATAAATGGGGAACCGCATCTGGTATCGTATAACAAGGAATCCCAGAGCGGCGCCCTGGTGATCGAAATCATGGACATGGCAAATCTGAAAAATGACAGCCTGATGCTCATGCAGACGGTTGGCCTGATCTTTATCTCCTGTGTGCTCCTTGGAATTTCCATGTCGTTTCTGTTTACCAATGCGGTCAGAAAACCGATTGACCGGCTGGTAAATCATGTGGGCAGAATTGCGAAGGGAGATTTCAGTCAGGAGGAGTCGCTGGAAAGCCAGGACGAGATCGGACTCATCGGTAAGGCCGTAAATTCCATGAGCAGCCAGATTGAACAGCTGATGGACAAGCGTTTGGAGGATGAAAAGGAAAAAAGCAGTCTGGAAATCCGGATGCTGCAGGCGCAGATCAATCCGCATTTCCTCTACAACACCCTGGATTCGATCAAATGGATTGCTGTGATCCAGAAAAACAGCGGTATCGTGAAGGCGGTAACCGCGCTGTCGAAGCTGCTTAAGAATATGGCAAAGGGAGTGGACGAGCGCGTTACGCTGAGAGAGGAACTGGATTTTGTCCGCGATTACGTAACCATCGAGAAGCTGAAATATGTGGAAATGTTCGATCTGGAGGTCGACATCGGGGAGGAGACGCTCTACGATGCGCGAATCGTGAAGCTGACGCTGCAGCCGCTGGTGGAAAATGCGATTTTCAGCGGAATCGAGCCTGGCGGAAAGAACGGGACCATCCGGATCCACGCGTATGAGAAGGACAAGTGCCTCTGCATCGATGTGCGGGACGACGGAATCGGAATACCGGAAGAAAAGATACCGGAGCTGCTGAACCATTCGGAAAAGTTAAAGGGTGACCAGATGAGCAGTATCGGGATGCCGAATGTGGACAGACGGCTGAAACTGATCTATGGGGAAGAGTACGGACTTTCCGTGGAGAGCCAGGTAGGGGAGTACACACAGATTACCGTCAGAATTCCGCTGGAATACTGACAGGGACTTAAGGGGGAGTGAGCTTATGTACCGGATTATGATTGTAGATGATGAACCGTTAATTCTGGCGGGCATAGCCTCGCTTCTGAACTGGGAGGAGTATCAGTGCCGGATCGTGGGCAAGGCATCGAACGGGCAGCAGGCACTGTCCCTTCTGGATACGCTCCGGCCGGATATCGTGATTACAGACATCAAAATGCCGGCCATGGACGGAATCACCTTCATGAAGACAGCCATGAAAAACGGATGCGCGGCGAGCTTCATTCTCCTGACGAATTTGGAAGAGTTTTCTCTGGCCAAGGAAGCGCTGCATTTAGGGGCGATCGACTATCTGGTAAAGCTGGAACTCAATGAGGACAGCTTGATCCAGGCTCTGGAGTGTGCCATAGAGCGGTGCAACATGAATTACCACATGACACATCTTGCGGAAGAACCGCTGACCGTAGACGAGCGGATTCAGAACTATTTCCGGCGGGTTCTCATCTATGACACGGACGTGGAGGCGGAGGACGAGCTTTCCGGCCTGATCCGGGAGCGGTACCCCAGGCCGGCGCTGATGCTGATTAATTTTAATTATGGATTCGAGGGATTTTCTGAGGCATTTACGAGGGCCGACCAGAAAAAGGTCATGGGCTTCGCGGAAGATATTATAAACGGCATGGTAAAGGGATTCTTTGACAACAGCTGCGTTCTGCGGCGGGAGCAGAGCGGATTTGTCCTGGTGCTTTCAACGGAAGGAATCGATGATTTTAAGAAGGAAGCCAGTGTCATGAGCGTAAAATTCCGCCAGGTCATGAAGGATTACTTCGAGGTTCCCATTTCCATTGCGGTGAGCCTGCCTGGAAGCGGCGTGGACGAGATCCAGGATCTGCTGTATCAGGCGATGAGCGCCATGAATCTGACTTTTTACGACAATTCCGGCGGCGCGGTGTTCTACTCGGCCATGTGCGAGGATAACTTAAGCCACAGCAGCAATTTCAACATTAATTTTCTGAAGAAGGACGTCACGGAGGCGATCCGCCAGAATGACTGCGAAGCCTTTAAAACCATAATGAATCAGATGATCCAGCTGTTTTCCGAGTGCAGGCCTTCCAGACAGCAGGCGGTGAACGCGTGCAATAATCTCTATTACTTTATCACCTCTCTGATTGAAGACTGGGGCGAACAGGATTTTCCTTACGCGGTGGATATTGTAGGCCAGTTAAACCGTATGGCCAATTTAAGCACGGTGCTTACCTGGCTCGAGGGCTTCCGGGATCAGGTGGTCAGGGTGCTGGAGGACCATCAGGAGGCGCGCAGGGACAGGCTGGTGGAACTGGCTCTTGAATACGTAAAGGAGCATTATCAGGAGAAGATAACGCTGAGCCAGGCAGCAGCAGCGCTGAATGTCAGCCAGGGGCATTTGAGCAGTACGTTTAAGAAGCAGATGGGGAAGAATTTCTCCGATTATGTGACGGAAATGAAGATAGAGAAGGCCAGGGAACTGATCGAATCATACCAGTATATGATGTATGAGATTTCCGACATGCTGGGCTTTGACACGCAGTACTACTTCAGCGCGGTTTTCAAGAAGATAACCGGATATACGCCGAAGGAATATGAAAATCTGGTGGTTAAAAAACCACTTTTGTAGTTTTTGGGGAGGATTATTATGAAAATCAGCAGGATTACGTCAGTCCTTTTTTTGCTGGCTGTCGTAGCCGCAGGCGCCGCGGGATGCAGCCTCGGCAGAGATACGGCGGCCGGCAGCGGCAATGTGGCAGAAGGAAGGAGCGCGGCGGACAGAACAAAGGAGGGGCGCGTGAAAATAACGGTGTCTGTCTGGGACAATGCCAATTCTCCCCAGTTTCAGGCGATGGCGGATGCATTTATGGAGAAAAATCCGGAGATTGATGTGGAACTGCTCGATATCCAGTCGGATGAATACAACAATAAGCTGACCGTGCTGCTGGCGGGAAATGAGTCTGACCCGGATGTCATTATGATCAAGGACGCGGATACGCAGATTTCCATGAGGGAAAAGGGGCAGATTCTCGATCTGACCAGCTACATTGCCAGGGATGGCGTGGATTTAAGCATTTACAACGGCGCGGCAGACCAGCTTCAGATGGATGGAAAGCAGTATACGCTTCCTTTCCGGCAGGACTGGTACGTGCTGTTCTATAACAAGAATTTATTTGACGCGGCAGGGGAAGCGTATCCGGCGGACGATATGACATGGGACGAGTATGAGAGACTGGCGGAGAGGATGACGTTGGTGAGGGACGGCGGTGTGGTCTACGGAACGCACCATCATACGTGGATGGCGCTGGTTTCCAACTGGGCGGTGCAGGATGGGAATCATACGCTGATGAATGAGAATTACGCGTTTTTAAAGCCTTATTATGAGCAGGCTCTCCGAATGCAGGAGGAGGGCGTCATGCAGAGCTATGCCAATCTGAAGATAAGCAATATCCACTACACCAGTGCCTTTGAACAGCAGCAGTGCGCCATGGTTCCCATGGGAACCTGGTTTATTGCAACACTGGTTCAGGACCGGAATGCGGGGAACTTTGATTTTAACTGGGGAGTGACGAGAATTCCGCATCCGGCGGGAATCCCGGCAGGAAGCACGGTTGGCTCAGTCACCCCGATCGCCATCAATGCGAAATCCGATGTGCCGGACCAGGCCTGGGAATTCGTCCGTTTTGCCACCAGCGAGGCGGGGGCCGAGGTTCTGGCCGATAACAGTGTGTTCCCCGCCATCACCACCCCGGGAGTGGTGAGCCGTCTGGCTTCCATCGAGGGATTTCCGGAGGACGGAAAGGCGGCTCTTTCCGTGACGAATTTTGTGTTCGACCGCCCGGTAGATGCGAAGATGGCGGCGGTGCGCAAGGTGATTGAGGAAGAGCACGACGCCATCATGATCGGGGAGGAAGACATTGATACCGGCATCGCCAACATGAATGAAAGGGCGGAGGAGGCCAGAAGCAGATAGCCCCTCCGCGGGAGTCCGGCTTGGCCGAGCCAGTACCGGGCAGAAGGGGGCTGCCAGAGATAGTACGCTCTGGCAGCCCCCGAGTTTTCAGGGATGTGGAATATCATTTTCCAGTTCCCATATATGTCGATCTCTTCGAAAGACGAGACAGGTAGCCACGCCCAGAATACCCAGCAGGCAAAACAGCGCCGCCGCTCCGGAGCCCTTCCCGGTTCCAAACATCACCGCCAGAAGATTTCCTGGCTGCTGCGATGCCATGAGCGGTTCAAACACCCGGTCCACCAGCAGTCCGCCGAGTAAGTATCCCACCGGTATGGTGAAGAACTGCAGCGTATTGCGGGCGGAGTAGACGCGTCCCTGCATGGTCAGCGGGATCCGTGAACGGAACAGCACATCCATGTTCGCATTCATAAATGGAATGCAGATCCAGGCCAGGATGGCGCCTGCGCACCAGACCCAGGGCTGTCTGCCGAAGGCCAGAAAGAAGTTTTCCGTGCACATGGCGATCAGCAGGGAATTGCAGATAACCCGGACCCTGCTTTTGGGTGGATGGCAGAAAGAGACCAGCAGGCTTCCGGCCAGATTGGCCACGCCCGTGCAGGCATTTACCATACCGAGTGCGATCCTGCTTCCCCCGTTTCTGGAAAGAATCATGGCGGGCAGTGCGGCGTTGTACATGGACGCGGTTAAGTTGATGGCCGCCAGAAACAGGATAAGATTCAGAATACCCCGGTTCTTTTTCAGGTATTTGAGGCCTTCTTTTGCGGAAGCCAGTACAGATTCTTCCCTGTTTCCGTCCGCCTCCGCCTGTGGGATCGTAATAAACCATGCCAGCGTAATGAATGCGGCGGAGAACGTGATCAGGTCGAAGGCCAGCACTGCGTCGATTCCTGCAAAGGAAAATACCATGGTGGCCAGTACTGGTGTGAGAACCGTAACCAGTGAATTGGAAAAGGCTCTTAGACCGGATACGCGCTGGTACTGTTCCCGCGGAGTCAGAAGGCTGACCGCCACATCGGATGCGGGCTGCTGAAGCGTGTTCATCAGACCGTTTAAAGCGTTCAGTATGTACAGATGCCACAGCGCCAGATTCTCCGTCTTCAGCAGGATCAGGATCAGCAGTGTGGTCGCCGCCGCGAAGCTGTCGCAGACCAGCATGGTGCGTTTCTTGTTCCATCGGTCGCTTAAGGCCCCCGCGAAGATGGAGAGAAGTACATAGGGCGCATAGGAACAGATGGAGAGCAGCGCAGTGGTCAGTGCAGAGCCCTTCTGCTGGTAGGACCAGACGACGAGCGCGTAACTGGTCATGGAACTGCCCAGTGCAGAAAATGACTGGGTCACCCACAGGATCAGGAAGGTGTGAAGCCCTTCGAAGAGAGTATGTAATTTTTTATTCATGACTTTGCTCCTTTTAGCGTATTTTAGGTTCTACGTTAAAATGCAAAGTCTGTCCGGACGAACCGATTGTTCATCTCCATGAAAGTACGTCCGTAATTCAGACTTTGCATGGAGCAGTATCAATACAGAGTTTCATAGCCCGCGCCTCCTTTCATAGCAGGATTATCCATGGCCATGGAGGCCATGTGCTGTTAATTTACCATAATACGAAGCAGGAAGCAAGGAAGATTCGTTAAAATGCTTCTTGACGGAAAATCAAGTATGGAGTAGCCTGATAGGTAGACGTAGTGGAAGCGGCAGGACCAGGAGCAGAGGCAGAACCAGGAGCAGAGGCAGGAGCAGAGGCAGAACCGGCAGCAGATGCAGGCCTATCAGAAATGGAGGAAATGGGATGAGGAATACGGAAATCGATCATGGCAAAGTGTTTGACTGGGGCCGGGCATCGGCTGATTATGCGAAATACAGAGACATTTATCCCCAAGAATTTTATCAGAAGATTCTTGATCTGGGGCTGTGCCAGGCCGGGCAGAAGGTCCTGGACCTTGGGACGGGCACGGGAGTCCTTCCGCGGAACCTGTATCAGTACGGAGCGGATTTTACCGGTATCGACATCTCGGAGAATCAGATCGGGCAGGCTAAGAAGCTGGCGGAAGAGGGACGCATGAATATACAGTTCCAGTGTATTCCGGCTGAGAAAGCCGGATTTTCGGACGGTGCCTTCGATGTGGTGACCGCCTGTCAGTGCTTCTTCTACTTTAAGCACGAAGAACTGGCGCCGTTGATTCAACGCATCTTAAAGGAGAGCGGAACATTTGTGATTCTTTATATGGCGTGGCTTCCGTTTGAGGACGAAGTGGCTGGAAAGAGCGAAGAACTGGTCCTTAAATACAATCCGAAATGGACCGGATGCAGGGAAAGACGGCATCCAATTGAAATCCCCGAAATTTATGAGGAGTACTTCACCATCGGTGAGCAGACGATGTTCGATGTGTCCGTTCCCTTTACGAGAGAGAGCTGGAATGGGAGAATCAGGGCATGCCGGGGGATCGGCGCCTCCCTTACCACTGAGGAGACAGAACGCTTCGATCAGGAACACAGAGACCTGCTGAACCGGATTGTGCCGCCGGAGTTTGAGGTGCTGCATTATGCGGCCATGGCGGTTCTGCATAAGAAATAAAAAATAAGAGATAAGAGAAAGAAGATTACATCAGGAAGACAGAGGAAGAGAGTATGACAGGCAGTATGGCCAGAAAAGAGTCCGCTCCGGAACGCATGGGAGGCGTTTCAGAGCCAGGCCGGCAGAAACAGTACTTATTTACAAACAGCGATTTGAAACGCCTGATTGCGCCGCTCATTGTGGAGCAGATACTGGCGGTGACCGTGGGCATGGTGGACACGATGATGGTCTCCAGCGCAGGCGAGGCGGCCACATCGGGCGTATCCCTGGTGGATATGATCAACAACCTGCTGATCAATGTGTTCGCGGCGGTTTCCACCGGCGGCGCGGTGGTGTCATCACAGTTTCTGGGACAGAAAAACCGGAAGCGGGCGTGTGAGGCGGCGGATCAGCTGATGATGATCACGGGGCTTATCTCCATTGTGATCATGGTGGGGGCGATTTTGTTCCGGCACGGACTTCTGAGGCTTTTGTACGGCGGGATTGCGGATGACGTGATGAACAACGCGCTGATCTATCTGATACTGTCGGCGCTTTCCTATCCGTTTCTGGCGATTTATAATTCCTGTGCGGCGCTGTTTCGGTCCATGGGAAATTCCAGGATTTCCATGCAGGCGTCCATCGTCATGAATATCATCAATGTGGCGGGAGATATTCTGTTTATATTTGGATTCCACTGGGGCGTGGCAGGCGCGGCGCTGGCTTCGCTGATCAGCCGTATGACGGCGTGTGTCATTCTGGTTATCCGCCTGCACAATACGGGGCTGGAGATTCATGTCAGCTTCGGACGGCTTCGCTGGAACAGCGGAATGATTGGAAAGATCCTTCATATCGGGATTCCGGGCGGAATCGAGAACAGCATCTTCCAACTGGGACGCGTACTGGTCGTCAGCATCATCGCCATCTTTGGCACGACACAGATCGCGGCCAACGCGGTCGCCAACAACCTGGATGGAATGGGAGTGCTTCCGGGACAGGCCATGAATCTGGCCATGATCACAGTGATCGGCCGTTGTGTGGGTGCTGGCGATTTCGAGCAGGCGGAATATTACACTAAGAAAATGATGAAGCTCACGTATCTCATCAGCGGACTCTGCTGCCTGGGCGTGATTCTCACCATGCCGCTCACCATGAAGCTGTACGGCCTTTCGGAGGAAACCCTTAAGCTGGCGGCGGTGCTGGTGCTGATCCATGATGGATGTGCCATCATTCTGTGGCCGGCGTCATTTACCCTGACGAATGTTCTGCGGGCGGCAAACGATGTCAAATTCCCCATGTGCATCTCCATCCTGTCCATGGTGATCGTGAGGCTGGGAGCCGGTTATCTGCTGGCCGTCGGCCTCGGGATGGGAGCCGTCGGCGTGTGGTGCGCCATGATACTGGACTGGGTGGTTCGTGTGATCTGTTTTGTGGGACGGTACCGGAGCGGGAAATGGAAGACGTTTTATCGGGCGGCGTAAGGCGAGAAATGAGAGATGAGAGATGGTGCAAAGCAGACGCTGAACGCCGCCGTCGGCCTTCACGGTGCAGGCGGTTATCGGGCGCAGTGCGGACTGGTGGAAGGCAGTCTCATGTTTGCCGGAGTTTATTTAAATGGGCTTGGCTGGGAGGAGGAGCGGATTGTTTCCGCCTGTTACCGGTTTGCGGAAGCATTTTCCGGCGAGTTCGGATCCCTGACATGCTTCGATCTGCGTCCGGGCGGATTTTCACCAGATGATCCTCCTCACAGATGCGAAGCGCTGACCTGCCGGGCGGTGGAATTTACATATGAGTTTATGAAGGCGCTTTAGAGAGAAAAATGGGATAGTAAGTGAAATATAAAAATGGTTTCCGGAGTGACAGGCTCCGGAAACCATTTTTATATAAGACAGGGCAGTGAGTTTTCGCTTACGCTGCCTTTTTTGCGTGCAGATGGCGGGTATGAATTTTCAAACACGCTCTGATTTTCAAACACGCTCTGATATTCAAACACGCTCTAGTACAGCATTGCATAAATAACTGAGTAATAGTGCCTGATATCTGCGTCAGGTGTGCGTCTGCGAAGCGACGGCGTAGTGGATCCTACGGCTAGCTTCGCAGGCGTGCTCCTGGCGTAGATAGCGGGTGCTATTACTTAGGAATTTATGCAACGCTGTACTAGTATTCAAACACATAAGAATCCATCGTCTGGCTGTTGTTGATCAGCGCGTCGCTGCTCAGCTTCTTCTGTCTCAGCGCCTTGTCACTCTTCAGGAGGGCGCTGTAGATGATATCCGTCACATAGAGATACATCAGATTATCGGAAAGCGCTGTGGTGTTATTAGCGATCAGCTTGTCCGACACGATAAATTTGTAATCCGCGATATCGTTCAGCTTCGGGGAATCTACGCTCGTGATGGTCAGGTTCTTCCCGCCGCGGTCAATGGATGCGTTGGCCGCCTGATAGATATCCTTCATCATAATGCTGCGCGCGATGAAGATGGATAAGTCGCCGGGCGACGTGCCTGCGACCTGGAGACTGATGCTTAAGGGGTCGGTGTACTCTTTGGCACGGATCCCTGCAAGCTCCAGCTTGTAACGGAACTCCCTGGCGGCGAATGTGGTGTTGGCCAGGGCGTATAAGTTTATATTTTTTGCATTTTTGATCATTTCCGCGGCCTTAAATACCGTGCTTTCATCCAGGAGGGCCGCCGTGTTATTTAACATGCTCCGGTAGTCGGAGGTGACGGAGGCGATAAAGTTCCCGCCGGAGGAGGGCGTCTCCTGAACCATGTTATTGTAGAAACTTTCCTGGGCCAATGCGATCTTTAATCCATTGAATCCTTTATATCCCAGCTTTTTGCAGAAGCGGTTGATGCTGGCCTCCGAAGTGCCGGTTTCATCCGCCAGAGCGGTGATTGTCGTGGTAAGAATCTGTTCGGCGTGACCTATAACGTACTGGCTGATCGCGTTCTCGCTCACAGTGAAGTTGGGCTGCATGGAGATGATTTTAGAAATAACGGTCGATACCATAAAATCCTCCTTTTTTCGTTATTTCAGTATACCATATTTGCAAAATATTTGCAAATAATGATTGGTAATGAAAATATAAATCAAATATATTGACAGCTAATGAAAATGATGATAGTATAAAACCATAAAAATAACGGCGGTACCAACGATAAAATGACAAATATGCACAAAATAAACCGAAGGTGAATGAAAAAAGTGATTTGTAATGGAAATCACTTTCAGAACTGCTGTTATGATTACAGGAAAGGAGAAAGTATGAAGGAGTTTGGCTATGAGAAACAGTACGATGTGATTGTAGCTGGCGGAGGGGTATCCGGTACTGTGGCTGCCATCGCGGCCGGCCGTCTGGGAGCGGATGTCCTGATTCTTGAAGAGGGCGCGTATCTGGGCGGGGCGCTGACCGGATACGGCGTCGGCCCCATGATGACGTTTCACGCAGGCGAGAAGCAGGTGATCCGCGGCATTATGGAGGAGATCGTAGAGCGGCTGAAAACCGACGGATATTCCACAGGCCATATTTACGACACGATGCAGTACATCAGCTACCTGACGCCATTCAACTCGGAAGGTCTCAAGGTAGTGCTCGATGAGATGACGGCGGAGGCAGGCTGCACGGTTCTGTTCCATACGTTTATCGGAGCCGCGGTATGCGGGGAGGGGAAGATCGAGTCCCTCACCGTGTGCAATAAGGACGGAATCCACAGCGTATCGGCCAGGGTATACATAGACGGAACCGGCGACGGCGATGTGGCTGCGTTTGCGGGGGCGCCCATGACAAAGGGAAGAGAATCCGACGGCGCTGCCCAGCCCATGACCATGAACATGAAGTATTTGAATGTGGACACGGAAGCGATCAAGGAGCATATCAGAACGCATATCGCCGATTTCTCCCGCCATCAGGGGAATGAGGAGCTGATGGATACCGTAAGCCGTTTTTCATTCTGCGGGTTCCAGGATGAGTTCCGGGAGGCCCGGGAGAGAGGGGAACTGGAGATCCGGCGGGAGGATGTACTCTGTTTCGAGACGGACCGTCCGGGAGAGTACATCGTGAACACCACAAGAATCATAGGCCACGACGCCGTGAACGCGGCGAGCTTAAGCGACGCGGAGGTGGCGGGAAGACGCCAGTGCAGACAGCTGGACCGGTTCCTTCGCAGACACGTTCCGGGCTTTCAGAATGCGGTTCTGGAATTTACCGGCCCCCGGGTGGGCGTGCGGGGATCCAGACAGCTTTCCGGTAAGTATACTCTGACAGCGGAAGATATACTGGAGCGGAGAAGCTTTGACAGCGTCATCGCCCATTCCGCTTATCCCATCGACATTCACAATCCCAAGGGCGTGGGGACGGACAGCCGCTTCCTCTCGGAAAAGGGAACGTACTACAGCATTCCGTATGAGACGCTGTACTGCGAGGAGATTAAGAACTTACTGGCAGCAGGGCGGTGTATTTCCGCTACCTTTGAGGCGCAGGCGGCTATCCGGACGACGCCGACAGCCGGAGCACTGGGACACGCGGCAGGAGTGGCGGCGGCCCTGGCTGCCAAAGGGGATGGAGACGTCTCCAAAGTCAGCAGAAAAGAGCTGCAAAAACGATTGAAGGAGCAGGGCGCATATCTGGATCTGTAAGAAAAGTAATGGAAAATAGAAAAAACATGTTGAAAAAGTAATGAATGAGGAGGATTTTTCAGATGACAATTCAGGTTATTGGAATATTGGGGTTATTCGTTTTAATGGTAGTCTTGATGATGACAAGAAAGCTGCCGACTATTCTGGCTCTGCCGATCATGGCTGTGGGCATAGCACTGATTGCAGGAATTCCGTTTATGGGCGGGGAGTTCAGCATTGCAAAGGACGTTCTGGAAGCAGGCGCCATGCGTATGAGTACGGCGATTGCCGGACTGTTCTTCGGAGGTTTCTTCGGAAAGGTACTGAGCCGTGTGGGCATTACCAATACCATTATCAGGAAGGCAGCCGAGATGGCGGGAGACAAACCGCTTCCGATCGCATATGCATTTTTAATCGTAACTTCTGTTATTTTCGCGGCTTCCAACGGTCTGGGTATGTTCATTCTGGTTGGAACCATCATTGTTCCGATCATGATCAGCGCTGGCTTAAGCCCACTGGTTGCAGGAACGATCCTGCTGCTGGGCAACGGCGTCGGCGTTACATTTTCCGTCGGAACGCTGGGTGTTTACATCGATACTTTGGGACTTCCGCTGGAGACCGTTACACAGTATTCCTTCCTCTGCGCGGCTCCGCTGATCGTAGTAGCCGTCATCATGGTATACGTGATGGTGAAATCCGGCGGCAAGAAGAGAAAGGCATGGGCAATGCCGGCTTCCGATATGGGCGGTGATAAAAATGTCCGCTCGATCGCACTGATTTCCCCGCTGATCCCTGTTGTGCTCGTATTCGCATTTAAGCTTCCATTAGTAGCCGCTATTTTAATCGGCATCGTGGCAACTCTGATTCTTGCAACACCGAAAAATGCCGTTCACGTCGTATCCAGCTCCTTTGTAGAAGGAATCCAGGAGACGGCAGGCGCCTGCGGCCTGATGATTGGTATCGGTATGGTTTTAAAAGCAGTTATGGCTCCTGAGGTCGCCGCTGTCTTAGAGCCGGTAATCAAAGCAATTATCCCGTCAAGTGCGATTATGTTTGTACTGGTATTCGGCCTTCTGTCCCCGTTAGCTATCTACCGCGGACCGTTAAACGTATGGGGACTCGGCTCCGGTATCGTGGCTCTGCTGGCTTCCTGCGGCATGAACCCGGTTGCAGCCATGGTTGCACTGAGACTGGACTCCAACGTTCAGGCTGTCTGTGATCCGACCAACTCACACAACGTATGGATCTCTGATTTTACGAAGACGGATGTCAATGATTATTTAAAGAAGACGATTCTTTGGATCGCAGTTTCCACACTTGCGGGCCTGATCGTTGCAAGCTTTATCGTATTATAATGCCCGTACCGTGCAGGCGTGCTTTTGAGGAAGAGGAGAGTTTGACAATTATGAGTAAGAAAGTAAGGATAGGAATTGATGTGGGAGGAACCTTCACGGACGCGGTCGTCATTGACAGCAGTACGTATGAAGTGATTGCGAAGAAGAAGATTCCGACCACCCATGAGGAAGGCGTGGCGGCAGGCGTAGTGGCGCTCATCAGCCAGCTGATGGAGGAGCTTGGAATCGCACCGGAGGATGTGGTTTTTATCGCCCATGGCACGACCCAGGCCACCAACGCGCTGCTGGAGGGAGACGTAGCAAATGTTGGCATCATCGGCATGGGAACCGGCATGGACTCAAGAGGCGCCAGGAATGAGACAAATGTAGGTGACATCGAACTGGCTCCGGGTAAATTCTTAAAGACGAGCCATACGTTTATCGACTCTAAATCAGTGAACGATTCAACCATTCAGGCCGCCATCGACGAGGTGCGCGGCGCGGGTGCAGAGGTCATAGTCGCTTCCGAGGCTTACAGCGTGGATAATCCTGAAAATGAACTGAGGGTACAGGAAAATGCCGAAAATCAGGGCCTTTACTGTACCGGCGGCCATGAGATATCCCAGCTCTACGGTCTGAAGATGAGGACCAGGACGGCTGTGGTCAACGCATCCCTGATTCCGAAAATGATGGAGACCGCCAACATGACGGAGCGGGCCGTAGTGGATACGAAGATTCAGTCCGGATTGATGATTATGCGCTGCGACGGTGGTGTCATGAGCATCAATGAGGTGCGGAAACGTCCGATTCTCACCATGCTTTCCGGTCTGGCGGCCGGCGTGGCGGGAGCGCTGATGTATGAAAAGATTTCAGACGGAATCTTTTTCGAGGCAGGCGGAACCAGCGTGGATATCTCCGTAATTAAGAATGGAAAAGTCATGATCAAATACGCCCAGGTGGGCGGCCATAAGACGTATCTGCAGTCGCTTGACGTCCGGACACTGGGCGTGGCGGGCGGCTCCATGGTGCGCGTAAACGGCGGAAAAATAGCGGATATCGGCCCGCGTTCGGCTCATATCGCCGGGAAAGAGTACGAGTGTTTCCAGAGGGACGGCGAACTGGACGGATCGGAGGTGCTGTTTGTCAGCCCCAGAAAGGACG
>OFMJ01000126.1_pt1 | contig 85249 bp, 78 predicted proteins | sample 1541801 | NCBI WGS metagenome assembly OFMJ01 (sample SAMN04209234, study PRJEB22552) | human gut metagenome | biome: gut; material: feces | host: Homo sapiens | place: USA: Oklahoma
TTTTTTGCTTCTCTAAAAATCTGTAATTTCTACTTGACTTTTATTAGCAGGTCTTTTAAATTTGTTGAGATCACCAAGGGGTTTCCATAATATTTTGGTAGGCAAGCTTCAGGAAACGCAAAAAGTCGTTCTGTTCTTTAGGGGATAACCCTTTCACCAGTTGGCGTTCAAGACGTTCACGGTTTTGGATCATCTGCGTAACGAACCCTTCTTCACGTCCGGTCAGGCGCACCAGCTTGACCCGCTTGTCTTTAGGACTGACGGATGTTTCGATGAAGCCTTTGTTTTTCATCAGATGTAAAATGTTGACTACAGTTGGATGAGAAATTTTCAGAAAATCCTGAATATCTTTCTGGCTGGTCACCTCATTGTTTTCACGTTTTTTCAGAAAATGGATGATTCTCATCTGCTGCATGGTCAGATTGTACTCCCGGCAATCCCGATTTGCCTGCTGACGGAGCGCTTCGCTTAAAATTTTAATCATCGCGCCAATGTCTTTAACATCCTGAATTTCCATCGGTCAGCCACCTTTAAAATATGTAGTATGCGACATTAATTTGTTGCATGCTACATATTTTAATGGCTTTTTTTTACTTTGTCAATAGGTAGCAATGCAACAAATTAATATTTGGATTATAGGCACATGAATGTTTGTCCTTAAAGCCTGTTTTTTGTATAAATTGCAATAGCAACTTTTTTCTGAACAACGGAAGTTTTGCCGCTGTCGTTTTACTGTTTCATGTAAAACTGGAAACGAAAACAAAAGAATAATATTTTGGCAGGATGTTGTTATTTCTGTACAGAATCGTTGCTTTTTTACGCCCTCTGTTACGGTATAATGAATCATAATCAGGATGGATTTGTATGAACGATGAATCGTCCATCCGCATGGAATATATCCTTGGGAGGAATCAAAATGATTTACTATGTGTCTGCCAGTGCTTGCCGAAGCGGAGATGGTTCGCGCGAAAAACCGTTTCAAACAATTACCGCCGCTGCTGAAATCGCCCGCGCAGGTGACGAAGTCGTTGTTGCGCCGGGTATTTACCGCGAATATGTAAACCCCAAAAACGGCGGATGCGGGAAAGATTCCCGCATTGTATATCGTTCGGAAGTACCGCTTGCCGCTGTGATCACAGGCGCGGAAGAGGTGAAAAATTGGGAACATTATCAGGGTAATGTTTGGAAAGCACGCATTCCAAATGGTATTTTCGGTTCGTATAATCCATATACAACAGTCATCGCAGGGGACTGGTACCGCGCGGGGAAGCCGATCCATACAGGTGAGATTTATCTCAATGGCAAATCCATGTATGAAGCGGTTACTCCGGAAGAGGTATTGAACCCCGTTGTGTACCGTGGTTCCTGGGACCCGGACTTTACCGTTTATAAGTGGTACACCGAACAGGACGGTGACTATACCGTTTTATACGCCAACTTCCAAGGAGCGAACCCAAACCGGGAGAATGTTGAAATCAACGTGCGCCGTAACTGCTTTTATCCGGATAAAACCGGCGTGAACTATATTACCCTGTCCGGTTTTACCGTTAAACAGGCGGCCACCACCTGGGCGCCTCCGACTGCTTATCAGGAAGGGATGATCGGCCCTCACTGGTCCAAAGGCTGGATCATTGAGGATTGTGAGGTCTCGGATTCCAAATGTTCCGGTATTTCACTTGGAAAATATCTTCAGCCGAATAATGAGAATAAATGGACAACCCGTTTTTACAAAAATGGTACGCAGACTGAGCGTGACGCCATCTGTCAGGCACAGGTCGAGGGTTGGACGAAAGAAAACATCGGTTCACATATCGTGCGCCGCTGCAACATTCACGATTGCGGCCAGACCGGCATCGTCGGTCATCTGGGCTGTGTATTCTCGCTGATTGAGGATAATCACATCCATCACATCAACAACAAGCAGGACCTTGCGGGCGCGGAGATCGGAGGCATTAAAATGCATGCCGCGATCGACGTGGTCATCCGCCGCAATCATTTTCATCATTGTACCCGTGGCCTTTGGCTGGACTGGCAGGCGCAGGGTACACGCGTGACCCAGAACCTGTTCCATGATAATGTTCCGCCGAAAGGAACGGTCATCAGCAATGGGCTTGGTCTTGGTGAGGACATTTTTGTGGAGGTTTCTCACGGTCCTACGCTGATTGACAACAATCTGCTCCTTTCCGATTGTGTTGGCCGGCTGAGTACACAGGGCCTTGCGTTCGTACATAATTTGATCGCTGGTTCCTTTACCTGAGTTGGAAACGGTACGAATAACGGCGGTCAGCGTTTCGCCACTCCGCGGTATACGCCGTACCATATGCCGCATCGCACTGAGGTTGCCGGGTTTATGACCATCCTGCACGGTGACGCGCGTTTTTACAACAATATTTTCGTGCAGAAAGAGATTCGTGAGGATTTCGTAGCGTATACCAAAGAAAACCATAATAACGGTCTGGGCTTTTACCAGTTTGTCTGCGGTACAAAGCCGTATGATGGTTATCCGACCGCGGAAGAGTATTTCAGCCGCTTTACCGCAGAAAGCTGTGTGGACAACGCACAAAGAGACCTGTTTTACGACCATCTTCCGGTCTATACCGGCGGAAATGTTTATTTTAACGGCGCCGAACCCTGTGATAAGGAAGAAAATTATAAGGTCGTTGCTGATCGCGTAACGCTGGAATTGGAAGAAAAAGACGGAAGCTGGGTCTTGCATACCAACCTGTATGATTATCTGCCGCAGTTTGAAACCCAGGTCATCCACACCGATTTGCTGGGCGAAGCGTTTGAACCGGAGCAGAAGTTTGAATCGCCGGATGGCACACCGATTTTGTTTGACCGGGATTACTTCGGCTGTAAGCGCGGTATCATGCCGCTTGCGGGTCCGTTTGCCGGCAGTGCCGAAGCAAACGATGTGCTGGCGTAAACTGCTTTGTAAGTGGTCTGTTGTGGAAATATTTTGGCGTTTGACAGTGGCCGCTACATATGTTATAATTTGTGTCAATGCAGGGGGACTGCGATGCAGTTGAGAAGGTAAAACCTGACCCTTTGAACCTGTCAGTTTACACTGTCGTAGGGAGCTTGTAATACGGCTTTGACCAGAGGCATCTTCCCTGTGAAGGTGTCTTTTGTTTTGTCTTTCCTGTGTGAAAATTAAAATTGAATCGTCGTTTGCGGGGGGACTGCGTCGCAGTTGAGAAGGTAAAACCTGACCCTTTGAACCTGTCAGTTCATACTGTCGTAGGGAAGCAATCCGTTTGAATAAAACAGCGCTTCTCCGGCGCTGTTTTTTCTTTTCCGCAGACACAGCAGGCGTGAGCCGGAAAGGAAGATGTTTATGCAACAGTATTCAACCCAAATGGATGCCGCAAAACGCGGAATCGTTACACCACAGATGGAGCAGGTCGCCCAAAAGGAGCAGATGGATGTGCAGAAGCTCCGTGAACTCGTGGCTTCCGGGCGTGTGGCCATCCCGGCCAATAAAAACCACACTTCGCTTTCGGCCGAAGGGGTCGGCGAAGGGCTGCGCACAAAAATCAATGTTAATCTCGGTGTCTCCGGTGACTGTAAGGATTACACCGCTGAGATGGAAAAGGTCAAACTGGCGCTTCGTTTTGGCGCGGAAGCCATCATGGACTTGAGCAATTACGGGAAAACCAATACCTTCCGCCGCCAGCTGATTGAGATGTCCCCGGCCATGATTGGAACAGTACCCATGTACGACGCAATCGGCTATCTGGAAAAAGACCTGCTGGAAATCAGCGCGCAGGACTTTTTGAAGGTTGTGGAAGCGCACGCAAAAGAAGGGGTCGATTTCATGACCATCCATGCGGGCATCAACCGGCGGGCAGTCGAAGCTTTCCGCAGGGAAGGGCGGTTAATGAACATTGTCTCCCGCGGTGGTTCACTTCTCTTTGCGTGGATGGCAATGACCGGCAACGAGAACCCGTTTTTTGAGTATTACGATGATGTTCTGGAAATTCTGCGCACCTATGACGTCACCATCAGCCTTGGCGACGCGCTCCGCCCCGGCTGCATTGCTGACAGCTCGGATGCCGGGCAGATCAGCGAACTGATCGAGCTTGGAAACCTTGTCAAACGCGCGTGGGAGAAGGATGTTCAGGTTATGGTTGAAGGCCCGGGGCATATGGCGATGAACGAGATCGCCGCGAACATGGTCATGGAAAAACGGCTTTGCCACGGCGCGCCGTTTTATGTGCTCGGCCCGCTGGTGACCGATATCGCGCCGGGGTACGATCATATTACGTCAGCCATCGGCGGAGCGATCGCCGCAGCAAACGGTGCGGATTTCCTTTGCTATGTTACACCGGCGGAGCACCTTCGCCTGCCTGACCTTGATGACGTCAAAGAGGGAATCGTCGCCGCTAAAATTGCCGCTCATGCCGCGGATATTGCAAAGGGTGTTCCTCATGCGCGGGAGATCGACAACAAAATGTCGGAAGCACGCCACCGTGTTGACTGGGATGCTATGTTTGAGTACGCAATTGATGGGGAGAAGGCTCGCCGTTATTTTGAGAGCACACCTCCGGCAGATCGTCACACCTGTTCCATGTGCGGTAAGATGTGCGCAGTCCGCACAACGAATATGATTCTGGAAGGGAAAAAGGTGGAGTTCTGCACGGAAAAATAACAGGGGTACATGTTGTTTTTCTCACCGGCAAAATCAGTATAAAACAGCTGATGGTGCTTACATACCAAATTCGCACTGTTGTGCGGCCGATTGATGACGTTCGGTAAACCGCTTTGCCGGCAGCTTCTGAAATTTCAGATCGTGAAAATAAAAAAGCCTTTCGCAATGAAATGCGAAAGGCTTTTTTTGTTATAAGTCAAGCTCACTAACTTTACAGCATGTTATAAACGTGCATTCTGCAGCTGGTCATACATACAGCGGTTATTTGTTCCCAAAATGGAATCCCCACTGTTCTTCCAGCGCTTTTAAGCGGAAGCAGGCCTCTTTCGGGGAACCGTTTTCGTTGTAAAGCCCTGCAGCCGGAACATAGCCGGGGCCGTCAAAGCTCCACCAGGTCAGCGCCTCCACCTCAGGACGGGCGCAAGACAGGGTGTAGAACCACTCCATCCAGTCAGCTTGCAGCCGTTCGTTCCATTCTATCTCGTGCCACAGTCCGTAGTACATATAGCGCAGGCAGTACAGGTCGCCTTCGGTGGTGAACGGCGGCACATCCTGCTTTTTGGAAGGAACGCCAAGCTCAGTCAGGTGCATCGGCTTACCAAAGACCGAGTAACGGTCATACAGTTTGTCAATCGCCAGCATATCCCGCGAAGGAAGATAAAGCTGAATGCCGATGGCGTCGTACTCTGTGCCGAGTTCGTGCACCTTTTTGAGGTAGGTAAACGGCGTCATGTTGCGCTCAAAAACCGGTCCCCATTGAACCCGCGCGTCCGCCACGTTTTCGCCGAACATGAAACAGGTGTTGATGATGGCGTTAGCATCCGGATTTGCTTCGTGAATGGCGTCGCAGCAGAGCTTTGTCATCTCAGCTTCCTGATCCTGTGTTAGATTATAGGAGTTACACCAGTCGTGTGCTTCATTGATGGCGTCAAAGTATTTGATCCTGCCCTTATAACGGGTGACATGGCGTTTGACAACCCGGTCAATCTCCCGTGCGATGCTTCCGTCCTCCCATTTGAGTTCATGGGTCCACGGCGGCATGCCGGCGGTGTGTGCCCACCACATGGGATGCGCTTTGGTCAAAATCCCGCTTTTGTCAAATTCGTCCTGCAAATGGTCGAGCAGCTCGTAGGTCGGCTTTCCTTTTTCCCATTCGGTGCGTTCCAGGTAAAAGGGGAGGGTCGCGTAGTTGAATAAGGAGTCGAACATCTCTTTTAAGCCGGGTTTGTTTTCGTAAGGATACTGGAAGCCGCCGCATCCAAACAGGAAATTGTCTCTGCGGGCGCGGTTTGCAATCCGCACTCTGGCGCGTTCCACAGCGGCGAGCTCCCCTGCCCAAAGGCTGTTTGCCAGCGCTACGATGTTGTATTCCGCCGCGTTTACCGCATGATTTGCAAGCCCAATCATGGTTTTGGCGTCGTTTAATAAAGAGGTGCACTGTACCGAAGGGATGAATTCCTTTTCCTTTAAGAGCTGTTCGACCTCATAAATACGGCTGACAGCCGCTTCGTGCACAAATTCAAGGGTCGCGTCTTTGCTGTATCCCATACCGCAGTTATCGGCAACGACCCACATAAATCCATAGCCGGGAATGACCAGCTTTGCGTGAAGGATGACAGGCCCTTCCGGTACTTCCAGGTGGATGGTCCCGTCTGCGTCGATGGTGCGTTTTCTGTGGTAGGGTTCGTACTGCATGTCGGTCGCGAACAGGGTGACCAGTTCATCCCGCGTGACCGTTGTTCCGTGCGCGTTTAGGATTTTTACGTTCAGCATGGTGTGTTGCTCCTTTCGTTGGAAAATTGGATGATGGAATGTGATAGTTCCATTGTAATCAAACACGGTAAAAAAACAAGAGGGGCAGCAGAAAAAGTGTTCTTAAAAAGAAAACATTGATCTGCAAGCCCCTGTGAGCAGCTTTATTCAAACTGCGCGCGGTAAAGCCCGGCGTAAACGCCGCCTTTTTTCATGAGTTCGCGGTGGTTGCCCTGCTCCACAATCTCGCCATTTTGCACGACCAGAATATTGTCCGCGTTTTGTATGGTAGAGAGCCGGTGGGCGATGACAAAGCAGGTTTTGTCTTTCATCAGAGCACGCATGGCGTCTTGAATCTGCAGTTCGGTGCGTGTGTCTACGTTGGAGGTCGCTTCATCCAGAATGAGCATGTTTGCGTCCAGCAGCATGGCGCGCGCAATGGTAAGCAGCTGCTTCTGCCCCTGAGAAATGTTCATGCCGTCTTCGTTGAGTACGGTGTTATACCCTTTGGGCAGGTGGGAGATGTAATTGTGAATCCTTGCCGCTTTTGCCGCGTTTATGACATCCTCCATTGTGGCGCCTTTTTTTCCGTACGCGATGTTTTCAAATACCGTTCCGTTGAACAGCCAGGTATCCTGCAGAACCATCGCGTAAGCAAGGCGCAGGCTTTTTCGTGTGACGTCACGGATTTCGTGACCGTCTACCGTGATCCTTCCGCCGTCGGTATCATAAAAACGCATGAGCAGGTTGATGAGTGTTGTTTTTCCGGCGCCGGTCGGCCCGACAATAGCGGTTAGGCTTCCGGGTTTTGCGTGCAGGTTTAGGTCGTGGATGATTGTCTTATCAGGCAGGTAACCAAAACGGATGTGCTCCATCTTCACGTCGCCGGTCACGTTAGACAGCACAGCGGCGTCCGGACGGTCTTCCGGTTCCGCCGGCTCATCAATCAGCCGGAAAACCCGTTCTGCCGCCGCACAGGCCGACTGCAATTCGCTGATGATGTTCGCAATTTCGTTGATCGGCCCGGAAAACTTGCGGGAATACAGCACGAAGGAAGAAAGATTTCCCAGTGAAATTTTCCCCCACAGGAACATAAGCGCGCCAAATATGCTGATGAGCGCAAGAGAAATGTTATTAATAAAATTGACCGAAGGGTCGGTCATGCTTCCGTAATAATCCGCGTTGTAATATGCGTCAACCGCTTCCTTGTTTTTGACATCGAACCGCCCAATCATAGTTTCTTCCTGATGATAGGCTTTGGTCGTCCGCTGTCCGCTGATGTTTTCTTCCACAAACCCGTTGAGTTCGCCCAGCTTGATCGAACGCTTGCGGAAAAGCGGGCGCACCTTGCGTACCATGTACCGGGTAAACAGGATCGAGGTTGGAATGGTTACAACGAAAACCAGTACCAAAAGCGGGGAGATGAGCAGCATCATGAGGAAGGAACCGCCGACGGTGATGACGCTTGTGGCAATCTGAAGCAGATCGTTGGAAAGGGAAGCGTTGACCGTGTCGATGTCGTAAGAGATGCGGCTGACAATATCACCAGTTTGATGGCTGTCAAAATAACGTACCGGCAGTTCGGTAAGTCGGTTGAACACATCTTCACGCATTCTCCTAACGACCTTCTGGCTGAGTTTGATCATCAGAACGGAAAGAATATAAGAAAGAAGGGAAGAGAACGCATAAAACAGAATTAGCAGCAGGCAGTACCAGAAAACGGACGGGAAATCCACCTGCCCGGGCTCTGTGCCGATGGCGTCAATCGCCATACCTGAGATCATCGGCCCGACCAGTGCGAGCAGGTTGCTGGAAATCGAGAGCACCAGCGCGAAAAAGACCATCCATTTGTGTTCGAAAAGATAACGCCACAGCCGGAGGAGAACCTTCTTCCGGTCCTTTGGCTTTTCAGGAACATTGCGCAGGCTAGGCAATTTCTCCACCTCCCATCTGAGATTCCGCAATCTGCCGGTAGATGTCACAGCGTTGCAGCAGCTCCTCATGGGTGCCGTATCCCAGTTCTTTTCCGTCTTCAATCACAAGAATGTGGTCAGCGTGAAGGATGGAGCTCACCCGCTGTGCAATGATGATGGATGTCGTGTTTGCGTAATGCTGTTTGAGTGCCTGACGCATTTTGGCGTCGGTGCGGTAATCCAGCGCACTGGAGGAATCGTCGAGAATGAGAATTTCCGGATCGCCTGCCAGCGCGCGGGCAATGAGCAGCCGCTGTTTCTGGCCGCCACTCAGGTTGGTGCCTCTTGCGGTCAGACGGTGTTCAAATCCGTCCGGCAGGGAACGGATAAACTCCATGGCCTGAGCGCATTCCGCCGCACGCAGCAGCTGTTCTTTGGAAAGTTTTCGCCCAAAGTCGATGTTTTCAGCAATGGTATCCGCAAACAGTGCGTCGCTTTGAAAAACAACGCCGAATTTGGTGTGCAGTTCTTCCGGCGGGATAGATTCCACCGGTTTTCCGTCAATCATGATACGCCCGGAATCGGCATCGTACAGCCGCATGAGCAAAGCGGTAATGGTGCTTTTTCCCGCTCCTGTCGCGCCGATGATGCCAAGTGTTTCTCCTTTTTTCAGCCGGAAGCTGATGTGGGAAATATCCGCTTCCTTCTTCTGGTAAGAAAAGCTCACGTCATCAAACAGGATGTGATAGGTCCCTTCTTCGTTCAAATCTTCCGGGACTTTTTGCGTTTTTAAATCTTCCAGGGTATTGAGAACTTCGCTGATACGCGCGGCGGAAGCAGTCCCTTTCGAGTACATGACGAACAGCCGGTTGATGGAAAGCATGGCGTTTAATATGATGGTAAAATAGGTCATGAATGCGATGATCTTTCCGGGCTGGCTCATGTTTGCGTTGACCAGAAACGCACCGACCAGAATGACGACCGTTAATCCCACATTCAAAAACAGGTTCATGACAGGGTTGGTCAGCGCCATGGTGGTTGCCGCTTTTTTCTCACGCCGAACCACTTCGCTGTTTACCTTTGCAAACCGTTCTTTTTCATAATCGGTCTTGGAAAGAGCCTTGATGACACGGATTCCCGAAATATTTTCACGAACCGTGCGCACCATTTCATCGACTCCGTGCTGGAGATGGATGTAAAGGGGAATGCCTTTTTTGGAAACATAGACCATGACAGCGGCTATGAGCGGCAGGGTACAGATGAGCACCAGCGAAAGCAGCGGGTCGAGCGTCAGCGTTACGAGGATTCCGCCTAAAAGCAGAATGGGTGCGCGTACCCCAAGCCGCTGCATCATGCCGATCATCTGGTGGATGTTGTAAGTGTCGGTGGTGAGCCGCGATTCGAGCGATGGGATGGAAAAGTCGTCGATCTGTTTGCAGGAAAGGTAGGAAATTTTTGAAAACAGATCGTGTCGCAGGGTCTGGGTCGTGTGCTGTGCCACCCAGGAAGCCATTCGGTTGGCGGCAATATTTGTCACCAGCGCAATGACAGCGCAAACAATCATTGCCGTTCCCCAGATGAAAATCAGTCCAACGTCCTTGAGCGGGACAATGTCGTCAATCATGTAGGAAAGGATCCACGGCAGGGCAAGGTCCATGATCGTCCCGGTAAATTTAATGAGAAGTCCTACGGATATACGCGGCAGATAAGGTTTTAAATATTCAAATACCTTTCGCATGACAGCATCACTCCATTGTGTTGATTGCAGATTGAATGTTCGGTTGCTTGAGAAGGTTTATTTAATATGGATGTATTGTTCCATTTGGTTCCATTTGACAGGAAATCCCGCTCCATGTGAGCAGAAAACCGAATCCGGTGTATTGGCAAGGTCCCGTTCCGGTTCATAATGTTTGCTTTCTATGATTTCATCACGGTTATGGCAGGGTTCGTATCCGTCGAACTGCATGGAGATTCGCCCTTTTCCGTGGGTGAAGACAGTCAGTTCTTTCGGGTAATCCATCATACAGACAGCCGGCGCCCTGCCGTTTATCCGCACGAGTTCTCCTGTGTTTTCAGGCGGTTCGTAACTGCCGTTGCGCTTTTGTATATCCGAAAGGATCCGCCCGGTCAAAGCGATTTCCGCTTGAATGGAAAACCGGTACCATGGTTCCAGCAGTTCATTTTGCGCGTGCATCAGTCCCTGACGGATCGCGCGGTAGGTCGCTTCGCGAAAGTCGCCTCCCTCAGTGTGTTTCAGATGAGCGCGTCCGGCAAGCAGAACAATGCGAACATCGGTCAGCGGCGCTCCGGTCAGAACACCGCGATGTTCTTTTTCAAATACATGGGTGCGAACCAGATTCTGCCAGTTTTGCGAAAGGGCATCGGTTGGGCATTCGCTTTCAAAGGTGATTCCGCTCCCGCGCGGCATGGGGTCCAATCGCACATGCACTTCAGCGTAATGCCGCAGCGGCTCGAAGTGACCGTATCCAACGACCGGTTCTAAAATTGTTTCCCGGTACAGAATTTCACATGGCCCGAAATCGATACGGTAGCCAAACCGTTCCAGCATTAGCTCTTTGAGGATTTCTAACTGAACCGTTCCCATAATCTGCACGGAAATTTCTTTGCTTTCTTCGTTCCATTTGACCTGTAAGAGCGGTTCTTCGTCTTCCAGTTCTTTTAAACGGAGCAGCAGGTCTTTGGGATTTACCGATGGCTCTGGTAAGACGGCGGCGGACAGAAGGGGAAGCAGGGTGTTTTTCTGCGGCGGCTTGAGCTCACTTTCACCCAGTGCCCAGCCGGACGGCAGTCCCGCAAGTCCGGTCACAGCACAAAGAGCTCCAGGGCCGGCATGCTCTCCCAGCGTATAGCGGCTTCCGTTGTAAACTCGAAGCTCGTTTACCTTTTCGTTTTTAACTTCTCCGTCTTGTAAACAGTAGGCGACATTGTCTTTGGGACGAAGGGTGCCGCGAAGTATCTTTAAAAAAACGATTCGCCCGCCCTGTTTGTCATGCCGTACCTTGTACGCGAGTGCTTTAAGGGGCGCTTCTGGTTGTGCGGAAAGAAACGGAGCCGTATCGGATAGTGCGTTTAATAAAGCAGATACACCATCACCGGTCAGCGCGCTTCCCTTTATGACCGGAAGAATCGCGTTGTGTGCAACAAGCTGTTTTACCGCGTCTTTGTAATCCTGTTGTACAGCGGTTCCGTTTAAATAATGTTCAAGTAAGTCGTCATCCTGTTCGGCAAGCTGTTCTGCGGAAACGGAACCTATCTCACCGTCTGTAAAAAACGCTGTCAGGTCAATGCATGGCATCTGCCAGCTCTTTTCCATTTCAGAAATAACCTCTTCCGGTATGACGTCCGCTCGGTCAACTTTATTTAAAAAGACAAATGTGGGGATATTCCTGGTTTTCAGCAGCTGGAAAATGGTGTCGGTATGGCTCTGCACACCGTCCGCAGCGCTGACGACTAAAACCGCACAGTCCAGAACGCTTAAGCTGCGTTCCATCTCGCCGGCAAAGTCAACATGCCCCGGGGTGTCGATTAGTTGAAAGGTCCGTCCGCCGTGCTCAAAAACCGCCTGGTCGGAAAACACGGTGATACCGCGTTCTTTTTCAATCCGGCTGGTGTCTAAAAACGTGTTTTTATAATCCACTCGGCCGGTTTTTCGTATCACGCCGGTTTGGTATAAAATTTGTTCGGAAAGGGTTGTTTTTCCCGCATCCACATGGGCAAGAATGCCAATTGTCGTGTTCATAAAACTGCCCCTTGTCTGGCAAAATAATGAAAAGACAGCAAAGGAATATCCAAAGCTTTTGACTGTTGCAATAAATGCAATAACAACTATTTTTTATTATAGCACACTTTAATTGCGATAGGAATAAAATTAAATCAACTTTTCAAATATTGCAGTTTCCGTTATAATAAAAAAGGTTATTGTTGTATTTTTAAGGGGCTGGAGGCGAAAATATGAAAGATAATGCGCATGCAGGGCATCGTGAACGCCTTCGAAACCGTTTTTGCAAAGAGGGTTTGGAACATTTTGAAGCGCATAATATTTTGGAACTTCTTTTGTTTTATGCGTTTGCCCAGAAAGATACAAATGAGATAGCACATCGCCTTTTGGATCATTTCGGTTCGCTTTCCGCGGTGTTTGATGCTTCGGTAGAAGACCTTGCCGCCATTGAAGGAATGGGCAAGCGTTCTGCTGTGCTGATCAAACTCATTCCGGAACTGTTCCGTGCTTATGAGGAGGACAAAAACAAAGAACGTTCTGTTTTGGATACGGCAGAAAAAGCGTTTCGTTTCTTTTTGCCAAAGTACATTGGAAGAACCGATGAATTTGTTCTGGTTGCCTGTCTGGATTCCGCCTGCAAGGTCCTTTGTTGTGAAATTGTCAATCAGGGCACGGTCTCTGCGGCTGAAGTCAATGTGCGTAAGATTGCGGAACTGGCGATTCGCCACCACGCATCCGGCGTTATTCTTTCACACAATCATCCGAACGGTATGGCACTTGCTTCAGATGAGGACATTATGACGACCGATGCGGTCAATTACGCGTTAAGGTTAATCGGCATCCGTTTGATCGACCACATCATTGTTGCAGGAGAACATTTCGTTTCTTTTGCTGATATCGGGGGAATAAAATAAAAGCAGAACCTTGTTGAGTTTAAATATATTTTGTGCTATACTGGTTCTGTTTGTTTGAAAAGGATGTGGAACCGTGGCGTCTCGTAGCAAAAAAAGTTCTGTGTTAACGTTTGTTTTAACGTTTTTTATTACATTGCTTCTCCTTGGCGGAGCGAGTTTTTTGGCAAAAGATTTTCTGGTTGCGGTGTTTACCGGGGATACGGAAAATATTGGGGAAGCACTGCCTTGGGCAGGCGGCGGTGGTTGGCCGTCTGAAACACTTCTGGCTCAAACGGATTACGCGGATGAAAGCTATTTGGATGGCATTGTCTTTGTGGGGGATTCCCGTACCAATGGTATGATGAAGTATGGCTTCATTGAAGAAGGGCAGACTTTTGCGGTGGATGGAATCAATCATCGTGATATTCAAGAGCAAAAGTTTGTTTATCTGGATTCTAAAACCAGTCCCTATACTCTTGCAGAGGCAATTGAAATCAAGCAGCCGGAGATCATCATGGTCGGTTTAGGCATTAATGGCGTTGCGTTCATGGCAGAAGATGACTTTATGGCAGAATATGAAAATTTGATTGATCTGCTGCAGGAAAGTTCGCCGGACAGCAAGGTCATAATCGAAGCCATTCTTCCGGTTTCCAGTTCCAAAGAGAAAAGCGATCCTCGAATGAAAAACACGATCATTGACGCTTATAACGACCGTTTGTATTCACTCGCACAGCAAAAGGGATGTTATTTCCTCGACTGGTCAGATGAACTGAAAGATTCCAACAATGCGTTGGCGAAGGAATATGACTCTGGTGATGGGCTCCATTTGAATACATCGGCTTATGAAGTTTTGATGGATTATATCATGACCCATGCACTGGTTAAAAGTTAATTTGATTGAAAAAGCGCTCCGGTTACGGGGCGCTTTTGTTTTGCGCCCGTTTGTTTTTAGGCTGAAAAACAACATATTTTAACTGCCAAAAAGCGTAAAATGAACTTGACAAAGCGGATAAATTGATATAATATATGAGCAGATGTTCATGTGATAGGACGTGATAATGTGAATCAGGAACCCGAACTCGAACGCTGTGAGTTCCTTTGCGTTCATGAAAATGTGGTCAATAAAGTCCTTTCGGATATGCCGAAAGATGAAGAGCTTTACGATCTTGCCGAGCTGTTTAAAGTATTTGGCGATTCCACGCGAATTAAAATTCTTTACGCGCTGTTTGAAGCGGAGTTGTGTGTTTGTGACATTGCGCAGCTTTTAGGCTTGACTCAAACAGCGGTTTCCCATCAGCTGCGGGTACTCAAAAACAATAAACTGGTCAAGTTCCGAAGAGATGGAAAAAACATTTTTTATTCATTGGCCGATGACCACGTTCGCCGGATCATTGGGCAGGGAATGGAACACATCAGCGAATAAGCGTTTGTTGGAAGGAGCGTTTGTGATGAAAAAAGTATTTCGCCTTCAGGATTTAGATTGCGCCAACTGCGCGCAAAAGATGGAGGACGCGGTCAGCAAGATTGACGGTGTTGAATCGGTCTCGGTTAGTTTCCTTTTGCAGAAAATGACTCTTGTTGCAGATGAAGCGGAGTTTGACCGGATTATGAAACAGGCTGTAAAAGTCTGCAAAAAAATTGAGCCGGACTGTGAAATCCTTCTCTAATAGAAATATCATACCGGTATAAGAGGGGGAGAAAGGGCATGAGTCGTAAACAAAAAAGAATGCTTATCCGCATTCTCGTTAGTGCGGTAATGCTGGTCGTTGCCTGGTGTCTGCCGTTGGAGGGCTGGTGGAAACTGATCGCTTTTCTGGCGCCGTATGGTGTTATTGGCTGGGATGTTTTGTGGAAAGCAGTCCGCAACATTGCGCACGGGCAGGTATTTGACGAAAATTTCTTAATGGCGCTTGCGACGGTTGGCGCTTTTTGCGTTCAAGAATATCCGGAAGCGGTTGCCGTCATGCTGTTTTATCAGGTAGGCGAGCTGTTTCAGAGTTATGCTGTGGGGAAATCCCGCCGTTCCATTGCATCCTTGATGGATATTCGTCCGGATTATGCCAATATTGAACGGAATGGGGTATTGGAAAAGGTCGATCCGGATGAAATTTCGGTCGGTGATACAATCGTTGTGAAAGCCGGGGAAAAGATCCCGCTGGACGGGGTCGTGCTGGAAGGAACTTCTTCGGTGGATACAGCGGCTTTGACGGGGGAATCTCTTCCGCGCACCGTTTGTCCGGGCGATGATGTCATCAGCGGTTGCGTCAATCAAAGCGGCTTGTTACATGTCAGAGTGACCAAACCGTTTGGCGAATCGACTGTTGCCAAAATTTTGGATCTGGTGGAAAACTCAAGCGCCAAAAAGGCGAAAGCAGAGCATTTTATCACCCGGTTTGCCCGGTACTATACGCCTGCGGTCGTTGCCGCGGCTGTTCTTCTCGCTGTGGTACCGTCTTTGTTTCTAGGTAACTGGCCGGAATGGATTCATCGCGCCTTGCTGTTTCTGGTCATTTCCTGCCCGTGCGCACTGGTTATTTCGGTTCCGCTCAGTTTTTTCGGCGGGATCGGCGGTGCGTCCAGACAGGGTATCCTTGTCAAAGGCGGAAACTATCTGGAAGTGCTTTCCAAAACAGAGATTGCTGTGTTTGACAAAACCGGTACGCTTACCCGCGGTGTGTTTAATGTGACCGCAATTCATCCGGATCGGTGTTCGGAAGCACAGCTTTTGGAATTTGCGGCTCTGGCCGAGCATTACTCCGATCATCCCATTGCCCGTTCTTTGAAAGAAGCATATGCCAAGGAGCCTGATCTATCCCGCTTGGGCGAGGTCGAGGAAGTATCCGGTCACGGAATCATTGCAATGATTGACGGGCGTAAGGTGTATGTTGGCAATGATAAACTCATGGAGCAGGCGGGTGCACAGTGGCATCCTTGCCATCATGTGGGAACAACTGTCCATGTCGCTTGGGATGAAATCTATTTGGGGCATATTGTGATTTCGGATGAACTGAAACCGGATGCCGCGGAAGCGGTCTCGGCGCTGAAACAGCTCGGCGTGAACAAAACCGTTATGCTGACCGGCGATACCAAACAGGTAGGCGAGGCGGTCGGCCGGCAGCTTGGTCTGGATGAGGTTTATACCCAGCTTCTTCCCAGGGATAAGGTCGATCAGGTGGAACGGCTGATGAAGGAGAAATCATCCTCTGGAAAACTCGCTTTTGTCGGCGACGGAATCAACGACGCGCCAGTCCTTTCCCGCGCGGATATCGGGATTGCGATGGGAGCGATGGGCTCAGACGCTGCGATTGAAGCGGCGGATGTTGTGCTGATGGATGATAAGCCTTCCAAAATTGCCGATGCAGTTTACATCGCGCGAAAAACCATGCGGATCGTTCGGCAGAACATTGTGTTCGCGCTTGTGGTAAAGGGTGTGATTTTGCTTATGGGCGCGCTTGGTTTTGCCAATATGTGGGAAGCTGTTTTTGCGGATGTCGGCGTTTCGGTCATCGCAATTTTAAATGCAATGCGTGCCTTAAAAATAAGTCGTGCAAAATAGAGTAATATGGTGTATAATAATTTCTGTCGATGTATTTAACTCAAAGAAAGGAACGTCTGACAGATGCTGAAATTAGAACATGTCGTCTGGGAACTTCCGGGCGGCGAAGGAATTATAAAAGATATTGATTTGACGATTCCCGACAACCAGCTGGTTGTTGTTACAGGGCCGAACGGCGGTGGTAAAACGACGCTTGCGAAGCTCATTGCCGGGCTTGAAACACCATCGGCAGGAAGAATCCTTTTTCAGGGCAAAGATATTACCGGTTTGGATATTACCGAACGCGCGAAATGCGGTATTGGTTATGCGTTTCAGCAGCCGGTGCGTTTTAAAGGGCTGACTGTGCGGGATATGCTGGAACTCGCGGCGGGAAAACCGCTCGATGAGGCGCAGCTTTGTGCTTTGCTGGGCAAGGTTGGTCTGTGCGCGGATGAGTATATTGGCCGTGAACTCAATGCCAGCCTCTCCGGTGGGGAGATCAAGCGAATTGAAATTGCAACCGTGCTCGCGCGGAAAGCACAGCTTTCTATTTTTGACGAGCCGGAAGCTGGAATCGATCTTTGGAGCTTTACCCGTCTTGTTGAAACGTTTGAGGATTTGCGTAAGCAGAAAGCCGGCACGCTCATGATCATTTCGCATCAGGAACGCATTCTTGAGATTGCGGATGAGATCGTTGTCATCGCGGATGGGCGGGTTCGTGCCGCTGGCCCGAAGGATGAGATTCTTCCCGGACTGCTGGCGGATGAAAAAACCATGCGCTGCCCGTTAGGCAAAGAGGAGGTGCGCGGATTATGAACAAAGTGACTGAAGAACTTCTCCGGCTGGTCTCTGATTTTGAGGGGACTTTTCGCGGTGCGTTCAACATCCGGGAGGATGGCCAGTGCGCCGGGCGCCAGTCAAGCGAGAATATTAAAATCGAATCCAAAAAAGACGCTCCGGGTTTGGAAATCCACATCAAACCGGGAACAGTTGGTGAAACAGTATTTATTCCTGCCTGTGTTACACACGGGGACATTGATGACCTGGTCTATAACGATTTTTATGTAGGCGAGAATGCGGATGTGATTATTGTTGCGGGCTGCGGTGTACACAATGAAGATGACAGCGAAGCGCGCCATAACGGCATCCACCGCTTTTTCCTGGAAAAAGGGGCACATGTGGTTTACCGCGAAAAACATGTCGGCACCGGCAAGGGAAAAGGCCTGCGTAGAATTGACCCTGTAACCGACTGTACCTTGGCAGAGGGCGCGGTTTTAGAGATGGATACCGTTCAATTGGGCGGTGTGGATAATACCGTTCGGAAAACGGCTGCTAGCCTTGCGGCAAATGCCCGGCTGATCGTGCGGGAACGTTTGATGACTGATGGGGAGGAAAACGCGCTTTCTGAGTTTGACGTTGCGTTAAACGGTGAAGACTCGGGCGTGGACCTCATCTCCCGTTCAGTTGCGAAGGGCCATTCTTACCAGGAATTCCGTTCCTGTATTCATGGGCGTAACCGCTGCACCGGTCACTCTGAGTGTGATGCTATTTTGGTGGATAACGGCAGGGTGAATGCGCTTCCCGCATTGGAAGCGGCTCATGTTGACGCGGAATTAATCCACGAAGCAGCAATCGGCAAAATTGCCGGCGAGCAGCTGCTCAAATTGCGGACACTTGGATTGACAGAAGAAGAGGCGACCGAGAAGATCATCGCTGGATTCTTAAAGTAATGGTTGATTTAAAAACAGCCGGTACGATTTCGTACCGGCTGTTTTTTGTTGCTGCATAATAAACAGTGCTCGTCTCCTATTAAAGAACCAGAGAAGGTGCTGCATAAACACGCGCTTTTAATTCGTTATCAAGCATGTAAAGGCTTTTCGGGTCGCCGCCGAACAGTTCCATTTTGGTGATCAGGTCGTTTGCATTGGTTTCTTCTTCGCCCTGTTCTTTAATGAACCAATCCAAAAACTGAACGGTGCGGAAATCTTTTACTTCATGAGCGACAGCGTAAATGTTATTGATGAGGCTTGTCACATATTCTTCGTGTTGAAGGCCTGCTTTCAGCGGGTCCATCAGCCCTTCAAAGGAAACATCCGGCTTGTCGATTGCTTCAAGCGTTACCGGTTCGCTGTTGTTGTGCAGGTAGCGGTAAAACAGCATGGCATGATCCCGTTCTTCCTGTGCCTGTACTTCGTACCAGTTGCTGAATCCATCCAGTCCTTTTGTTTTGTAAAAGTTGGCGAAGTTGAGATACAGATAAGCGGAGTAAAACTCCTTGTTGATCTGCTCATTTAAAAGAGCAGCCACTTTTTTATCCAGCATGATAAAACCTCCTTGTATCATTACTTATTTGAGTATACTACAATGCGGCCGCTTTTTAAAGGAATATCGGCGGAACAACAGAAAATTCAGTCAAAAATTCGTTGTTCCTGACAAAAAATAGTGAGATTATTTTTGAGTTGCTGTGGAATCTTTCATGAGTGAAAGTATCGTTTTGAAGCAGATGTAAAGGTGATTTGATTTCCTGATTTTAATTTACGCCAAATCAAAAATCATTTTTAAGTATTCGCGAATAAACGAAGTTTTTTGTTCCAGTGTTTCAATGCTTTCGTCGCGAATAGTATCTTTAATATCGTTTGCTGTGGGAATATTGCAGCGGAGCAGTGCGCCATCCGCCGGAACGGCGAATACGGAAATACATGTAACGCCGATCACGGCGGAAAGTATGATTCCGGAAAAAAGCAGAGTGAATTTTCGTTTCATGATAGCCTCCAAATTTGGCTGATAAAATTATCATACCACAAACGGAAGCAAAATCAACATTCATGAAAAACTTGACAAGGGTGACAAAATTCGTTTATCATTATCAATGCGGTTTCCGCGGTCAGTCGCAACCTCCTGACCTAAAACAAAACTACGAAAGGACATTGAAAAAATGAAACAAAACAAAACTTATTTTCTCGCTGTGTCCGCAATTATTGCGGCGCTTTACTGTGTCGTCACTCTGGTCGCGGCGCCCAGTTCGTTTGGACCCGTACAGTTTCGTGTCAGTGAAGTGTTTACGGTACTGCCGTTGTTTTCGCTTGCGGCGGTTCCCGGCCTTACGGTTGGCTGCCTGCTTTCGAACCTGATCGGCTTTATGATCGGCATGAACCCGGTCGGTTTAGTTGACGCGTTGTTTGGAACAGCAGCTACGCTTCTTGCGGCAGTTGTGACCTATTACATCGGGAAAAGTTCCAAAAAATGGGTGAAATTGGCGTTCGCGCCGTTGCCGCCGGTTATTTTCAACGGAATCATTGTTGGAACCGAGCTGACTCTTTTGTACATGGAAGGCTTTACTTTGGAAGGCTTTTTGTCGATGGGGGGATCGGTCGCGCTTGGTGAACTGGTCATCTGTTACCTCCTTGGCATCCCGCTCATGCTCGTGATGCTCAAGACCGATTCCAAGGGAGTGCCCCTCTATCGTCAGATTTTTAAAATTTAGTTGCATTTCTTTTCATCTATGGTACAATAATAGAGTAAGGAAACGTATAAAGGGGAGGTCTTTTATATGAAAACTTTTTTGAAAATCGCTGCGGTTGCGGGCTCTGTTCTCCTTTTGTTAAAAGCTCTTCAGGTGTTGATTGATATTATTTACGAGCAGAGTAATCAGCGGTATATTGTCGTGGATGAAGAAGAATGAAAATGCCTGTAAAAAGCCGTAGATATTACGGCTTTTTATTTTTTTGCATTTAGCTCTTGCTTTTTTGTGAAATAGCATGTATAATATTAAAGCACGATGTTTCTGCTTGCCGGTGTGATGGAATTGGCAGACGTGCTGGACTCAAAATCCAGTGGTGGCGACACCGTACCGGTTCGACCCCGGTCACCGGCACCATGTGAACAGAGGTCGAAATTTGGAACTCAAAAATGAGACATCCAAATTTTGGCCTCTTTTTCTATGCCGAAAACCGAGGATTCAAGCCACGTTTTCGTGGTTGCCCTCTCTTGTAGAAATGGGACATCCAAAAAGAAAAATTGAAAAATCAAAATGTAAAAATGGAAATAGATCAAATCCGAACCCGGAATTCTCATATTTTTGAGGATTCCTTTTCTTTTATCCAGTAATCCTGCTCTGTCTGTTCCGGAGTTTTATATTGCAGGGTAGAATGAGGACGTTCGGTATTGTAGAAGGCAATAAAATGGGCAATTCCTCTCATCAGACCCCCTTCCGACGTATAGTGCCTGCGGTACAGCTCTTCTTTTTTGAAAATGGAGAAGAACGCTTCGGAAACTGCATTGTCATGGGGACACGCTGTCCGGGAAAAAGACTGTTCTACTCCAAAATCATCCAACAGGTGAACGAACGCATAGGACATATACTGCGTTCCACGATCACTATGGAACATGAGCTCTGCCTTTGGTTGTCTATCTGCGTAGGCCTGTTTAAAAGTCTTGGTAAGTAGTTGGGTGCTGCTTTTGTGGGAGATTCGATAGGAAATCACTTTCCGTGAAAACAGGTCTATGATGACGCAGAGATAATAATACTTGTCATGGAATTTAAAAACGGTGATATCGCTGACCCAGACTTGATTCGGCCGCTCGGTTCGGAACTGCTGCTGCAGAAAATTTCTGTTTTGTCCTTTTTCCCATTTTTTATATTCTTTCTTTGCAGTAGTGCTGACACTGCCGATTCCTAACTCCTTCATAAGCTGGGAAACATACTTTTTGCTGGTTTTGACCCCTTGATTTTGAAGGATAGCAGCGATCTTTCCCGCTCCATAGATTTGTCCGCTATCGTCATAAATACTTTGAATCTGCGTTTTCAACTCCGACCGCCGCTTAGCCGCAAGTGTGTCGCCTTTCTTATTTCGGAAAATGTGGTTGTAGAAAGTGCCACGTGAGACCTCCAGTGCGTCGCACAGGGAGTGAACACTGAATTGACCGTAAAGTGGCTCCATGGCCTTGAGCTTTTCCTGCAAAGGCGAGGAAACCGTACAACTGACCGTCTTTAAAACCTGAATCATATCCTCCAACTTGTTGATTCTTCTTTTCAAGTATTGGAACTCCTGCGGAGTAACTACTGTGCCTGTATCGGTCACAGTTTGTTGATAGTCTTGTATCCAACGATAGAAGGTGCTACGAGGGATTTGGTTTTCGTTGCAAATTTTGATTACTGTTTCTCCGTCCTGGTAGCGTTTCACGAAAGCTATCTTCTCTTCTTTGGTAAATTTCATGGGGGTTACCCTCCTCGTGTTTTTTATAGGGACATGGTAACACGAGGAGCACGGGAATTTGAAATTGCTCGCCATCCACTAAGAAGTAGGCACAGAGAGGCACAGGCAGTTTGGGCGCTGCCGATGTCGCTCTGTGCCTGCTTTCCTCGTTGAGAAATGGAACCGTTTGAAGGATAATTATCTTAAGTTTACACTCAGAAATTGCATTATCTAATTGTAATTGTGTAAGAAATTATTAAAGGAAATCGCCATAAGAAAACCTACCTTAAGTCAGGTTTTCTAATTCAACTTATTTTGTGAAAGCAATCTGTTCGTATTTCTGGGACAAAATCTGTTCTATCGCATTTGCGCCCTGTTCTGAAAACAAGGATAGTGCAACAGTTAAATCCTCGTCTGTAATCGGAAGAATTAATCCTCTATCATCTTCATATGTGTCAGCGCATCGTTTCATAAAGGAATCATTTTCATCAAGCGTTCTACAGGCTAGGATACCAACTTTTCCTCTACGATTACTAAATCTTCCACTTAATTGATCCAATTCAGGATTAGCCACTTCGCCCGTGTAATTTTTGCACTCGACAAAAACAAATGGGCATGGTAGCAATACATTTTTGTTAGGTAGCGTAAAGAAAAAGCCACTCTCAGCAGAATTATTAAACGTTATATCAATACGCTTTCTTCCGTCGTGGATTTTATGTTCTTTTTTTGGCGATGAAAGATTTGGATAAAACAGCAACTCAAGAATCCCAATTATCAAGTTGTGATAATGGGATGCGTTTGCTGTGCCGGAAGGTATTTCTGCCAGTTTTTGTGTCAAATATTCGCAGACTGCCCGAAGATTTAGATTATCAAGAACTGCACCATCTACATGCGACAGTTTTTTTGCCGTTTGCTGTTTAAAGTCCGCAAATACTTCCGGATGTTGCTCAGTAAATCTAGCAAGATATTCCTTGTCGATTACCCCTTCTTTTTCGCGGATACTCTTTTTAGTTACATACTCCTCGCCGCTTTTGTATTTCCTTACTAGCGAGGTATGAAGCTGAAGATTTTCATGTTGAAGGAAGTTTAGAACAAAATGTTGCTTATATTCAGAAGGGGTGTACTTATCAGTAAATGAAACAATTCTCTTGGGAACGAGTAAAATGGGTCTTCCTTCAACAACAAGGCGCTCTATATATTGATTATCCCACATACGTTTTTGAGCATCCCAGTACATACCTGAAGGAACACTTGGTGTCAATGGGATTCCGTGTAATTCGCACTGTTCTTTGGTATATTCAATAAGATGTCTTCTTATTATGTTAGCCGTCATGTCAGACACTTTGTCTTTATCCACATTAGGGACAAAAATCCGAAAATCTTCTATATCCTCCATGATACCAGTTTTGACTGCACGACTTGTTAAAAGTTCCTTGAAAATGGCGGCAGTATCTTCTGGGCCCATACCATGTCCATTAGGCTTTCCGCTTGACATGCCAAGGCAAACATCATTATTCTCTCCAAGATGTGAAAATAATTCTTCGGCTTGACGAATCTTTTGGCCTCGCAAAAGTGCCAGCAAAAATTCAAAATATGAACGTAGAGTCGCATGTGCGTCGATTGCAAATGGAAAATCACATTTTGAAATATAGTATGGGTCAAGAAATAACGGAGTATCTACACTGGGGTCTATATCAACAAAGTCTAGTTCATACTGCGTTTTATTGAGGTTAAATATTTTACTGATTTTCATCAGAATACCTCCTTTTTTGTAATTATATCACCTCCTTCCACGTTATTGAAGATGGACAGAGGTCGAAATTTGGAACTCAAAAATGAGACATCCAAATCCAACTCTCTTTTTCTATGTAGAAAGCATGAGATTAAAGCCCATTTTTCGGCATTACATACTCTTGTAGAAATGGGATATTCAAAAGAAAAAATCATGCTGCAAAAAAGAAAGCGAATCTCTTCTGAACCTGGGAGGCCCATTTTCAGCGGGTATCTTTTTTGTCAACGCTTCCCAGCGGCAAGCTGCCGCTCCCAAGACGCGCACCTCATTGTTATGGGGTGCGCTGTTTTTGCACCCGCGTCTGAGGCAGATGTTTTTTGTCAACGCATCCCAGGCTGTGCCTGGACGCACATTGCGTTCCAGGTCCGGCCTTTTCTTTTGCCTGTCTGCTCGCACTCAAAGACGGGGATCTTTTTGTCAATGCATCCCAATTGAGAGCCTCGGCACGCAGTTTGCATTCGGGGCTTTTTTTATTTGGCTTGATGACCGAGCTTATAGCGGATACTTATTTTATCAGCACCTCTTAAAACGCCTGAATATCTAATGTTCAGACGCTTTTTTGCGTTAATCCAATCAGGACAAATTTTCTTAATTGTCTAAATTAAGAAAATTTGTCCAATATTCCAAGAGATTGAACAACCGTGTTTATTGTAAAAGGAAAGTTTTAATTTTATAATAAACTGGGAGCGTAAACAGTACAACATAAAAACGGAGGGAATTTTAATATGGGAATTCAACTGGGAATTATTGGTTACGGTGGAATGGGCGGCTTTCATCACAGAAACGCGTCTAAGATTGAAGGTGTGCAGGTGGTCGGCGCCTACGATATCGACCCGGTGCGCGTACAGGTTGCTGAGAAAAACGGAATTAAAGGCTTTTCTACTTTAGAGGATCTGCTCTCCTGCGATGAGATCAACACTGTTTTGGTTGCGGTGCCAAACGATAAGCATATGGAGTTATGCGTAAAAGCTGCGAATGCAGGAAAGCATGTGATTTGTGAGAAGCCGGCTGCCATGAATGTCCGGGAATTGGACCAGATGATAGCCGCAGCGGGCCGCAACGGAAAAATTTTCACCGTGCATCAGAACCGGCGCTGGGATAAAGACTTTCGGATCGTAAAGAAAATTTTGGATTCCGGCGAATTGGGAAAGGTATACTCGATTCAATCCCGGCTTCATGGCTCCGGGGGCGTTATGTTCGGCTGGCGCGGAGAAAAAAAGCACGGCGGCGGTATGCTTTATGACTGGGGAGTGCATTTTATAGACCAATTGATGTGGATGCTGGGCTATAACAATTTTAAGAGCGTATTTTGTAAAACTTATCATGTGAAAACCACAGAGGTAGAGGACTATTTTTTCCTGGTGTTCGATTTAGAGGATGGCAGGCATGTCCAGGTGGAAATTGGGACCTTTGTTTTAAAAGAATTGCCCAGATGGGTTCTTTTAGGAGACGAGGCCACCGCTTATGTGAATGATTTCTCCAGAAACGGCGGCATTATCCGGCTGGACAGCACTGCGGAAACAAAATCAGAAATCATCATGACATCCGCGGGGCCGACACGTACTTTTGCGCCTAGGCCGGATAACGTAAAGCTGGAAAGCGAATTGCCGGAGGTGCAAGCTGATTGGTCTGAATATTACAAGAATGTTCGGGACGCCATCGACGGAAAAGCGGAACTGATCGTACAGCCCTGGCAGGTACGCAAGGTGCTGAAAGTAATCGAAGCGGCGTTTCAGTCTGCGGAAACAGGAAATTTAGTTTCGCTTAGGGATTAAACCTATTGCTAATAAAATCATCAGAAAGCCGCCTAATGAAGCTGTCATCAGGCGGCTTTTTGGCTACAGCGGAAAGATAGGAAGCTCCTCAGGAACACAGAAAATATTGCTAATCGAAAGGGGAAAAAAGATGTCTCTGAGAAAAAAGCTGATGCTGTCCATGATATCCATCGCCGTGATCCCAGTGGTAGTGTTAGGCAGCTTTTGCTATCAATACTTCAGCAAGGTTCTGCTAAACAATGTGCAGCAAAGAGAGCTGCAAAACAACAATCAGATCATTTACAGCTTAGATGATTTTTTTAATTCACTTTCTAAAATTTCTGATTCTCTTCTCATGAGCGAGGAACTCACGAGAATCCTTCAAAACACCTACCAGGGTCCGGAAGCGCAGCTTCAAAACTACCGGGATAAAAGGCAGGTAGAGGAACTGCTTTACAGGAACGGTTATTATTTGGACAATCGGATCGAGACAATCGCGATCTTTCCCGAAAACAGCGACATGTTTTACTACTGCACCAAAGAAACCATTAATCCGGCTTATGATGTTAGAGAGGAAAAATGGTACAGCCGTATTTTAGAAAAAGAAGGAGCGCAGGCGTTAATTGGAATTCATCAGAATGGTTTGGTTCAGGCATCCTTTCAGGCGCGGCAGCCCTATTGTGTGACCATTGGAAGAAGTATTTATTCCGCTTATGAGTCCAGGCTGCTGGGAACGATTATCATTAACGTCAATGTACGGGACCTTCAGGAGCTGTGGCCTGAGCCTGACCAAAATTTCCAGGAAAAATTTTACCTGGTGGATGATGAAAATCGAGTGGTGTTCAGTGATTCATCAGAGGAAATCGGCGGACAGTTTTCTATGAGCGATTTGAGCGTTGGAATTTCCTCTTGCGAAATGGAAGGCGTTCTTTACGACGCGATGGTGTCGGAATCCGGCCATCAGGGCTGGAAAAGCGTCAAAATGATCATGCGCAGCAAGCTGGACAAGGAAATCGCAGTGGTTCCTTATATGACGATTACCCTTGTGTTGGTTCTCATAGGCTTGGCGGTGCTGGTGTCGCTTTTTATTTCCAGGATTTTTACACGTCCACTTCAGGAGCTGTATGTTAAAATGCGCCGGTTTGAGGCGGAAAAAAGCGGGAATCCCCTTCCGGAAAACCAGGTGGAGATTAAGGGCTTGTCCAGAAGCTATAACCGCATGATTGAAGAAATCAACAGCCTGACCATCAAAAATTACGAGACGGAGCTCCAGCTCCGCCGAGCGGAGCTGATGGCGCTGCAGTCCCAAATCAACCCCCATTTTATCTATAACACCCTGAATTCAATTAAATGGATGGCGGATATGCAGGGCTCCAAACGGATGGTGACGGCTCTGGATTCTTTGATTAAGCTGATGCAGTTTTCATCGAAAAACAGCCAGGAGGTCATCCGGATTCAGGATGAAATAGATCTGATCAAGGATTATATCAATCTGATCAATTTAAAATATTTCGACAGAATCGTTACACTGATCCGAGTGGAACCAGGGGTAGAACGCTACGAAACCTTAAAATTTCTGTTGCAGCCTATTGTAGAAAATTCCATTTATCACGGCTTTAATAAAATGACGCAGTCATGCGCGATTAAAATCAACATCAGTCGGAAGGGGGACAGGATTTTATATGAGGTAATCGACAACGGGAAGGGGATGAGCAGGGAAAAGATAAGACAGGCGCTAAAGGAGGAACGCTCGGAGAATTCCCATTCCTTCAACAAAATTGGATTATACAATGTCAACAAAAGAATCCAATATACGTTCGGCGGAGATTACGGCGTGAAAATTGACAGTGAGCTCGGCAGGTATACCAGAGTGCTTGTGGAAATTCCGGCTCGCATTTATAAGGAAGGAAAGACAGATGAATAAGATCAGCATTGCCATAATTGACGATGAAAGCTTAGTTAGACTCGGAATTAAGTCCTCTGTAGAGTGGGAGAACTATGGCTATGAGATCGTAGGAGAAGCCGACAATGGCCAAAACGGTCTGGAAATGATTCAGCAGAAACAGCCGGATATCGTGCTTTTGGATATTTGTATGCCGGTTATGGATGGAATAGAGGTTCTGAAACAGCTTCAGCAAATGGAAATTGACTGTAAGGTCATTATTCTTAGCTGCCACGATGATTTCCATTTTGTAAAGGAGGCTATGAAAAACGGCGCTTATGATTATCTAAGAAAGAATGAGATCAACAGCGCAAACATCCTAAATATTTTAGAGGAAGTTCGCCAGTCGGTTCGAGAGAAAAGAAAGAATAAGGAGGCGTTGGCAGAGAAAGAGGAATGGGGCGGCTGCTCGCGGCATATCTGGCTGCAGCGCCTGGTTACCGAAGGAACAGAGGCGGATGGATGTTCAGTTCCGGTGAGCCAGTTGCATATTCAAGAGAGCGGACTCTGCTGCGTTGTTTTTGGTGTTAGCCATTATCGGCAGGTGCTTACCCGGTATGAGGATGGCTATCCCTTTACTTTAGAGCATAGCATCACAAATTTAGCGAAGGAAGTTATCCGCCAGCGAACGCGGGAAATGGAATTTTTTCTTTTCCAGGAAAACCAATATGTGCTTTTGCTCAGCAGCCGGGACAGCGTTAGCGGGGCTCAGTGGGAGGAAGAGGTTTTCTCTCTGATCAACGAGTTGTATACCGTATTTCAAAATTATTTAAACGCGGAGACCTACTATGGGGCAAGCGGTATCGTTTCGAAATTTTCTAGCTTGCCGGAAGCGTTTGAGCGGGCGCAATATTCCTACAAGCTTCATTATTTCCAGCCGGATAAAATAATTCTCAAAGAGGTGCGGAAGCCAGCCAGAACGCTGAGCGAGGAAGAGGTTAAATCCGGGTTAAATGAGATCAACTCCTGTATTTCCCAAAAGCAGTATTCCCATGCCTTTTCCCATCTGTATACTTTTATTCAATGGTTACGGCGTCATCACAGGGAAAATCTCGACGTTGCGGGAATTCTGAATTTCTTTTCCAATATGGTTCGCTTCATTTTGCTGCAGGAGGGGAAAATTCCAGAAGAAACGATTGACAAGCTGCAAAAATGCGAAAATCTAGATGATACCGAACAGTTCCTTTCGGAGTTCCAAAGGGAGTTGAAAGCGGAAGAGCCGGAGCTGGATCAAAAACATTATTTAATCCGGGCGGCTACCGACTATATTCAGCAGAATTTAAGCCGCGGCGATATCTCCTTAGATGAAATCGCGGAGCATTTGATGATCAGCAAATCCTATCTTTGCCGCTTGTTTCAAAAAAAGCTGGGGGTTTCCGTCCAGCATTATATTCATAACATCCGGATTGAAAAGGCGAAAGAATACTTGAATGATTTCCGGCTGAAAATTTATGAGATTGCGGAACTGACTGGCTTTAACAGTTCAACCCATTTCAATATCGTCTTCAAAAAAATTATGCAGTGCACTCCGGTTGAGTATCGGAATGGCTTAAAACAGTAATAAAAAATTTTATCAATACAGGATAAAAAAGGTCAATGTGAATAAATAAAAACGATATTCGACAGATAAATTCATTTATCTTTATTGAAATTGTTCAATATCCATAAAAACTTTCCAATGGCGTTTATAGAAAACGTTCCCTGAATTCATTATACTAGATATAGTTCCAAAACCAGTAAAAATAAACAAAAAGGAGGTACTTTAAAAAACTAGTCTTATCAACTAAAAACAAGGGAGGATAAAAATGAAAAAGAAACTTTTAGCGCTGCTTTTAGCGGCGACTATGGTAGGAACAGCGGCTGGCTGCTCTCAAAACGGGAGCTCCGGCGCAAGCAACGGCGCAGAGAGTGAAGCGTCTCAGAGCAGCGGGGAATCTCAGGAACCCAGCGGTGAGGTGGTAACACTTCATTGTGGAGGCTGGGGAAGAATCGATACAGAACATGAGGCTGGAGTTGTTGGGATGGCGGAAGCCATCGGCATTAACGTAGAATTCCAAAAGTACCCTACAGACGCTGATTTCTGGAACAATCTTCCAGCGCAAATCGCGGCAAAAACAGCGCCGGACTTTGTTGTGATGCCTAACGAGCTATATCTGCCCTACATACGCGATGGTTTGATCGTTCCTCTAACCCAGTATATTGAGGACGGTACCATCACCTGTTGGGATAGAATAAATCAGAATGCAAAGGATGTTTGGACGGTCGATGGGGATGTTTATGCTATTCCCTTCTATCAGACTCCTGCGGTGTTCGCTATCAATACGGATCTTTGGAGCGAGGCGGGCCTGACAGAGGCCGATTACCCGGAAACCTGGGATGACGTTTTGGATGCCTGCAAGGTATTTAAGGATACTCTTGGCATGACCGGCTTGTGCGTCAATACACAAGAATACCATTTCACCAACTACTGCCTGTCTTTCGGCGGCGGCTGGGATTTTGGGAAAACCATCGATACTCCGGAAAACGCGGCGGCTCTTCAGTTTATCATTGACGCTTATCGCCAGGGTTATGTGGTTACGCCGAAAGAGCTGGGCGTCAGCTATGACGGCAACGTGCTGATGTCCGGAGACGCGGCCATGTCCACCGGCGGTAGCTGGTATGTGTCTGACTTTGCCATAAATGCTCCGGATGTGAACGTGAGATATATAAAAGTTCCTCATGCGAAAGGCCATGAAGACGCTTCAGGCACCTTCCACTCACCGGCCTTTGCATTGCTGAAAGGCGGCGCTCATGAGAAAGAGACTGCTATGGCGATTAACTATATGATGAATGATGCCCATGATGAGGCATTAATCGATCTGGGTTACATCCCGGTGAACGAAAAGTTTCATGACGAATTTAAAGAAAAGAACCCCTTGTTGACTGATCTGGTAGACGCTATTCCAAAATCCAATGGCTTCGACTATCCGCCGGCCGGTAAAGAGTTTGCAGACGCTTTGATTTCTAAAATGGAGGAGGCTCTCTTTAACTCTGATTCATCCCTGACCGGAGCTGAAATTGTCAAGGAGCTTCAGGCAGAATACGGCGCATAACCTAACGGATGCTTATTAAACGGAATAAGTGATTACAGCCTCCCTGCTGGTTGAGCCGGTAGGGAGGCATTAAGAAAGGCTATGAGGATGATGGCAGAGAATACAGAAAAAAAGAGACAAAAATACAGCAAATTAAGAAAACAGGAAGCAATTGCCGGATGGTTTTTTGTGCTGCCGGCAGTCGCCTTTTGGCTGATCTGGTTCCTGTATCCCGCGGTGAAAGCAATTTCCATCAGTTTTTATCAGTATAATTACGCGACGCCGGAGACCAACGCTTTTATCGGTTTGGATAATTATATCCGGTTGTTTCACGATCCCAAATTTTTTGCGGCAATGGGACACAGCTTTTTGATGGTGCTGATTATTGTACCGCTGCAAACCCTGATTTCCTTCGCAATCGCGGTTTTGCTAAACGGAAAAATACGGTGCAAGGGATTTTTCCGTTCCAGCTGCTATATTCCTTACGTAATTTCGGCTGTGGCGGTAACGATTTTCTTTATGTACTTTTTTGTAAAGAATGGACCCGCGACTAAGTTTTTCTCCCTTTTCGGCTTAGAAAATGTGAGCTGGTTTGCCAGCACGAAATATGCGCTGGCATTCCTGATTATCGTATATGTGTGGCAACAGATAGGCTTTTACATGGTGATCTTTATCGGCGGACTGCAGGAGGTTCCGGCTGAGCTGTATGAGGCGGCTAAGGTCGATGGAGCCGGCGCTTGGCAGAGGCTGATTAAAATCACCGTGCCGTTAATCAAGAATACAACCTATCTGGTTTTGACCTTCGGTATGATCAACGCTTTTCAGATTTTCGACCAAATCGCGGCGATGTCAAAACAGTCGCCGCTGGGTTCCCCGTCCGGCGCTACCAGCACTCTGGTTACCTTTCTGTACCAGCAGTCTTTCAGCTATATGGATATGGGATATGGAAGCGCCGCCGCGGTCATTCTGTTTTTGATTATTTTTGCTTTATCCGCCGTGCGGGAGCTTGCGGGAAGGAGAACAGTGTAAATGAAAACAAAAAAGAGCGTCGTTGGAAAAATCCTGATCTATTTGTTTCTAATCCTTTTAGCACTGTTGTTTTTGGTTCCGGTTTTTTATGTAATGTATAACTCGCTGCTTCCAAAACGGTATATTGGTTCCTTTGTTATGCCTTCCTTATGGAGCCTGGACAACTATAAAGAGCTTTTCTCAGAGTATCCGATTATGAAATGGTATGGCAATACCGCTATTTCAACCGTGGCCGTTGTTTTGGGCAATATATTTTTTACGCCGCTGGCAGGCTATGGGCTTGCCAGGCTGCGGTTCCCGGGAAGGAAAGTCATTTTTATTTGCCTGATGCTTTCCATGATGATTCCCGGCCAACTGGTTTTGCTTCCGCAGTATATCATGATGGCCAAGATGGGGCTGGTCAATACGCTTTTGGCGATTATCCTTCCGTATTTATCCCAGTCCATGTTTATCTTTATGTCCAGGCAGTTTTTTTATGGGATTCCAGAGGAACTGGAGGAGGCCGCGCGTATCGACGGGCTTGGCCGGTTCGGAACCTATTTCCGGATTATCCTGCCAATCTCAGGAGTGCTGCTGGCAACCATCGCTATTTTTAATTTTACCGGCACGTGGAACTCATACCTGGTACCTTCCACGTTTATCAGCACACAGGAGAAATATGTTCTGGTGGTAGGACTACAAACGGTAAATAACGCGCATTTCATGCAGGAAAATCTTACTCTCGCCGGCGTATTCCTTTTGTCATTCCCTGTGATTATTTTCTTTATGTTTACGCAGCGGTTCTTCGTTCAGGGAATTGCCACCTCAGGAATAAAAAGCTGATGCCTGGGCTGTAAAGCGAACAGACAGCTCAGAAAAGCATTACCTTAAATTCAAATGTAATGGAGGAACGAAACAAAATGAAAAAATGGAAGGTTGCTCTGATCGGATGCGGATCAATTGCGGACAATACCTATTTGCCCAGGATCAAGGATATCCCTGAAGCAGAGATGGTGGCGGTTTGCGATATTATTCCGGAGCGGGCGAAGGACTACGCGGAAAAATTTAATGTGCCGGCATGGTACACCAGCATCGACGAACTGCTGGAAAAATGCGATTTCGAGATCCTGATGAATACCACGTCGATCCCGGCCCATCATGAAATCAATATGAAAGCGCTAAACGCGGGAAAGCACCTTTACTCTCAAAAGCCAGTAGGTTTAACAGTGGCAGAAGTAACCGAGCAGATCGAAGCTGCGAAAGCGGCCGGCGTGAAGTATGCCGCTTCCCCAATCCATATGCTGCGGGATGATATCAGGTTTGCGAAAAAGCTGATCGAGGATGGCTGCATTGGAGAAATCATGAAGGTTCATACCAATGTTTGCCACGGAGGCCCCGAGTACTTCCAGTACCGTACCGCGGACCCCACTTGGTTCCACCGCCCCGGAAGCGGCGCCCTGTATGATATGGGCGTTCACGGCCTGACTATGACCACAGGAATTTTGGGGCCGGCAAAAGCGGTAGGCTGTATGGCGAAAATTTCAGAGCCTGTCCGTACTGTGAGAACCGGGACCTTTGACGGAATGAGAATCCAGGCGGACCAGCTGTATGATAATTACATCATTACCCTGGATTACGGAGACAGAGCCATGGCGGTGGTGGAATCGGGCTTCTGCCAAAAAGACAGCAGAGCGCCCCAGATGGAAATCTGCGGCACCAAGGGAACGATTTCTTTTGCGAACAATGGAAACATGAATCCCATGGATTCCTTAGAGGTCTATCTGGACGCGCCGGAACGGGGAATCCGCGGCTGGCTGAAGCCGATGGAGTGGGATATTCCGGCCTGCGAGATGAATTTCTTCCAATGCAAGGTGGTTCAGGATCTGATCTATGCCATCGAAGAAGACCGTCCCGTAGGGCTGCCCCCTGAGCATGCCAGACATGTGGTGGACATTATGTGCACCATCCCAGAGGCCATCGAGACAAGAAGCATTGTTCCCCTGCATACCACGTTTTGAGAAGCGGGCTTGTAATACATAGTAAATGAGGTAAGCGATGATGAAAAAGAAATATCGCATTGGATTAGTGGGCTTTGCCCATATGCATGTCCTGGATCAGATTAAGCCTTTTTTAGCCATGCCGGAGCGGGTGGAATGGATCGGAGCCGCGGATGTGAAGCCAATGGTGGAATCAGAATACTTTGAGAGCTCCAGCCGCAGCATGAACTTAAAGCTATGCCAGGAGCAATGCGGCTTTACCGATGTGTTTGAGGATTATCAGCAGCTATTGGAGCTGAAGCCGGACCTGGTGCTGGTAAACTGCGAGAACGCGTATCATGGAACCGTTATTCCGGAAATCCTGATGCGGGGCATCCATGTAATCGTGGAGAAGCCGCTGGCCTATTCTACAGAGCACGCTATGGCCATCGCGCGGGCCTCCCGAATTGGTAAAGCGGATTGTATCATTAACTGGCCGACTACCTGGCAAGCAAGTATCCGATTAGGACAGAAGCTGGTAAGCGAGGGCGTGATCGGCAAAGTATATCGTTTCCAGTTTCGGAACCCGGATTCCCTGGGGCCGTTTTCTTACGGCCAGGTTATGACGGACCGCCAGCTGGGCAAGGAATGGTGGCATCAGGAGGCTGCCGGCGGCGGAAGTATGCTGGATTACTGCTGCTACGGTACCATACTCTCTAACTGGTATCTGGGAGAGAAGCCGCTGGGCGTCTATGGGCTGAAAGCCAATTTTAACCACCGGTTTGGCGACGCGGAGGATTACGCTTCTCTGATGGTTCGGTATCCCGAAGCGGTTTCAATTTTGGAGGGAACCTGGAACACAGTCAGCAGCGGCTACGATTCAGGACCTATCGTTTGGGGAGAAAAGGGCGCTTTGATTGTGGAGAACGGGGGTGACCATGGAATCCATGCTAATGTGAGCGTGTATCATGACAGATATTCCACTACCCCCAATGAGGTATACAGTTCCGACGATTATCCTCTGCCTGCTGGCAGGTCGAATTTAGCGGAAGAGGTGTTCCACCATCTTGAGACTGGAGAGCCTCTGCATGCTACCATGGATTTGAACAATAATCTTTGGTCAGCGGCAATGCTGGACGCGGGCCTCCGTTCCAGCCGATCGTTGAAAATGGAGGAGGTAAAAACTTCTTGCTGGACGATTGGATAAAAAATAAATCAATAGGAGGACAGATGATGAAATTAGCAAATGTATCCTGGGGCTGGACGCCGATTCCGGAGGATATGCCCGAGGGAGATTCTTTAATCAAAATTGCGGACCAGATCCGCGGCCTGGGCTTTGAGGGCGTGGATTACCTGGGGACGCCTGAGGCCTTAGATGAGTTCTTTACCGAGGAAGCCTGCAGGACGCTGGGAGAGCATTCCAGATCCATTGGACTGGAACCGAATGTTTTTGTTTTTCAGGATGACGGCTGGAACGCCTGCTGCTGTGAAAAGCGGGAAAACAGTCTCAAGTATTTTGAAAAGGCCGCGCAAGCGGCAAAATGGATCGGCTGCAGAATTGTATCCACTCTGGTGCCCCTGCCTTGCGGGGCGACTCCCTGGAAGTTTAATCCCGCGGCTCCGGCGATCAAGCAAGGCTATCATATGCCGGCCGGCTACTGCTATCAGAAGGATTGGGAAACCTTGATGGAAAGCTACCGCAAGTGCCTGCAAACCGCCAAAAAATATGGGCTGCGGATGTCGGTGGAGTGCTTCCCGTATTCCATGGTTTCCACTCCTCATGCGATGCTCAAAATGCTGGAGGATATCAATGACCCTGATTTTGGCATCCAACTGGATACCAACCATCTGGTTATGCAGCATATCGACCCGGAATGGACCATCTATATGCTGGGCGGCAAGCATATTTTCAACGTTCACTGCAAGGACAGCGACGCGGTTTCTCGAAACAATATCCCCGCGGGATGCGGCATCTGCGATTATACCGCGGTAATCCAGGCCCTGAAGAATGTCGGCTATGACGGCAATTTGTCGGTTGAGCTTGAGTTTACGGATAATCCCCGCCGCTATAATAAGCAGGCGCTGGATCATTTGAAGCTTTGCCTGGCGGGGGAATATTGATTTTCTTCCGCCGGCGCGATGCTTCAACACCATTGTAAAAGATACGGGCCGGCCTTCGAAACGGCAAAGGCCGGCCCGGTGAAAACACTTTCAGATTCAGAAACAGAGGAGAACAAAATGAAACAATATAAAGTTGCGATTATCGGCAATGGCATGATCTGCAATGCGGCGCATATTCCCGCCTATCAAGCCATGGGAGATAAGGTGAGAATCGTAGCCGTGGCGGATATCCGGGAGGAAGCGGCGAGAGAAACTGCCGAGCGGCATGGGATTCCCAAGTATTATGTGGATCCCTACAAAATGCTGGAAGAAGAAAAACCGGATATTATTTCGGTATGTACTCCCAACGCCTACCACAAGGAGTATACCCTGGCCGGCTTCCGGGCAGGCTGCCATGTGGTTTGTGAAAAGCCCGTTGCGATGAACTGCGCGGATGCCGAAGAAATGTTCCGCGCGGCGGATCAGGCCGGCAGGCATCTGTTCGTAATCCAGTCTCTGCGCTTTACCGGCAATTTCAAAGCGGCCGCCAGCCTGGCGCAGAGCGGATGCCTGGGAGAAATCTATTACGCGGATTTGAACCTGGTTAGACGCCGCGGTGTTCCGAGATGGGGAATGTTCCATATGGCGAAGGAAAACGTGGGCGGTGCGTTCTGTGATTTGGGCGTCCATATGTGCGACTATTTGATGTATCTATCCGGAAACCCGAAAATGGTGGCAGTCAGCGGGAATGCGGTAACCAAGATTGTCAGCAAGGAAAAAAATATTGAGTTTTCCAATGCGGAAAGCGGAGCGCCTACCGGTCTGTTTACGCCAAGAAAATTTGATATGAGGGAATTTGACGTTGAGGAGTTCGCCAACGGATACATTCGGCTGGACAACGGCATGACCGTTACTTTTAAAATTTCGTGGGCGCTGAATCTTCCCAACAGCAATACGGTAAGCATCTGCGGCGACAAGGGAGGACTCACCATCGGCGACGACGGCTTGAAGCTGATGACTACCCAGGGTGCTTACCAGACGGATGTTATTCCCAGGGTTTTCCCCGATCCTTATTCTGAGTATTCAGACTTTACCGGACATATTCACGAAATGGACTACATTTTAAAGGTGCTCAACGGAGAAATGACCATAGAGGAATATCCGATCCGGAAGGATGAGGTTATGAATGTGGTGTCCATGATCGAGGCCTTTTACAAATCCGCCCGGCTGGGGAGAGAGGTTACCTTCCAGGAGCTGGGCCGGTAATCCTAAGCAGCTTGAGGAGATTATAATAGAATATGGCGCGGCGGCTGAGCTTACCGCTGCGTCTTGAGTATCCAACGCAGCAGGGAGGCGCCGCCTGAGGGGGAGGGTCTCCCTGTTTGCGTGGCGCGAAAATCCCAAAGAAAGGGGAACAGGAAATGAAAGGTGTTATCACAGAAATTGAACGATTTTCGCTGAAGGATGGGCCGGGAATACGCACCACGGTGTTTTTCAAAGGATGCAACATGGCGTGCAGCTGGTGCCATAATCCGGAAACTCTGTCCGTCAAGCCGCAGTTGATGGTGTATCCGAAAAACTGCATTGGCTGCGGTGCCTGCGTAAAGGCGTGCAAGGCGGGAGCCAGAACCATAGAAAACGGTATCCTGCATTACGACCGATCCGTATGTACCGGCTGCGGCGCCTGCGCGCAAAGCTGCTTCACCGGGGCCTTGGTGATGTCTGGAAAAGAGATGGCTGTGGAGGAGGTCATGTCTGAGGTTTTGCAGGACCGAGCCTATTATCGGAACTCAGGCGGAGGCGTGACGCTTTCCGGTGGCGAGGTATCCACACAGCCTGAATTTGCTGTAGAACTGCTGAAAGCTCTGAAGAACGAGAATATTTCCACCGCTATTGAAACGAACTTATACGCTCCCTGGAAGGTTTATGAAAGTCTGATGCCCTTTGTGGATTTGGTCATGTTTGATATTAAAATTTTTGACAACAGCGCTCATAAAAAATTGACTGGGGTCAGCAACCAGCGCATTCTGGAAAATGCGAAAAGAATTGCGGATTCCGGAAAGCCCTATTTGGTGCGGACTCCGGTTATCCCAGGCGTAAACGACAACGAGGAGGAAATCGGAAATATCGCAGAGTACGTAGGCGGTTTAGGCGGCGCGCAGTATTACGAGCTTCTGCTGTTCAATCCTTTGGGAGAAAGTAAATACGACGCCTTGCAGGTGAAAAATGATTTTGCTGGAACCCGTCCCACCAAGACAGAGGGTGCCGAGCGCCTGGAGCAGGTCGCGAAGCGGAAATCCGGGCTTCCTGTGAGAATAGGCTGAAAGAGAAAGGAAGAGCTTTATGGTCAACAGAATTAATATCTTTAAGCCGGATACGCCTATGGGGTATGACGACAGGATTAAGATTTTGAGGCAGAGAAAGCTGGAGGAAACTCAGATCAAATCCAAGATGAAGGTATATCAGGATGGCGATGATTACGGAAGCATTCCGGCTCCTGAAAATTATCAATTTCACTGCATTCCCAACCATGAAAACGGTTCCTGGTATGGCTATGACGGCTGGAGCAAAAACTTCCATAAGCTGATGAGCGAGCATCCGGTCTACATTGATCCGGTGGATGCGTTTTCCTGCCGCTGGATGTTCAGCATGATTTGGTTTGAAGAAAAATCACCAGAAAAGGGGCTGCATTGGAATCCGAACTTTTCCTATGATTATTTGAAGCCGGAGCAGGAGCTTTACGGCATCATTTCCGGCATCGGCTCCGACGCCCATTTCGGCGGCGATTACCAGCTTGGGTTAAGCTTAGGCTGGGGCGGCTTGCTGGAAAAGCTTGCGTTTTATCGGAAAAAGCATCCGGAGCACGCGGAATTTTACGACGCGGAGGAATTGGTGATCCGGGGAATTCAAAACTGGATCTCCCGGGCGATAGCAGAAGGCGAGAGGATGGCCGAGGCGGAACGCCACCCGGTTTTGAAGGAGAACCTGCGTCAAATGGCTCGGGTAAACCGCAATATTCTGAATGGAGCACCTAAAACCATGCGCGAAGCCTGCCAGTGGGTATGCTGGTTCAATATGGCAAGCCGGACCTATAACAGGGACGGCGCGGGGTTTCAATTGGATGAGGTACTGAAGCGGTATTACGACGCTGACTTAGAGGCTGGGAGGATTACCAGGGACGAGGCGGTCTTCTATATCGCCTGCCTGCTGCTGAACGACCCCCATTATTACCAGATCGGCGGGACGGACGAAAATGGAGAGCCCTTGCTGAGCGAGTTCAGCTATATGGTTTTGGAAGGTGCCGACAAGCTGGATTCCGCGTGCAATATCACTGTAAGAGTTGATAAAAATATTGACCGGAAATTTTTACATAAAGCGGTAGATTACCTGTTCAAAAATAAAAATGGCTGGCCTCGTTTCTCAGGAGACGAAGCTTTAAACAGAGGCTTTATGAGGCTGGGCTATCCAGAGTCGCTGGCGAGGCGGAGAATCGCGGTAGGCTGCCACTGGATGAGCCTTCCGGGCCTTGAGTACTGCTTAAACGACTGTGTGAAAATTAACAGCGCCAAGGTGTTTGAGGTGGCTCTGGATGAAATGATGAGCCAGGAAGGCCCCTATTCCACGGAACGGCTGTGGGAGCTGTATCAAAAACATATGGCCCGCGCGGTGGAGGTAACCGCTGAGGGCGTGGCGTTTCATTTAAAGTATCAGCAGTATAACGAGCCGGAGCTGATGCTGAACCTAATCAGCCATGGCCCTGTTGAAAAGGGCCTGGATATGACTTGCGGCGGCGCTATGTATTACAATCTGTGCATGGATGGCTCTGCCATTGCGACAGTAGCGGATTCCTTTGGCGCCTTGCAGCAGCGGGTCGAGGAGGAAAAACGGATCGATTGGCCAGCGCTGTATCACCACTTAAAAACAGATTTTCAGGACGAGGGCGGAGAGCTTGTGCGTCAGATGCTGTCTCACAGCTCCCGGTATGGCGGCGGAAATACTATCAGTGATCAGTGGGCGGTAAGAATTTCCAAATCCTACTCCGAGCAGGTGCGGGCTGTCAGCGAAAAATATCCGAGCTATGAGTTTATTCCTGGCTGGTTCAGCTGGTCCAACACCATTACGCTCGGAAAGCAGGTGGGCGCTACCCCAAATGGACGCCACGCTTTCGAGCCTATTAATCACGGCGCCAACCCGCATCCTGGTTTTCGGAAGGATGGCGCTCTAACCGCTATGAGCAACTCGATTTGCGCGGTACAGCCGGGCTATGGCAATACAGCGCCGGTGCAGCTGGAGCTTGATCCTGGCATGGGGCGCGGGGACGAGGCGGTAGAAAAAATAGCCGACTATATTTTGACATTATTTGAACAGGGCGCCACGCTGCTGAATATCAATATTGTAAATGGCCAGCAGATTTTAGAGGCGGATAAGGATCCCTCCAAGTATCCTGATTTGGTAGTACGGGTTACCGGATTCACCGCTTATTTCTGCTCCCTTACTCCAGAATTCAGAAAACTGGTTGTAGACAGGATTCTGATCCAAGGAGGAGCGTAAAGGCGCGGGGCTGCAGTACAGCCAGCGGATTTTAGCCTCTTAGACCTTTTGGATAAAGCGAGTGAAGGCGGTGGCCAGCGCTCCTGCCCGGCGGCCGCCGGGCTAAGGAGGACGCCTTTTGAGGCCTAAACTCGAAAACTGAATTTTGAAGCTGTCAGAAAAGGCGCGAGATTTGGAATTTGATGACATTCCGGATCTCGGCCTTTTTCTGTTGGCGGCATAACCGGCGAAATTGGCGATAACGGAGCATAAATGAGCAAAAGAAATTTGAAATTGTCGGATTAGCACGGAGAGAGAAGCCGATTGCTCACTCTGAAATCTCTGAATCAACGGGCCGTTTCAACGAAAAGAAACCAATCAAAGAAAAAATATGAGCCTTCCCACTCTGCCGCACGGCGGATTCTGTCAGAGCGGTTGACAATTCAGGCGGAAAGCTGTTAAAATAAAACAAGATATGTTTGAAATTTCCCAACGGGTAATTTCGTTTATCATCGATAGAATTGAGATGTGATAAAATGATCAAAAGCATGACCGGCTATGGGCGCGCGGAAAGCGACGCCGAGGGCCGCGGCATTCTCGTGGAGATTAAATCGGTCAATCACCGGTACTTTGAGTTTTCCTCCCGGACAACCAGAGGATATAATTTTCTGGATGAAAAGCTGAAGTCCTACGTCCAGTCCAAGGTGTCCAGAGGCAAGGTGGATGTGTTTGTCACCATTGAGGCCTTAGAGGATGCGGCCGCTGAGGTAAAGATCAATCATTCCCTCGCGGATGGCTATGTGAAAGCCCTTCGGGAGCTGCGGGATACCTACGGCCTGCAGGATGATATTTCCGTTTCCACGGTAGCCCGGTACGGCGATATCTTCTCCATTCATAAGGGGGAGGAAGACGAGGACCAGGTTTGGGAGCAGGTCCGTTCCGTGCTGGACCGGGCGCTGGAAAAGTTTATCCAGATGCGCAGCGTGGAGGGCGAACGGCTGAAATCTGATATTGAGAGCCGCGCTCAAACAATTTTGGCCATTGTGGAAAAGGTGGAGGAGCGTTCTCCTCAAACGGTGATTGAATATCAGGAGCGCCTGCGGTCAAAACTCAATGAGGTTCTTGCAGATACCACGGCGGATGAGCAGCGCATCCTGACGGAAGCCGCGATTTTCGCTGATAAAGTCGCTGTGGCGGAGGAAACAGTCCGGCTGAGGAGCCACTTCCAGCAGCTGGAGCAGATGCTCCAGTCCGACGAGGCCATCGGCAGAAAGCTGGATTTTATCGTCCAGGAAATGAACCGGGAGGTCAATACCATCGGCTCTAAGGCGGTAGACGCTGAAATCGCCCATATGGTGGTGGATATGAAGGCGGAGATTGAGAAGATCCGCGAGCAGATTCAGAACGTAGAATAAGGAAGTTTGGAGAGAACCGTAACTATGAAACTAATCAATATTGGATTTGGCAATATGGTGTCTGCCAGCCGCTTGGTGGCGATTGTCAGCCCGGAATCGGCTCCGATCAAACGGATTATGCAGGACGCCAAGGAGCAGGGAACCCTGATCGACGCCACCTACGGCCGCCGGACCAGGGCTGTGATCCTCACCGACAGCGACCATGTGATTTTGTCCGCCTTGCAGCCGGAAACTGTGGCAAACCGGTTTAACGATAGGGAAGACGAGGAAAGCGCTGAGGAGTTAGAGGAAGATGAATAATAGTAAGGGACTGCTGATTATCCTTTCCGGCCCATCCGGCGCGGGAAAGGATACGGTTTTGAAGGAGCTGCTGGCTCATAATGACAAGGTAAGGGTTTCCATTTCCGCCACCACCCGCCAGCCGAGGCAGGGAGAGGAGAACGGAAGGGATTACCACTTCATCTCCAGAGAGCAGTTTGAGACTCTGATTCAGAGGGATGGGGTGCTGGAGTACGCGGAATACTGCGGCAACTTTTACGGGACCCCCAGGGCTCAGGTAGAGGCCTGGCTGGATGAGGGGCTGGATGTGGTGCTGGAAATCGAGGTGCAGGGGGCAAAAAAGGTGATGGCCAAATGCCCGGAGGCTGTCAGCGTGTTTATTTTGCCGCCGTCCTTCGCGGTGCTGGAAAAGCGGCTGAGAAGAAGGGCGACAGACTCTGAGGAGGCTGTCCAAAAGCGGTTGGCCGCCGCCAGGGGGGAAATCCTCCAAGCGGCGGATTACGACTATATGGTAGTGAACGACGCCCTGGAGGATTGCGTCAGCGATCTGGAAGCGGTTTTGCAGGGAGAGAAATGCAGATCCGCCCGGGCGGGGAATTTGATAGAAGAGGTGCTGAAAAATGAGTAGACCATCTGTAGACGATATGCTCAGCGGCAAGCAGAGCCGCTATTCCCTGGTGATCGCGGTGGCCAAGCGGGCCAGAGAAATTGCCCAAACCGCCGAGGACAACGGCGAGATCCTGACGGAAAAGCCGGTAAATATGGCCTTGAAAGAGTTCCAGGCCCACAAATTTAATATTATAGAGCCGGATATTAACGAGTAATGGAAACAGCGCGGGTAGGAAAGGTCGCTGTGGAAAACACGGCGTATCATTTTGACAAGGCATACGACTATCTGATTCCCCAAACCCTTTGGGCGAAGGCGGAAAAGGGCTGTCGTGTGCTTGTTCCATTTGGAGGGGGAAATCGGACCCGTCAGGGGCTTTTGATGGATGTGGAGGAAATCCGCGCGGGGAGGACCGGCTCCGAGGAGGGCCTGAAGTCCGTTAAGGCGGTGCTGGATCAGACGCCGCTGCTTTCTCCCGAAATGCTTCTCCTGGCCCGGTGGATGAAGGAACGCTATTTCTGTACTCTGTTCGACGCCGTCCGGGTAATGCTGCCGGCGGGGCTTCATTATCAGGTCGCCTGTTCTTATCAGGCGGCGCGGGATATTCCGCCGGAAAAGCTGGAAGCCCTGGGGGATGAGGAAAAGCGCCTGATCGCTTATCTGTCCCGGTGCAGGCTCCCCGTACGCAGGGATAAGCTTTTGACCGCTCTGGGCTATGAAGCCGACAACGACCTGCCGGAGCACATGAGCCGGCAGGGGTATCTTGAAAAAATTGACGACGCTTTCCGAAAGATCGGGGACGCCATGGTGAAAATGGTCCGCCTGACAGAGAAGGGCGAAACCGGCGGGGTAAAGCTGTCTCCCAAGCAGAGGGAGGTTTTTTCCCTGCTGCAAACGGTGGGAGCCGCCTCGGTCAAGGAGGTGTGCTATTTCACCGGCGTTACCGCCGGTGTGGTGGACGCTCTGGTGAAAAAAGGTCTTGCCTGCTGCTTCGAAAGTGAACGGTACCGTAACCCTTATGACGGAGCGCCCGAGAGCGCCGTCAAGGAAGAAATCGTTCTGACCCAGGAGCAGCAAAGGGCCTATGAGGAGCAGCTTGCCCAATACCAGAGCCCTGACGGCGGGATTTCCCTGCTTTACGGGGTGACCGGCAGCGGAAAGACTTCAGTGTTTCTAAAGCTGATCGACCGGGCGGTGGAGGACAAAAGAGGCGTCATCCTGATGGTGCCGGAAATTTCCTTAACGCCCCAAATGCTGGCTCTGTTCCAACGCCGGTACGGCAGGCAGGTGGCGGTATTCCACAGCGGCCTTTCCATGGGAGAGCGGCTGGATGAATGGAAGCGGGTGAAAAATGGAGACGCCCTGATTGCTTTGGGCACCCGGTCCGCCGTGTTTGCCCCTTTTGAAAACCTGGGCCTGATCATTATGGACGAGGAACAGGAATACACCTATAAATCGGAGCAGGCTCCCAGGTTCCACGCCAGGGAGATCGCAAAGTTCCGCTGCCGCTGGCATCGCTGCCTTTTGACTCTGGCCAGCGCGACCCCAAGCGTGGAAAGCTATTATCTGGCGCAAAAGGGCGTTTACAGTCTGTCTACCATCTCAAACCGTTATGGAGGCGCCAAGCTGCCCCGGGTGGTGGTGGCCGATATGAACCAGGAATTGCTGGAGGGAAATACAGGCCCCTTCAGCTCCGTGCTGATGGAGTGCCTGGCGGAAAACCTGAGGCTTCGCCGCCAGTCGATCCTGCTGCTGAACCGGCGCGGATATCATACCTTTGTGAGCTGCCGTGCCTGCGGGGAGCCGGTGACCTGTCCCCATTGCAGTATCTCCCTGACCTACCACGCCGCGAACCGCCGGCTGATGTGTCATTACTGCGGCTACTCCATCCCCTTTACCGACGAGTGCCCAAGCTGCCATCAGCGCCAGGTGCGCTATGCCGGGGCGGGAACCCAGAAAGCGGAGGAGGCCGTCGAGGAGCTGTTCCCGGAGGCGAGAATCCTGCGGATGGACGCGGACACCACTATGGCGAAATATTCCCACGAGAAGAAGCTGAAACAATTCGCGGATGGGGAATATGATATCATGGTGGGGACCCAAATGGTGGCGAAGGGACTGGATTTTCCCAATGTGACCCTGGTGGGGGTGCTTTCGGCGGACCAGGCCCTTTACAGCGACGATTTCAGAAGCTATGAGCGTGCCTTTGCCTTACTGACCCAGGTGGTAGGCCGGTCGGGCCGGGGTGAAAAGGAGGGCTTGGCGGTAATCCAGACCTACACGCCGGAGAACCCGGTGATCCAGATGGCCGCCCGGCAGGATTACGGCGCTTTTTTCCAGGGAGAAATCCAGATGCGCAAAGCCATGCTGTACCCGCCCTTCGCGGATTTGTGCGTCGTGGGATTTTCAGGGCAGCAGGAGGAAAACGTGGAGCAGGCGGCCCGGTATTTTACCAGAGAGCTGATCGCCTTAGCCCAGGCGGAGTACGCAAGCCTGCCTATGCGGGTTATCGGCCCGGCAAAGGCGGCGGTGCCCAAGGTCAGCGGAAGATACCGGTATAAGCTGATTATCAAAAACCGGTTTGATAAAAGCTTCCGGGAATTGATTGCAAGGCTGCTGCGGCAATACGGGAAACAGAAGGAATACGCCAAAACCAGCGTGTTCGTGGATATAAACCCAGATATGATCTTATAAATTTAATTAGAAAGCGGGGAAGCCTAATGGCGATTCGAAATATTGTAAAAGAGGGAGACGGCATTCTGGGAAAGAAGTGCCGCCCGGTGGAAAAATTCGATCCAAAGCTTTGGATGCTGCTGGACGATATGAAAGAGACGCTGAGGGAAGCCAACGGAGTAGGCTTAGCGGCGCCCCAGGTGGGAATCCTCCGCCGGGTGGTGATCGTCAACATCGGAGACGAGGACGGGGATATCGAGCTGATCAATCCGGAAATTGTCGAGGCCTCCGGTGAGCAGGACGGCCCGGAGGGCTGCCTTTCCTGCCCGGGCGAGTGGGGCATGGTGCGCCGCCCCAGCCATGTGGTGGTAAAGGCCCAGAACCGCAGGGGCGAATTTTTTGAAATTACCGGAGAGGAGCTGAAGGCCAGAGCGTTCTGCCATGAGCTGGATCACCTGGAGGGAATTCTGTTCAAGGCCAAAGCCAGCCGCATGATTGATCCCAGCGAGCTGGAAACGGAAGAAAACGAGGAATAAGATCGGAAAAGAGGAAACAGATGCGTATCGTTTTTATGGGAACCCCGGATTTCGCCGTGCCGTGCCTGGCGGGACTGCTGGAGGCGGGCCATCAGGTATGCGGTGTGTTTACCCAGCCGGATAAGCCGAAGGGCAGAAAAATGGTTCTGACCCCGCCGCCGGTCAAGGAACTGGCGCTGGAAAAGGGTCTGCCGGTGTATCAGCCGGCGAAAATGCGGGATGGGGAGGCCCTGGGAATTTTACAGGAGCTGAGGCCGGAGCTTATTGTGGTGGTGGCGTACGGCAAAATTCTGCCAAAGGAAATCTTGACTCTGCCGCCAAAGGGATGCGTTAACGTCCATGGAAGCCTGCTTCCCAAATACCGGGGAGCGGCGCCGATCCAGTGGAGCGTCATCAATGGGGAAAAGGAGACCGGCGTCACCACCATGCTGATGGACGAGGGACTGGACACCGGGGATATGCTGCTGCGGGAAACGGTGAAAATCGGGGAAAACGAAACCGCCGGCGAGCTGTTCGACCGGCTGGCCCCCATCGGCGCCCAGCTGCTGCTGAAAACGCTGGAGGGCTTGGAGCAAGGCTCTATAGCTCCTCAAAAGCAAAATGATCAGGAATCCACCTACGCCTCTATGCTGGACAAGAATCTTTCTGCCGTAAATTGGAATAAATCCTCCAGGGAGGTTCATAATTTGATTAGAGGTTTAACGCCCTGGCCTACTGCCTATACTGTGTTAGAGGGAAAAAAGCTGAAGCTGTTCGGCTCCTCAGTGAGCGCGGCCAAGGGCGGCGCCGGTGAAATCGTATCTTTGAACCCATTTTTAGTGGGGTGCGGCGACGGCGTGTGCGTGCGGATCGACCAGGTGCAGCTGGAAGGCAAAAAACGCATGGGCGCTGCCGACTTTTTCAGAGGCCATCCAGTGCCGCTGAAAACGTCGCTGAATTAGGGGGAAGCTATGTTTGATTTCTTTTATTATTACGGATACGGCTATTTCAGTTATCTGATCTTCATGCTGCCGGCTCTGGTGATCTCCTTATGGGCCCAGATATCCGTAAAAAGTACCTTTCATAAATATTCCGGGCTGCGGACAGGCAGAGGCTTGACCGGAGCCCAGGCGGCCCAGGAGGTGCTGCGGTTTCACAATGTGATGGGCGTCCGCTGCGAGCGGGTGGCAGACCAGCTGACAGACCACTTTGATCCCAGAACCAACGTGATCCGCCTCTCCGACGGGGTATACGGAAGCGACTCTGTTTCCGCAGTAGGGGTGGCGGCCCACGAGGCGGGACATGCCGTCCAATACGCCCAGGAGTACGGTCCTATGAAGCTGAGATCCGTGATGGTTCCCATTACCAATATCGGCTCCCGGCTTTCTCTGCCGGTGATTCTGTTCGGTTATTTTCTCTCCATCGGGCCGCTGGTAACGCTGGGAATCGTCCTGTTCAGCCTGTCGGTCCTGTTCCAGCTGGTGACTCTCCCGGTGGAGTTCAACGCAAGCCGCCGGGCGGTCAAAACCCTGGAGCAGGCCTATGTGCTTTCCGAGGATGAGCTTAAGGGTGTGAAAAAGGTGCTTCGGGCGGCGGCTATGACTTATCTGGCGGCTACCTTTACGGCCCTGTGGTCCCTGCTCCGGATTATTTTGATCTTTGGCAGGAGGAATGACCGGTGAGCGCCGGAAAGAATGCCAGGCTGACAGCCTTGAAAGCCCTTCTCCGGGTGGAGGAGGGAAAGGGGTATTCCAACCTGGTGCTGGACCACGGCCTGGCCGCGTCTGGCCTGGACGGCCGGGACGCCGCCTTTGCCTCGGCGCTGTTTTACGGTGTGCTGGAGCGGCGGATCACCCTGGACTATCAGATTTCCCGTTACTCCAAAATGCCGCTGTCCCAGATGGCGGCGCCGGTGAGAGAGATTTTAAGGCTGGGCTTTTACCAGCTTCTTTATATGGATAAGGTTCCCCAAAGCGCCGCGGTCAACGAAAGCGTCAAGCTGACGCGGGCGGTGAAAAAAGACAAAGCCTCCGGCTTTGTCAACGGAATTTTGCGAAGCTTTATCCGGGACGGCTGTCCCTGCCGGCTGCCCGCGGAGACGGCGGATGACTACCTGATGGTGAAATACGCCTGCCCCCAGTGGATTATTGACCTGTGGATCACCTCCTATGGCCGGGAAAGAGCTCTGGAGCTTGTGGAAAACCTGACGGGCAGGCCGCCGCTGGCCGTGCGGGTCAATTCCTGTAAAACAACCCGGGAGGCCCTGACAGAGCGGCTGAAGGAGGAAGGCGTGGAAACAAAGGAGGTGCCCGGCGTGGAGCAGGCGCTGACGCTGGAGCGTTCCGGCTCTATCGAGAGCCTGTCAAGCTTTCAGGACGGATTTTTTCACGTACAGGATCTGGCTTCCCAGCTTTGCTGCCAGGCGCTGTCTCCCAAGCCGGGAGAGCGGGTTTACGACGTATGCGCCGCGCCGGGAGGAAAAACCTTTACCATGGCGGAGCTGATGGAAAACCAGGGGGAGCTTTCCTCCTTTGATTTGTATCCAGTCAAGGTTAAGCTGATCCAGCAGGGCGCCAAGCGCCTTGGGCTTTCTGTGGTGAACGCCCGGATCCGCGATGCCGCTCACCCGGAAGAGACGCTGCCGCCGGGGGATAAAGTCCTTTGCGACGTCCCTTGCTCCGGCCTGGGAATTATCCGCAGAAAGCCGGAGATTCGCTATAAAAACAAGAATATGCTTGACAGTTTGCCGGATTTGCAGTACCTTATTTTATGTATATCCGCAAATTTGACAAAGAAACACGGGGTTTTGCTGTATTCCACCTGCACCCTGAACCCCGGGGAGAATAATCAGGTCGCTCGGCGTTTTCTGCTGGAGCACCCTGATTTTGAGCCGTATCCTGTCTCGCTGCCCGAGGGCTATGAGCGGAATAGCTTTGACCGGGAAAACGAGGCGACTTTGTTTGTGAAAAAGAACGGGACCGACGGTTTTTTCTTCTCCGGGTTCCGGCGGTTGAGGTAGTATGGAAAGCTTTGCAAGCCAAAAGAAAGATATCAAATCCATGACGCTGGATGAGCTCCGGGCCGATATGAAAATCCAGGGGCAGCCCTCTTATAAGGCGCTTCAGATTTACCGCTGGCTCCATAGAGGCGTTTCCAGCTTTGAGGAAATGACGGATCTGTCGAAAATTGTCCGGCAGTTTTTAACTGAAAAGTATTACATATCTGTTGCAAGGGTTGAAAATAAGCTTGTTTCAGATTATGATAATACCATAAAATACCTTTTTTCCTTTGCGGACGGCCAATGCGTGGAGGCGGTGCTGATGGAATACCAGCACGGGCGTTCTATCTGCATTTCCACCCAGGTGGGGTGCAAAATGGGATGTACCTTCTGCGCCACAGGCTTAGGCGGTTTTCAGAGGAATCTGACAGCGTCTGAAATGCTTTCCCAGGTGCAGGCCGCGCAAAAGGATGCCGGCGTGCGGATCAGCAATATTGTATTGATGGGCATGGGAGAGCCTTTAGATAATTATAACCAAGTAATCCGCTTTTTAAGGCTGGTTTCCTCACAGGAGGGGATGAATCTGGGCATGCGCCATATTTCTCTCTCCACCTGCGGGCTGGTTGACCGCATTTACGATTTGGCGGAGGAAAACCTGCAGCTGACCCTTTCGGTTTCCCTGCACGCTCCCAACAATGCGATCCGCAGCCGGACCATGCCGGTGAACCGAAAATATCCCATTGAGGAGCTTTTGAAGGCGTGCCGGTATTACGCCGGCCGTACGGGCCGAAGGATTTCCTTTGAGTACGCGATGATCGACGGAGTCAATGATTCCGACGGCTGTGCCAAAGAGCTTGCGGCCAGACTTAAGGGAATGCTGTGCCATGTGAACCTGATCCCGGTAAACCCGGTGAGGGAAGCGGGCTATCAGAAAAGCGGGCGCGAGCGCCAGCAGGCGTTTATCCGTATTTTGGAAAGGGCGGGAATCACCGCCACGGTTCGAAGAACCTTAGGGGCGGACATCAACGCCTCCTGCGGACAGCTCAGGCGGAAACATTTGAAAGAAGGAGGTAGCGTCAATGCAATTTGCAGGACAGACTGACATTGGCTTGGTTCGAAAAACCAACCAGGACGCGTATAACGCGGGAGCTCTTTCTGAAAATGCGGTCTGGGCCGTGGTGTGCGACGGTATGGGCGGCGCCAACGGCGGCAACATCGCCAGTGAAACGGCGATAGACGCGATCACCAAGGACGTTTTGGAAGGCTACCGGGAAGGGATGGATTCCCAGGAAATCAAGGAATTGCTGGCTTCCGCTTTAGAGGACGCCAATGAGAGGGTTTATGAGAAGGCAAAGCAGGACCCAGCCCTGGAGGGGATGGGGACTACCGCGGTTCTGACACTGATCCAGAATAATGTGATCCATCTGGTGAACGTAGGAGACAGCCGGGCCTATCTGCTGACCCGTGAGAATGTGACCCAGATCACCCGGGACCACTCCATTGTGCAGGAAATGCTGGAAAGCGGAGAGATCACAGAGGAGCAGGCCAGGAACCATCCCAGAAAAAATATTATCACCCGCGCCTTGGGTGTTGACGATACTGTAGTGGTGGATTATTTTGAGATCCCCTTTGAAGAGCACGCGAAGCTGCTTCTGTGTTCCGACGGCTTTTCCGGAAGCCTGACGCCGGAGCGGATTTATCACTTCTCCAGAGGACTGACAGCGGAGAGAATCACACAGCGGGCCATCGAGCTTGCCAAAGAGGCAGGCGGCAATGATAATATAACCGTTATCACCATAAGCAGGTAACGAGGATAGGAGATGACTTTCCATGGATAAATATTCCGGAAAACGGCTGGATGGCCGGTATGAGATCGGAGACCTTCTGGGCGTTGGCGGAATGGCGTATGTCTATAAAGCGTACGACTCTATCGACGACCGTGTGGTGGCGATTAAGATTTTGAAGGACGAATTCCTTGGCAACGAGGAATTTATGCGCCGGTTTAAAAACGAGTCCAAGGCCATCGCGGTACTGTCCCACCCGAATATCGTCAAGGTGTACGATGTCAGCTTCGGCGACCGGATCCAGTATATCGTCATGGAGTATATCGACGGCATCACCCTGAAGGATTATATCGAGCGCCAGCACGATATCAAGTGGAAGGAAGCGGTGCATTTTACCGGCCAGATCCTGGCGGCGCTTCAGCACGCCCATGAAAAAGGGATTATCCACCGGGATGTAAAGCCTCAAAATATCATGCTTCTGCAGGACGGCACCATTAAGGTGACGGATTTCGGCATCGCCCGGTTCGCGAAAAACGAAACCAGGACCATGACAGATAAGGCCATCGGCTCGGTTCACTATATCGCTCCGGAGCAGGCAAGAGGGGATTTGACCGACGCCAAGGCGGATATTTACTCTGTGGGCGTCATGCTCTACGAGATGCTAACCGGTCAGCTTCCCTTTGAGGCCGACAACGCGGTTTCCGTGGCGATTATGCAGCTTCAGCAGGATCCCACCCCTCCCCGGCAGATCAATCCGGCCATTCCCGAGGGGCTGGAGGAAATCACCCTGAAAGCGATGCAGAAGGATCCTGCCCAGCGGTACCAGTCTGCCGCTGAAATGCTCCGGGATCTGGGCTTGTTCAATAGAAATCCCAGTATTCGGTTTCAATATCAGTATTACAGTGGGGAAAGCTCTACAAAGTATATTGATAATCTGGATTCCGTCCGTACCGGCCCCATCGCCAAGCCGGAATATGACGACGGCTACGATTACGAGGATGTGAAAACTGCGAAGAAGACCAGGCCCACAGCGGTTTACGTTTTGGGCGGCATCTGCGCGGCAGTGGTGCTGATCGCTGTTATTTTAGGAATTATGGCCTTTGCCCGCTCCTGTTCCTCGGAGGAAATCAAGGATGTCCCGATTCCAAGCTTTGTGGGACAGAAATACGACGATATTATGGCCAAGAAAGAAGCGGGTGAATATAAGTTCACCTTTATTAAGCAGGATGGCAAGGATGAGACTAAGGAGGAGGGTATCGTTTTAGCCCAGACTCCCGAGGTTTCAGAAACCAAAATGATTAAGGAAAACAGCGAGATCACCCTGGTAGTAAACGTCCTCAATACCGAGGGGGAGGTTCCGGTGCCCGATGTGAAGGCGTGGAAGCAGGCCGACGCGGAAAAGGAGCTTAAGGATGCCGGACTGGTACCGAAAATTACGCCGGTGGCCGACGACGACACGGCGGAGGGCTATGTGAAAACAACAGATCCGGCCCCTGGCTCCAAGGTGGAAAAGGGAAGCACTGTGACCCTGTTTGTCAGCACCGGCCCGTCTACGGAAAAAACAGCGGTTCCCAACGTGATTTATGACAGCGAGGAAACGGCACGTCAGAAAATTGAGGCTGCGGGCTTGAAGGTTGGCAATATAGAACCCAGGTACAGCAACCAGGATGCGGGGATTGTTATTGAAACCGATCCTCTGCCCACTACAATGGTCAGCGAGGGAAGCACCGTCAACCTGGTCGTCAGCAAAGGTCCGGAGCCGCCGCAGGAGAAGACTTATTATGTCTATGTTAAGCTCGACGGCCTGTCTCATCTGAATTTTGATGTGAATTTAACCGTGTATCTCGATGGAGAAGTGGTAAAACAAGCCAAAGTCAATCCGAGTATGGTCGGGAACCCTTATTGTGAAATTCCAGTGACTGGATCGACTGATTCGGGGGAAAAGACTGTTTTAGTTGTTATCAATGGATATCCGTATTATGAGTATAAAGTAGACTTTGGAAACGATGGTGCCATTAGTAGTTGGCCACGCACGGATTTTGTGGAACCGACAGATCCCAATGCGTCTGTAGATCCAGAACCCCCTACCTCGACGCCAAGTGATCCAAGCGAATCTAATGGCGGCGAATCCGGGGATCAAGAATAAAATATTTCGTGAAAGAGGTGGCTCTATGCCTCTGCCTGAAGGAACGCTTCAGGGCACGATCTTAAAAGGAATCGGCGGCTTCTATTATGTGGAAGCCGCCGATACGGTATACGAGTGCAAGGCCCGGGGAATTTTCCGAAGGCACAGCCAAAAGCCCCTTGCGGGCGACCAGGTTGTTATCGTCCCCGCTGAAGACGGCACCGCTACGATTGATGAGATCCTGCCCAGAAAAAATCAATTAGTCCGCCCGCCGGTGGCCAACATTGACCAGCTTATCATCACGGCGTCCACCTGCGATCCGGTGCCCAACCCTCTGATTATCGATAAAATGACCGCCTTGGCGGTGCATAAAAATATCCAGCCGGTGGTGGTGATTACTAAGTCCGACCTGGATGACGGCGCCTGGCTGAAGGGAATTTACGATTTGGCGCAGATCCGGTGCGTGCTGTTTTCCGCTGTGTCCGGAGAGGGGGCCGGGGAAATGAAAGAGCTTCTCAGAAACAGAATTTCCGCCTTTTCCGGGAACTCCGGCGTAGGGAAATCTTCTTTGCTCAACCGCCTGTACGGAGGCTTGCAGCTGGAAACCGGAGATATCAGCCAAAAGCTGGGACGGGGCCGGCATACCACCCGTCAGGTGGAGCTTTTTAAGCTGGAGGGCGGCGGTTACGTGGCGGATACGCCTGGCTTTTCCACCGTCGATGTAGAGCGGTACGAGCTGATCCGCAAGGAGGAGCTGCCCCAGTGCTTTCCAGAGTTTGAACCTTACTTAAATCAATGCAAATTCACCTCCTGCGCCCATATCTGTGAAAAGGGCTGCGCCGTGCTGAAAGCGGTGGAGGAAGGAAAAATCAGCAAATCCCGTCATGGAAGCTATTGCGCCATGTACCAGGAAGTAAAGGATGTCAAGGAATGGGAATTGAAATAAAAAAGGCGCGCTGCGTGATTATAGGCTCGGCGCCGGTGGATGAAGCGGAAAGGCGTTTTATCGGGACGCAGGTTTCTCCGGAGGATTTTTTGGTGTGCGCCGACGGGGGCTACGAGACGGCCCGCCGCCTGGGGCTGAAGCCCGATCTGCTGATCGGTGATCTGGATTCCTGTACGGAAGATTTTCCGCCGGATATCGAAGCGGTCCGCCTTCCGGTGCATAAGGATGACACGGATATGATGTACTCCCTGAAAGAATGTCTGGGCCGCGGTTACCGTGATTTTCTCCTGTTAGGCGCGACCGGCGGCCGCCTGGACCATACGGTGGCCAATTTATGCGGACTGTATTATTTGGCGATGCACAACGCGAGGGGAGTGCTGGCGGACCGGCAGAACGAGACGGTTCTGGTGATCAACGGCCGGGTAGGGCTTCAGGGAGAACCAGGAGCCCTGGTTTCCGTGTTCCCTTATGGGGCGTCTTACTGCACGTTGAGCTACGAGGGCCTGGAATATCCCCTCGATCATTACCGGCTTTATCCCTACGACCCTATGGGTACAAGCAACCGCTTGATCAGTACGGCGGCGAAAATCACCGTCCACGAAGGGCCGGCTCTGATTATCATGGCTAAGGAAAATGAAAAAGTTTGCACCGATTCTCTGCTTCCGCGTAGGATGGAGTAAGACAGGAACGGCGGAATACCTAAGGCGGCGGTAAAGGGGACCGGCTGAAAAGGACGCTCCTTGACCGCCCGCTTTTATTAGGCGGTGAAAAACATATGGTAAGATGCAATTATAAGCGCCAGGGGAAATGCGCTCTTTATTTTGCGCTGGGACTCACTTGTTCCTGTCTGTTTCCGGACCGCTTTGTGATAGGGATCGTGGCGATCGTTGTGATCGTCCTGGCCGTATCGCTCATACGCCGATAATTTTAGACAGGAGGCTTGGCTCATGAAGGTAGTGGTTGTCAAGAAGGATAAAGGTTTCCTTGGCTTCTTTTTAAGAAAGGTATTCGGTGTGAAGAAAGAAACCACCGCGTAGCTGAACAGCATTCGCAAAAAGGCGGAGGCACGGTATTGCCGTGCCTCCGCCTTTTTGCGCTTCTGCAGGAGCAGAAAATCCGCGTTTCCAGGAAAAATGGAGAATACAATGATTTTTCTATTCTTGCGGGAATAACTTTTGCGGGCCGGTCATACATTTGGATTAGAAAAAGAAAAAGGAGAGATAAGCTTTATGGAGTACCGAGTAATGAAGGGGGAAATCCCGGTTTGCGAAACGATCCTGGACACCTCAGCTGAGCAGCCCATCGATCTGGATTTCAGCCTGCCGGATTACTGCCCTGATATACAGAAGATTTTAAAATGCCAGATTTACCCCACCATCACGGAGCAAACGATTTCCGACCGGCTGGACGTTGAAGGCGAGGTGCTGGTAAAGCTGCTTTATCTCGATTCTGGCAAAAAAGCGGTGCGCTGCTGCGAGTATGCCAGCCCTTTTTCCACGTCGATCGCTCTGAAAAAAGCGCCGGAAAATCCCAGCTCCGTCGTGACCTACCTGAACACAAAGGTGGATTACGTCAACTGCCGGGCGGTAAGCCCCCGAAAGCTGGATATCCATGGTGCGTTTTCCATCCAGGCCCGGGCGGTCTCCACGGTGATGCAAAGCATTGTCAGCAGTATCGAGGAGGAGGATATTCAGCAAAAGGTCAGCAAGGTGACCCTGAGCAGGGTTTCCTCTATGACCCAGCAGAGCTTTACCGTCAACGAGGTGCTGGAGCTTGGCCAGGGAAAGCCCGAGGCGGAGGCCATTGTGAGGACGGATGCCAGCGCCTTGGTGGAGGACGTCAAGGTGGTGGCGGATAAACTGATTGTAAAGGGCGAGGCTTTGATTAAGGTGCTGTATATGGGCAGCATTGAAAACGGCACCCTGGAGACAATGGAGTTTTCCATCCCTGTCAGCCAGATCGTAGACGCTCCCGGCACCGACGAGGGATGCCTGTGCGACGCCCGGCTGTCGGTGATGGGATGCTCTCTGCAGATCCGAACCGACAGCGACGGCGCGGACACCCTGCTGTCCTGCGAAATGAAGCTGATGGCAACGGCAGTTTCCTACCGGGAGGAAGAGGCCCAAATCGTCACAGACGCTTATTCCACCAAATATGAGCTGAATCTGGAATATCAAACCGCAAATCTGGAACAGCTTTTAGAGGTGATTTCTGATAATGTTCCCTGTAAGTCTACGGTGGAGATCAAGGAGGGCGGCGCCTCCGGCGTCATCGACGTGTGGAGCGACTTTGCCAGCTGCACCGCGGTAAAGGGAGAAAACGGCCAGCTGAGCCTAAAGGGAAAATTCAACCTTTGCGTTTTGGCGGTCAACGGCGAAGGCGAGCCCGTATACCTGGAGAAGATGGCGGATTTTGAGTTTACCAAGGAAAGGGCCTCCCTGCCGGAAAATCTAAGATGCGAAACGGGATGCTTTGTGTCCTCGGTGACCTACCGGATCAACGGGTCCGGCGGTTTGGAAATCCGGGCGGAGGTCCGGGTCAGAACCCTGATCTATCAGAGCGTGGCCTGCAAGGCGGTCTGCGGCGTTTCAGCGGACGAATCCCGCCCGCGGCAAAAGGATGAAGCGGCCTCCCTGATTCTTTACTATGCGGAAAAGAATGAAAACGTATGGGATATCGCCCGAAGCTACTGCACCGGCGCCCAGGCCATCTTAGCGGAAAACGACCTGGATGAGGAAATTCTCTCGGAACGCCGGATGCTGTTCATTCCATTATCTTAAGGGGAGGGGAAAATACATGGAAGAGAGAAATATTTATCAGGATATTGCCCAAAGGACCGGCGGCGATATCTATATCGGCGTCGTAGGCCCGGTGAGGACGGGTAAGTCCACCTTTATCAAGCGGTTTATGGATACTCTGGTGATCCCCAATATTGGCAGCGCCTACCAGAAGGACCGGGCGGTGGACGAAATGCCCCAATCCGCCGCCGGCAGGACCATTATGACCACGGAACCGAAATTTGTTCCGGAGGAGGCCGTGGAGGTCAATATCGGCGAAAACGCCAGCTTCCGGGTGCGGATGATCGACTGCGTGGGCTATATTGTTCCCAGCGCCCTGGGATATATCGAGGATGAGCAGCCGCGCATGGTGAAGACTCCCTGGTTTGAGGAAGCCATTCCCTTCAATATGGCGGCCGAAATCGGTACGAAGAAGGTCATTACAGACCATTCCACCATCGGGCTGGTGGTAACCACCGATGGCAGCATCAGCGACATTCCCAGAGAGGAATACGAGGAGGCGGAGGAAAGGGTCATCCGGGAACTCCAGGAGATCAATAAGCCCTTTATCGTCCTGCTGAACAGCATCGCCCCAAATTTAAGCGAAACCCATGAGCTGGCGGCCAGCCTGAGCAAAAAATACGGCGTGACGGTGGTCCCGGTAAGCTGCATGGAGCTGGATGAAATCGAGATCAAGCGGATCCTCGCCGGCATACTGTTTGAGTTCCCAGTGAAAGAGGTTCGGATGGAGATGCCCCGCTGGCTGACTAATCTGGAGAAAAACCACTGGCTGCGGACCGCGGTATACCGTTCCATTGCCCAGGCCAGCGAACGTGTGGAAAAAATCCGCCAGGTGCAGGGAATTACGGAAGCGGTTTCCCAGTGCGAGTATATCGAAAAGGCGGAAGCCCTTTCGGTGGATTTGGGCACCGGCCGGGCGCGAATGTCAATTTCTCTGAAGCAGAACCTGTTTTACCAGGTGCTGGGAGAGAAAACCGGCCTGGCCATCCACGACGAGGGCGGCTTGATGGATTCCATAATGGAGCTTGCCAATATCAAGAAAAAATATGACCAGATCGCATCGGCCTATGACGACGTTCAGCAGACCGGGTACGGCATCGTCATGCCTACGCTGGAGGAGCTGACCCTCCAGGAGCCGGAGATCATCAAGCAAAGCGGCAAATACGGCATCCGGCTTAAGGCGTCGGCGCCGTCGATCCACCTGATGAAGACCCAGATCACCACCGAAGTAACCCCAATCGTCGGGTCGGAGCAGCAGTCTGAGGAGCTGGTTTCCTACCTGCTCAACGAGTTTGAGGAGGATCCCACCAAGATTTGGGAAAGCAATATCTTCGGAAAATCCTTGAACGAGCTGGTAAACGAAGGCTTGCACAATAAGCTGTACCGGATGCCGGAGGATGCCCGGATGAAGCTGAAGGAAACCATTGAAAGAATTATCAACGACGGCTGCAACGGACTCATTTGCATCATTATCTAGTTTACTAAAAATTTGGATGAAACGGCTCGATTTTTCAGTAGGAATCGGGCCGTTTTCTCTTGTCAAAAAATAATTAATGCTCTATAATAATTAGAGTGTTTGTGTTTGTGAATATCGATAGCAGTTGATAAGAAATTAAGGATGTGTCGAATTATGTTTAAAATTATAAAGAAAGAGCCCCTGAATCCATCCATGACCCGGATGGTCATCGAGGCTCCGTTTGTCGCCCGCAAGGCGATGCCCGGACAGTTTATCATCCTCCGGGTCAACGAAACCGGGGAACGGATTCCCCTGACCATTGCCGATTACGACCGGGAGGCCGGAACGGTGACCATTATTTATCAGAAAGTGGGCAAGAGCACCCTTCTGCTGGACGAGCAGGAAGCGGGCGGCTATCTGATGGATTTTATCGGCCCGCTGGGAAAGGCCTCTGAGTTGGAAGGCTACAAGAAGGCCGCCGTCATCGGCGGCGGCGCCGGCTGCGCCATCGCTTATCCCCAGGCCAAGGCTCTGCATGCCATGGGAACCAAGGTGGATATGATCGCCGGCTTCCGTGATAAGGATCTGATTATCCTGGAAAATGAAATGCGGGAGGCTTCCGACCGTCTGATCGTTATGACCGACGACGGCTCCAACGGCAACAAGGGCTTCGTTACCGCCGCGTTGCAGAAAAATATCGACGAGGGCGCCGATTACGACCTGGTGATCGCCATTGGGCCGATTCCCATGATGAAGGCGGTTTCCAATCTGACCAAGCCGTACGGCATTAAAACCATCATCAGCATGAACACCATCATGGTGGACGGCACTGGCATGTGCGGCGGATGCCGCTTGACCGTAGGCGGAGAAACCAAGTTCGCCTGTGTGGATGGCCCCGACTTTGACGGCCATTTGGTGGATTTCGACGAGGCTATGAAGCGCCTTGGCACCTATAAGCCGGAGGAAGCCCGGGAGCGGGAAGAACATTGCAGATTGTATGGAGGAATCAAATAATGCCGAATATGCAGCCGAATAAAACTCCCATGCCGGAGCAGGATCCCCATGTGAGAAATAAAAATTTTAAAGAAGTCGCTTTAGGATATACGGATGAGATGGCTATCAACGAGGCCCAGCGCTGCCTGCAGTGCAAGAACCCGGCCTGCGTTCAGGGCTGCCCTGTGAACGTACCGATTAAGGATTTCATTCATGAGATCGTGGAAGGAAATATGGATAAGGCCTACGAGGTCATCAAGTCCCAGAACTCTCTGCCCGCCGTATGCGGACGGGTATGCCCTCAGGAAACCCAATGCGAATCCAAATGCGTCCGGGGCATCAAGAACGAGCCTGTGGCTATCGGCCGCCTGGAGCGGTATGTGGCCGACTGGTACATGAACAACCGGGAGCCGGCGGTGACGGCTCCAAAACATAACGGCCACAAGGTAGCGGTGCTGGGCTCCGGCCCTTCCGGCCTGACCTGCGCCGGCGACCTGGCAAAGCTTGGCTATGAGGTTACGGTGTTCGAGGCACTGCACGCCGCGGGCGGCGTGCTGATGTACGGTATTCCGGAATTCCGTCTGCCGAAGAAAATCGTGCAGGAGGAAATCCAGCAGCTGGAAAAAATGGGCGTAAAGATCGATACTGATATGGTAATGGGAAAGGTCCTTTCTGTGGACGAGCTGTTTGAAATGGGCTACGAGGCCCTTTACATCGGCACCGGCGCCGGCCTGCCCAACTTTATGAATCTGCCGGGCGAGGGCTTGGTGGGCGTATACTCCGCCAACGAATTCCTGACCAGAATCAATCTGATGAAGGCCTATCTGCCCGAGTACGATACTCCCATTATCCATCCCAAGAACGTGGCGGTAGTCGGCGGCGGCAACGTGGCCATGGACGCGGCCCGGTGCGCCAAGCGCCTGGGAGCGGAAAACGTGTATATCATTTACCGCCGTTCCGAGGAAGAAATGCCCGCTAGAAACGAGGAAATCCATCATGCTAAAGAAGAGGAGATCATCTTCAAGCTGCTGAATAATCCGGTTGCTATTCACGGTGACGAGCAGGGCAAGGTAAAGCAGATTGAGTGTGTGGAGATGGAGCTGGGCGAGCCCGACGCTTCCGGCAGACGGCGCCCCATTGAGAAAAAGGGCAGCAACTTCCTGCTGGATGTAGACTGCGTGGTCATCGCCATCGGCAATTCGCCGAACCCGCTGATCCGCAGTACCACCGAGGGCCTGGAGGCTAATAAGAAGGGCTGCATCATCGTGGATGACAACACCTTGCAGACCACTAGGGAGGGTGTATACGCCGGCGGCGACGCGGTTACAGGCGCGGCGACGGTGATTCTGGCCATGGGAGCCGGAAAGCACGCGGCAAAGTCGATCGACGAATATATCCAGTCTAAGGCTGACCAGTAAAAGAAGGCCCGGTAAAATTTCAGTTGCGGTAAAAAATTTAACGAAACAGTGAAAATCATGTTATTCTTGTGAAGCGTTTGAACGGAGTGAATAGATGGAACAGGTACAAGAGAATAAAATGGGGACGGCGCCGGTTTTAAGGCTGATTATTGCCATGTCCCTTCCGGCGATGTTTTCCATGCTGATCCAGGCACTATACAATATTGTGGACAGCTATTTTGTAGCCCAGATCAGCGAGAGCGCGCTGACGGCGGTGTCGCTGGCGTTCCCGATCCAGACCCTGATGATCGCCGTAGGCGTGGGCACCGGTGTGGGAATTAACTCCTTGGTGGCCAGAAGACTGGGAGAAAAGCGCCAGGCTGACGCAGACTGCGCCGCCAGCCACGGCCTGCTGCTGGGGGTCTTCAATTGGATTTTGTTTGCGCTCTTTGGTATTTTCTTTACCAAGATGTTCTTCGGCGCTTTTACGGATATTGAAGAGATTATCACGATGGGCACCCAGTATACCTCTATCGTGACCATATGCAGCTTCGGCCTGATGATCGAGGTGAATATGGAGAAGACTCTTCAGGCTACGGGAAATATGATTTACCCCATGGCTTTCCAGCTGGTGGGCGCTGTAACCAATATTATTTTGGACCCGGTGTTTATTTTCGGTTTTGCCTTTATTCCCGCCATGGGAGTGTCTGGAGCGGCTATCGCGACGGTGATCGGCCAGATTTTAGCCATGCTGGTTTCTCTGTTCGTGATCATCTTTAAGGATCATGCGGTAAATATTAATTTCCGCCGCTTCAAGCCTGATTGGCGCATTATTAAAGAAATTTATGCGGTTGGGTTCCCTGGAATCATCATGCAAGCCATTGGCTCTGTGATGGTAGTGGGAATGAACGCGATTCTGTTCACCTTCCCGCAGAATGCGGTGACCGCCGTGGCCTTCTTTGGCGTTTACTTTAAGCTGCAGTCCTTTGTATTTATGCCGGTATTCGGTTTGAATCAAGGCTTGATGCCCATTATGGGGTATAACTTTGGCGCGAGAAAGAAGCAGCGTTTGAATTCCGCGACCAAGTATGGATGTGTGATCGCGCTTGTCTTGATGGGGGCGGGGATGCTTGTCTTCTGGCTGATGCCGGATGTGCTGCTTTCTATCTTCAACGCTTCCGCGGATATGCTGAAAATCGGCGTGCCGGGACTGAGAATCATTTCCCTGTGCTTTCTTCCGGCTGCCTTGGGAATTGTGGGTTCCACTTTCTTCCAGGCGGTGGGTAAGGGAGTCAACAGCTTGCTGGTTTCCTTGCTCCGTCAGTTGATCGTTCTGCTGCCCGCGGCATTTCTGCTGGCAAAGCTAGGCGTTGTGGAATGGGTGTGGTATGCGTTCCCCATTGCGGAGACCTTTTCGCTGCTCGCCACGATCGTGCTGTATTTGCGGGTATATAAACGCCAGATACAAAATTTGGAGCAGGAACCAAGCCGAATCTCCGGACCTGAAATTGTGTGACAGGCTTAGATCGATGAAAGAGAGAATAGTTTCATCCTATTAAAAATCCCCGGCAGATTTCTGCCGGGGATTTTTCTCTTTAAGCATGTGTTCCTGCTTCTCTGCATACCCATAGAACAAGGAGGAATGTAAAATGCAGGAAGAAAACTATGGGAGAATGAATCTGGCCAGCCAGACTGACGAGAATTCCGTTGATGCCTGGGATGAAGCCTTTGAGGAGGAGTTGGAGGAAGAACCAAAGGAGAAAAAGCATCTACTGAAAAAAAGCGGCCAGATGGTAACGGTGCTGCAGATCGGTTTGTGCGGCTTGATTTTGCTGGCGGCGTTTTTGCTGCGCTTGTTGGGCGGTGCGCCTTATCAAACTGTGCGGTTATGGTATGAAGAAGAAATGAATAAAAGCGTCATCGCCGGTACGATCGTGGAGGAAGGGGAGAAAACACTGCAGAATTTCAGCGCCCAAGTAGGAGAAACCATTGAAAACCTGGGGAAAAAGGTATTGGTATAGTCCTTATGGAATTTACGTTTCGAGGGTGCAGGATTTTTGTCAGCTTTTGGTTTGCGGCCATACTGGCGGTGTCCGCCGTGCTGGACCCGTCGGGAGGGGTCTTGTGCGGCTTGCTGGCGGCGGTGGCTCATGAGCTGGGGCATTTGCTGGAAATGGCGCGGCAAAACTGTCTTCCGAAAAAAATCGCATTTAAAATGTTCCGGGTTGATATGGTAGACAGCCGCCGGAACGAGAGAAGCTATCAAAGGGATTTGCGAATCATATTAGCGGGGCCGGGTTTAAATTTTTTGTTAGCCGCTTTATGTTTACCTGTTTATTTGCTGCTGCCCTATCAGTGGCTCGGCATGTTTTTTTCTGCCAATCTGCTGGTTGGCTTTTTTAATATCCAGCCCATTGCAACCTTGGATGGCGGCGCAGCCCTGTATGCAATTTTATCCGTAAGGCTGGGAGAAAAGAAAGCGTCTTTTTGGGCCAGCTTTTTTTCCTTCGTTATATTAGTCCCCTTGGCCGCTCTTGGCTTTTGGATCCTGCTTAGAAATCCCTATCAGTTTTCACTGCTGTTTATCAGCGTTTATCTGATGGGCGTTTTGGTGCTGCAAAAAACAGATTATTTATAAGTGCTTAGGTTTTCGGGAATGGACTTCTTAGGGGCATGAAGAAATTTATTTTATTCTGTCAAGCCACGGCAAAGGGAAGAAAAGCTGATTTTTGATTTACCTGTACTTTCCTTCTGAAAACCTGATGTGAAAGAGCACCCAAAATAGCGGAAGCTGGAATTCACTTTACAAAGGGAATGAAACAGCAGTTTTGACGGCGCTCCGTTTGTGAAATTATAGTTTATTTTTAGGTTATTTCCGGATGTTCAGCTGAAAAAGCACCAGCGAAAATATTCTCGTCAGGGAGCTAATGGCTGTTGTGAGCAAATACCATAAAACAGATAACAGGCTGGAAAACAAAAATGCCTTAAACAGCGGTTATGACCTTCCCGGCAGCTTAGCTTACGGCCTGGAGTTTTGCTTCAGGCTGTTTTGGCCCTAAAGTAGTTACAGGTCAATAAATCGCCGCAAAAATATTCTTAACGCATTAAGCCGTAATCCAGACTAATCCTGCTTATATTTTTCCGCGTGGGCTTTAATGGCCCGAAAGCTTTCGTCGCTGATAACATGCTCGATCCGGCACGCATCTTCCACTGCGACCTCTGGGCTTACTCCTAAAATCGTCAGCCAATCCGACAAAAGAGTATGGCGCTCATATATTTTTTCCGCAATTTCCCGACCCTTATCCAGCAGAGTGATGGAGCCATCCGGATCCATTTCAATATACCCATTCATACGCAGGTTTTTCATCGCCACGCTGACGCTGGGTTTGGAATAAGAAAGCTCCTTGGCGATATCGATGGAACGGACATGGCCGCTGCGCTTTTTTAAAATTAAAATGGTTTCCAAATAGTTTTCAGCGGATTCCTGAATTCGCAAATTCTGTCACCTCGGTTTTTAAGAAATATTGTCTTATTCTAGTCTAACATAATTGGATGAGATTAATCAAGAGTGCTGTAGAGTAATTGACAAAATCGAAGGAAAGTGCTATGGTGTAAATGGTGATTAGTGCACACTAACTCAATGAAGCTTGCAGGACTGCACTGTTGATTTTCCGATTTTTTGCGTGAGGAAAATTGTCTCTTGGGCAAAGCTGACAGGGCTGGGGAAGAAAACAGAAGGAGTTTCCGGGCCCGGTGGAGGAGATAGGCTGCCGCTTTAGCCAGCTGGAAATTTTTCACTGCCCAAAAATGAAGGACAGCCTTGCCGAAGAATCCGGGAAGGCTGCGATAGGTTAGGGAGGTTTTCACAATGGATGGAGTTTGGCCGACAGTAATTATTTGCGCAGTGCTGGCGCTCATCGCGGCTTTGGCGATTCGAAGCTATGTGAAAAAGCTGCAAAACGGCTGTTGTGGAGCTGGAGGCGACAGTGAAAAAAGGCTGCGGCCCCCGGATCGGGAGCTCTCACATTATCCTTATGCTTGGAGAATCAAAATCGATGGAATGAGTTGTAAACGCTGCGCCTTACGGATCGAAAATGCATTCCATGAAAAAGACGGCTTTTACGCGAAGGTGTCGCTGAAAAATAAGGAGGCCATAGTATATACGAAGTCCAAGGCTTCTAGGCAGGAGCTGACAGGTATTGTAGAACGGGCTGGATATCAGCTCCTAAGCCTGGAGCAGGCGGCTGAACGATAGCGGCCTCCTTGCGGGGCTGTTTTCGTAATACCGGTTTCCGGCAAAGTAGAAAATGAGCTTTTCCGATAGGAACATTTATCAGCTCCCTGAATTATTGGTAAAACTAGAAAACAGCCTCCCAAAATTTAACAAGCGCTGCAATGGCAAAGGAGAGGACAGGGATTTATGCATTTTTGCTGGTACGGCGTGAAGGGTGGGAAAAAGCCTTTCCGCCGCAGAAGTGAAAAAATTTTTATGAAATTAAAAAAGAAGCCCCAAGAGGGGCTTCTTTGATTCTTGAGAAAGGCAGCCAATCAGACAAAGGGCGTTGCATTGGCGAAGGAATTCCAGTATAATTAACAATTAAGGTTTCTAACGCCATAGGATAGGAGAACAAGAGATGAACCCTGAACTGGAAAAGGTGCTGCTTAAGGTGCAAAAGCCTGGCAGATATGCGGGCGGCGAAAGCAACCGTGTCGTCAAGGATCAGGAACAGGTTGACGTGCGGTTCGCCTTTTGCTTCCCGGATGTGTATGAGGTGGGGATGTCCCATCTGGGAATGAAAATATTATACGGCCTGTTCAATGAAATGGATGGGGTTTGGTGTGAGCGCGTGTTTGCGCCCTGGCCGGATATGGAGGAACAGATGCGGGAGCATCACATCCCTCTTTACGGCTTGGAGAGCGGTGATGCTATCACAGATTTTGATTTTATCGGCTTTACGCTCCAATATGAGCTGAGCTATTCCAATGTGCTGAATATGCTGGATCTGGCGGGAATCCCTCTATATGCTAAGGATAGAAAAGGGCTGGGACGGATCGTCGTTGCAGGCGGCCCCTGTGCCTGCAACTGCGAGCCTTTGGCCGATTTTTTGGACCTGGTGTTTCTGGGAGAGGGAGAAGAGGTGGACCGGGAGGTCATCGAGCTATATCGGGACTGCAAAAAGACGGGAAAGACCAGGGAGGAATTTCTGGCTGCCGCGGCGGGAATCGAGGGAGTATATGTGCCCTCCCTATACCAGGTGGATTATCATGAGGATGGCACGGTGAAATCTATTTCTCCCACCCAGGGAGCGCCCGCGCGGGTCAAAAAGCGGATTGTGATGGATTTGGATTCCCTTTATTACCCGAAGGCCTTTGTAGTGCCTAATATCGAGATTATCCACGACAGAACCGTGGAGGAAATTTTTCGGGGATGTATCCGGGGATGCCGGTTCTGCCAGGCTGGCTTTCTCTATCGTCCGGTGCGGGAAAAATCCCCGGAAACCATCGACCGTCAGAGCCGGGAGCTTTGCAGGAATACCGGATATGACGAGATTTCCCTGTCATCCTTAAGCTCCAGCGATTACACGAGGATTACGGAGCTTTTGGAAAAAATGCTCACGTGGACCGACCGGGAAAAGGTCAGCGTGTCCCTGCCGTCGCTGCGGGTGGATGGCTTTTCCAATGAATTGATGGAAAAGCTGAACACCGTCCGCCGGGGAGGCTTGACCTTCGCGCCGGAGGCCGGCACCCAAAGATTGCGGGATGTGATCAATAAAAACGTGACGGAGGAGGAGCTTTTAAAAACCTGCTCCACGGCCTTCTGCGGCGGCTGGACCACGGTGAAGCTTTACTTTATGATGGGGCTTCCCACTGAGACTTTGGAGGATGTGGCGGGGATTCCCGCTCTGGCGCAGAGGGTGGTCAACGCCTATTATGCCAATCCCAACAAGCCCAAGGGAAAATCAGTAAAGGTAACCGCTTCCGCCTCCTGCTTTGTGCCTAAGCCGCATACGCCGTTCCAGTGGGAGGCGCAGGATACCATAGAGATGTTAGAGCGCAAGCAGAAGCACTTAAAGGAAAATATCACCAGCAAGAAGATTTCCGCCCATTGGCACGACGCCCGGACAAGCACCTTAGAGGGCGTGTTCGCCAGAGGGGACAGGAGGCTGGGCAAGGTGCTGGCCTTAGCCCAAAAGAAAGGCTGCAGATTTGACGGATGGGATGATTATTTCAATTACAGCCTATGGATGGAATGCTTCGAGGAATGCGGCATCGACCCTTCGTTTTACAATCACCGGAAAAGAAGCTTCGACGAGATTCTGCCCTGGGATCACATGGATTATGGAATCGAAAAGGGGTTCCTGATCGAGGAATGTAAAAGGGCTTACGCCGGCGCCGCTACCCCGAACTGCCGGGAAAAATGCTCCCACTGCGGGGCTGCCTGCTGGAAAGGGGGGCTGTGCGTTGAAAAGCGTTAGAATCTGGTACCGGAAAGAGGGCGCCGCCAAATATATGTCCCACCTGGATTTGGTCCGGGTGATGGGCAGAGTGTTCCATCGGGCGGGGATCCCTCTGTGGTATACAGAGGGCTTCAATCCCCATCCATTTATGACCTTTGCCCTGCCGCTCTCACTGGGAACGGTGGGCCTGCGGGAAACCATGGATATCAAGCTGGAGGACGAAATCTCCCGGGAGGCTATTTTGGAAAAAATGAATCCGTGTATGCCGGATGGCATTACTGTATTCGACGTCACCGACCCGGTGATGAAGCCGGGAGTCATCGCCTTTGGGCAATACCGTATAGAGCTTTTCTGCGGGGAAACAACCCCGGAGGCCCTTTTAGAGACGGTAAAGGGCCAGCTTGAGAAAAAAGAACTGATCATTGAAAAGCGCTCCAAAAAAGGAGTCAAGCTTTTTGACTTAAAGCCTGCGGTTCAGAAAGCGGAGCTTTTTCTTGACGAGTCCGGTGTGGTTCTGGAAACCATACTGCCGGCAGGAAGCACGCTGAATGTCAATCCCTCCTTACTGGTGGAAGCTTTTTGCCTGTATACCAAGCTTCCCGTGGAAGCGAGGATCACCCGGGAGAATGTTCTTGATCAGAATCTGAAAAGCTTCCGTTAATCTTAAAAGGCCGCGGCCGTGCGGGAAAAAGGGGCTGGCCCGCTCGAAAGCTCCAATGTTAATATACGTTGCTTGCGGCAACGGGCAGGCTCTTACATAATAGTGGTAACAACTGATAGAAGGAGGTTACCCCTAATGTTAAACGAAAACATCAAGGCAATCAGAAAATCGAAAGGGCTTTCCCAGGAGGAGCTTGCGGTCAAGCTGAATGTGGTGCGGCAGACAATCTCTAAATGGGAAAACGGACTGTCGGTTCCCGATTCTGATATGCTGATCTCCATATCGGAGGCGCTTGAGACGCCCGTAAGCGTTTTGCTTGGAGAACCTGTTGCTGAACCGGAGGCTGACGATTTAAAAGCGGTTTGTGAAAAGCTGGAGATCATAAACCTGCAGCTCGCGCAAAGAAAGGCCGCAAGGCGAAAAATACTTCATTGGCTGTTTATCTCATTGTGCGCGGTTCTAGTAATAATTTATGGCGCTTTAATAGTATTAGACAGTCCTTACCAGAGCTGGGATTACAGCGCCCCTGAAACCGCCGTTGCCGGGGCTGCTTTTCATGCGTTTGAATGGCTGTTCGTAAGAGCGGCGCCAGTGATCCTCATAGGGGCGGCCGCTGGGGCTTTCTTGACAAGAAAAAAAGCGTAAAACCGCTCTGCTTTTTAATTGGGGTTCAGACTTCAAAGCCCCGCCCGTGGTTTGATAACAGGCCTGCGGCAGCAGACCGGCAACACCGGTGCGGACAGGGGAGAAGGCCTTCTGCCGGCAGCCAATCAAGCCAATAGAGCCTAACCGCTTATACTGGCAACGCAATTAGATTTGTTTTCGTGAAACACAGAGTGAATAAAAGCGGCTCGCGGGAGTGTGAAATTAATTTTCTTCGCAAAGAGAAAAAGCTGTTGCTTTTTTTAGAAAACTGTGATATTATATTTAGGCATTTGGATGCCGTGAGGAAGCTCATGGGGTTCAATGGTGACATTGAAGCTGACAGTCCTCTGCTTTACGCATGAATGTCTGAAAAATAGGAGGAAAAAAGATGGATGCCCTGAAAATGATCGCAGCCGATTCTATCAAAGAGAATCGTCCCCAGTTCGAAATCGGTGATACCGTGAGGGTTCACGTGAATATCCGTGAAGGGGAAAGAGAGAGAGTCCAGATGTTCGAAGGAACCGTCATTGCCAAGAGAGGCAGCGGCGTTTCCGAAACCTTTACCGTAAGACGCGTTTCCTACGGCGTCGGCGTGGAAAGAGTATTCCCGGTGAACAGCCCCAACGTTAAAGGCGTAGACGTAGTGAGAAACGGTAAAATCCGCAGAGCAAAGCTTTACTATCTGCGTGACAGAGTCGGTAAGGCCGCTAAGGTTAAGGAACAAATCCGCTAAGGGAAAAGGGACGATACCGTCCCTTTTTTTGCTATTCATAGGATTTTCGCTCATCATATTGCTAAGAAAGGTGTGACCCGCAGATGGAATGGGAGCCGAGAGATCGTATGGAATTAAATGAACAGAAAAAAGAGTATTCAGCGGTCACAAGAAACTGCTTTGAATGGGTGGAGGCCGTCGTTACCTCCATCGTGGTCGTGGTGCTCCTTTTCACCTTTCTTTTTCGTGTGGTCAATGTCAACGGCCAGTCGATGGAGGATACCATCCATAACGAGGATAAGGTGCTGCTGACCAATCTTTTTTATGAGCCGGAAAACGGAGATGTGGTGGTAATTTCCCGGGCGCAGCATTTTGAGGAGCCCATTATCAAGAGGGTGATCGCCACCGAGGGGCAGACCCTGAAAATCGACTTCAATACCGGCGATGTTTATGTAGACGGGGTTTTGCTGGACGAGCCTTATATTAAAACTCCAACCACCGACAACGAGGGCGGGGAAATCCCAGAAGTGATCCCGGAGGGCTATGTGTTCGTGATGGGTGACAACCGGGGAAATTCCCTGGACAGCCGCTCGGAGCAGATCGGTCTGATCGATAAGCGGAATATTATCGGGAAGGCCCAGTATATCGTCTTCCCCTTTGACAGAATCGGAGGCATCGGCTAATGAGCGAGGCGCAAACCATTCAATGGTTTCCGGGGCATATGACCAAAACCCGCCGAAAAATCCAAGCCAGCCTGAAGCTGGTGGACGCGGTGGCGGAGATTATTGACGCGAGAATCCCTGTCAGCTCCCGGAATCCGGAGCTGCATAAAATCATCGAAAATAAGCCCCGGATTATCTTGATGAATAAATGCGATATGGCGGATCCCTCTCAAACCGCCCGCTGGGTTTCCTATTACCAAAAGGAGGGCGTTTTGGCCATTCCTGTGGACTGCAAATCCGGCAGGGGCCTGAACCAGTTTATTCCCAAGGTGCGGGAGCTGCTGAAAGACCGTATCATCCAGTGGGAGCAAAAGGGGATGGTGAACCGGACCATCCGGGTGATGATCGTAGGGATTCCCAACGTGGGGAAGAGCTCCTTCATCAATCGCATGGCAAAGCAGAACCGGGCCAAGGTGGAGGACCGGCCTGGCGTTACCAGAGGCAATCAATGGTTCACCATTGGCAAGGCCTTTGATCTTCTGGATACGCCCGGGGTGCTGTGGCCTAAATTCGACGACCCAAACGTGGGAGAAAAGCTGGCCTTTACCGGGGCGGTAAAGGATCAGATTGTGGATACCGAGCAGCTTGCCTCCCGTTTGCTGGAGGTTCTGCGGGATGAATATTCCGCTATGCTGGCCGCCCGGTACAAGCTGGAAAAATATGACCTGCGGCCGCTGCAAGGCTACGAGCTTCTGGAACTAATTGGGCGTAAGCGGGGGATGCTGGCTTCCGGAGGAGAAATCGATACGGAACGGGCTTCTATTATGGTGCTGGATGAGTTCCGCAGCGCGAAGCTTGGAAAAATCACCCTGGAACAAGTGAACGGCTGAATGAATTCTCGGGCAGGGAGGAATCCCTGCCCTTTTAATGCTTTTGCTTGTCTAACGGGGAAAAGAAAAATCTTGAAGCCGATCAAAAAACTATCTTGGCTTTCACAGCTTAAGCAAGTTTAAGGAAATAATTGGATTTTAGGAAGCGTTTGGGGGAGGTAGATCATGGATTGGCTGCTTTATGAAAAGGAAGCGATCAGCAAGGGCCACGCTAATGTGTGCGGTGTAGATGAGGCGGGGCGGGGTCCCTTGGCGGGCCCGGTCTACGCGGCAGCGGTAATCCTGCCGCCGGGACTGGAGATCGAGGGTGTGAACGACTCCAAAAAATTGACGGAGAAAAAGCGCGAGGCCCTTTTTCTTGAAATCAAGGAAAAGGCCCTGGCCTATTGTGTAGCCAGCGCCAGTGAAAGGGAAATCGATGATATCAATATTTTAAACGCCACCTATCTGGCTATGGCCAGAGCGGTGGAGGGCCTTCCTGTCAAGGCGGATTACGCCTTGATCGATGGGAACCGTATGCCCCGGTTGCCCATTCCCGGAGAGACCATCGTTAAAGGGGACGGACTTTCTATGAGCATTGCCTGCGCCTCCATTTTAGCCAAGGTAACCCGGGATCATGTTATGATGGAATGGGATCAAAGGTATCCCCAGTATCAATTCGCCAAGCATAAAGGCTACGGAACTAAGCTGCATATGGATTTGATCCGCCGGTACGGGCCTTGCGAGCTTCACCGGCAAAGCTTCTTAAAAAAGATATTAGGCGCCGGCAGTTCACAGGCTACGCCGGCCCAGTCGGTTGGAAAACGGGGAGAGGCGGCGGCAGCCGCCTATTTGGAGAAAAGAGGCTTTCGCATTTTAGAGAGGAATTATCACTGCCCTTACGGGGAAACGGACATAATCGCGGAAGACGGCCAATACATTATATTTGTCGAGGTAAAAACCAGGAAATCCGGCGCGATGGTAGAAGGCGCAGAGGCGGTGGATACGGTTAAGCGAAAGAAGCTGGCGCAGACTGCTCAGGCCTATTTGTCGGAGCATCCCAGCGGCCTTCAGCCCAGGTTCGACGTGATCCTGGTGACGCCCACCGAGGAAAACCGCTGCCGAGTGGAACAACTGCCCGGCGCGTTTGTCTTAGGAGAGTAGGCGGTTCCGGCGCCCCTGCTGGCTGGTTGAAAAACGAAATTTTTCAACCGGCCGTTGCGCCTGTTTTATACGGCGGCCTGCGGATTCCGGCGCCTTGCTGATTAGAGTACCGCGGGCTCAGGCTGTCTTGATTTTACGGCGCTGTTTTTCTGATAAGAAAAAGAAACGTATTTTCCGATGAAACCCACGCCGGCTGATCGGCGGAAAGGAGCTTTTGATGAAACTGTTTGATCTGCACTGTGATTCTTTATACCGGGGATATACGGAGAACCAGCCGTTGGGGGAAAACCGCTTTCACCTGGACCTGAAACGGGGAAAGCGGCTTGACCGGTGGAGCCAGTGCTTCGCCGTATGGATTCCCGACGAACTGCGCGGGAAAGCGGCGATGACTTTGTTTGACGGCTGCTGTGAGAAGTTCCGGCGGGAATTGGCGCCGTACCGGTCGGAAACCTTTTCTCCGGTTCTGACAGTAGAAGGCGGCGCGGTATTGGGAGGAAAGCTTGCCAATCTGGAAAAGCTCGCGGACCGCGGCGTAAAAATGATGACGCTGACCTGGAATGGGGAAAACGAGCTGGGCGGCGGCGCGGACACGGCTTTGGGGCTTACCCCCTTTGGACGGGAAGCACTGAAAGAGATGAAGAGGCTCTCCATCGTGGCGGACGTGTCTCATGCCAGCGATGCTTTGTTTTATGACGTGGCGGAAATTGCCGAAAAGCCTATCGTTGCGTCTCATTCCAACGCCAGGGCGGTCTGCCCGCATCGCCGAAACCTTACCGACCGGCAGTTTCAGATTCTGCGGGATAAGGGCGGGCTGGTAGGCCTGAATTTCTGCGTTCATTTTTTGCGGGAGGACTCCAACGCTCATTTTGAAGACCTTTTGCGGCACGCCGATCATTTTTGGTCCCTGGGCGGGGAGACTACCTTGTGTCTGGGCTCTGATTACGATGGCACCGACGTGCCGCCGGAGCTGGACGGCATTGAAAAAATGCAGGACCTTTACGAGCTTTTTTTAAAACATAATTACAAGGAAAGCCTCGTGAATTCCCTGTTTTTTGATAATGCCTCTAAATTTTTTGCTACGCTTTGACAGTATGCCCGTTGTGGTATAGAATAAGGCTATCAGAGTAGAATTCACCTTCATGGAACGGCCGATAAAATATAGAAGAAAGAGGGAACACAATGAAGTATAACAGTACGAGAAACCGCTCTGTTTCCGTATCCGCCGCCCAGGCTATCGCCCAGGGAATTTCCGCAGACGGCGGCCTGTTTGTGCCGGAAAGCCTGCCTCAATATTCCTATGAGGATTTATGCAAGCTCAAGGAGATGACCTATCAAGGCCGGGCGCAGAGGATTCTTTCCGATTTTCTGACGGATTTTACACAGCTGGAAATCGAGGAAAGCGTGCGGGAGGCTTACAGCCCCAATAAATTCGGGGGAGAACATCCGGCGCCTCTTGCGCTGCAGCAAAACGGAGATAAAAATATGTATGTGCTGGAGCTGTGGCACGGCCCCACCTGCGCCTTTAAGGATATGGCGCTTCAGATTCTGCCCCACCTGCTGACGAAGTCTATGAGCAAGGTCAGCGGCGGCAAAAAGGCCGTGATCCTGGTGGCTACCTCCGGTGATACCGGCAAGGCTGCCCTGGAGGGCTTCCGGGATGTGGCTGGAACCGAGATCATGGTGTTCTATCCCCAGGACGGAGTCAGCCCCATGCAGGAGCGCCAGATGAATACTCAGGAGGGCGGCAACGTCCATGTGTGCGCGATCCAGGGGAATTTTGACGACGCCCAGACCGGCGTGAAAAAGATCTTTACCGACCCGGCCTGCGGGCAAAAGCTGGCGGAGCACAATATGATGTTCTCCAGCGCCAACTCCATCAACTGGGGACGGCTGCTGCCCCAGATCGTTTACTATTTCTCCGCCTACTGTGATTTAATGGGCACCGGGGAAATGGACTATGAGGGCGAGAAGGTCAACATCGTGGTTCCCACCGGGAATTTCGGCAACATTCTGGCGGCCTACTACGCCATGAAAATGGGCCTGCCGGTGAATAAGCTGATCTGCGCCTCCAATGAAAACAACGTGCTTACCGACTTTATCCGCACCGGTGTTTACAATAAAAACCGTCCCTTCCATACCACTAGCTCCCCCTCTATGGATATCCTGGTGTCCAGCAATCTGGAGCGGCTGCTGTATGATATGACCGGCGGAAATGACGCCTTGGTGGCCTCTTGGATGAAGAGCCTGAATGATGCCGGCGTTTATACGGTGAACGCCGAGGTGAAGGCGAAGATGGACGAACTGTTCTACGGCGGTTATTGCGACGAGCAGGGAACCAAGGCGGCTATCAAGGAAATGTTTGAAACGGAAAATTATCTCATCGATCCCCACACCGCCGTGGCGGTGAACGTTTACCAGCAGTATCTTCAGGAGACGGGAGACCTGGAAACCCCTGCTATTATCGCCTCTACCGCCAGCCCCTATAAGTTTGCCGCCAGCGTGCTGGAGGCACTGACCGGCGAAAGAGGCCAGGGCAGCGAGTTCGATAAGGTAGCGGAGCTTTCCGCTCTGACCGGAACCCAGATTCCCCAGCCTATCGCGGATCTGCAGCAAAAGCCGCTTAGATTCGCGCAGGTATGCAATATCGCCGGTATGGAGATGGCGGTGCTGGGCACCCTGGGGATTCAGTAAGCATGGCGCTGTTTGGAATTTCCGACCTTCACTTGTCCCTGGGATGCGATAAGCCTATGGATGTGTTCCCCGGCTGGAAGGATTACGTTGCCAGGCTGGAAAAGAATTGGCGGGCCATGGTGTCGGAGGAGGATACGGTGGTCATCGGCGGGGACATTTCCTGGGCGCTGAAGCTGGAGGAAACCGAGGAGGATTTCGCCTTTCTTCACGGCCTGCCGGGGAAGAAGCTGTTCCTCAAGGGCAACCATGACCTGTGGTGGTCCACCGCCCGGAAGCTTCACAACTGGTTTGAGGAAAAGGGCTTTTCCTCGCTGGAGCTGATTTTTAATTCCGCCGCCCCAGTAGGGGACCGGTGCGTCTGCGGCACCAGAGGATGGTTTTACGACGCGGAATCCGACCAGGATAAAAAGGTGCTGAACCGGGAGGTGGGAAGGCTGACCGCATCCATCGAGGCGGGGCTGAAAACCGGGCTGGAGCCGGTGGTGTTCCTCCACTATCCTCCGGTTTACCACGGCCAGGTCTGTACGGAAATTTTAGAGGTATTGAAAAAATACGGGATTCAAAGGTGCTATTACGGGCACATTCACGGCAGCGGCGCCAAATACGCCGAGACCGGGGAGTTTCAGGGCATTCAGCTGCGGTTGATCGCCTGCGATTACACCGGCTTTCGTCCGGTGCTGATCCGCTGAAAATTATTTCAGAAATAGGTGGCATAAATAGATTAACTGTGCTATAATTATTTAGATATTTTGCAATTTTGCAGGAGGATGACTAAAATGAGTCTTAAATCACAAAACAAAATTGATACCAATCGTGTTGAATTAGAGGTCGTAGTAGATGCGGAAACCTTTGAAAAGGGCTTAGCCGCCGCTTTTAAAAAGCAGAGCAAGAAGATTTCCATTCCGGGCTTCCGTAAGGGCAAGGCCCCCCGCGCTTTTGTGGAAAAGTATTTCGGCAAGGAAGTCTTTTATGAGGACGCCGTCAACGCCCTTTATCCCGACGCCCTGGACGAGGCGGTCAAGGAAGCCGGGCTGGAGGTCATTCAGGACAAGATCGATTTCGACGTGAAAGAGGTCGGGCCTCAGGGCTTTACCTTTACCGCCGCTTTGACCACAAAGCCGGAAGTGACCATTGAGAATTATAAGGGCATCGAGGCCGTAAAGAAGTCCGCCGAGGTGACTGACGAGGATATCGACGCCGAGATCAAGAAGGTGCAGGAACGCAATTCCAGAATGGTAACCGTGGAGGACCGGGCGGCTCAGAACGATGATATCGCCGTAATCGACTTCGAGGGCTTCCTGGATGGCGAGCCTTTCGAGGGCGGCAAGGGCGAGAATTACAGCCTGACTCTGGGCAGCGGACAGTTTATCCCCGGCTTTGAGGAGCAGATCGTGGGCCATAATACCGGCGACGAGTTCGAAGTAAACGTCACCTTCCCGGAGGATTACCAGGCGGAGGAGCTGAAGGGCAAGGCAACTACCTTCAAGTGCAAGCTGCATGAAATTAAAATGAAGGAGCTGCCCGAGGTAGACGATGAGTTTGTAAAGGATGTCAGCGAGTTTGACACCTTGGCTGATTATAAAGAGGACTTGAAGAAGAAGCTGGCTGAAAGCAAGGAGAAGGAAGCAGCCGACGATCTGGAAAATCAGCTCATCGACAAGCTGGTAGAGCTGGTGCAGGGCGAAATTCCGGAGGCCATGTATGAAAACAAGATTGCCGACAGCATCCGCGAATTCGGCTATCGTCTCCAGTCCCAGGGCCTGAACCTGGATACTTATATGAAATATACCGGTATGAACGTGGACCAGATGAAGGAGGGCTTCCGTCCTCAGGCGGAACGCCAGGTGAAGCTGCGTCTGGCTCTGGAAAAGATCGCCGCCCTGGAGGAGCTGAAGGCTGGCGAGGAGGATCTGAATCAGGAGTATCAGAAGATCGCCGAGCAGTATAAGATGGAAGCTGACAAGATTAAGGAGCTGATTCCCGCCGCGGAGCTGGAAAAGGATATCTGCGTGGAAAAGGCGATTAATTTGGTGCGCGACAACGCGAATATTAAGGACGCTGAATAATCAGCGGTGTTTTTGCTCATATTTACAGACAGAATAGTTGGAGGTGTGCTGTGATGAATCAGTTTCCTATGCCGAATATGAGCCTTGTTCCCTATGTTGTGGAGCAGACCAGCAGGGGCGAGCGCAGTTATGATATTTTTTCCAGGCTTCTCAACGACAGGATTGTCATGCTGACTGAGGAGGTCAATGATACCAGCGCCAGCTTGGTGGTGGCTCAGCTGTTGTATTTAGAGGGGCAGGATCCTACCAAGGACATCAGCCTTTATATTAACAGCCCTGGCGGTTCCGTCACGGCGGGTATGTCCATCTATGATACCATGCAGTATATCAAGTGCGACGTTTCCACCATTTGCATGGGAATGGCCGCCAGCATGGGAGCCTTTCTGCTGGCCGCCGGCGCCAAGGGCAAGCGCATGGCTCTGCCCAACAGCGATATTATGATCCATCAGCCCAGCGGCGGCGCCCAGGGCCAGGCGACGGATATTCTGATCCATGCCAACCATATCGCCCGGACAAAGAAAAAGCTTAATGAGATCCTGGCGGAAAGAACCGGCCAGCCCCTGGAAGTGATTGAGCGGGATACCGAGCGGGATAATTTTATGTCCGCTCAGGAAGCCGCGGATTACGGCCTGGTGGATAAAGTGATCTATAAACGATAGGATTGGTGATGTAATGTCAATCAGCGACGAAAGCAAAGACAGGCAGATCTGCTGTTCCTTCTGCGGCAAGCCCCAGGAGCAGGCCCGCAGGCTGATCGCCGGTCCCGGCGTTTATATCTGCGACGAGTGCATTGAGCTTTGCATGTCGATCTTAGAGGATGAAGCGGATTTTCAGGAGCGTTCCGCCAATTATCACAACAACGACGAAACCGTGCTGCTGAAGCCGGAGGAAATCAAGGCCAAATTAGACGAGTATGTGATCGGCCAGGAGAAGGCGAAAATCGCTCTTTCCGTGGCGGTGTATAATCACTATAAGCGGATCTATTTCGGCAGCGATGACGTGGAAATCAATAAAAGCAACGTGCTTTTGCTGGGTCCTACCGGCGTCGGTAAAACCCTGTTAGCCCAAACCTTAGCGAAAATTTTAGACGTGCCCTTTGCTATCGCAGACGCTACCACCCTGACGGAGGCCGGCTATGTGGGCGAGGATGTGGAAAATATTCTGCTGCGCCTGATCCAGGCCGCGGATTTCGATGTGGAGCGGGCCGAGCGCGGCATCATCTATGTGGATGAAATCGATAAGATCGCCAGAAAATCGGAAAACCCCTCGATTACCAGGGATGTTTCCGGCGAGGGGGTCCAGCAGGCTCTGCTGAAGATCCTGGAGGGAACGGTATCTAATGTGCCGCCTCAGGGAGGACGGAAGCATCCCCAGCAGGAATTCATTCAAATCGATACCTCTAATATTCTTTTCATCTGCGGCGGCGCCTTCGACGGCCTGGAAAAGGTTGTGGAAAAGCGCACCGGTTCTTCGTCGTTAGGCTTTGGAGCCCAGGTCCGTTCGAAAAAGGAACTGGATACCACCAAATGGATGGGCGAGGTGGTTCCTCACGATTTGGTGAAATACGGTTTGATCCCGGAACTGGTGGGAAGACTTCCGGTCATCACCGCTTTGGACGGTTTGGATCAGGAGGCCCTGGTTCGTATTTTGACCGAGCCGAAGAACTCCATTTTAAAGCAGTATAAAAAGCTGTTCGCTTTGGATAAGGTGGAACTGGATTTTGAGAAATCTGCTTTAGAGGCGGTGGCCCAAAAGGCGATCGACCGGCGCACCGGAGCCAGAGGCCTGCGTTCTATCATGGAAGAAACCCTGACCGACCTGATGTATAAGGTTCCCTCGGATTATTCCGTGGAAAAGGTGATAGTGGATGGCGAGACAGTGAAAAACGGCAGGGAAGCCAAGCTGGTCCACAATCCGGATCGTAAGCCTGTTGCGATTACCATCAGTGAAACCAAGAAGGCTCCGAACAGGAGAAAATATTCCGCGTCATAATCAAAGGTTATCATTTGGGCTGCGACAGCGTCGTCGGGCAGGCTTAGGGTCTGGCTCCAGACGTTTGCAGCCCTTTGCGTTTTTTAAAATTCTCAATTGGAGAGAGGAGTTACTATGACGAAAAAAGAAACAGCGCCTATGATCCTCCCGGTCTTATCCTTGCGGGGTCTGGTGCTTTTTCCGAAAATGATGCTCCATTTCGACGTTGGGCGAAAGAAATCCATTCTTGCCCTCAACGCCGCCATGCAGAATAACCAGAGCATCTATTTAGCCCCCCAGCTTGACATCAAGGATGAGGATCCCGGTGTGGACAACCTGGCGCCAATGGGCGTGGTGGGCACAATCAAGCAGATTTTAAAGCAGCCAGGAGACGGCATCCGCATTTTGGTGGAGGGCAATTACCGGGCGAAAATTACGGATGTGCTTCAGGACCATCCTTACATGATGTGCGACGTGGTCTCCTGTGAGGAAGCTGCGGCGCGGGATACGGCGAAAACCGTGGCTCTGATACGGGCAGTGAAGGAAGCCTTCGGGGAGTACATGGAAATGGCTCCCAAAATGGCGCCGGACATCGTGCTGGAGGTGCAGACCACCGACGATCCTGGCTATCTGGCGGATTACATCACCGCCAACATTATGATGGAGTATCAGGATAAAATCGATATCCTGTGCGAGCTTCATCCGGTAAAGCGGCTGCAAAAGCTGCTGAAGATTCTGACTCGTGAAGTGGATATTCTGAAGCTGGAAACCGAACTGAGCGCCAAGGTGAAGGAGCAGATCGACCAAAACCAGCGGGAATATTTTATGCGGGAGCAGATCAAGGCTATCACCGAGGAACTGGGCGAGGCGGATTCCCCTCAAAGTGAGGCCGAGGAATTCAAGGAGAAAATTCTGGGCCTGGATTTGCCCGACGGCGTGCGGGAAAAGCTGTTAAAGGAATGCGACCGCCTGTACAAAATGCCCTTTGGTTCCCATGAGGCCAACGTGGTCCGCAATTACCTGGATATCTGTATGGAGCTGCCCTGGAATGTGGAATCCAAGCTGAATATTGATATTAACCGGGCCAGAAAAATTTTGGACGCCGACCACTATGGGATGGACAAGGTTAAGGAGCGGATGCTGGAGCTGCTGGCGGTGAAAAAACTGGCGCCGGATGTGAAAGGCCAGATCATCTGCCTGGTGGGGCCTCCCGGTGTGGGTAAAACCTCTATCGCCAAATCCGTGGCCAAGGCTATCGGCTGTAACTATGTCCGGATCGCCTTAGGCGGCGTGCGGGATGAGTCGGACATCCGGGGACACAGGAGAACCTACATAGGCGCCATGCCCGGCAGGATCATTTCCGCCATTAACCAGGCGGGCACCCGAAATCCCTTGATTTTGCTGGATGAAATTGATAAGCTGGGCGCGGATTACAAGGGTGATCCTACCTCCGCGCTGCTGGAGGTACTGGATGCGGAGCAGAACAATACCTTCCAGGATCATTATATCGATCTTCCCTTTGACCTGAGCGACGTACTGTTTATCACCACGGCCAACGACGCCAGCATGATCCCGGGGCCTCTGCTGGACCGTATGGACATCATTGAACTGCCCAGCTATACTCATGAGGAAAAATTCCAGATCGCCAAACGGCATTTGGTTCCCAAGCAGATGAAAAAGCACGGCCTGACCAGTAAAACGGTAAAAATCACCGACGACGCCCTCCATGAGCTGATCAGCGGCTATACCAGGGAGGCGGGCGTCCGTAATTTGGAGCGGGTAATCGCTTCCCTGTACCGGAAAGCCGCTAAAAAGCTGGTAGCCGGCGAGGCGAAGAGGGTGACGGTCGGGGTCAAGCAGCTTGAGCCGATGCTGGGTCCAAAGCGTTTCAAGGACGAGCAAGGATACAAGAAGGATGAAATCGGCCTGGTGAACGGCCTGGCCTGGACCGCGGTAGGCGGAGAGACCATGCCCATCGAGGTAGCGGTCATGGACGGCAGCGGAAAGATTGAGCTTACCGGAAATTTAGGTGACGTGATGAAGGAATCCGCCAGAACAGCCATCAGCTGTGTGCGAACCCGAGCAAAGGGACTGGATATCAGCCCTGATTTTTATAAAACCAAGGATATCCATATCCATGTTCCGGAAGGGGCGGTGCCGAAGGATGGCCCAAGCGCCGGCATCGCCATGGCGACGGCTGTGGTGTCTGCTCTCAGCGAGAGGCCGGTGCGCCACGAGGTGGCGATGACCGGAGAGATCACCTTGCGGGGGCGGGTGCTTCCCATCGGCGGCCTGAAGGAAAAAACCATGGCGGCTTACCGACACGGCATCAAAACCGTAATTATCCCGGCGGAAAACCAGCCGGACTTGAAAGAAGTGGACGTGACGGTTAAGTCCAATATCCAGTTTGTCCCGGTGGAAACCTTGGATACCGTTTTGGAGTGGGCGTTGGTTCCCCAAAAGGAGGAGGAAGCCCTTCCCGCCGGAGAACAAACTAAAGAAGCGGCGGTGGTGCCTCCGGTGAAAAAGACTGCGAGAAAATCCGCGTTTCTTTCCTGAAAAATTTTCAAGGCCTACAAAAACGCGGAAGTAACAGCAGAGCTCGGAGCTTCCGTGCGGCGGTAAGGCCCGTCAGTCCGTTGGAAAGAGAGCCGCCGAAGCAGCAATACGCGGCATGGCGGGCGAAAGGCTGAAAAGCTGTTACGCTGGATAAGGAGCATTGTATGAGATTTGATAACGGGGTTTTTGAGCTGGCGGCCGGAAGGTCCAGCCAGCTTCCCGCAGGCGATTTGCCGGAAATCGTATTTTCCGGCAAATCCAACGTGGGAAAGTCCTCCCTGATTAATAAACTGCTCAACCGGAAAAATTTAGCCCGGGTCAGCGCGACGCCGGGAAAGACGGCCACCATTAATTTTTACCGCCTGGATCAAGCCAGGCTGGTGGATCTGCCCGGCTATGGTTACGCCAAGGTATCCTTGGCGGAGAAAAAACGCTGGGCGGAGCTGGTGGAAGGATACTTCCAGCAGGAAAGGAATCTCGCCTTAGTGGTTCAATTGGTGGATATGCGCCATCCTCCCACAAAGGACGACCTGCATATGATTGAGTTTTTATGTGACGGCGGTTTTCCTTTTTTGGTGGCGCTGACCAAAAGCGATAAGCTGAACCAAACGGAACGCAGGCAAAGGCTCGCCGCGCTGGAAGAAGCGTTTTCCGATTATGAGGGCCTGCGGCTGATCCCCTTTTCATCGGTTACCGGCGAAGGGGTAGAGGAGCTGCGGGAAATTTTGTCCTCTGTGGCGGAAGAACCGGAGGAGCTTGGCTGAATTTTATCGTTAAGGGGTTGGAATCATGTTTGTAGCAGATTGCTTTGATGTAAATGAAAAAGGTCACTTGACCATAGGCGGGTGCGACACGGTAGGGCTGGCCAAGGAATACGGCACGCCCCTTTATGTGATGGATGAAATGACCATCCGTCAGGCCTGCCGCCTTTATCAAAAATCCTTTCAGGAAAACTATGACGGCCATGGTATGGCGTTTTACGCCAGTAAAGCGCTGAACTGTAAGGAGCTTTGCCGGATCGTGGCCGAGGAGGGCCTGGGTCTGGATGTGGTCTCCGGCGGAGAGTTATACACAGCCCTAAAGGCCGGATTCGATCCGGAAAAGATTCATTTCCACGGGAATAATAAAACTCAGGATGAATTGAACATGGCCTTGGACAACGGCGTCGGCGTGATCGTTATGGATAATCTGGACGAGATGAAAAGGCTGGACCAGCTGGCGGCGGAAAAGGGCGTGACCGCTCAGGTTTCCATGCGGATCAAGCCCGGAATTGACGCCCATACCCACAGCTTTATCCGCACCGGACAGATCGACTCTAAGTTTGGCTTTGCCCTGGAGACCGGAGAGGCTTTGGAAGCGGCGAAAGCGGCCATCGCCTCTAAGAACCTGAATTTGAAAGAAATCCACTGCCATATCGGCTCTCAGATTTTCGATATCGATCCTTTTGTCCTGGCGGCCGAGGTGATGATGGGCTTCCGCAAGCAGATCAAGGATGTCACAGGCGTTACGGTGGAGTGTATGAATCTGGGCGGCGGCTTTGGAATCAAATATACCGACCGCGATCATCCGCAGCCTTATAACGCTTATATGAGCACGGTCGCGAAGGCGGTCAAGGCAAAGGCAAAGGAATACGATATGCCGGTGCCTTTTATCTGCCTGGAGCCTGGAAGATCCATTGTGGGAGAATCCGGCATCACGCTGTATACGGTGGGGAGCGTCAAGGTGATTCCCAAGATCCGCACCTATGTGTCCATCGACGGCGGTATGACGGACAATCCCCGTTATGCCCTGTATAAGTCCAGCTATCTGGCTGTAATCGCCGATAAGGCGGGCCAGCCGGCGGTGGAAAAGGTCACCATCGCTGGGAAATGCTGTGAAAGCGGTGATTTAATCCAGGAGGACGCTATGATCCAGGAGGCGGCGCCCGGAGATACTCTGGCGGTATTTTCCACTGGGGCTTATAACTATTCCATGTCGTCCAATTATAACCGGATTCCCAAGCCTCCTATCGTAATGGTCAAGGCTGGAAGCTCCAGAGTGATTGTAAAAAGGGAAACCTACGACGATTTAATCAAAAACGACGTGTAAGCGCCGCTGGCGGCTTCGTTTTTCTCCTTGCCTTTATATTTTATATGTGACGGAAAGCACAGAAAAGAACGCACGCCGCCGGCTGCTCAAGAAACAGCTTATGCTGCGCCAGCGGCTGAAAACCATCAAAAGGAGCCTGTGGAAGAAATTTCACAGGCTCCTTTTGATGGTTTTCAGAAAGAGATATTCCCTCTGTTGAACTTGAGATAAATAAAAAATCTTGGCAAATGAATCGGTAGAAGTTCGATCGTAAGCAAAAGAAATAGAATTATTTTCTTTCAGAAAAGCGTGATGAGACGAAATAGGCGAAAGTTAAAAAGCACGGAAGCCCTAAACAGAAGGGCACGATTGGTTTGCCGGCAGCGAAACGAATACTGGGATAGAGTTTTCAGCCCCTTTTTAGGCGGCGGATTCTGCCCCCAGGGGAAACTGATCGCTAGTTTGCTGGCGGTTTGGATTGTGATCTTTACTTTTCCGCTTTTCTGTGATAAAATTTTATTGTACTAAACCGCAGAAGGAGGCCTTTTGATGAATTCCAAATTGAGAGAAGAGGGCGTGGATTTTTTGTTCCGCTCTATCCTTCAGCTGAAAACAGTAGATGAATGCTATGATTTTTTTGAAGACCTTTGCACTGTTCCGGAGATCAAGGCCATGTCCCAGCGCTTGGTAGTGGCTCACATGCTGAGCGAGCACAAGGTCTATAGTGATATCGTGACGAAAACCGGCGCCAGCACAGCCACCATCAGCCGGGTGAACCGGGCCTTGAATTATGGATGCGACGGCTATGAGATGGTGTTTCGGCGCCTGAGCGAAGAGGACCAGCAGGAAAAATGAGCAGCTACGCCTATTTTGCCGGGTATTATGATGAGTTGACCCGAAATGTGGATTACGGGAAGCAGGCGGACTATTTAGAGGCTCTGTGCCATAGGCTGGGACATGCTCCCGGCTTATCCTTGGATCTGGCTTGCGGAACTGGAAGCCTGACGGTGGAGCTGTGCAGGCGGGGATGGGATATTTATGGTGTCGATGGATCGCCGGAAATGCTCTCAGCGGCCATGCAGAAGGCCTCAGAAGAAGGACTGCATATTTTATTTCTATGTCAAAAAATGCAGAAAATCGACCTGTACGGCACTGTAGACACGGTGGTTTGCACCCTGGACAGCATTAACCATTTGACAAGCCCGCAGGATGTGCAAAGAACCTTTGACCGGGTATCACTGTTTTTAAATCCAGGCGGATATTTTATCTTTGACGCCAATACAATCTATAAGCATCGGGAGGTATTGGGGAACAATACCTTTGTTTATGATACGCGAAATGTTTACTGTGTTTGGCAGAATACCTTTTCTCCAAGCCAAAACAGGGTAACCATCAGCCTGGATTTTTTCCATCGGGATGGAAATGCTTATTACCGCAGCCAGGAATCCTTCAGCGAACGGGCTTACGCCCGGGAGGAGCTGGAGGAAATGCTGAAAAAGGCGGGCTTAGAGGCGGTGGAGGTATTCCATGAGCAAAGCTTTGAGCCGCCGCGGGAAGCCTCTCAGCGCTTGGTTTATGCGGCGCGGAAGCCCATGCGGAAATAGGAGCTTTTCGGCGGCGGGTCCTTGCCGGCCCGTTTTAGAATAACTTGATAATCCTGCTTACTAGATTTTTAGTCAATCCAATCCTTTGAGGAGGCAATTATGGACCGTTTGATTCGCTGCATCACCAAGGACGGCGCAATTATGGCGTCGGCTGTAGATTCTACCAATATCGTCTATACGGCGCAGAAAATACACCAGTTGACCCCGGCAGCCACCGCGGCTTTGGGGAGGCTTTTAACAGCTTCCTCGATGATGGGCGCCCAGCTGAAGCAGGAGGGGGCCAGCCTGACCTTAAAAGTCAGCGGAGATGGTCCAATCGGCTCCATGGTGGCGGTAGCCTACAGCAGCGGATGCTGTAAAGGCTATGCGGTAAATCCTCATGCCCAGGCGGAAAACTATCCCAACGGAAAGCTGAATGTAGCCGGAGTGGTTGGAAAAAACGGCATCCTTTATGTGATGCGCGATTACGGTGCTGGAGAGCCCTATATGGGACAGATTCCTTTGGCCAGCGGGGAGATTGCGGAGGACATTACAAGCTATTACGCCGCCAGCGAACAGATTCCCACGGTCTGCGCCCTGGGAGTGCTTTGCGATAAAAGCGAGGGGGAGGCATTGCTCTCCGGCGGTCTTTTAATACAGCTGCTGCCGGCGGCCGGGGAAGAGGCGGTTGCAAGGCTGGAGAAGAATATCAGCCTGCTGGAGCCGGTAACCACCATGCTGGCCAAGGGGCTTTCTATCGAGGAAATGGCGGGCAAGGCGCTGGAGGGCTTTGAGTGGGAAATCCTGGAGGAGCGGAAGGTGGCCTACGTTTGTGATTGCAGTAAGGAGCGGGTGGTACGAGCGGTCACCTCCTTACCAAATGACGAAATTTTGTCTCTTGCCGACGAGCGGGGGTTTGCTGAGGCGGGCTGCCAATTCTGCAATCGGAAGTACCGGATTTCCAAGGAAGAGCTTCTTCGAATCGTGGAAGAAAAATCAAAAAAAGATGGGGAAAAGTGTTGACTTTTATTTGGAAATATAGTATTATATAACTCGTCGCTGAGAGCGCCAAGGAAAAAAGCGTTTGAAAACGGCGTTTTTGGGAGCATAGCTCAGCTGGGAGAGCACTTGCCTTACAAGCAAGGGGTCACAGGTTCGAGCCCTGTTGTTCCCACCACAGGATTTCCTGATAAAACTGAAAGCATTTGGCCTGAGTTCGAAAAGAATCGGGCCGAAGCGTTCAGGATATGGCCCGGTAGTTCAGCTGGTTAGAACGCTAGCCTGTCACGCTAGAGGTCGACGGTTCG
>OFMJ01000127.1_pt1 | contig 85207 bp, 75 predicted proteins | sample 1541801 | NCBI WGS metagenome assembly OFMJ01 (sample SAMN04209234, study PRJEB22552) | human gut metagenome | biome: gut; material: feces | host: Homo sapiens | place: USA: Oklahoma
CGGTCACGATGTCCGGATATTCCGGAAACATCATCTGATAAAGCTCTTTGAGCTCCGATTTTTTCATAGCGCTTCAATCCTCCTTTTTTACGGCTATGTAAGGCAGATACCGGCGTGAGGATCATAGTGCCTTCCGATATCTGTTGTGTTTTTCCGAACCTTTTTTTCTATCCCTGCCCCCGTCGGGCGGCGTCGCTTCGCTCCTGTCATCGCAAAGTCATATCCCATTCGGATTGTTATTCAATTTTCAAGGTGCTGTATGAAAGACCTTCGCTTATAAGGAATAGAATGGGCAGTTAGTAACCTTTGGACGGTCATTCATTTTTAGAAAATTATATTTATAATAATCTTAATTTTCAAATTTATTGTACCTGCGTATTGACATTTAGGCAATACTTTTGTACAATGTTGTTTGTAGTGATATAAATTTTCTAATATATGTCGATTTGACATTTTCTAAAAATAAAGGTGAGAGTATGGATAAAAAATCAACGCTTCAAATTCTTGATTCCGTTAACGAAGAGCTTCAGGGAAAGATGAAAAATCTGGTGTGGTGCGATGCGGAGCAAAAGGTCCTTTCTATTGCCGTGCCAGAAAGCTATGAGTTTTCCGAGGCGGACGCCGCCAGCCGCAGTATCCCGAAAGAGCGGCTTTCCGTCTTTTCCGAGCTTGCCTGCGGGGAAAGAAATTCCTTTCTTGTACCGCCCGATCAAACAGACGAGGATCTAAAAAATTATTTGAGCGTTTGCGATATACTCCCTCCCAAGTTCAAATGCTTTCCGTCTATGCAGATGGTGTCAAATCCCGATTTAGATTCCGATGAAAGCGAGATTGAGGTAGGCAGACTTATTCCGTTCAGCGGTGGTAGTGTGGACTTCTCTTTAGGGGAAGGGTTATTAAACTTTCTGTATGCTGACTTTGAAGCGGCGTGTAATACTGATAAATTGACGTTTGAAGAAGAACGTGAAACCGCTCCTATACAATTTGAATCGGAAGCGGAACAAAAGGTTTTTGATTACCTCTGTCTTGCTGAAACGGTCAAACACTTTCGGCCTGTGATTCATTCGTCTTTGTACACCATGCTGTTTCCTCCTTTTCTGAAAAAGCGCACAAAAAAAGAGCTTTCAGCGTATCTTGCATACCTGAAAGCCCTTCAATCAAGGCTGATGAAATTGATTACCTTTGTTTTTGATGCGGACTATTATCCCTCCGTTTTGAAAAATCTTAGCGCCAATCAGCGATATGCGCTTTATTGCAGAGCAAATCACTGTACCGCCCGATATGAATATCAATATATTTTTGATTATCCCGAATTAAGTGAAAATCCTCTCGGCAATTATTTTAGTCTATCTCAATTCATTGCTCCTCAAAACGAGGAATACGAAAACGATGAGCTGCGGGATTTTTGCATAGAACACCGTATTCTTCAGGAAGATCTCGAGACCATTTCTGTATTGCCCTGTGAGCCGCTGACACGCTTCCAATGCTCCTCCATAGAAGATATGCTGATGTTTGAGCTTTGGGAGATGCTTACCAAGTCTGTCCGGTTTCGCAAATGTAAACGCTGCGGCAGATATTTCATGATGAAAGGCAACTACGATACAAACTACTGCGACCGTGTGGCAGAGGGTGAAACCCGGAACTGTCAGGAGCTTGCGGCGCAGGAAAACTACAAAAAGAAAATGGCGGACAATGCCGCCATTCCGTTATATCAGAAGTATTATAAACGCTATGCCGCACGAGTGCGCGTCCGCCAGATCAGAGAGCCTGATTTCAAAAAATGGAAGTATCAGGCGATGACCAAGCGAGACGAGTGTACCGACGGAAAAATTACATTATCCGAGTTTGAAGAATGGCTGGAAGCCAGCTTTCCCAACCGAAAAAAGAAAAATTAAGAAAAAGTTATATCAATTATGCGACTTTTTACTATTTCAGTGGTGGGAATTGTTCCCACCACTATTTTGTTTGTGCAAGAAATATTTTAATTTAATAAAGTTATTATTAAACATACTCATCTCCACGAATAATACTATCTAAGCGTTCTTTAACAACAGTGTCATCTGATTCATCCCAAATGCTTTTTAGATTATCTATAATTTTTTTCTTTTCTTTATCTGCTAATAATTGAGGGGCAGTGATGTATAGCAATATAAGTTCGATTAGTTTAGCATTGCCCATCACCATTTTTTTGGCCACATCATCCCAAATAATTTTTTTCCATAAACGATTTTGTATCCATAATAATTCGTTGGGAATTGATCCTATTATTTCTGAATACGATTTTTGATATTTTTCTTTAATCCTTACTGCAACTTTAGCAAATGGATACAGTGCAATAGGCCTAAAGAAAAGGCTGCCTCCGTTAGAATCTCTGTATCTCTCGACTTTTACATTCGGTTTTTTTATCTCAGGACAATAATTTAATATAGCCTCCCAAAAGTTTTTACATTCTTCAGTAAAAGCTGCAATTATTTCATTTTTTGGTCTGTGTCTAATATATTCATTGATCTTTGAACGGCCTCTAACAGGTTTTTCCTCAAGTCCAACAACATCTATATCTTTAACAAATAACCATAGTAATTCTTTGTTGCATTCATAATAAGTTATGATTGTAGTAAGTGCCATATCGTTAGTTTCTGGTATGGATTTGTTTTTTGAATCTAAAATTCTATTGTCAGCGAACAAACCAGTGTTGTCAATTAAAAATCTGGAAGCAATCGCAACTACATCATCTTCATCTAAAGCAATAATATCTCTCAAAGATACCGGTTTAGCGTATCGATTTAATGTACTAAACATTCTTCTGGTACGTTGCATTCCAATTTCATCTGTGGAATGCCCAATAAAAATTACAGGAACTCGCTCTGATTTCATTTCAGGTTTGTCTTCAATTGCCTTCTTTATGCCTGCCACACGATGCTGACCATCTACTGGAAATATTTTTACATCATCCGTTAGTGTTATTATCCCTAAATTGTAATTATCTTCACCCTTTTCATCTTGAATTCTTATTTCATTCCATTTAGGCTGCCCATTATACACGGCAAGTATTAGTGAATTAAAAAATCTCTCATCTTGTGTTTCTAAGTAATTTGCAATACTCTTATAGTTTGAAGTAATGCTACGCTGTATCATACCACTCAACAATTCAGAATGATGTAATTCATCATCTATAGGACTAACATACTTTGCAACATTTTCAAAACTTAGTGAACTCACATAGTAAAACCATATTCCCATTTTTGAACGAATTGCAGGTATTTTCAAAACCATAATATCTCTCCTCAAAACATTTTTTCCTCAGGTAATATGTAATGATCCGGAATATTCGAATTACACGGAGGAATAATTACACGAATCAATTCTCGCTCCACTTGATCAATAAAATCATCACTGTCCTTAATTGGCAAATAGAACAAATATAATTCTTTTCCCCAGCAACTTATCATATCGGCTACTTTGGGGCGAGAATCGTTAATATATTGAGCACATCTTTGACGGAGACTAAAATTACTTGCTCTTCTAGCACGACCAATATACATAATATATCTATGTAGTTGAGGAATCTTATCTGGCTTGAGTAAAAAAACATATATTCCGCCACAATCGTTAGGAATTTGTTTGATTTCCGGATTCACTCCCGTTCCTTCTTCATTTAGATATTTTATACTTTGCCAGCCAGAAGAAATTGCGGCTTTTACTGTTTCATTCATGGTATCCCATTTATCAATATTCAATTCGAACGCCAGTGTTAACAATTTTGATCTTTGAAATATGTCTACACTCTGTGCCATAAACATCACCCTTTGTTTGCATTGATACCACATATACCAAATGCTAATCTTTGTCGTTTTCTTTTATCCCGTAGCATCTGCGTATTTTCCGCATCGCCTTAGCTTCAATCTGACGAACACGTTCTCTTGTGATATTGAATTTTTGACCGATTTCATCAAGCGTACATTCATGGTCAAGACCTATGCCATAGTGAAGCTTAAGCACCTCTTGCTCTCGAGATGTAAGAATTGACAGTTTTTTATGGAGGTCATCTGTGTCAAAGTTCCTCTCGGATAATGCAACCATATTTTCATAACCGACACCGTCATCTGAGAACAGCAATTCGTTTTCTTTATTTTCCAACAATTCCTCAATGCTTTCAAAGGAAGCAAGGCTATCAAAAAGCTGTCTTGCATCATCTATGCTACACTCAAGCTCGGTAGCGATACTTTTAAGAAGTTCTGTGCCTGGCTCTGTTCTATTTTCAATATCGCCAAAGTAATCCTCCATATTATCATATATAGCGAAAAGCTTTTCTTTAATATGAAACGGAAAATAAACTGACGGATTCAACGTTGGCGCATCTCTCATAATGTATTGCCGTACCCACAGCGGAAAGTATGATGCGAAGTTTTCCTGACGGGCAGTTTCGTATTTATCTATCGATACATAAAGGCCCATCATAGCGTTCTGAATAGTTTCATCTAATGAAAGATGATATTTTTTTGCGTGTATTAATGCAATTCTCACAGCTACCTTCATATACATCTCAAAAATACGGTTTCGAGCATATGCATTTTTGAGTCTAACCTGCGGCATTAGATTCATCCACTCTCTACGCTGCGGAGGTTTTATGCCACGAATGTATTCAATGAAGTCTGTGAAGGTATCGTCTATCTCTAAAACTTCTGAAAATACTTCTTCGTAGTTAACATTGCTTCTGTCGTGCTCATCCTCTTCATCATCGGTCAAGGCCTCATCACGAATAATAACACCTTTCGACAAAAGATGGTCGCAAATGTATTCTACATCAAACAACGATATCCCGTTTTCTTCAAGCACATCGAAGATATAATCCTCAGAGATAAAACCGTGCACGGTATATTCCTGATATAATTTTTCAATAATTCCCTCGTGCACGGTTTCACCCCTCATAATAATTAATTCTTTGCTAACTGACAAAGATCTACAATGCTCTCGGTTGTAACTGACTCATTGTACCTCTCATCAAACTCCTCCATAAAGTCGTAGAGATTTGTCAAATAATCTTCTGAACTTCTTGCAGGTTCTATCAATTTCTCATACAAAACCTCCACACCACCTCTAACATAGTTTTCGTAGAGTTCTTCGTCCGGTGCGGACTTTTCTTGTCCGTAATAACGGAAAGCCTTGTTGATTCTCTCGTTAAAGTCAGCCTCGTGCTTTTCGTCAAGCAACATAATCAAGCGATAGTTAAAAAGAAGGTTTTGCTGTTCTTTTATAAGCTTGTCTGGGAATATCTTAGTTGCATCTCCGGTCTTATCAAGCTCTGCTTTTCTCTGATATAAAAAGCCGATAATCGGAGCAATTGCATAAACATCATAGTTGGTATTGAAGAGCTTATGATGCTTATCATCATATTCTGCCGTAAGTTTCACAACATATTCAGCGTGTTTTCCTCTAAAAGAATATTCTTTATCAAACATCATTCTCACCTCGTTACCAAATTTGTTTCAAATTCGTTCTTCTTATCAAATTCAAAGCGGCTTCCAACCTTATCACCCATATAGGTTTCTGCAAGTTCACCGTCAGTATCCTTAATGAAGATGATAACCTGTTCTGCAACATTAGGAAGTGCATCACATACAGTACGAATACGGGCTTTATCGAATGCAGAAAGCGGAGCATCCATCACAAGCGGGTAAGGCTCAGACACAAGCATCTCATTTTCGGGATTCTGACTCTGACGAGCCATTTTGATAACGCCGGCAATAAATGCAAAGATAACCGAAATACTCTGAGCTGTAGATGTCTCAACATCCTTATTAACACCTTCAAACTCATTAACAATAACCTGAATGTTGTACTTCTCGTCAATACTGAGAGAGAAACCACCGTTATAGATGCTCTTGAAGATTTCGTTAACAATTTGCTCAAGTTGCTGCCTGGTTTCGTTTTCTTTTTCCTGATAGAGCGAACGGAGTGTAGTGTACATATACTGAGCGTATGCCTTATATACTTCAATCTTACGGTTATTTTCGTCTTTTAATGAGAGTTCCTTACGCTCGGTTTCCCTGCGTTCTTTATCTCTTTCAAGAAGTGCCTGATTGCGGTCGAGTTCTCTCCTTTCAACAGAAAGATTGCGAAGAGCTCTTTCATAGTTGCTTAAACGAGCCTGTAACTCACCCACATTTTTCATTTTTTCAAGTTTCTCCCGGATAATGTTAATTTGATTCTGGTATCCGGTGTATGTATTATCAAACTCTCTGATAAAACCAAACTTAGTAGAAATATCCTCAAAGAGTGTGTCAGAACTCTTACATCTAAGCTCACACTCACGAACAAACTGGCCGATTGATGTACCGATAGACTGCGGTGGAATAAACTCAAGCAGGTCATTTAATTCCTTGTATGCTTCATTACCAAATTCAATATCAGCACCGCAGATACACTTTTTACGCTTAATAAGAAACTCAATAGTCTTAGCGTGGATATAAGGAATACCTGTATCAATCTTATCTGCAGCAGCAAGTTGAGAAAGAGCGTCGCTCATCATCTTCTTAGCAAAATAAGAATGGGCATTATTATTGAACACCTTAAGTAATGAATCCTCACTGGAAGCTTTTTTAGCAACCAGTTCTTTTATCTTACGAACAAGTTCATCACGTTCTCTAGCAAGAACCTCGCTATCCTTGTTTAGACGAATTTCTTCCTCAAGCTCTGCCTTCTTATCGGTAGCAATTGCTTCTTCGCCATCAATAGCAGCAAGTCTTTCTTCAATGGCCTGAAGTTTTTCTTCGTACTCTTCAATTTCCTTAGTATACTGAGCCATCTTACTGTCACTCTTAGTATCATAACTCTCGTTATACATCTTTATAACCGAGTTACGGCCTCCAAGATGTTCAAGTGCAGATTGGAAAGCACTAAGTCCAAGAAGACTGCGAACTGCCTGAGCAAATTCAGCACTCTTACCTTTACGGATCTCTTTACTCATATTGCCGATACGCTCGCCGTCAAAGAAAAAATACTTTGAAAGTTCTTTTGGAAGAATTTCCTTCATACGGAGTTCCGTTTCCCCATCGGGAACATACTCACGTTGACCGTCAGCGTTCTTGTAAGCAATCTTGAACGTGGTCTGGTTATGTCTTCTTATTGACCCAGAATTATCCTTTGAATAAAGCTGCTCACGAATACAAAGATAGTCAATGTTATTGTGTTGAAGTGCTAACTCTACACGAACCTTCTCCTCGTTTCCGGGAAGCATTGTTTGTCCAGTTGCTTTGCAGAGCATAGACTTATCATCAAAGTCGGTATCCCCATAAAGGCACCAAGTAAATGCTTGAGCAAGTGTGGTCTTACCAGAACCGTTTTCACCCATAATTACGGTTACATTACGAACCGGATCGGTTGAGAAGGTAATCTCCTGTTCACCTTTGAACTGGCGGAAATCCTTAAGCTTTAACGATTTTAATAGCATTGCACTTCCTCCTCAATCATCTTTTTTATTTTCCTAGCCATCTCGGTGTCATTGAACTGCTTTGTTTTAATGTTAGTTTTTTCACGAACTATTATGTGTTGCAACATACGCTGTGCCTTCTGGGAATCTATTTCGACACCATTAACCTCAATCTTTTCAGAAGCCATAACCGTAATCCTCCTCTTCATTATTCCAATTTAATTCTTGTATTCCATATGCGTCCTTAATCTCATCAATGAGACTTGCAGATTCAACCATATTAACAGCAATTCGGGAAAATTCTTCAGCTCTCCTCAATTCATTTTTTACAAGTGTGAAATTCCGTTTGACCTGTGCCTCAGTCAACGAGGTCACCGACTGGGTATCGTACGGCAAGGTAATGAAATCATAGATTTCCGCATATTCCTTACCCTCTGCTAGTCTCAGCACACGCCCGCGTCTTTGGATATACTCCTTAGGGTTGGTCGTACTTGCTAAAATGAACGCTGTTTTTATCTTGGGTATGTTGACACCTTCATCAAGACATTTAATGGCGATGAGAACCTTCAATGTATCGCCGGCAGAGAATTCTCGTTTGAGGACCTCTCGTTCCTCCACACTTTCCTTTGAAGTAAACTGTGACACTTCCATACCGAGCTTGTTGCCAAGCAAGTCGGTTACTGCATCAATCTGTCTGATATCCTCACTATCAATATCAGAACGGTCTTGATTTTGCTCAAGTCCCTTGGTCGCACCGCAATAAACAAGAATGTGTTTATCGTGGATATATGGCTGAATGACCTCTTCGAGCATTGTCAATTTGTTCTTGGCACCGGCAATGATTCGAGAACGCTTAAGTGCAAGCTTTTCTCCCTTACTGCTTAGCTTTATCTTACCGTTTTTATCCTTCATAATACACTTTCCGATTTCATAACTAAGGTTATCATATGCTTCAAGTTCTTCCTCGGTAAGTGTAACAACGATAGGATAGTATTTATACTTGGTAAGTTTCTTCTCTTCGATTGCACGGTCAAGAGTATATTCAATGCACTTCTCACCAAAGAAATCATAGAGTTTAGCCGTTCCTTCCTCGTCATTATGACGGTCAAGGGTTGCTGACAATGCTAAACGATATTTGTAATTATCATAGAGCAAACAACTTAAGTACGGTGCGCCAAAGTTATGAGCTTCATCTACCATTAAGAGTGTGTCTGACTTTATTTTTGCCAACTGGGCTTGAACATAGTCGGAACTGAAGGTTGCATTAGTGCAAATAAAACAGAAGAATTCTCTTCCTCTCACTTTTAACTTTTGGTCTCGGATCGCATTCTTCAAGCGCTTTTGCCAATCCTTTTGAGAGGAATCACTATATCCGATTATCGGGTCAATGTTAAACTTTAGAATATCCTCTACCCACTGCTCAACAAGGTGCTGATAAGGACAGACGATAATTGCTGCCAACTTATGGCCTAAATTTTTACTTAGGGTTGTCAAAGCACCAAGTCCCGTGTATGTCTTACCGGTACCGGTAGCCATATCAAAGATTCCTCTGTAATTGCGTTTCTGCCATTCGGTGACTGCTTCATCCTGATAGTCGTGAAGCTTAAACCACTCAGGAAACTTTGGACCATATTCAGTATAAACACCTAAATCCGTATGCAAAACCGTATCGATATCAGGTGCGTATTCCTTTTTATCAATCTCAAAATCCGGAACAGCGTATTTATACTTATCAATGATTTCCTGCTTCAGTTCAGGAAAATCGATTATCTTGATATTCGGTTCGGTATCGTTCCAAATAGATGCAAAGGCATTTTCCTTTGCAATCACTCGATCTACTTCACCCTTCCAAGAACAGTAAACATCTATAGTTTCATAGTTCAGAGTCATTGCTGCAGCCGATTCATTCATAGATCCTGCAAATGCAACTCTATTACCTTCCGCATCAGTGATAATCCCCATCTTCTCATGGTACATTCCCATACGGTCAGAGTCCTCGGTAAAAGCAATCTTGATATCCAGAATATTGTCAGAAATAAGATTTGCCAAAAGATTAAGTCTTGCCTTTTCAAAAGGCGTCTTACCTTCTGTCATTTCTCTTCGGATCGCTTCTTTTACAACCTGATCTCTCATAGCGTAACCACTTTTGATTGCTTCTATATCCTCATCTGACAGGTAAGGAGATGCAACCAATTGAATTTTACCGCCATTCTTAGCAAGCTCAGAAATACCTTTTGATATCTCTACCAAGCAAGAAGACGAAAAAAATCCAACTGCTCTTTGATACTTTACGGCTTGGATAAGTAAGGGAATATAAAAGTCCTTTGCGACACTGTCTAGCAGAGAACGATATTCTTTTTTTATATCAAGCTCCTGAAAACTCACAATATCACCTCACTCTATGTATGTTTGTATTCGGCTAATGTAGGAAATCTTTTTCCATTTGAAAATTCATAATACTTGCGCAGAGCGTTTGAGTTATTACCGTTATGGTCATTCGTCTCCAGCATAACTCTAATAAGCGTTTCGTACATCTTATCGTCATCAGATACACACTCATCAAGATCCATCTCAAATTCTATTTCGATGAATCTTGCCTTACAGAGTCTTGAATTGACCGCCTACAATTTGCTCTTAATTGATTCATCGGACAGCAAGTACTCTTCAAAAGCTTTTTCTCTCATATACTCACCTATGAATTCAATTCAATGTAATCAAGCGCAGTTTCAAGAGTTTCAAAATCCTCGTCTGTATTGAAATAGCTAACGCTGAATCTCACCGTACCTGCAGGGAAAGTACCAATAAACTTATGTGCAGTCGGTGCACAATGAAGACCTGTTCTTACCGCTACACCTTGCTCACTTAAAATCTGACCGATACTGTCACTGCCATATCCCTCAAACAAGCAAGATACGACACCAATCGACATTGCCTTGGCAGTATCGATTACCTTAATATTCTCAAATCTCGAAAGGATTTCGAGCAATCGCTCGTGGTTAGCTTGTTCCTTATCGTAGATGTTCTGAATACCGATTTCTTTAATCCATTTAAGCGATGCGTTTAGACCACTGATAGCAGCAATATCCGGACTTGCAACTTCATATCTTTCAGGGATGGTTTCAGGTAAAGACTGGTTTGCGGACTCAAATCCTGTTCCACCGAACATAAGAGGCTGCGGTTTTATAGTAAAACTGCTCACAACACCTGCAACGCCAAGGGGAGAATATAGGGCCTTATGACCTGCAAATACTGCAAAGTCAATGTCTTCGCCACTAAGATCCGTATCAACAAGGCCTGCTGTTTGACACATATCAATGATGTTAATAGATCCAAACTCTTTTGATAGGTGGCAAAGCTCCTTAATCGGAGAAACTACCCCGCAAATATTACTTGCGTGGCTGATAACCGTCCAATTAGGTTTGTTCTCAGCAAACTGATTACGAATCCTCGCCATATCATAGGTCATCGTTTCCTTGTTAAAACAGAGCGTCTCAACATGGATATCATACATCGTTTGAAGATGATAAAGCACACGGGTTACTGCATTGTGCTCAAACGGGGAAATATAAACCGTGTAGTTATTGTTAATAGGCAATCCTCTTAGAATGAGGTTTATTGCCTCTGTTGCAGTATGAGTAAATACAACCTTCTTCGCAGGACAGTGAAACAGTTCCAAAAGCAACTCTCTTGTTTCCTGAACGAGCGCCGATGCCTTGGAAGCGAGCTTATACTGACCTCTGCCAACATTTACACCGCACTCACGGTAGAATTGATCTGTAAAATCATATACACATTCCGGTTTCGGAAACGTTGTTGCAGCATTATCAAAGTATGCCATCTTTTCCATACATCTCACTCCTTTCAGCAAAGCTTTTCAAGAATTTCAATAAGGATCTGTCTCTTCTCCTGTTCGGTAATAGACTGACCCATTTCGTCAATAGAATTGGTGATTTCATTATAGAGCAGTTTTGCTCTGGTGCTGTACTCGCTTCTATTGAAGGTCTTGACAACCTCTCTACCCTCGCTGTCTGTTGTGATCAACTTATAGGTGTCAGCGGTTGAAGTTTCATCAATAATCTGCGAGTCGTACTCCTCGATGGTTTCCTTGAAAACAGAGAGGTCTTTAATGAAAGTCGCAATTGTTCCCTCGTTCCAGTCCTCTACCCGAAGGGCGGTTATTGCTTTGGCTAGACGCTTTGTAAAGGTTATTTCATCGTTTGTGATTGTCCTCATTAAATCAAGAATCTGATTTTCACTGTTTGCAAAGAGATGCTGTATGGTTGTATCCTTCAATGACGCATACCAGTCCTGAATAATCGAGGTAAGCGAGCCTTTCGCATCCTGACCCTTAGGTATAAACAAGGTCTTCACATCAGAAACAAGTGCCTTAACTAAAGTTGCAGTTGCATCATCATATTCTTTCTTGGTCTGAGCGATGTTATCAACCACATCGGTACTGAACTCCTTGAAACCAAAGATCGCAAATACTTTTTCGAAAAGATATTCTCTCGGGTTGATATCAAGTTGCTTAAGGCTATTAACCAGTTTGCGATGACTTGTTGAAATAGCCCTAAATGCACCCTTACCCTTGTATATCTTGCTCATTTCTTTTGCATACTTCGGCAAAGACATATACCAGCGATTCATAGCAGAAACGATATAAGCAAAACTGTTATATACTTTTTCTTGCTCGTGAATGTACTTGTCGAACAGTTCCTCAAGCCGTGCTAAGTATAAAGCTTTCTCTTCGTTCCAATTTTCAAGAACAACAGAATAGTTGTTGGGCTTATCATTGATATCGTTAAGTAGGTCAGCCGAAATCTTCTGCTCTACATTTGCTTTCTTGATAACAAGATTGCCACGATTAAGGTGAATAATAGTTGCTACATAAATCGGAATAACGCCTTTTTTTAAGCCTATACCATATTCGGGTTTACTCAAACGGTTATAAAGTTCACCAAAATTCTGTTCACCGTTTATCCCTGCTTTAGCAAAAAATGTCTGAATGGTTTGAAGCATGTACTGCATATTTTTGTCACCGGGTTTAACCTCAATGACTGGTGCTTCTGCCGCATTCCTGATAACACCAGTTTGAATAAGTGTGCTTCTCATAATCGAAACATCCTGACCCGTACCGGCAAGCCCAAGGTTCGGCTCAAGCTCTGTGCTCAGTAGTCCATTAAGAAGCTTTGCTCTGCTGTTGATAGCCACTGTTGGCAGAAAGTTTTTGTTGATAGACTCGTTATTAATAATCGGGGCATGAGGATAGATTTTCTCACAAATCTCAGAAAGAAGTGCCGACATCTGAGCCTTACGGTAGATGGCAACCTTCTTGCCAACATGGTAATAGTCAGCGCCACCGGTTTCAGGGCGGGCATAAGAGAAAATGAACGAGCCAATAACTTCTTCGAGATCCTCAATATAAATCTCATATTCATCTTTCAAAAGGTCATCGTCTACAACTAGGTTCTTAAGTTCACAAACTGCACTGTATTCAAAAGCAACCTTTTCAATATTTGTAAACTTCTTAGGCAAGCAGAACACAACTCTTTCCCCGTATGTACCGGAAGTAATCTCTTTTGCAATCTTTGCAATATCTTCCTTATTTTCGGGAATAACTGCGTATACCACACCGTCAGCCAGCGTGTCCGAGATTTTAAGCTCCCAATCTTCTGTGGACCAAAATTCCTTACTGTCAATGAAAAGGAAATCAAAATAACGGATAATCTCATGCTCGTCATTGTATCTGGTAGGATACATATAACTGTCGAAAGAAGAATTGTTGAGAATGTCCTTTACTCTTAGAGTTGCCTTATTGCTCTCTATCTTCTTTTCAATTTCACTAGGAATATCAACTCCGCTGCTCTCTTTGAGCTTCAAGTAGTTATTGCTTCTCTTGAGATAAACGATGCAATCCTTGTTGATAAGATCTTCAAGCGCATTACTGATTTCCTTTGTATCTGCAACACTCTCACGGAAGGCATCAACAATGATGTTGTATACAGGAGGTAGTTTCTCATACTGCTCAACCATGTAAATTAAGGAAATAGTCTTGATAATTCTCGCATGAATAGAATCACCGTCAATCTTCTGCAGAATATTAGAAGTAAGTTTATAAATTTTATGAATCTCACTGGTATAAACCTCTTTTCGGAAAAGGGGTTCAAAATAATCGTACAGATAATCAGGCGTCAATAACGGAAACTCGCCGTCTGTACTCTCAAGGAACGAAGACAGAGTATGCTTTTCCTGAGAGGACAAGAAGGTAAACAAAGTTCTCTCGTTCTGAGCAACCTTTTCGGAAAGACGCGGCAGAATAAAGGTTGATACCGGATGCAAAGGATAGCAACCGTAAATAGCAGAGTTTACGCCTTCCATATCCTTGCTATCGATCAAGCCGTTTGCAACATAGCGTTCCTTGAGATCCTCAAACTGTGGCTTGTATTTAGACACAAATTCCTTCCAGAAATCAGGATCCTTCTTGATAACAGCAGAAATAATCTCATACATCTGAGCAAAGTTATTGTGAAGTGTCGTATGCTTGAAGCGACCTGATACACCTCTCCAACCATCTACCTTCTCTTTAGGAAGATTGTTGTCGATATAGTTTGAGATATCCTTATGGCAAATGAGCATAAGGTGCATCTGCTTTTTACCACTGCGAACACATTTCTCAGCAAAATCCTGCAACAGCTTAATATCGCTGATTGTGGCGTTTCCTATGCTCGATTCAAGATATTTACTGAATTCATCATAAACAATGTAAGCGCCGTCATACCCGACTTCGCATAGCTTGTCAACAACCTTTTCGTAGAGCTCCACAACATCGAAGCCAAGGAAAGGATTGAAACTACTGCCAGAAGTCAGGCTCGGATATAATTCGACAAATTTCTCATACGCCTCAACATTGTATTCTTTCAAGGAAAGAATGAACTGTTCAATAGGTTCATTTAAGGCATCTAAAAATTTATTATAGGTTTCAGGGTAATCGTTCTTCCAACTCTCAATTGCATTGACAGAAGCCTTAAAATGAGTCTCAGGCATAATATCGCTAAGATTTTCGTCATCAAGTGCCTTTTGCAAAGCAAAAAGGAATGACTGAGTAAGACTTGCACTGCTGCCTCCGACAACAATCGGAAGAAGCTTTCTTCCGCTGTCAATAAACTCGTTAGTATAGTCATAGAGTTTCGGATTACATATCTTCATCTTTTCGAGCAAAGCAGCAAAAAGTACCTTATCTTTCTTATAGAGAAGAGAAAGCAAAACGAGAATAATATGAGATTTTCCACGACCATAGGCACCAATAAGAATTCTTGCTCTTTCAGTAGAATTCGGCGCCGTACTTAGCAGAACATCCTCAATGATCTCAAGAGAGGACATAGTAGGAATAAATCCGGAAATCTTATCCGTGTTATTCAAATCATACGCAATATTAACAGAAGTCTGAAACCCTTTTGCTACATCTATTTTATTATTAAACATGGTAACAGCCTCCTGTCATTATTTATTGATTGCCTTGTAATACTCTTCCACGCACTCAAGGAAGGTCATCGGCTTAGTAATGCGAATAACATCAAGACCAGCCGTACGAACAACCTTGATGTATCCCATCAATTCGATTTTGTAGAGCAATGCGGTTAAAGTGATTATATCAAGATTGAAAATTTTACCAGCATTACATACATCATTCTGAATTGTGGAAATCTTGATTTCCTCTTCACCATTCGCCTGATTGAGAATAACAGCAAGCAGAACGAGAGGATGAAGAGTATCTTTCTTCGGAACAGATTTCTTATAAAGCTTTTCCTTTCGGTTGCTGATATCAATCAGCCCGAGTTCACCAAGAGGACAATCGATATTGCTCTCCGGCTGAACTTTTTCAGGAGAAGATTTGATACGGGGTACATAGGTGTTGATGATGCAGTTGTAATCATCTTCCAAAGATCTTTCAGATACCTCTTCCCCGTTGATCATAATGTAATTAGAGAGCTGCTTCACAAAATCTTCTTTGTTAAACTCACTCTGCTTGAACTCATTGTAGAAGAAGTACCAGGCAGTTGCCTCGTCCTTATTCGATGCAAGCATATAATGTAGAAACCAGAGCGTTCCCATCTCCTCGATATAGGGATCGTTCTTAAAAACAATCTCACCAAAGGGCGTAAAGGATTGCTCCCTGCGTCCGGCATTCGGCTCTGTGGTAAGCTTGACTGCCTGCAACCAATATCTCAGTGCCTTGACCATATTTGCACCGATTCCGAGAATATCCATAGGGTTGCCTTTTGCTCCCATAAATACTGCCGGTTCAATTTTTACATTTCTCATACCTTTACTTAACCACCCTTTACGGATGAAAAAAGTATCATGTGCTCTAAACTTCATATTCTTGCTCCTTTAGTCCTTAGTCTTCAGGTAACGATCCATTAGGCAACCGCCATCTAAGTACTTTGCAGTAACACACATCTTGCACCGTTTACACTTCTTATCGTTGATATAATAGGTATCACCGATAATTGAGATGGCACCGAATCTACAAAGTGACTCACACTTTAAGCACTTGCGACAAGCATTAAACTTCTTAATCTGATAACCAATCATTCTCTGCAGGTCATCATGCTTTGCTACATTCATTGTTTTTACTTTTACCGCATATTCAAAACCATCCTGTGAGAAAGGTTGAATCGAAATAATAGGCACATTGGTTTTAATGTCGACAACAATTGTTTCGTTGATCAACTTACGACCAAGTTCGGGCGCTATTCTACCAAATGGTGTAAACAATCCAATAAGGCAATCATCTACCGGTCGTTTCAGTTGATAAACTTTAGCATTTTCTTCGGTTGTGCAGTTGGTAAACTTAATCTTTACATCAGACGCTGCAGCTACACCGTTACCACCCTGACGAGCCTTCCACTTGCCCGAGTTGATATACTCTTCGGGGTCAGGTTTGCCAATACGCTTTGCAAAGTCAACCAAGAAGTTATGCCACTTCTCATACTGCTCAGGCATATATATCTGTGAAAGGAACTCTGCACGAATGTTATTGTTTGGGCAACACCAACAGCCAACACGGTCATAGCCTAAACGGTAAGCATCGTTGAAATCAACCTCTTCGCCCAAGATATAAAGCCAAACATCAATATCCTTCCAGAAGAAGATGGGCGTTGCTACCGTCTGCTGCTGAATCTTTGTAGACTCAGCATTATCTTCTATTCGATTATACTTACTTCTGCTTACAGACTCGCATTTACGGATGCCGTAGTAAGTCAGAATACTCTTATCTCTGTAAAGTCCCGTAATAACGCGAGAAATAGGTCCTGTCTTAAACATAAAACAGCACCAACGAAGCATTCTTGCCGGAGGCCCAATGTCCTCACAGACCTCATAGAAATTTTGCTCTTTATTCTTGGCCACCTTGAAGATGGCTTTAGGATTATTCTTCTTAAATCGCTCAGCATACTCAATCGTGAACGGGAACTCCAGAGTGGTATTACCGAAGATATGTACAAGACTCGGATCCGAAAGTGCCTTTATAACCAAATCAGCGGTTACCGTGGAATCCTTACCACCGGAGAATGACAGAACAATGTTTTCACGAGGGAATTTGGCTGCCGACTCCTGAATAAAGATGTTTGCCTCATACTTTAGGTAATCAAGGCGGCCTTGGTTCGCTCTGATAAAGGTTGCTATGTTCTCATTAAAGAAATTGTAGTTATTATGTTCCTTGTATTTTTCAAGCTGCTCTCTGATATATGCGGCTGAATACTTCTTATACCATGCAGCAGTTACAACTATAGGTTTTCCATCTATATAATAGCGATTATTTGACGCCCATACGCTTTTATTGATATAGGCAAGTGGCTTGTCCGAGAGAATTTCTAAAAGCAAACGTTCTTCCGGGAATACCGGTCTTAAGTCTGCAACAAGATACGATGTCTTGCCTCCACAAAGAGAACAAGTATCACGGTCTGCGTCGTTTATTGCTTTGATAAGCGGAACCTTGCATTCGTCACACCAATGCAACTCATAAGGAATATCTTCTTCGGTCTTTATTCCGCAAACGCTACATACTTCTTCATCGGTTTCACGGTTACAATTCTTACACCACACAAATAATCACCTCCATTCTAATAATATCATGTTATGTCCGATAAAACGGATAAGTATGCACTTTACAGTTTTATAATAACTTCGTTTACAAAAAATCATCATTTACGTCATTTATGTCGAATCAAGTAAATAGGAAAGTTCTATTTGACTTTGACAATATCTTTATAACTCACCAAATTAACATTCCCCATCTCACTTGCCCGGTCGGTGCAACCTTTGGTAAAGCCGGTTTTGGCAAAGAGGTAGTAGTGGACATTTTTATAGGGGAACAGTTCGCTGCGCTTTACAAGTGTTTCCAAAACGCTGAGATCGACTTTCTCATTCGTCCATTTGCACTCTCCGAAAAGGGCGGTGTTTTTATCCTGCTCGGCGAGGATATCGATTTCCGCCTGACGCTTTTCCTTAGGATCGTTGCCCCACCAACGGCCGAGCGAGGAAAACGCCACTGGGCATTCTCCGTTCAGCAGCAACTTCCAGAGATACTGCTTGCAGATTTCTTCAAACACCTTGCCCATATAGTCGGACAGATACGGCTCGATACGCTTGTATGCCAAGTCGGCAGCGCCACGGGCGATGATCGAATTGTTTTCCGGCACAAAGCGATACCAGAAGCGGAACATATTGTCCGCAATGGAGTAAATCGCTTTCCGGGACGCTTTTTCACCGTATGGCGTTTCTTTTTCAATAATACCGAGGGAGATCAGATTTTTCACATAGGCAGAGCAAATGTTTGTGCTTTCCCCGACCTTTCCGGCAATCTCCGACATACGGGAAGCGCCAGTGGCAATCGCCGTGATGATGGCATTATAGAGCGCTGGTTCCCGCACCTCCTGCTTGAGAAGATTATCCGGCTCCTCAAACAGGGCGGAGCTGGGATTCAAAAATGTATTTTTAATATTGTCCTCAATGCTCAGCTTATCGCTTATCTGAAGCAGATACTGCGGTGTTCCGCCTACGATTCCGTACACATAAGCTCTCTCTTCATCAGTGAAATTTTTGAAATAATGGCAGGCATCTTCAAAGTCAAAGGGAAGAATTTTCATCTGCGCTGTGCGTCTGCCGTAAAGCGGCGCTTTGTAGGCAAGAACATGATCTTCCATATAGGACATCGACGAGCCGCAGAGGATCAGCATCAGTTTAGAAGTGTCCTTGTACTGGTCGATCAAAAGCTGAATGGTGGAAGCGAGGCTTTTCGACGAACGGGCGACATAGGGGTATTCGTCGATTGCAAGGATGATCCGCTCTTTTTCGGACAGCTTAAACACATACTCCAAAGCTACCTGAAAGGACAGGAAAGAGGTTTCGGCATCCATTCCGGTGTGATAGCTCAGAATACTCTTGCTGAAATTTTCAAGATTTTGCTTGGCGTTGCTTTCGACACCCATAAAATAAATAGCGTTTTTATCATCAATAAACTGGCTGATCAGCGCCGTTTTGCCGACACGGCGGCGACCATATATTACTACAAATTCAAACTTGTCCGATGCGTATAACTTATTCAGCGTCGCAAGTTCACGCTCTCTGCCGATAAACATGGATTACATCCTCCCATCTCAGCGACACGCATTGCTTATAGTATAACTAAATACAGTATAGCACAAAAATGAAATTAGTCAAGTATGATTTGGCAAATTGTGATTGACTAATTTATTCTTTTGCGATTAGAAAACAAAACAGGTGCAAGAATCCAAACTCCTGCACCTGCTTGTCATTTCAATGGTTTCTATGTAAAAATTATCTCTGCATTTACAACTTCGTTGACACGCTCTCGAATGTTATTCATCCTGCGTACCCATTCCATTGGATTCTTCGCCTTAAGCTGTTCGGTAACGCCTTTCCTTTCAGCGTATTGCTTTACCAGCCGAAGAAAGAGAGTTTGTGCTTCTTCCTCAACATCTGCAAGGTGTGATTGAAGCTTACCGGAAGTGAGCAGATTATAATACAGGATTTTATGGTGCTGTTTTAAGTAGCGCAGGCGGCGGTGTCCCCAGACGCCGATGGGGCGTTCATCTTCGGCGGGTAATGTAAGATCAGGCAGGTAGTAATCTCCCTGTATGGTGTATGTACCGCCCATTTGTTCAAATATTGTTTTAGCCATAATGAAAACCTCCTTTGATACGCTCATTGTACCAAAGGAGGCTTTGCTTTACGAATGTGCGATTTTTAAAATTATAGTTTCTACCCAAGCTCTCTTTTTCTATTGGAATAGTTGACTTTTCATCGTATGGTATATATAATTTGAATTGTAGGGTATGTTAATTTGAATCAGCTTGTATGCCGGATCGACGAGAAATCCCAAAGAACAACCGGGTTCAAAACGCCTACGATGAAAAAATTGTAATTCTGAGATACTATCAACATCGATTGAAATTCTCGTTACGATGCTGAGAACCCACAAGATAGGCTCCGAGAAATATTTATCTCTTTTGAGGTGGGCCCAAGTTGCTGTATCAAAGCTTTACACCATACAACATTAGGCAACGGCTTCGGCTGATGTCTTTGTTGCTATGTGTGTAAAGTTTCGACTCGGATCGTTGATGCCTGTACACACATGGTTGTGTATGGGCTTTTATTTTGATCCGGGTTGGAGGTGATACAATGAAAATATGTAAATCCAATGCGTTGCGCCTGTGGGACGCATACTATGGCAATGTTCGTTTTGCAGAGGATTTTCATGGCAACCTAATGTGCAGAGACGGATATGGAAATGCAAATTACTGCGTTATTCGTTGGGGAAGGACGGTATATTGCGGTTGGAATATCCACCATATACTGCCCATTGCCTGTGGAGGTACCAACGAAAAGCAAAACCTGATTTGTACAAATATCTATACCAATGATATGGCGGAAGATAAAATTACATATTGGATTGATGATTGCCTGTATCAGGTTCGACGCATATATGGTACACGAGAACATGAAATTGTTAAATTGAATTAGGAGGCCAAATATGGGAAAAAGTGTTTTTGACTACAATGACGGTGATTTTATCTTTTCTACATCTTCTTTGGGATTTGATTCCGACGGAAATATGATGATGCGTTTAGGAGACAACATGGCGCTGGAAGTGGATTCCGGAGAACTGCACATAGTTTCTTCGTGGGAGAACGAAGAATAACGTGCTTTCATATTAAAGTATCAGCCGCCTCGAAAGGGGCGGCTGATACTTTAATATTTTTTCTCCGCACCTCCTTCGCTGTCTGCTGTGTGCAGATCACGGATTTTCCGCCAGCCTGAAAAGCCTTGCAGGGTGCGGATGTGCCACGGCGATTTGCGGGTGATGGTGCGAAAGTAGGTAGAGCAGAAGAACTCCACCAAATAAACCTTCGGAATGTGGTTGACATTGTTTTTCCGGAAAGACTTGATGTGTCCCTGATTGCACCAGTTGTTGATTGAAGTTTTTCCGTAGCCGGTGATTTTGGAAACTATCTGCGTAGTCAGCACATCGGAATAGTCGGAGAGCAGCTCGGTATAATACAGCCGCAAATGCTCCTGCACGATTGGGGGAACCTGTTCCTCCATCTGAACAGTATAATCGCCTTTGTACCAGCCTGCCGGGGCGGAATAGCTTTCGGGAAAGACCTTGCGGTTTTCCAGATAGGCAATCACATCCTCTTTCTTGATTTTGTAGCAGCGAGTTTTCCTGCCCGTGTACTCGCAGGGGATTTTCCCGCTTTGTAGCAGGTACAGGGCGGTAGATTTGCTGATGTGGCAAATGCGATACAGCTGATCCTTCGTGATTACATCGGGAACGGCATCCCAGTTGATTGCGTTTTCTTTCATGACAATACACCTCATATCTTGATAATCTTTGTCGGCATTCGAACTGTCCGTGTATTGCCTTTTGATTTTTGTTCTTTCCGTTCTTTCCGCAGTTCTTTCCAAAAGCGGAAAAACCGTTGATTGGAACCGATGGGCGATTTCTTAGCATTTACGGGCGATTGCTTCAAAAAATCCAGATTTCATGCGGGTTTGCAGGCGTACAAGGCTGACTGAAACTGACAGGAGAAACCATGTAATTAACAGACAGCGATAAAACTCGAAATCAGTTTGCCGGCAACGGCACGCGAGTTCGAATCTCGCCGTCTCCGCCAAGCAGGGCTTGGAGCCAAACGCGCTCCAAGCCTTTACTTATTTTTATCAAAGGCACACGCGACAAAGTTGGCATCTTTTTTAGTTCTTCTATACAGAAAAACCAGTAACCCTGCAGGGTTGCTGGTTTTTTCTTTTTTATTTTCATCCCAGAAGTTGCTCGATTTTCAGCTGTCCTTTCGAGTTTGCGATTTGGCTATCCCAAGCATTTATTCGTTCAAATCCGCTTTTACTTTTCAAAAAGACATGGACGGGCTTGTTTAGCGCCTTGCAGTGCTCGATGACAAATTTCGTCCCTCTCGATTGCCCGTCCCAAAACGCCAGCACGCAGTCGGCGTAGTCGATGATCTGCAAATTCCGCTTGAGCGGCGCTCCTCTGCCGTATTTTTGATAATCCGGCAGAAACTCGGTGAGTTTGAACCCGTTTGCGAGAGCATATTCTCTTGCGCAGGTGTCCACGCCCTTAGCCCCGCCGGACACGATCTCCGTGGTTTCTTCGGGCAGATATTTTCCCAAATTTTCTACCGTTAAATTTCTTGAGCCGATGACCGCAACTTTCATAATAACTGCTCCTTGTATGTCCTATCAATAGGACATATTTTTATGATTATCAGTATACACTGAAAATGTCCTATTTCGAGACATTAAGGTGTTATTATGAAACGAATACTTGATTCTGAGAAATTAAATATAATCGGTTCACGGGTAAAAGAGGCAAGAACAAAAGCAGGCTTGAGCCAAAAGCAGTTATCCGAAAAATTAGAACTGCTTGCCGTTTACACCTGTCGTGGTTCTATTTCCCGTATCGAGAACGGCCAACGGGCCATTACTGATATAGAAATCGATGCTATATCGAAAGTTTTAAATGTTTCCCTCGATTACCTGTTTGGTCGGGAATGATTATTTTCGGAGGAAATATTGATGGACGATAAATTATTGCGGTACACCTTGCGTGTAGACCGTTTACTTTTTCAAAAATTTCGATATATTGCAGAATCGGAAGGTCGCTCAGCAAACAAAGAAATTGAGCAATATCTAAAAAAGCGTGTTGCCGAATATGAACAAGAAAACGGTAAAATTGAAATCAATAAATAATTTAGTTTTATAGTGGGCGATCGAACAGATTGCCCGCTATTTTTATCTTGTGTCCCTGTCCCGCTCCCATTTTCTTTGCCATTGCTTCTCTTCTGTCCAATTATAGAACATCCATAATCCCTGGCAATAACGGACATATTTCACATCCAATCCTCCTTTAATTCGGTATAAATACACAAAAATCATTGATTTCAAGCGGGATTTTAAGTATAATTATTCTATATTATTGTATCTACCCAAAAGTGAGATTTAAGACCGGACTCTAACATCAAACGCTGGTACTCCATGAAAAAAATTTGTGAACATCTCGGTATCAGCCATGATACCGTACTCGCTTGGATAGACAAAAGAGAAATGCGCGCCACGAAGATCGGCAGGCTGTGGAAATTTAAGATCAGCGAAGTGGGCGCATGGATAAAATCTGGCGTTGCGGCTGAGAAATAATTGGTGATTTACATGATGGACGAAAAGAGATTGAAAGCCTTTGAAGATATGCTAAAAGCCATCCTTTCCCAGTATGACTCAGCTGTGGAAAAGATGACAAAACTCAAAGCGGAAGGCAAGGAGAAATCCGCAACCTACCGCCAGCTTTTTGCCAGCAAACTGCAACTTCAGGCGATGTTGTCCTATTACCGGACGAACCACATAATATGTATTGCAGTCAAATATCATAAACAAACCGACACTTAACCGACATTCAAACCGACATTTTTATGTAAGTGAAAAGAAGTCCCCGAAGGAACTTCTTTCGCCACAAATCATATTCTTTTTTATCGAGGGAAGTCCGGTTGATGATCCTACTGTTTTACAAAATAGGAGTACAATGGGGGGGTACAGATCCCATCCACATTCCCTAAAAGCCTTGATTTTAAGCCTTTTCAGCCAAAAGTACGGTTTCTGGGCAAATTATAGCATATTGTTGCAAGTCTATTCTTACAATTCCATCAGAAAATGTTCATGCAGCGCACGTTTCACCTGATCGAAATTACCTCGCTCCGGACATTGGATGGAAACAACCAATCCCTTCTCTGGGAGAATCGTTGTAATCTGTCCGAATGCGCCATCAGCACGATAGGATCCTGGATATGGACTGATCCAGAACTGATAGCCATATCCTACATGCCAGAGATCAGCAGATGGCTCGAAGGTAAATTTCGGGGTGGACACCTCCTGCACCCAGTCCCTGCTGACAATCTGCTCGCCCTTCCAGTTACCCTCAGCCAGATAGAGCTGTCCCAGTTTCATCATCTCGGTACAAGTCAGATACATACCTCCGCCGCCATTCGGATGTCCCTGTGGATCATGCTCCCAGAGCGGCCATCCCATATCAAGGGGCTGGAATACCTTCTCATACAGATACTCTCCCATCCGCTTGCCAACGGCCCGTTCTACCATATGAGCAGCCAGAATACTGTCGGCAGAGGAATAGCAGAATGCACTGCCTGGCTCCACAGGAACCGGCTGTGCCATCATATATTTCTCATAATCCGGTGCGCCGACGCCCGGACGTCTGTCCGCATTCATCAGAAGTGCCTTACCAAAGCCACTGGACATGCAGAGCAGATGTTTCAACTGAATCTTCTCCAGATTTGGATCCGGATTTGAAGGAAGTTTATCTTTAAACACTTCCGCCACATGATCTTCCAGGCTTAGTTTTCCCTCTTCCATTGCGAGTCCAACTGCTGTTACCGTAAAACTCTTGGTATGTGAATAAATATTTCTCGGTGCATTTGCTGCGTAGTGCATCTCACAGAGTACCTTGTTCTCATCTCCGACACTGATAGCTTCCAGCGGCAGATTGTGGCTGCTGGCATAACGATGAAATTCCAAAAACTTCTCTTCCAGTAACATAATACCTCTATCCTTTCCGGCAAATCTCTGATGTCAGTCCGATATAACCGATGCAACGTATCGCAAGGTTAAAACCAATCTATCTGACATCTCCAATCTGGTTCTATTATCTCATACACATCTCTGCATCTGTCGGCAGTGGCATCAGCGGTGCGGACGGCAGGGTCTGATACCAATAAGCAACACTGGTGTAATCATCGTAACGCGGTCCGGTCCAGCCCATGTTGTCGAGTGTCATACGAAACTTATTCTCAAAACGGATCGGGTCTGCAATATGGAAATGATACAGCAGGAATCTCTGCTGTCCGTTATAGAATTCCCGGTTGTCTCCATAGATTGCATACATGCCGGTATATAAGCCGCTGAAGGTCTGATAGCTCTTGATGATGATGTCATTTCCAAATCCATAGGAACCGCCGAAGTAGTCTTCAGTTCCGGTATAGTGGATAGACGGATACGGATCATCGTCCAGATACATGCGGGCTTCGCCTTCTACCCAACAGGTATTGTTGCCATTCATACCAGTTGCCAGAGTCACACCAACAAATTGTCCCCTGCCTTCGATTCCGTCAACGATTGTGTAGGTACGACCCTTCTGAACCGGGTGCTCTTGGCGATAGGTGGCATGGAAATAACCAGCCTCCGCCGGAATCTCCTGATAAGCTCCGGTGATAATATAATAGAGATTTTCATCCTTGTCACCACGGTTTTCCATCGTGACCCGAGCTCTCTTATGGAACGGCATCTCAAAATAGCTGTTATAGCCGCGACCAGGAGCTACCAGCATCATGGCAGAATTCAACACCGGATATTTGCCATCCCGGTCCACGAAATTTTCATCATATGCACATCCGAAGAATGCAGAGAGCGGAGCTTCCACAGACGGATATTCCTGATCATCCCAATACATACGGATGATAAAATGGTGCCCGACATATCCGGTAAACCACATATGCTGGATCACACCAGGTCCTGCAGCATCTACCAGAGTTACGGTTTCCCCTGCAGGAATCGTCACGGTCGGACGAAGCTTGGTGCAGTCACCGCCCTGGGAACCACCTGCGCGTACACCGGTTGGATTCTCTGCGGAAAATGCAAACGTTTTGGAGTTCTGGATCATACAATAGTTGTTCATATTCTTCTCCTCTCTGATCAAACCTGGATCATCTGAAATTATTGCTTACTACGCTATCGCATTTCTCTATTCACTATAACATTTATCTCCCATGAAGTGACAAAATTACAGAGTCATTCCGTCTGCGCCTTCTCATTTTCTTCCCGGATAATCTCCTTTAATTCTTTTCGCATCACATCCAGCGGAGCCTTCTGTCCGGTCCATAATTCGATCTGAGCAGCCCTCTGGAACTGGACATACCAAGACCATTCAGAATTTTGCAGCCCTTCTTCTCAGCATTTTTCAGGAATGCGGTCTTGGACGGGTTGTAGCAGGCATCAAAACAAAACTGTCCTGGCCTGATTAGTTCAAATCTTTGTATATGGGTTTTTGTATTGCCCGTGGTTTTGTGTTCTGTCACCGTATTGAAGGTTTTTCGGCTTTCTTAAGTGACTCCCTTGTGATCTTTTTCATATCAAGGAATGGCAGCCCGGATGATGCGTCTGCTCGACAATCTCCAATACAAGGCCGCCATCAATCGGCATATTCATCATGACGCATATAAGGTGCTGGCGGTTCTCATCCCCGATAGCGTTCAGCAGCTTCCGGCATTGTTTAAATTCCGCCTCCAGTTTATGGACCTCTTCGCAAAACAGATTCATGGTATAACCATCTCCTTTATTCAAGCGCTTAAACTGGTTATACCATAAATCTATGAGCAAAGTTTATCTGTAAAGAAAATTGATACAGAGTTTTTCAAAATCGGTCCATCTGCACCAAAGCATCCTGCCAGCATTTCTCTCCTCCCCGCAGGAACTTCTTTCACCACAAATCATATTCATTTTTATCGAGGACAGTCCGGTTAACAAATTCCAACCCGAAAGCTTTGCTTTTAGGTTGTCGCGGCACACTCGCGCAAAATAGGGGTACAATGGGGGTACAAATACCATTCTCATTCCCCAAAAGCCTTGATTTTAAGCCACTTCAGACAAAAGTACGGATTCTGCCGTGGCAAACAAATAGTATTTTAATCATGTTCTTGTATTTCCTTAAGTCGTCATATTCCCTTGCATGGTTTTACATCGTTATCGTGTCTGTGTCTTTTTATAAATTTAATGTTTCAGTAACCAAAAGCTGCAAAATAACGATTCAATTCATATACAATAGATATCACTTCATTTTTAATTATATCAAACTTTGAAAAGCGAAACAACAGTTGTAATACACCTCTATTATGAGAAAAACCACACAAATAAAGTTATGTCCGGCGAATTGAAGTTAGAAAATTTTAAGGGATGGTTAAAATTTGGATGGCACATATGAAAAGTTGCGCATTTCCAAATTCAACCAGAATATGTATAATGAGTTTACCGGACATTTGAAATGAAACACAAGTTTTTAACTGGCAAAAATACGAAGGAGGGCATAAAGATTATGAAAAACAAAACAGAACAACTTAAGGAATTGTTTCAAAAGTGGTATTCAGAACAAGAGAAAAGCGATTTTGAAAACAGCAATCACTTTTCTGTGGATGGACTCATTAAAGCAGACGATGAGGATTGTGTTGTTCTGTTTGTATTAGCAGAACCGCATAGTACGGAAGATCATAAATATAATCCCGTTTTTTGGTTTCGCCGTATCTGGGAAGATTATGATGAGCTATGTAAAGATAGCGGTAGAAATGCCAAGGCAGGTATTAAAAAATACAAAAACCGGATAGAATTGTGTGCCACGGCACTGGGGGTTAAAGAAATTCCACACGGCATTGCTGTAATGGATATGAAAAAATGCGGGTCTGGTTCAACCTTATCAAGAAAAGTTTTTGTTAAATCAATCAACAACATCCTTTACTCTATACGCAAACAAAACGCCCTGTGTTTCTTCCACGGGACAAAACCTCCCGCAAACAGACAAAAATTTTTACACACTTCGACAGACGCCATGTTTGTCCCGAACCTATAATAAAAAGCGTGGCCATAAGCCAACTACACTGTAAGGGAGGCGGCGAAGATTGCCAATGTAATTTACCTTGATATCCTGATCGCAGTCAATCTGTTTGTCACCTATTTTTTGCTGCTTTCCACCGCGCTTTTATTGCACAAAAAGCCCAAACGATGGCGAACGGTATTATCGGCAGCGGTCGGCGCACTCAGTTCCTTCCTCATTTTTCTGGACACCCTTCCCTTCGGGCTTCCGGCACTCATCAAAATCATTCTGGGTGTAACGCTGGTACTCATTGCCTTTGAGTGGCAGGGAGCCGGTGTTTTCCTGAAAACGGCGGGAATTTTCATCGCCGTTAATTTTATCTTTGCCGGCACTATGATGGCGCTCTGGTTTTTCCTAACACCAGTCGATATGTACTACCGAAACGGTGTGGTATATTTCAACATTTCAGCCCTCACACTTGCTGTATCAACGGTGATTGCATACTTTGCGATACGGCTCATCGGATGGATTTTTGACAGACGGATACCACGTCAGGCACTGAAAACGATTGTGATTTCTCTAAACGGAAAGGAAGTTCTTCTGCAGGCGTTTCATGACACCGGGAACAAGCTGTGTGACCCTTTCACCAGTACACCGGTTATTATCTGCACATTTAACGCCATCAAACCGTTGCTGCCGGAGTACCTTCATCCTTATTTTTCCGGACAAAGCGAACTACCGGAATTGAGCGGTGATTGGGCCAAGCGAATTCGTACTGTTCCCTATCATGTTGTGGGCAAAAACGGACTCATGCGCTGCTTTGCTCCTGACTGTTTTGCCTGTTTGGAAAAAGTGGAAAAAAAAGAATACAAAGTATACATCGGCATCAGTACCGAACCACTTTCCGGCGGAGAATATCAGGCGCTGTTCAACGCAAATCTACACGAATGAATCAGAGGTTTTTTGTATGATCAAACGTATTATCCTTATTTTGCAGCAAAAACTGCTGGCAGTCATCAACCGACTGGGTCTTGTAACCCATACCCAATACATAAACGGGCCGGAAACATTACCTCCTCCCCTTACCCGTGAAGAGGAACAGGAAGTATTTGAGCAACTGGAAACCCATGAAGAAAAAGCGCGGGAAATGCTGATTGTACACAATCTCAGACTGGTGGTGTACATTGCCAAAAAGTTTGAGTCCACCGGAATTGGAATCGAAGACCTTGTTTCCATCGGCACCATCGGCCTCATCAAAGCGGTCAACACCTTCTGCCCGGAAAAGAACATCAAACTGGCAACCTATGCCTCCCGCTGTATTGAAAACGAAATTTTGATGTGCCTGCGCAAAACGTCACAAACGCGCAATGAGATTTCCATTGACGAACCGCTCAATACCGACTGGGATGGAAACGAACTGCTGCTTTCCGACATTCTAGGCACCGACAGCGACAGTGTCAACAAAAACATTGAACAGGAAGCCGAACGGGAAATGCTCAAGCAATGTGTAGAAAATCTTCCGCCCAGAGAACGTTCCATCATGCAGATGCGGTTCGGCCTCATCAGCGGAGTAGAACTCACCCAAAAAGAAGTCGCAGACATTATCGGGATTTCGCAGTCTTACATCTCCAGGCTGGAGAAAAAAATCATCGAACGCCTGAAAGTTGATTTTAACCGCATCAGTCATTCATGATTCGGGGTGATAACAATGACCTGCAGGGTAAGCGCCCTTTGTAACAAAGAAGTGATCAATGTAAGCGACGGATGCCGGCTGGGTTGTGTAGATGATGTGGAGATCAACGTGGATAAAGCAACTGTCTGCGCCATCATCGTTTACGGAAAGTATCGGCTGTTCGGCCTGCTTGGGCGATGCGATGACATCGTAATTCGCTGGGAGGACATCAAACTTGTAGGAGAAGACACAATTCTGGTTTCTTTCTGCAATGCTCCTCAAAACCAGAGGAAAAAGAAAAAACGTGGTCTGTTTTCTTCCCTGTTTGGCGGATGATGAACATATCCCTATCTTTACGTTTCTGTACCTTTGCAACACATTCAACACAACTTCATTTTACCTCAGCAAGCAGTAAAAACGAGGCGGCAGCACAAATGTGCTGCCGCCCTGTCATTTATCAAAAAATCAGTGAATAAAGATCATCAACGAAACAAATCGTCCGAAAGGCGCTTTGCCCTTTCGCGGCGTTTAGTGGTCTCCGCCTCGTCCACGCGGTAACCTTCGCCTGAATAGACAAGTACGTCCCCTTCCCGTACAGTGCCGCTGCAGCGGTCCAGCGGAAGGTCAACAAAGCTGCCGTCATCCTGCTCGCAAACGGCAAATCCGTTCTCGATTCGGTCAACAATCAGCATACTACTCACCTCTCCGTAATGGTTTTAATCTGGTTATCCGGCAGGAATTCAAACACAATGGTTCCATTTAAATCGGTGCGGTAAACCGGTTTTCCGTAACTGTTCACCCGTTCCAGAACACTGGCGGTTGGATGATTGTAAGAATTTCCTTCTCCCACGCTGATGACAAAGCAATCCGGAGAAGCGGCTTCCAGAAACTCTTTTGTATTGGAAGTACTGCTGCCATGGTGGCTGAGTTTTAAAATGTTGCATTTCAGATCAGCGCCGGATGCAAGCATATCCTTTTCCGCGTCCTTCTCGGCATCGCCGCAAAGCAGCACCGAGTATCCCGCCGTAGAAAATTTCACACAAACCGACATGCTGTTGAGTTCTTCATAGTCGCTAAGCGGACCGAGGAAGGTGAGTTTTGCACCGCCGGATAGTTCAATTTCCGAACAGTCCTGCGCAGCGGAAACCGAAATCCCTTTTTCGGCAATCGCTTCCAGCAACCCGGTGTAGGTGCGGGTGGTAGGAATAAGCGCATCCGGCAGACGCGGCAGAATGACCGTGCCAATCTCAAACGACTCAACAACCTCCTGCATTCCGCCAATATGGTCGGCATGCGGATGGGTTCCGATAACATAATCAAGCTTTTCCACACCCAGCGAACGAAGATAATCACAAACATTCGTGCGGGTTGATTCCTTTTCGCCCGCGTCGATGAGAATGTTCTGCTCACCCGCTTTTATGTATACCGAATCCGCCTGACCAACGTCAATAAAATGAACGGCAAACTCGGCATCGGGGTTCAGCGCGCCGCTGACGGTACTGACCTGCGGCGAACCGCCCGTTGCCGTTTCGACGATCTCGTCAAGCGGGATTGCGCCGGAGAGCACACCGTAAGCCAGCGCGGCAACGATTAAAACAGCTGTGAAAAATCCTGCGAATTTCTTACTTTTTCTTCTTCGTCTTGCCATGCATGCTTCCTTTCCGTTTTGCAGCCGCCGAAGCCTTTTCACTCAGCTTTAGCGTCTTCTTTCTTTTTTTGGCGGCTTTGGCACCAGAATGCTTTTGTTTGAGTTTTTGATTCTTTTCCCGAATTGCCCCCACTGCTTTCTGTTCGGCGCGTTTTCCAAGATTTTTCCCTTTGCTCACCGTGCGGCGCGCTTTGTCTGAAAAATCCGGCAGTTCACGGACAAGACAGTTTGGTCCTGTACCGATGAGATCGGTTCGTTTCGCAAGCCGCAGTGCTTTGATGACCAGCTCACGGTTAGCCGGGCGGAAATACTGAAGCAATGCCCGCTGCATTGCCTTTTCTTCCGCCGTACGGGGTACATAGACTTCCTCCATCGTCATGGGGTTGAGTCCAGTATAAAACATACAGGTGGACAAGGTACCCGGTGTTGGATAAAAATCCTGCACCTGTTCCGGGCGCATATGATGCTCTTTCAAAAACAGCGCAAGTTCGACGGCATCCTCCAGCCGGCTTCCCGGATGGGAGGACATCAAATAAGGAACAAGGTACTGCTCTTTTCCAACCTCTTTGGTAATCTGATAAAACCGATCCGCAAACTGGCGGTAAACCTCAATGTGCGGCTTGCCCATGGCATCCAACACGCGGGCGGAACAATGCTCCGGCGCGACCTTGAGCTGCCCGCTGACGTGATACTGAACCAATTCCCGCATAAACGAAGGGTCTGGGTCTTGCATCAGGTAGTCATAACGGATTCCCGAGCGGATAAACACCCGCTTCACTCCCGGGATGGCGCGGAGTTTGCGCAGCATGTCAAGGTATTCCGTATGATCGGCAACAAGCTGTCCGCAGGGCTGCGGCGCAAGGCACTTGCGTTCACGGCAGAGCCCATGCTCTAACTGTTTGTCACAGGACGGACGGCGGAAATTAGCAGTCGGGCCGCCAACATCGTGAATATATCCTTTGAACCGCGGATTTTTTACAAACGATTCCGCTTCCTTTAAAACCGACTCTTCACTGCGGCAGGTGATTTTTCTGCCCTGATGCAGTGCGATCGAACAGAAATTGCAGTGCCCAAAGCATCCCCGGTTATGGGTGATGGAGAACTCCACCTCTTCAATAGCGGGAACACCGCCCTGTTTTTCATAGCTCGGGTGATACATGCGCATATACGGCAGTGAATAGACCCAGTCCATTTCCTGCTGGGTGAGAACGCGCATTGGCGGATTTTGCACGAGCATCCGGTCTCCATGCCGCTGGATGACCGTACGACCGTACACCTCGTCCTGTTCCGTAATCTGGATTTTGCAGGCTTTAGCGTACGCGTCCTTACGGGTGCTCACCTGTTCAAAGTTCGGGCACTCTTTGGCACCAAGCGGCGTATTTTTCGGCTCGGTGAGATAACAGGTGCCGCGTATATCAGTGATCTTTTCCGGTGGGATTCCCGCCGCGAGCCGCTTTGCGATCTCAATGGTCTGAAGCTCACCCATGCCATAGGTGAGAAGATCGGCGCCCGAATCCACCAGAATGGACGGACGGACCGCATCATCCCAATAATCGTAATGGGCAAACCGGCGCAAAGACGCTTCCAGTCCGCCGATGACAATGGGAATATCCCCAAACGCCTTGCGAATCTGCTTACAGTAAACGATTACCGCTCGGTCCGGCCGTTTCCCTGCTTTTCCTCCGGGAGAATAGGCATCGTCCGTGCGCAGCTTTTTGGCGGATGTATAATGGGCGACCATCGAGTCGATGTTGCCTCCGTTGACAAAAAAGCCGTACTTCGGCGCACCGAACCGTTCAAAATCGGTCAAGGTATGGTAATGCGGCTGGGCAATCATGCCCACGGTGTAGCCCTGTGCCTCCAATACACGAGAAATGATAGCGATGCCAAAACTGGGGTGATCGACATAACCGTCGCCGGTCACGCAGATAAAATCGAACTGGTCGATTCCCCGCTCTTTCATCTCCTGTTTGGTCAGGGGTAAAAATCCTGCCATAAAAAAACCTCCTAAACAGAACACGGCGCCGCCCGGCGCCGTTTCCAAAGCCCGGTGAACTATTCTTCCGACTGGGCCTCGTCCCTGTTCATATTGCGTTCCAGCCACTGCTGACGGGTCATGAGTACCTGCCGCGGCTTACTTCCCTCAAACGGGCCGACAATGCCCATCTCTTCCATTTCATCAATCAGACGTGCCGCACGCGCATAGCCAAGCTTCAATCTGCGCTGCAGGTAAGAAGTCGAAGCCTGTCCCGCTTCAATCACACATTCGATCGCGGCAGACAGCATATCATCCTTCTCGTCGAATCCGCCTCCGCCGGAACCGCCGCTTCCTTTCTCAGCGACCGCCTGTTTTTCAATCTCGTCAATGACCTTCTGGTCATACTCGGTCGTTTCTTTATGCTTAACAAATCCAACGACCTGTTCCACTTCTTTTTCAGTTACAAAGCAACCCTGTACACGCAAAGGTTTTGGAAATCCGACCGGATAAAACAGCATATCGCCCCGACCAAGCAGTTTTTCCGCGCCGCTTCCATCCAGGATAGTACGGGAATCTACCTGCGAACTGACCGCAAAGGCAATACGGCTTGGAATATTCGCTTTAATAAGACCAGTGATAACATCCACCGACGGACGCTGGGTGGCGATGATAAGATGCATACCGGCGGCGCGTGCCATCTGTGCCAGACGGCAGATGGAATCTTCCACCTCATTGGGAGCCGCCATCATCAGGTCGGCAAGCTCGTCAATGATAATGACGATCTGCGGCAGTTTTTCAAGTTCATCTGAATTTTCGGCAATGCTGTTGTAACCTTCCAGGTCACGAACCGAATTATCCGCAAACAGCTTGTACCGTTTGAGCATTTCCGTTACCGCCCAGCCAAGAGCGCCCGCCGCCTTACGCGGGTCGGTCACGACCGGAACGAGCAGATGCGGAATGCCGTTGTACACGCCAAGTTCGACTACCTTCGGGTCGATCATCAACAGGCGGACTTCATCCGGCTTCGCCTTATACAACAGGCTGATAATGATTGAGTTGATACAAACCGACTTACCGGAACCGGTAGAACCCGCGATCAGCAGATGCGGCATTTTGGCAAGATCGGCAAGAGTCACATTGCCGGCAATATCCCGGCCAAGGGCAACAGTAAGCTTGGACTTCGCATCGTAAAATTTATCCGTATCGATGATTTCACGCATGGTGACAACATCAATGATCTTATTCGGCACCTCAATGCCGACAGCGGGCTTATTCGGGATTGGCGCCTCAATGCGCACGCCCGCAGCCGCAAGATTCAGCGCGATATCATCCGCAAGGCCTGTAATACGGCTGATTTTTACACCGGCGGACGGCTGAAGTTCGTAACGGGTCACAGCCGGGCCGCGGCTGACATTGATGACACGAGTCTGGACACCAAAGCTTTTCAAAGTATCAACAAGACGCTCCGCATTTGCTTTCAGCTCCGCGCTTGCATCCACATTCGCACCCGCCTTCGGAGCGCGCAATAGACTGATTGGCGGAAAAACATAGGTTTCCGGCTCTTCTTTCGTATCAAAATGGAGCTGAGAATCAGCATCCGGAACCAGCATTTTTTCAGCAGCAATCGGTTCGTTTACAGGCTGGGGCGCGGCCGCCTGCGGTTCAGAAGATTCGGAAGGCTGTGCCGCTGTATGTTCCACTGCGTTTTTTACATCTGCCGCACTGGCGGCAAGCTCGCCGACGGGAAGGTCATCATCATCCAAACCGGGGATGTGTACGGTAAACGGTTTCTTTTCTTCGGCAGGCTGCTGTTTTTCGGGAGCATCATCCAAAGGAATATCAATGCGCGAAGACCTTTTTTTCTTCTTTTCCGGTTTCTGCTCTTTTCCTGAAAAATCCGGAACCGAAATTGGCTCACCGTTTAACGGTTTCGCGGTAGGCCCAAGGTCAACATCAATATCAAAACGCGCGGCGCTTCGCTCAGCGCGTGCCAATTCTTTCTGTTCGACCCGCTCCGCATAATCCTCTTTCATCTTTCTGACCGGTGTTGCCACACCGCTCAAAAGTCCATGCAGTGTAGTGCCGGTGAGAATCATTAAAAATACGAAGATCAGCAACCCGGTAATGATACCGGCACCTGTCTGCCCACAGGCAGCAAGCAAAGGCCAGCCGATAAAACCGGAAACAATACCACCACCGCGCAGTGCCACACCATCTTCATAAAGGCCGACCCACTTGTCAATAAACCCATCCCCCGGAACCGATCCAACGCAAAGAATCTGCAAAAGGGAAGAAAACAAAACAAGCAACAAAAAGGTTTGCCAAATTTTGTGTTTGACCGCACCGATTGGCCGGTCGGTCGAAGCGCAGATCGCTATGTAAATGAAAAGCGGTGCAATGATATATCCTGTAAAGCCAAACAAGCCAAACAGAACATCATGACAAACGCCCCAGACGTTTTCACCGTCTATGATGCTCAAAAAGAACACCAGAACACCAAGTGCAAAATAAACAATTGCTGTGACCTGGTTGGACCGCTTTTCGGCTTTTTTGGTTTGACGGGAAGCCGGACGGCCCCGCTTTGCGGCAGTTTTGCCGGTCGTTTTCCTTTTACCGGAAGATTTCGCTGCCATGTTCTCTCCTTCTTTTACAATCATTCAATGTTAAGCGACAAACAGCTGGGTGATGTTGCAGCCGTTTACCGCTTCAATAATGCTAATGATAATAACAACTACGCCAAGCGCCAGCGTATAGTAGGCAAAAATACGAAATTTATCGGTTTTGACAAGCCAGCGAACCATTTTGATCGCCAAAAAGCCAACAACCGCAGCAACAAAGAAGCCTACGATCAACGAAAGCGGTTCAACACTGGCAACAGAACTGTCATAATCCATCAGTTCAGTCAACGCACCCGCCAAGATGGGAGGAATGGACATGATAAACGAAAATTTTACCGCAGTCGCGCGGGTAAGCCCGCGGAACAATCCACCGGCAATGGTGGAACCGGAACGGGAAACGCCCGGAAGCAGAGCGACTCCCTGAAACACACCGATAACAAGCGCGTCTTTTGCTTTAATATCTTTAACCTGCTTTCTGCCGCGGCTGCTGAAGCGGTCAGACAAGAACAGGATGACGCCGGTATATAAGAAGCAGAAGCCCTCAATTAAAATGCTGTCGTCAGACGAAATACCGACGATTGGGTCTTTGATAAAGTAAAACAAGCCCAAAGGAAGCGTGGCAACAATGAGCATAACAAGAAGCCGACGGGTTTCAGACATCTCTTTAAAATGAAACTTTCCGGTAAAAATGTCACGGACCGACCGGCCGATTTCAAGCACCAGGTCCCAAATCGTTTTGTAATAAGCTACAAATACCGCAAGAAGGGTACCCAAATGGAGTACAACTGTAAAAAGAACCGCCGAATCGCCGCTCACACCCATAAAATGCTGCGCAAGTGACAGGTGCCCGGAACTGGAAACCGGCAGAAATTCGGTCAGCCCCTGTACGATTGCCTGAATAATAGAGTCCCAAATACCCATTTTCGTTTCATCCTATTCTGTCAATAAATTTGCCTGTTGGCAGATGGTCAAAAAATTGATTTTCCCGGAAAATACCGTGGGTCCAGATAATCCATAGGATCTGTAGAAATCATACGGCCGATCACAAACCTTCCGTTTGATTTCGTTCCTTCAAAAATACGCCCACCACGGCAGATAATCTCTCCCTGCGCAACCGATTCACCGTCCGGGAAAACGGCGAATACTTCGTCAGGATTCAGAATGGTGTGAAACATTTTCTTCCTCCCCATCCTGTTTTTTCTTTTCATTTTCATCAATCATGGAATACAGATAATCAATGGCCTGTGAAAGATCACCCAGTTCATCGATCAAACCGCATTCCACTGCCGCGGTACCGTCCAAAACGGTGCCGACATCCATCACCAGTTCCCCGGTCTGCATCATCAGCCGCTTAAACGTTTCGGCGGTAATGGAAGAATTCGCCGTCACAAATTTGACGATTCGCTCCTGCATCTTCTCAAAATACGAAAGAGTTTGCGGCACGCCAAGTACGGTCCCGTTCATCCGCACCGGATGGATCGTCATGGTAGCGGACGGCACAATAAATGAGTGCTTCGCGCTGACCGCGAGCGGCACGCCGATCGAATGCCCTCCGCCCAAAATCAGAGAAACGGTCGGCTTTTTCATGCCGGAAATAAGCTCAGCAATGGCAAGGCCCGCTTCCACGTCACCGCCAACGGTGTTAAGCAGCACAAGAAGGCCTTTGATCTCTTCCGACTCCTCAATGGCCACCAACTGCGGAAGCACATGCTCATACTTGGTGGTTTTGTTCTGAGGCGGGAGGATGAAATGGCCCTCCACCTGACCGATGATTGTCAAGCAATGGATTAAATGCCGCCCTTTCGCCGTAACCGAACCGGAATGAAAAATCTCATCCGCCTGGGATTCGCCGCTGAAAGAGGCCTGCTCTTCCTGTTCCGGCAGGTTTTCAGGTTCACGGCTTGGTTCAATGGTATTCTGTTTATAATGCATACACACACCTCGGTTATTTTATTATCACCGATAGTGTGGGTGCGCAGAAAAAAATTATACCACTTTTTTTACAAAAAGAACAGCCTTAAAGTGCAGGCGTTTTCTCCTGCTCCCTGTTTTGCACTGCCTTTTCTCCCAATTCGGAAAGATGAGGGTCCTGCACCAGCGGGGTATTTTCCCAGTCTTCCGCCATGCTGGCATGCTCTTTTTCCATTTTGGAACGGGCGACCGCCAGCATGAGCTTAATGCGATTTTCCTGGTTGACCTTGGTAGCGCCTGGGTCGTAATCGATCGCCACAATATTCGCTTCCGGATGCTTGGTTTTGATGCTGCGAACCATGCCTTTTCCGACGACATGATTTGGCAGACAACCAAACGGCTGCGCGCAAACAATGTTTCCCACACCGTCGGCAATAAGTTCCAGCATCTCAGCTGTCAAAAGCCAGCCTTCACCCATTTTTGCGCCGTAACCGATGTAGCCGTTGACAAGCGCTTTCAGGTGTTCATAGCCGCCCGGCACATAAAAGGATGGTTCGGTCCGCACGGCGTCCAGCATGAGGCGCTGACAATGAAGAACGTATTTCATCAGCTTGGAGGCAAAAAAGCGCACCGGGCGTTTTCCGCCGTACAAACGGTAGTCCTCAATTCGGTTATCGATTTTAAAAATAATGAAATCCATCAAGCCAGGAACAAAAACTTCCGCTCCCTCTGAAAGAAGAAACTCTTCCAGATTGTTGTTCCCAAGAGGAGAATATTTGATGTAAATCTCCCCCACGATACCAACTTTGACCTTTTCCGTGCGGTTGACCGGAAGCTTCGCAAAATCTTTTACGATGTTGTTAAAATGCACGACCATTTCTTTCTGCTTCAAACCGCGGCCGTTTTTAAATTCTTCCGACAGGCGAAGCACCCATTCATCGGTCAGCCGCTGTGCGTCACCCTCTGTGACCTCATACGGACGGACCTGATTGCGCAGCAGCATAAGAATATCCCCATACATGGCGCTTGCAACCAGCTCCCGAATCAAACGGAATGACCACTTGAAGCCAGGATTTTTTTCCAATCCGGACAGATTAACGCTGATGACCGGCACCTGCTCCATTCCGGAACGGCGGAGCGCTTTCCGCAACAGATGGATGTAGTTGGACGCACGGCATCCGCCGCCTGTCTGGGTGATTACCAGCGCTGTTTTATCCAGGTCATATTCCCCGCTTTTGAGCGCGTCCAGCATCTGCCCGATGACAAGGAGCGCAGGATAGCAGGTGTCATTATGTACATTTTCCAGTCCCTGAAGACGAATCGCCTCGCTGTCAGTACTGGTCAAAAGTTTTACGTTATAACCATGCAGCCGCAAAACATTTTTGATGAGTTCAAAATGAATGGGCAGCATCTGCGGCATTAAAATTTGATATTCCTGCTTCATCTCTTTGGTAAACAGCAGGCGGCCGCTTTTATCGTATTTGAGTTCTGCCAAAAAATCGCCTCACTTTCTCAATCTTTTGCCGTTTCATTTGCCTCAAGGTAGGCGAACAGACTGCGCAGACGAATTCTGACCGCGCCTAAATTTGTTACTTCGTCAATCTTGATCTGCGTATACAGCTTGCCGTAGCGTTCCAAAATCTCACGGACCTCGTCAGCTGTAATGGCATCCAGTCCGCAGCCGAATGATACAAGCTGCACCAACTGAAGATTTTTGTGTTTTCCAACATAATGCGCTGCTGCGTACAGCCGCGCGTGATAAGTCCACTGGTTGAGAACACCCGCCTTTTTCTTTGCGGAATGAACCGTCAGGCAGTCTTCCGAAAGAACCGAAACACCAAAACTCTTAACAAGCATGTCAATGCCGTGGTTGATCTCCGGGTCAATATGGTACGGGCGCCCGGCCAGAACAATAACGGTCTTACCGGTTTTCTTGGCGTCTGCAAGCACTTCTTTTCCGTAACGGTAAAGTTTATCGCGGTAATCCTCATATGCCTTATACGCCGCGTCCGCCGCTTTCTGAATCTCTTTTGAGGTGACGGAGAAATACTGGTTGAATACTTCGGTGGCTTTTTTCACAAAGTCATGCTGACGGTGGAGTCCAAGATAATCCTTGATATAAGTTACGCCGGAAAGTCCGCGCACATTCGCTCCGATGACTTCCGGGTAATAGGCGACGACCGGACAGTTGTAATTATTGTCGGACAATCCTTCATCAAAATTGTAGGTCATGCAGGGGTAGAAGATATACTGCACGTTCATACCAAGCAGCGCTTCCACATGCCCGTGAAGAAGCTTTGCCGGGTAGCAAACAGTATCCGACGGGATGGTGTGCTGACCAAGTTCGTAAAGTTTATGGTCGGTACGCGGAGAAAGCACCACTTCAAACCCAAGTTCTGTGAAGAACGCGTGCCAGAACGGCAGATTCTCATACATATTGAGCCCCATCGGAATACCGAGACGCCCGCGCGGCCCCGGTTTGGAAGGAAGACTGCGCAGGTATTCGTATTTATATTGATATGCGTTGTAACCGCCTTCCGATGTTTTAACACCAAGAGGCTTTTCGCATTTGTTTCCGGAGATATAGCGCCCTCCATCCGCAAAGCTGTTAATCGTAAGTTTGCAGTGGTTGGTGCACCCCTTACAGGTGGTAACCGAAACCTTGTGAGAAAACGCTTCAAGTTCTTTCGGCCCAATGATGGAAGACTGTTCTTTCGCCCGGGATTTTGCGTGCAGTGCCGCCCCGTAAGCCCCCATCAGTCCGGCAATGGAAGGACGGACCACATCGGTCTTTACCTCCCGCTCAAACGCGCGCAGAACCGAATCGTTCAAAAAGGTTCCGCCCTGTACAACGATGTGCTCACCCAGCTCTTTGGTTGTATTCGCGCGAATGACCTTATACAGCGCATTTTTCACCACGCTGACCGCAAGGCCTGCGGCAATGTCGCCGATGGTAGCGCCGTCTTTCTGCGCCTGCTTGACCGACGAATTCATGAATACAGTGCAGCGGGAACCAAGGTCGACCGGGTGCTCTGCGAACAACCCGAATTTCGCAAATTCCTCGGCGGTATATCCGAGCGCGTGCGCAAAAGTCTCAATAAATGAACCGCATCCTGAAGAACAGGCTTCGTTAAGCATGATACTGTCGATGGCGTGACTGCGAATCTTAAAGCACTTGATATCCTGCCCGCCGATGTCGATGATAAAATCCACATCCGGGTTAAAATAGCGCGCGGCGGTAAAATGCGCAATGGTTTCCACCACGCCGTAATCAATATGGAACGCGTGCTTGACCAGCTCTTCCCCGTAACCGGTCGCCGTTGCCCCGCGGATTCGCAGGCCGTCGCCGGATATGCGGTAAATCTCTTCCAGAGCCTCTTTGACAATCGGCACCGGATTCCCGCTGTTTGAGGTATAACGCTGATAAAGGATATCCCCCTCCGGAGAAATCAGCACCAGCTTGGTCGTAGTGGAACCGGCGTCTACGCCGAGGTAAGCATCGCCTGTGTATCCTTCCAGCGAACGCTGACGGACCGAGGCTTTTGAGTGGCGATCACAAAACGCTTTGTATTCTTCTTCTGAAGCGAACAGAGGCTTAACGCTGGAATCCCGCCGGACCGGACGAGCCGTGCGAATTTTATAAATCGCATCATTGAGTGCTGCGGGCTTTAAAGAACCTGCATAATACGCGGCGCCAAGCGCGATATAATACTGCGCATCCTCGGGGAAAACAGCGTTTTCGCGAAGGTTCAGCGTCTCAACAAACCGCTCACGCAAACCGCTTAAAAAAGTGAGCGGCCCACCCAGAAAAACAACTTTTCCTTCAATCTCCCGGCCCTGTGAAAGACCGCCGATGGTCTGATTGACTACCGCCTGAAAAATACTGGCAGCAATATCACTTTTTCGCGCTCCCTGATTGAGAAGCGGCTGAATATCACTCTTGGCAAATACGCCGCAGCGGGACGCGATGGTATAAATCTTTTCACTGCTTTTGGAAAGCTCGTTGAGCTCTTCAGTTGTCACGCCAAGCAGAGTTGCCATCTGGTCAATGAAAGCACCTGTACCGCCGGCACAGCTGCCGTTCATACGCACTTCCGTACCACCGGTGAGAAACAGGATTTTCGCGTCTTCCCCGCCGAGCTCGATAACAACGTCCGCATCCGGAATACGCTGTTCCATACAAACCTGCGTTGCATAAACTTCCTGCACGAATTCCACACCGCTGTTTTGGGAAACACCAAGACCCGCTGAACCGGTGATTGCAATCTGCACCGGGCTGCCGGAAGTAATGTTCTGTTCGATATGTTCGAGTAAAGCGACCGCTTTTTCGTTTACTTTTGCCAGATGTCGTTCGTAGGATTTGTATAAAATATCCCCTTCACTGTTGAGCACAACACACTTGATGGTAGTGGAACCAATATCCAGCCCAATACGGTACGCCATAGAAAACCTCCCGGGAAATTCGCTAATAATATATAATCTTAACTAAATAATTATATCATTCCTATTTATAATGTCAATTGGGAAATAATGTCAATTGGGAAAGCCTGTCAAACAGCGCGAACAGATATTGACGAAATCTTGACAATCTCACGAAAATCAATTAAAATTAGGTTAATTATTGACGCTTTGCAGAATTGGGTGAACGCATTTTCCGCGGGGAAGATTTAAACCCTCTGCGCATGAATTTTAAGAAAGATGGTGCGAACGTGGGAAAAACATTGACCGAGAAGATTTTAGACGCCCATATCGTGGACGGGAAACCGGAAAAAGGCTCTGAAATCGGCTTAAGAATTGACCAGACATTAACGCAGGACGCAACCGGTACCATGGCATATCTGGAATTTGAAGCCATGGGCGTGAAACGTGTTAAAACCGAACGCTCTGTCGCTTACATTGACCACAATACCCTGCAGTCCGGCTTTGAAAACGCCGACGACCACCGTTTTATCGGTTCCATCGCCAAAAAGCACGGAATCTATTTCTCACGGCCGGGCAACGGCATCTGCCACCAGATTCATCTGGAGCGGTTCGCCATCCCGGGCAAAACTCTTATCGGCTCTGACTCACACACACCAACCGCGGGCGGCATCGGCTCCATCGCATTCGGCGCGGGCGGTCTTGACGTAGCGGTCGCAATGGGCGGCGGCGCTTATTACATTACATATCCGAAGATCATCAAAGTAAATCTCACCGGTAAACTTCGTCCGTGGGTTGCCGCAAAAGACGTAATCCTCAAAGTGCTGGAGCAGCTTTCGGTAAAAGGCGGCGTTGGTTACATTGTGGAATACTGCGGTGAAGGTGTAAAAACCCTTTCGGTTCCGGAACGTTCCACTATCACCAACATGGGTGCTGAATTGGGAGCGACTACTTCCATCTTCCCCTCGGATGAAATCACCCACGAATTTTTGAAAGCACAGGGCCGTGAGGCGGATTATACCCCGCTTTCCGCAGACCCGGATGCTGTTTATGACAAAGAGGTTGAAATCAACCTTTCTGAGCTGGTTCCGCTGGCAGCTTGCCCGCACAGCCCGGACAACGTAAAACCGGTTACCGAGATCGGCAACATCAAAATCGATCAGGTGTGCATCGGTTCCTGCACCAACTCGTCCTATCTTGACCTGATGCGTGTGGCACACATCCTCAAAGGAAAAACCGTTCATCCGGACGTAAGCCTTGCCATTGCTCCGGGTTCCAAGCAGGTCTTCAACATGCTCGCAGAAAACGGTGCTCTTGCCATTTTGATTGCTGCGGGTGCGAGAATCCTGGAATGCGCCTGCGGACCGTGCATCGGCATGGGCCAATCCCCGAATTCCAAAGGTATTTCCCTTCGTACATTTAACCGCAACTTCCTCGGCCGCTCTGGTACTGCGGACGCTGGAATTTATCTGGTCAGCCCGGAAACCGCGGCAATTTCCGCACTCACCGGTGTATTGACCGATCCGACCACCATGGGTGAAATGCCGGAAATTCAACTTCCGGAGCACTTCCTCATCAACGATAACATGATTGTTCCGCCTGCCGCCGAAGAAGACGCTGACAAGGTAGAAATCCTGCGCGGCCCGAACATCAAAGAATTCCCGATTGCGGAACCGATTGCGGACAACATTGCGGCAGATGTTATCCTCAAGGTGGAGGACAATATCACCACCGACCACATCATGCCGGCAGGCGCGAAGATTCTGCCCTACCGTTCCAACATTCCTCACCTGTCTCAGTACTGCTTCGCGGTCTGTGACCCGACCTTCCCGGAACGCGCAAAAGCAGCCGGAAAAGGCATTGTCGTGGGCGGCGCCAACTACGGACAGGGTTCTTCCCGTGAACACGCGGCGCTGGTTCCGCTCTACCTTGGCATCAAGGCGGTTCTGGTCAAAAGCTTTGCGCGTATCCACCGCTCTAACCTGATCAACGCAGGTATTCTTCCGCTCACCTTTAAAAACGAGGCGGATTACGATAAGATTTCGCAGGGCGATAGCTTGGAAATCGAAAATGTTCGTGAAAACATCGCATCCGGCAAGCCGCTGTTTGTGATCAACCGGACAACAGGCGATAAGATTGAAGTCGTCTGTGAGCTCTCCGGCCGCACCAAGGATATCCTTCTTGCCGGTGGTCTGCTCAACTACACCAAAACACAGGGCTAAACCCGCAATACAGCATCGGGGATGCGGGAGCCTTTTCCCGCAGAACCCGTTTATTGAAACGGAGGTTCTTTATGGCTGACAAAATTCAAATGAAAACGCCGCTCGTCGAAATGGACGGGGACGAAATGACCCGTATCATCTGGCAGATGATCAAAGACATTCTCATCAATCCATATGTTGACCTGAAAAGCGAGTACTATGACCTTGGGTTGCAGCATCGTGAAGAAACAAAAGACCAGGTTACCATTGATTCTGCGGAAGCGACCAAAAAATACGGCGTTGCAGTGAAATGCGCGACCATTACCCCAAACGCACAGCGTGTAGAGGAATATCATCTTTCCGAGATGTGGAAATCCCCGAACGGAACCATTCGTGCCATTCTGGATGGAACGGTATTCCGTGCACCGATCATTGTAAAAGGCATCACTCCTTATCTGCCCAACTGGGTAAAACCGATCACGATTGCGCGTCATGCTTATGGTGATATCTACAAAAACACCGAAATGCAGGTGGAAGCCGGCAGCAAAGCAGAGCTGGTTGTCACCGATAAAGACGGCAACGAGACCAGGAAACTCATTCATGAATACAAAGGTCCGGGCATTGTTCAGGGTGTACACAACCTGGATGACAGCATTGCGAGCTTTGCACGCACCTGCTTTAACTATGCGCTCGACACCAAGCAGGACCTCTGGTTCGCTTCCAAAGACACCATCTCCAAAATTTACGACCATCGGTTCAAAGATATTTTTGCGGAGATTTTTGAAAACGAATACAAGGCGAAGTTTGACGAAGCGGGAATTGAGTATTTCTACACCTTGATCGATGATGCGGTTTCCCGCACCGTTCGTTCTGAGGGCGGATACATCTGGGCATGCAAGAACTACGACGGCGACGTAATGTCTGACATGATTGCAACCGCGTTCGGCAGCCTTGGCATGATGACCTCTGTGCTCGTTTCGCCGGATGGTACTTACGAATATGAAGCGGCGCATGGTACAGTAACCCGCCATTATTACAAGCACTTAAAAGGTGAGCCAACCTCCACCAACTCGACCGCAACCCTGTTCGCATGGACAGGCGCGCTGCGCAAACGCGGTGAGCTCGACGGACTGAAAGATCTTTCTGACTTTGCGGATAAGTTGGAAAAAGCAACTGTTCAGACCATTGAAGACGGTGTTATGACAGGCGACCTCTATCTTCTCTCTTCCCTTGAAAACAAACAAAAAGTCGGAACGGAAGAATTCCTTTACGCAGTCAATGACCGGCTGAAAGCAATGCTTTAAATTTATTGTCCTTTGCGTTTTTGTGTTGATGCACCAGTAATCCACAGTACATCCCACCCATTCATCACTGTTCACTATGAATTGCTGCTATTTATGAACTTCTTGAAAGGTGGCTTTTACACATGTCCAACAAATCGGCAGTTTCCATTTCGGTAATTCGGCGCCTGCCGCGGTATTACCGCTTTTTAAGCGAACTGCTAAACGAAGGCAAGACACGAATCTCCTCCAGAGAACTTTCCAATCTCATGCAGTTGACCGCTTCGCAGATCCGACAGGACTTAAACTGTTTCGGCGGATTTGGACAACAGGGTTACGGGTATAATGTAAAAGACCTGCACGACGAAATCGCAAATATTTTAGGGCTCAACAAAGCCCGCAGCTGCATCCTCATTGGGGTTGGCAACCTCGGAGAAGCGATTGCCAATCACATTGACTTTGAAAAACGCGGATTTAAACTGATTGGTGCATTTGAGGTTAATCCGGAACTGATCGGTACAAAAATCAAAAATGTTACGATCATGGACAGCAAGGAGATTGAAGCGTTCTGTAAGGAACACCATCCTAAAATTGCTGTACTATGTATTCCGAAAGCAGTTGCGCAGGAACTCACCGGTAAACTGGTTGAACTTGGTGTGAAAGGGTTCTGGAATTTCAGCCATTATGATCTCACACTCGACCACAAAGATATTGTGGTCGAGAATGTTCATTTAAGCGATAGTCTAATGACCCTCTGTTACCGGGTAAATGAAAAATTAAAATAACAACAAAAAGGCTGCGGACTTTTCCGCAGCCTTTTTGTTTTAGCACTGTTTTTTCAAAACAAAAGATTCGCAGTCGGTGCACTGGTTGACCGTCGGATTGGTTTCATGGGTGCCAACGGTAATGCAGTTGAGTGTGCAGTAGTTCTGCGAGTCGCAGTGGTTTTCACACTGCTGAACGGTACACTTAATGCTTTCGTTTGCTTTTTTCATATTGTTCATCATCTTTCATTCCTCCTCAAAATTGGTGCATTTAAAGTATTTCCAAACAAAAGCGGAAATATTCAGACAAAGTAAGATATTACCGGGTTTGTTTTTTTAAAAAACGCAGACAATAATTTCGGAGGTGATTGAAAATGAACCGAAAAAAGAAAACAAATAAAAACGCGTCGCAGACAGCTGGCATCGCGCAAAACGTTTCCTCTCAAATGGGCTCGCACATGGCCTTTGTCAACTTTACCAGAAGTTTAGAGACAGGCGGCCAAAGTGTTCACGCCAAAGCACAGCAGCAGCTGAACGCACAAAATGGAAAAAGCGCGCTGGAAGGCGATCCCATGCATTTGCAGCGTGACGCACGTAACCCGGGTCAGGTTCCCGCAACCAATCATCAGGTTTCGGAGTATTTTAACGCTTTGCCTTCTTTTTTGCAGGAAAACATTATGCAGAGCGGAACCAAGTTCAACAATGTTGAGGATTTAAAACGCGTTGCGGACCAGATGATGAAAAGAAACCAAAATCAATAAATCAGATTTTGACAAAAAGCACCCGGTAGAAATCGGGTGCTTTTGTCATACAATATCCAAAAAGGTTTTGGATGAAGGCGCCGGAAACGATTTATTCAGCTTTTCGATCTCCTCTTCAGAAAGAATAGCATCACCGGCAGCAGCATTCTGCACTGTGTGTTCCACCGTAGAAGACTTCGGAATGGCAAACACATTTTCCCGGCTTACAACAAACGCAAGCAAAATTTGCACCGGAGAGACCTGATGGCGCTCTGCCAGCTGCAATACAGTCCGGTCGGTCAGCAAACTTCGCCGAAGCACGCCGGCCTGGGCCAGCGGACAATAGGCCATAAGCGGAACGCCGTGATCCTTAAGCCATGGAAGAAGGTCGTACTCAACGCCCCGTGAACCCAGGTGATAAAGCACCTGATTCACCGCACAATGCTCCCCATTTTTCACCCTGAAAAGCTCTTCCATATCATCTGTATCAAAATTAGAAACGCCCCATCGGCGTATTTTTCCCCGCTTTACCAGTTCTTCCATGCATTCTACCGTTTCGGATAAAGGAATACTGCCGCGCCAATGGAGAAGATACAAATCAAGATACCCTGCATTCATGCGGCGGATGGACGCATCACAACAGCGGAAAATATCATCCCGCCCCGCGTGGTGGGGATAAACCTTAGACACCAAAAACAATTCCTCGCGTTTCAGCGGAGCTATCGCCTCTCCGACCAGCTTTTCCGAGCGACCGTTCCCGTACATCTCCGCCGAGTCGATCAGCGTCATACCAAGCGAAACGCCCTTGCGCAAAGCAGAAATCTCTTCATTGCGGGCAGCGGGGTCATCACCCAGATACCAGGTCCCCTGCCCAATTTTCGGAATTGCCGTACCGTCCGGTAAAAGGATTGTTTTCACAGAATCACCTCATCTTAAATCTTACCGCAATTAAATTCAACAACACATTTTGCACCAATTCTGACGCTTTTTTAACGATAAAAATCCGCCCGGTAAAATTCCGGACGGATTTCTTTTAAGCTTTTACTTCGGATTCCGGCGCAGTCATCTCAACGCCTTTGGAACGCTTTACATCATCAAACTCTGCCAGCATTTCACTGGTAGGCTTTGCCGTAAGAAGGCTGATAACCACCATTAAAATCAAGCCAAACAAGAAGCCCGGCAGAAGAGAATATACACCCGTATAATCCGCAAGCGTAGCGGAACCAAGAGGAATATAATCCCAAAGAATGACCATCAAACCGCCGCCAATCATACCGGCCGCCGCACCAATGCGGTTGGAACGCCGCCAGAACAGACCAAGCAGCACAACCGGGCCAAAGGTCGCACCAAAACCAGCCCACGCATTCGAGACAAGCCCCATAACGCTGCTGTTCGGGTCCAGCGCAATGATAAACGCAACAATAGACACAGCCAGTACTGTGATACGGCTGACCCACAGCATACTTTTCTCGCTTGCATTTTTACGGATGACCCCTTTGTATACATCTTCCGAAATGGAGGATGCCGTAACAAGAAGCTGAGAATCCGCAGTAGACATGATTGCCGCTAAAATTCCGCAAAGCAGCAACCCGCCGATGAAAGGAATATGTAAATTGTCGGTAAAGACTTTGCCGATCATATCAACAAAAACATTTTCGGCATTGTCAAGCGGCGCGTCAATGAAAAACGCACGGCCGATCGCGCCCAGAAGGCAGGCAACCGAAAGTGAGATAACCACCCAGGTGATCGCAATCTTTCTGGATTTACGCACTTCACTTTCATTTTTAATGGCCATGAAGCGCACCAGAATATGCGGCATGCCAAAATAACCAAGCGCCCAGGAAAGCTGAGAAAGAATGCTGATAAAGTTCAAGGGCTCACCATTGTCATACAGCGGGTTGAGGAAGTTGGTTCCAAGACCGTTAAGAATCTCCACCGTCTGCTCGGGTCCACCCATCATGGAGATGGCAAAAACCGGAACGACCATAAGAGAAATCAACATCATAAAGCCCTGAACAAAGTCAGTCCAGCAAACCGCAAGGAAGCCACCGAGGAAGGTATAAACCAGAATAACAAAGGCGCCGATTGCAAGAGCAATGGTGTAATCAATATTGAACACAGAAGAAAACAGCTTCGCTCCCGCGGAAAAACCAGAAGCGGTATAGACTAAGAAGAAAACCATGATAAACAGCGAGGACGCGACGCGCAGTACCTTGCTGGAATCGTGAAAGCGATTTTCAAAAAACTCCGGCAACGTGAGCGAATTGCCCGCGCGAATGGTATAGCGGCGAAGGCGGGATGAAACAAACGCCCAGTTTAAAATTGTGCCGATTGCGAGACCCACAGCAATCCAGATCTGGCCGGTTCCATACGCGTAAATCGCGCCAGGAAGGCCCATGAGCAGCCATCCGCTCATATCCGAAGCCTGCGCGCTAAGTGCTGCAACCCAGCCACCTAAGCTGCGGCCGCCCAGAAAATAATCTTCTGAACTTTTTGTATTTCGATAATGGAACAGACCGATTCCCATCATCAACAATAAATACACGCCGAAGGCGATCAATATCCAGACATTGTCCATTCTTTTTTATTCCCCTCTCGTAAAGTCTGTATATCTGTTTATCGTTTGTGATTTGTCAAAATCAAAGAATATCCGCCTTGGACAAACGTCAAAACAACGTTTTCATTATACCTTGTTTTTTTGGTGAACGCAACCGTTCCAGCCGCTTTTAGCACAGATTCCTCCATTGCGAAATCGTTTTCCGAACCAAAAACAAAAGCGTACCCTTTTACAGGGTACGCTTTAAAAAACATCAAATATTTACATTGGAGAAACCGTACGACGTTCCGCTTCCAGACCATGCAGAAGGCTAATGATCTTCTGGTTCGGGTCAATAATCGCACCCACAGAAGCATCGTGATGAATCGCGTCGATCAAATAAGCGGTGTATTTGGAAAGATCAACATCCACCACCCACGGACGAGAAAGAAGTTCCGGCGTGCGGTAGATCAGGTTTGTTACAAATACCCGGTCAAACAAACCCTCTTCGTAAACTCTGTCAAATCCATCCAGACCATTGCAGAACAACCCGAAGGTAATAAACGCAAAAATACGGCGAGCACCTTTTTCTTTCAAGACCCGGAAGGTATCGATCATGGAAGAACCGGAAGAGATCATATCGTCGACAACGATAACGTCTTTCCCGTTTAACGAAGAGCCGATATATTCGTGAGACTCAATGGGGTTGGTTCCATCAACCACCTTCGAAAGATTGCGGCGTTTGTAGAACATGCCCATTTCCAGATTAAGTGCAGAGGAATAGCCCAAGCAACGGCCTACACCGCCGGCATCCGGAGAAACAATGATCATCTGGTCTGAACTGAAGACAACATCCTTTACGTTTTTGACCATTGCCTTGATCATCTGGTAAGTCGGTTTCAGATTGTCAAACCCGCTCAGCGGGATAGCGCTCTGAACACGGCTGTCATGCGCATCAAACGTTACAATGTTGGACACGCCCATATGCACCAGCTCCTGCAAAGCCGCCGCGCAATCAAGCGATTCACGGAAGGTTTTTTTATGCTGGCGCCCTTCGTAAAGCATGGGCATAATCACCGTGATGCGTTTGGCTTTTCCGCCGAGAGCGAGGATGATACGCTTTAAGTCCTGATAATGATCGTCCGGGCTCATGGGGACTTCCATACCGTACATTTTATAAGTCACGCTGTAATTAAACGGGTCTGTGATAATAAAAACATCCCGACCGCGGATGGATTCCAGGATAAGCCCTTTTCCTTCACCGGAAGAAAAACGCGGGCACTCCGCTTTGATGCTGTAATTACCATCTCCATGCCATCTGCGAAGATAAAACTCGATTTTATCGCGGAATGATTCACAACCGCGCATACAAATCAGCCCTAAATTTTCCATTTCGCGTTCCACAAGGCAGCTCCTTTCACGTTACGATCAAAACTGGCGTATTCCGACCGATCACAACAAAACCCAATGAATTCTTACATTATTTTAACATAAACGAATGCCTGCCGCAATGGGGAGCGCAGTTTTGAGCAGAAGAAAAAACGCCCGCCCACCCCTGTGTTTTTAAGGAAATTACACAAAAGAAAGAAGGTATCAGAAGTCTTTACATGTTTTAAAGGATTTACACAACAAGCGTCTTGCATGAAACATCAATCTTCGCCAGTTAAAATGACGGTAAAGCGGTTTTTTGAAAAAGCAATCAGCCCCTCCTTTTGCAGTTTGGAAAGTTCAGCGGAAAGTGCGCTGCGCTCGACCGCAAGGTAATCCGCCATCTGCTGACGGTTGTAGGGAATGTTGAAACTCCGGCTCTTCTGCCGCTTTGCTTCGCTGGAAAGATACGCCATGATTTTTTCACGAGTCGTATGGCGGGTCACATGATCCATCTTATTGGCGAGCAATACATTTTTCCGCGCAAGAATGGAAAGCAGATTACGCACCAGCCGGTGATGAAACGGACAGGAGGACGGACAAACCGTCAACACGCGCGAAACGTTTAAAAAGAGGATTTCCGCATTTTCCACCGCCTCGACACTGACCAAAACAGGCTGATGCGGAAGGCAGGCATAACTTTCGCCGAACACCTCACCGGCACCCGCTGTTTGGAGGATCCGCCGGTTGCCCCAGACGTCCTCAATCAAAATATGAACACTGCCCGACAAGACCAGTCCTAACGATTCGATTGGTTCACCGGCGTGAAAAACATATTCGTTTTTTTGATAGTTTTTCTGAACTGCCCCAAGACAGGACAACATGGATTTTATCTCTTCCTCCTGAATGCCGGAAAACAGTAAAACATCAGGAAACATTTGCATTTTCCTTTCTTTTGTTGGAAATCCAACAGAAAAATTTATTTTATTTTAGTATACTCAATTCAGAAAGTCAAACACGGCTTGAATCAACGGAGGAATACTATGATAAGAAGAATTATAAAGATCGACGAAGAAAAGTGCAATGGCTGCGGCATCTGCGCGCAGGCCTGCCATGAAGGCGCCATTGGCATGGTGAACGGCAAGGCAAAGCTCATGCGTGAGGATTACTGCGATGGTCTTGGAGACTGTCTGCCCGCCTGTCCGACCGGCGCCATCAGCTTTGAGGAACGGGAAGCGCCGGCTTACGACCACGAAGCGGTCAAAGCCGCACAGGCCGCAAAACAGGCAACTTCTCAAACACAGGGAGAACCTCTGCCCTGCGGCTGCCCGGGAAGCCAGTCAAAAGCCATTCACCGTGAAACCGCACCCATTCACACAGAAAGCCCCGCAATAAACAGCCAGCTTTCTCAATGGCCGGTTCAAATCAAGCTCGCGCCCATCAACGCGCCTTATTTCAAAGGCGCCAATCTGCTCATCGCCGCCGACTGCACCGCTTACGCTTACGGCGACTTCCACCGCAAATTCATCCGCAACCATGTCACCCTCATCGGCTGCCCAAAGCTGGACGACGGCGATTACAGTGAAAAACTGACTGCCATCATCCGGGAAAACGACATCAAGAGTGTAACTATCGTACGCATGGAAGTTCCCTGCTGCGGCGGAATTGAACTCGCGGCAAAAAAAGCGCTGCAAAACAGCGGGAAATTCATTCCGTGGCAGGTCTATACCATTTCAACTGACGGAAGAATTTTAGACTGACTGTCCGCACTCAAAAAATGCGACGTACACCGTCAAGCACCCATAAACAAACAGCCGGGAACAGATTGTTCCCGGCTGTTTATCGTTTTACACTCTGCGAATGCGAATCGCCATATATTCTCTGCCCGGAAGATTGACGCGGAATTTTCCACGAAAACGACCAAGCTTATCAATGGTCATGTTCCAAGTGTCGATCACTTCTACCTCATAATCATAATCATCGTCGAGATAATAATCCCGGAAAGACGGGCGGAAGTTTCCGAAATAGATCAAATAATACTTGCCCTGATAAGCGACATCGGTTGCGGTAGCAGCAGGGTCGTCCCAGTTGAGGCGAGGGTCCCCTTTGACCGGGTTCAGACCAATTCCGGGAGTTTCCTTGAGAATACCAAGCAGGAAGCGGATGCGCTCCGGGCTTTCCCCATGCAGCTCGCCGCCGTGGCTCCACCAGAGAATATCCTCCGGGTGAACGTAGGTCTCACCGTGTCCGCCGTAACCGCCGCGGACAGCTGCTTCCCAGAAACGACGGGTCAGCTCCACGCCGGAGATGTTGCCCCAGCAATGGTTGATATTGCCTTCATAAGCAATCTCATCCAGCACAACCGGCTTGCGGTAACGCTCCCGCCAATCCGCTGTAAATTCTGCTGTTTTATGCATATCCTGCCGCTGGATGCTGCAGTGGGTCACCCACGGACGGGAATGGTCGTAAAAATGAATGCAGTTGTGTATGGAACGAAGATGGTTGTACGGGTCCTTTTCGCAGAGGATGGAAGCATAGCGTTCCCAATCCTTTTGAGTTTTCGCGGTCATGAGATCGTACTCATTCGCAAGCGACCACCAAACGTTACGGTAGGCGGAAAAACGAGCGATTACATAGTTCCAGTAAAGATCGTCACACTCTGCCGGCATGCTGGAAAATCCCCACCGGTCATACGGATGCATGATAATCAAATCCGCTTCAATACCAAGCGCCATCAGGTCTTGAATCCGTTGTTCAAAACGGCGGAAATGTTCCGGATTAAACCGTTTGAAATCCCAGTCGTTGCCGGGGGCATTTCCTGTATACTGCGAAAAGTTCTCTTTCGTGAGGACCGAACTATCCATTGGCGTGCCGACATACGGATAGGTCTGAGGCTCATTTAAGTTGTAATCATAATGCTTCGGGAAAACGCAAAAACGAATCTTGTTAAAATACCCTTTCTTCAAGGTCTCCAGCGTTTTCTGCTGAAGCGCTTCCGGCCGATGGGTCCAGACATAGCAGGTTGTCCCCAACGGATAAAACGGCGTTCCATCCTCATAAGCAAAATGGAATGTGTTTGCAACCCGGACCGGCCCATGGTTGGAAGCGGAGGGCGCTGTAACCAGAAAACTTCCGGTCAGTGTCTCATCCGAAAAGCTGCCGGATACCTCATAAGTGTATTCCCCTTCAAACGACGGCATGAAACGGACCTTGTAGACACCGTCCCCATCGTAAAAGCCATCCGCTTTCACCGTTTCATTTTTACCGCGGAAAACGCCATACACCGTATAATCGGTAAACGGATTTCCATCTGTTCGGCCTTTTGCCTGCACCTCAAATGTGCCCCAACGTTCTACTGTCTGCATCATCATAATTCCTTTCCTGTTTCAAATAGTGCTTATACGTTCCACTCTTTGAGTTTCTCGATGTTAAGCCGGGCAACCGTCAATCCATCCGGATCTGGTGTATCATCCTCCACCAGAATATAAGACACGCCCGCTTCACGCGCCGTACGGACTATACCGGCAATGTCATAAATTCCGTTTCCAAACGGGCAGGATTTTCCTTTGCCGTTTCCGTCTTTGATATGAATGTTCACAATGCGCGCCGCATGCTCTTTGATGAACGCGCAGATATCCGCTCCGGCCTCCATCGCCCAATAGGTATCGAGCTCCAGACAGAAGTTCTGACCAGCAAAATGTTCCAGCAGTGTGTCAATCGGGCGTTTGCCGTCCAGCAGGCAAAATTCCGGCCCATGGTTATGATAAAGGAAATTCATTCCCTCTTCCGTCAGACGTTTGACGATCGGCTCCAGAGAAGCAATCGTATCGCGCAAAGCATCAGGCGTGGAAACATCACCCACACAACAGGCAATGTTATTTAAACCGATTGCTTTCGCATATGTGATCACATCATCCAAATGTTCCGCAATACTTGGAATCATCATCTGCGAAGAAACCGGAGTCAGCCGGTATTCTTCCAAAAGATGCTTCAATTCTTCTGCCGTCAGCCCGTAATATCCGGTAAATTCAACGGATGAATAACCAAGCTCTGCCGCTTTCCGAAGCATTCCGGGAAAATCTTTTTCGCATTCTTCGTGAACTGTGTAAAGTTGTAAGCCGTAATTTTTCTGCATAATCTGTTCCTTTCATGATGACAGCCATCTGTATTTTCTTTTATCATACCGCTTTCCTTTTTTATTTGCAATTCTTTTTTGCGAATTGCGCCAAACGAATCAGAGTGCTATAATAAAACCGATTTACACAAAGAAAACTCAAATGAAAGGATGAACAACATGGCAACCGCACAGCAATATGACCTGCCGCTGGAGCAGTTAAAAACCTATCTTCCGGAACTGACAAAAGAACCGGATTTCAATGAATTCTGGGCAAACACCAAGCGCGAATTAGCAACCGTTCCGATGGAATATCACCTTTCTCCACTTGATTATCCGGTAAGAGGGGTAGAAGTGTATGAGCTTTTTTACAAAGGGCTTCACGGAGCGAACATCTGCGCATATTTCGCAAAGCCGGTTGGAGAAGGACCCTTTTCCGCTGTTGTTCAGTTTCATGGTTACAACTGGGGACCGCATTCTCTCAATGAGACTGTAACGACCGCGTTAAACGGATATATCGCCGCAACCATGCTGGTACGCGGGCAGCAAGGTAAAAGCGAGGATGTTCTTCCTGACAAGTACGGGCACGTTACCGGCTGGATGACAAAAGGAATTCTTTCTCCGGAAACCTATTATTACCGTGCTGTATATATGGACGCCGTACGTCTTCTGGACATTATTACCGCCATGGACTGCGTAGATAAACACAAAATCGCCGTAGCCGGCGGAAGCCAGGGCGGCGCATTAACTCTTGCGGCTGCCGCCCTCAGTGATGTTCCGTGCGTCGCGGTTGCACAATACCCCTACCTCTGCCACTTCCGCCGCGCGGTGGATATGGCAATCATCGACCCGTATCTGGAAATCAACGAATACTTCCGCCGCAATCCGGATCCGTCTGTAGAAGAGCAGGCTATGAAAACGCTCAGTTATTTTGACCTGATGAACCACGCTGACGCGATTCGATGCGACACATTTGTTTTTACCGGTTTAGTGGACCAAATCACGCCACCATCCACCGTATTCGCCGCCTACAATCACATGACCTGCAAAAAGCAAATGAAAGTTTACCGGTACTTCGGACATGAAGATATCCCGGATTTCTTCGTGAAAAAGCTTTCTATTTTTAAAGATTATCTCTGGTGATCTCTAAAACAATAAAAAAGGAGATGTGCAATCCGCACATCTCCTTTTTTTATCAAAACATATAAACAATCAACATTTAGCAGAAAAAGCACTCATGAAAGACTGCTTTCCGATTCCGACACTTCCGGCTGTTCCCCATCCAAAAAGTTCGTAACCACCGGGCCAAATTTTTTCTGATGAACGATATAGCTGGCATGTGTTTCATCCGGCAGAATCTTGAGCTGCGCAGATGGAATATTTGCCGCAATTTCTTCCAAATGCTCCCGGCGGATCATATCCCGCTCCCCGCCTGTGATCAAGACAGGAATGGAAATGCGTTTGAGTTCTTCGGGTTTTATATCCGGCTCATCCAGCATCATACGCAAAAGAGGCGAACGGTTAAAAAACCAACAAAAGCGGAACCAGTTAAGCCACCCTTTTTTGAGCCCTTGCGGATTACAGTTCGGCCCCGCCGCAATCAGCGCCGAAAGAAGATCAGGGTACTGCGAGGCGAGCTTCAATCCAATAATCCCGCCGTCACTGAATCCCAGCAATGCGGGCTTTTCCAACCCCATTTCCTGAATAAAACGGGCAACGTCTTCCGTCATCAGACCATACCCTACAGGCGCCTTGCTGCTTTTTCCGTGCCCGCGGCTGTCAAGCAAATAAACCGAATATACTTCTGAGAGCGAACGGGAAAGTTCATCAAAAATGTGATGGTTTTCACCATTTCCATGCAGCAGGATCAATGGTCTGCCACTGCCGCTTTGTTCGTAGTACAAATTAACATTACCAAGTTTTATATACATACTGAGATGTTACGTTGGCACCAAACTTTATATGTTTTCCTCTTTAATAAATCAATATATATCATAAAAAACGCAGAGCGGGCCGATTTTTTTCGGCACCGCCCTGTGTCTTTGCAAATTATTTTTTCATGTTTTTATCTGCACGAAAAATAAGTTCTTTATCCTGTAACATAGTTTCCACAGAATACAACGCCATAGATGGAGTTTTCCCCTGTTTCACCACCGAAGCAACCAAAAGCTTTGTCAACATACGTGATATTCCGGTTTCTTCCATCAATTTCAGCGCCTGTTCCAATGTCTGCCCGGAGAATCCTGCCTGTTCCAATTTTTTGCGTTCTTTTTTGAAATCATTCATATCATATCCCCAAAACAACATCAGCTTGTTCGTCTGGTAGATGCGTGCTGCTCATTCAGGCAGAACAATAGAAGTTTTCAATCGCTGTACCTTTTCTAAGCTTTAAACGGTTTTACTCTTGCAGATCGGACAAAGTACCCATTCGCTTTTTATACGCTCTTTCGATGTTATTACAAAGCCCCCTCAAATCTTGCGCCAACTTCTTTCAGCCACTCTCGGATGGGAAAACGCTGTGTACGTACCTTCTACATCATCCATGCTTGATACAGCCGCTCACTTTTCCAAACTATTTCGATGCTTTGAAACGGGTTCCGTTTTTTCAAGTTATCAATTTTGCACGGCTGACAGCATGGTTTGCTTGAGCCGCTCTTCAATTCCTGCTAACTCTACTTCCGCATTCTGACGGGCGGCGCGGCCCTCCTGCTGGATTTTGATGGTTTCTTCTATGGTGGAAATCAAATCAGCGTTGACCTTTTTCAGCGTTTCCAGATCCACGATGCCGCGTTCGGATTCTTTGGCTACATCCACGCTGTTCTGCTTCAGCAGTTCCGCGTTTTTGGTGAGCAGCGTATTGGTGGCGTCGGTTACGCTCCTCTGCATCTGCAACACGGTTTCCTGCCGGTGCAGACCCAGGGCAATGACAACCTGGCTTTTCCAAAGCGGGATGGTGCTGAGCACGGCCGTCTGGATCTTATCCACCAGCATTTTGTCGTTGTTCTGGATCAGGCGGATCTGCGGTGCCGTCTGGATGGCAATGGTCTTGCTGAGTTTCAGGTCGTGGATTTTCTTTTCAAAACGGTTCACCGTATCTTCAAAGTCCCGCACCGCCTGGGCGCTCATGGGATCGCCTTTGGCTGATGCCTCCGCATGGAGCTTTGGAAGGGTGGTTTCCCGCAATTCCTTCAACTTTTCCTCGCCGGCGGCAATATAGATCTGCAGCTCCTGGAAATATTCAAGATTCTTTTCATACAGCCCGTCGAACATGGTGACGTCCTTGAGCATCTGCATCCGCGCCTGTTCCAGTTCCTGCTCGATGCGGTCGATCTGTACCTCAAGCTTTTCATACCGCTGCATAAATTTTTTGATTGCACGGGAGGCGTTCTTCAGAAAAGGGATTTTGTCTAAAATGCCGTCGTCCAACTGGTCGACGCCTACATCCTTGACCTTCAAAACCAATTCCGACATCAGTTCCCCCACATAGCCGCTGTCCTTGCTGCGCACCTGCGCCAGGATATTGTCGGAAAAGCTGGAAATATTCCGCTGCGCTCCAATGCCGTACTGAAGCGCAGTCTGGGAATCCATCAGGTCGATGCTGTTTTTTAACTCTTCTACCCGCGCTCTCTGCGCCGGGGTCAATTCTTCTACCTGGGTGCGGACCGTCTCAACATCCACCGGCTCCTGTTTTTGCAGGGCAGTATTCTCTTTCCCCTGCATTAAAGTATCCAAAGTAATTTCTTCTGCCATATCCTATTCATTCCTTCCTGCACTCTCTATGAGAGGGCCTTGATAATCCGATCCATGGTGGTGGCGTCGGGCATCGGCGCCACCTGGGTCAGTTCCTCTGCAATACCGGACACGCCGAAATGCTCTGCATCCGTTGGGGTGTCGTACACCCCTGTGCGGAACCCGTGCTTTTCCCAGGCCAGCCGCTGGATGTCCTCATCCAGCAGTGCGTCAATCCCGGCGGTCCCCGCCTCGTCCAACGCAATATACACATGGGAGGACCAGACAGTAGGCGTCGGGTACATCATCACGATATCCTCTTTTATCTGTTCCCAGGTATCCGGGTTCTCCGCCGCAAATTCCAGCAGCTGGTTTTCATAGCCGGCGATCAGGGGCTTGGCGCCCATGCCGGTTTTCAGGAACTGGTCGAACAGGTCAGAGGACGAGCTTTCCATATACCCCAGCTTCTGAAAGATGCTTTGAAGCCGGGGCAGGATTTCATCCAGATTGCTTTCGTCTGCCACGCCGCCGCAGAGGGTGTTGGCCAAAAGGCCGGCGAACATATTGCCGGAATTGGATTTAGTGGGATCGGTGGTGCCCACAGTGATGCTGCCGTAAAGCTGGGGAAGGCCGATATCCGCCCAAGCTGTCCCAGCTTCAATAGCCTCGGTCAGTTTGACCATATTTGCTGTATACACGCCGTCGGTCTGCGAGGCGATTCCGCTGTCAACCAGCGCCTGCGCTACGGCACTGCGGGTATACAGGACAATGGGCGTATTCAGGATAATTTCGCTCTTCACCGGGTCGCCGTTGACCTGCTTATACAACTCCAGCGCCGTCTGGTTGGAAGGAAACAGGAAGTCCCGCCCTGTAGCGTCAGCGGTGATCATGTCGATGGAACCGGCTTTCGCATAGTCGATGACCAGCTTGTACCTGTCCCGCAGGATGTCCTGTACTTCCTCGTCTTCCAGCAGGCCGATTTTTTCGCCGCCCACATAACCGTTGATTTCGGCAACAGTCTGATTGTTGCTTATGAACACATAGGCGACAGCAGCTATGATAACGGCCGCTAAAATACCTAAACCAATAAGTTTTGTCTTCATTTCCCGCCCTCCATTTTCAAAGTGCTCTTCAAAAGTTCAATATCCGCCTCTACGTCCAGCAGTTCCCCCTGCATTAGATGGGTAAACTGCTTCTCAAAGGCTTTGTTCAGCACCGGCAGGGATTCGGCGGTTTTACAAAGGATTTCCATAACCTCCTCCGAATGGAGTCCCGTATTTTGAAAATCCACATAACGTGCCAAAAGCTTGGCAGCCGTATCCAGATAATAGGTAAAGAAACGGCGTGCAAGCTTGATTTTGTCCGGGTTTTCCTTGAGGTAAGCAAGGATTCTTGTCCCGGTGGCGTACAAAGCCTGCGCATTATGTTGCACGGCAGGATCCGCGATGGCCTTCACCGCTTTGTCAATGTCCGCCAGGTCTGTCTGGGCGTCATCCAAAAGCTTCTGGATTTCCTCGCCGCCTGGCATGGATTCCACATCAATGCCCGCGATCCTCCGGTTGGGTTTCAGCAAAAAGAACAGCCCAAAGTAGACGCCGACGCACAGCAGGATACAGACAATCAGGTTCCAGTGGAGGAATAGGAATAATAATAAAAACAGGACAGCCGCAATCAGGGTGGAAACTATCATTCGCGGGGTATCTTTCATCAGTTATACCCCTTTACGCTCCGGAAAGCCTCCGTCAGATTCTCCCGGCCGTCGAATACCCGGGCGTTGGTGTATTGCGCCAGTTCCTCCAGCTGGGTTTCGTCGGCGTCCCCGAACATGATGGAAAAGACCGGGACCTCGGTCCCAAGTTCCTCATAAGCGTCCTCAAAATCATAAAGGGAACCGCCGGACTGCCCGTCGGTCAGCAGGATAATAGCGGGAGTATACTGGGATAGATCGTATTCCTTAAGCATTTCGATTCCCCGCACAGCAGCCGTGTACATATCTGTACCGCCGCCTACCTCCTGATTTTTCACTTTATCATAGAGCGCCTCCAGTTCGCCGCCGTTGCCTTCCGCCGTATAGGTATTGATTACGCCGTCGTTAAAAGGAATCAGGATGTTTACTTCATTTTCCGATGCCTGCAGGAAATTTTTCTGGGCGTTCTCCTGAATCAGCAACTGCTCCATTGCCTGGACCAGCTGTTCGTTGCCTGTACCGCTCATGCTGCCGGAGTAATCCAGACAGTACACGGTAAGAGAAGGCTTGCGGAAATCGGTTTGATATAAGTTCAGACACTCAAACAGAACATCGGAAGCCGGCATTTTGATCGGCGACAGCACCCGGTCGGGCTGCAGGCCCCAGTCGGAGCGGAATACTTCCTTGTTTTCCTCGGAAACGCCGGTATAGCCCGAACGGCGGCCGGTACGCTGGATTTCATTCTGGGTTTCTTCCGACAGCAGATATTCCTGCAGCTTCAAAAACAGCTCTTCCTGTTTGTCGTCGCCTTTATCCACATATCCCAGCGGGGAATCTGCAATAGACAGCCCGTCATAGGGATATACCGCATACAGCGGCTCTTCTCCACGTGCCTCCAGTTCTTTGTTGGCCTGGATAATCAGGCACTCGTAGTTGACCATGGCGTCGTAATTGCCTTCCAAAAACATATCCTTGAGCCAGTCGGAGCTGCCGGAGGAACGGTCCACCCCTGAAAGCAGTTCCTTCATCTGGGCCTTCAGGCTTTCGCTCTGCAAATCCTCTTCTGTGATGACCTCCGGGTTACCCAGAAGGGCGTACAGAAAACCGATGTACGCGCTGGCGCCGGAATTTGACTGGGTAGCGCTGGTCATGCAGAAGCGGAGTTCCCCGCTTTGGATCGCCTCAAGCAGGTCGTTAACCGATACTTCGCGCCCTACAAACCCCAGCTCCTCCGCCAGGCTTTTGCGGATGCCGAATACTACCGGCGTGATGGATATCGACTCAGCGTGCTTGACCCGGTGCTCCGTATCTCCTACCGTCAGCCACAGGTTGCTGGCCGGCCACACGGCGTCATAGGGGATTTCCTCTTCTCCCAGCAGGCGCATGATATCCAGAGACCCCTGGTAGGTCATTTCGATACGTATATTTTCCTGCTTCGCAAACTTCTCCAGAATCGGCTCCAATTCTGCGTTTTCCGATCCGGAAATGATGCGCAGCACCGAGCTGCCATTGCCTAAAACCGTGTCCGCTTCACCGCTGTCTGTGTCTCCAAAATCACAGCCGCCGAATATGGTTAATATAACGGACAGCATAAGCAGAAAAGCAATGGAACGCTTGATTTGTCTCATAAACAGATCCCCTCCCGGCTGATTCTCTCGATATCAATAAAGGGCTTACACTGATCCCATTTTGAAGATAGTACAGTTTTATCTTACTCTAACTCTGTAAATGTATCTACCACAGCAACATAAAGCCTGTGTAAAATTTGTGTTATATCTTTATTGACCACTTTAGCCTTCGGATATATTTTTTCGGATAAGCTTTGCTGAAATCATGGAGAAATAAATGCAAAAGGAGAAGGCCGTGAATTACGTTTCATTGCCGAAGGTCTGGACGCTTAGAAAACAAATGCGGGACAGCATAGCAGGGTTACCATGCTGTCCCGCATAGATTGAATTACTGTTTTCCATGTGCGCAAGCAACCAGATTTCCTGTCCGCGCAGCTAAAGAACTTAAAGCTATTTAGCGGTGCCTTTCCGCTTGAAGAGGGTTAGAATCACGAGAATCGCACTCGCCGCGAAAACAAGCAGCCAGACGGCTATATTGGCGGCATCCCCCGTTTCCGGAACTTCTGATGGAGTCTCGCCATCCGGATTTTCCGATTCGCCGGGCTTTTCAGTATCATCAGGTGTCTCGGTGTCTCCAGGCTGCTCAGTATCTCCTGGTTCTTCAGACGGCACTTTGATGAATTCAGCCATTATCTGCATATCTCCCGTAATGTAAGCCCCATATATCATAAGCTCACCGGTAACGGCATTATAGCTGTATCCCTCGGAGGGGAGTTCTGCGCCGCCCACCGTGACCTTTACCGTCTCGGGAAGGGCATATCCATCCGCAGGCTTCAGGGTCGCCGCGTAGTCTTTGCCCCCTTCCGCCTTGAGCGCACCATCTGCCGCGCCATTGGCAAGGGCGAATATGACATCATAGCTCTCAGATACAGGGGATTGTTCTTCTGCCTTGATTTCGGAGCGGTCACGCACCCGCAGACGGTTGCCTACGGCATCATGGGATACAAACCCAACCGCACTGATCGTTGCGCCTTCTTTCACGAATCCTTCCAATTCCGGAGAAGCATCGTCCGAGTAGTCAATATAGCCGTCAATAAATACCCGGCAGCTTTGGCCGCTTTCATCCTGAAGCTCTATGCTCTCCACAATCCCGTTCGCCAGCTTCACGCTCTGAACGACACCTTCCACACGGACCAGCTTACCGAAATTGGCTTCGTAATCGGCAGCTTCCTTGGTAGTTGCGTCGCTAATGATAACTTCCCTGCTTCCTTCCAGGACAGTCACATTGATGGCGGACAGCTGTTTATCCCCGATATATTCGCTGATGGAGCCGGTGATCATCACCTGGTCGCCGCGACGGATGTTATTGTCATCAATCGGGAATACATTGATGCCGTTGCCGGCGTCATCCTGGATATAGATGGTGTTGAAGAAAGCGTTCCCTGTTTCTGCCGTACCGTTTGCAACCGTGCCGACCACGGTGAATACCTGTCCGTCCGTTCCGGCGCGTGCCTCCTCGATCGTGCTTATGACAGGCTCTTTTTTCACCATATTCAAGATATTCTGCGCAATAATGCCGTTGGAATAGCTTACCTGATCCTCGGCGGCTACTTCGAAATTGGAGCAGAACACCGTACCGGAGAGGAACACGCGCCCTTTCCCGACAGGCTCCGTGGCCATGGCCACGACACCGCCCTTCTGCACGACGGCGCTTTCCGGATCGTAGGGATCGGAGTAACTCAGCACAGGCTTGCTATGTCCCTGGGCGGGATTTTTACTGTTAATGGAATAGGTTGTATCGTGCCCGTATACGATAGCTTCCCCATTTCCGACGGCGACAGAACATCCGGAGTAGGAGCTGTAGCGCAGGCCGGAATCCACCACGCCTTTCAGCACCTCCTGCACCACCGGATCCGTACTGCCGGTGTTGAAGTCGTCAAAGTACAGCCGGTATGGCTGCCCGCCATTGTCATCCTGATCGATCAATTCATCGTCGTTGACCCGCATGGTGGCGCCGATGGCTTCCAGCAGCTTATTTACCTGCTCATAGGTGGTATACGGCGAGCCGCTGTTGGCGTCCTGATAGTCTGCAAGACCGCAGACGATGACTGTGCCGCCTCCCCGCACATAATCCCGGACAAGACTTACAAATTCTTCCTCAAAAACGCTGACCTTCGCTTCCCCGGTATAATCGCTGGTGTATTTGAGCGGGGCGGAAATAACAAACAGGGAAACATCTCTTAACGTTTCGGCCGTTATGGTTTCTCCCGGCTGCGCGATTTTTACCTGGATATTGTCTGCCGTCCCCATATTGATGAAGTTGGTCATGTTTCCAGAGTAATATCCGTTTACATAATCGTTGTAATGGGTACCGTCGATCAGCACCTTGGTAGCGATGGCCGGGTCGGACACGCTGAGCTTCAGCACATCGGTAAAGGTAAACTCTTCGCCGTTAATTATCGCTTTCATCCGGACATTGATATTGAAACCGCCCGCCTGATCCGCCATATAGGGGAATTCGTAGGAATACGAGGTTCTGGGCGCCACCACACCGTTGCTGCCGATGAAAGAAACATCCGCCGTGTGGAACGGTTCCGCCTGCCCTTCCATCGTATAGGTCAGGGAGGTAACCTGCATATTGTCGCTGAGATTGTTGTAAATCTGGCTGGAAATGCTGATCTCATCCCCTTTGATGGGAAGAGCTACGTTGCTGGATGTTTTGGAAACGCCGGCATTCAGGCTTTCGCCTACCCACACAGGAGCCGTTACGGCGATGTTCTTATCCGCCTGGGTAATCCGCAGGTAGTAATATCCATAGGTTGCCGGGAGGTTATCAAAGGAAATGTCCGCAGATTCCCCTTCAAAGGTCTGCTCCGCCAGGGTCTGGCCGCCGTTGACGATCACTTCCACCTTCGTGCTGCCGGCAGTATCAGTGGGATCGCTGATGGAAACTTTAATATTGACAGACTCCTGGTCGTCCAGGATCGAGCCCATGGCGTTGCCGTTCAGCGAGTACAGGATGGAAAGGTCGTTGTCCTCCGTGGCATAAACGCGGTAGTTCTTCATCGCGTCATAGATGGCTTCTTCGCTTAAATCGGTGGCCAGTACGACGCTGCGGGCGGTATTGGAGTCTCCCCAGTTACCTTTATGGTTATCCTGGTTATTGGTGGGAGCTACATGCCAGCCCTTATCCAAAGCGCGGGTGTAGTAGCTGTAGGAGGGGAAATACCCGCTGCTGCCGATCGCACCCTCGCCGTTTCCGACTTCGATCAGGGTAATCTGGTTGTCCACTACCGGGTCGTACAGGGAGAAATCCATAAAATCGCCGAAGGTGTCGCCCGGATGGTTGAATTGGGAGATCGTTTCAGGGTTTTCATTCAAGGTGTCAAAATACGCCTGGAGCACATCATAATTGTCGCCTTTCTTGTAAGGCGCGTAATTGCGGCTTTCAAATCCATCCGAATTAAAGGTGTTGATATGTCCCGGAGCGCCGCCGGACCAGGTCATCTCAAATCCATATAAGCCAACAAATGTGCCGTTTTCGCGTTCCGTGATATTTCTGGCCCCGGAACGCCCTTCTTCCCACTCCTTGCTCAGCTCTTCGGCATTCTCGGAGTCCAGATGGACATTCGCATCGTTGTCGAACGAATTGGAATGGTCGGTAAGCGCCAGGAAGTCCAGATTATCCACCTTGGAAGCGTGGTCAAAGGCCTGCTCCACCGTACCGGTACCGTCGGAAAGATTGGTATGCGCATGGAGCTGGCCGAAATACAGCGTGTAATCGCCCAGATCCATCGGCGCTTTGTAGGTAAAGGTCACAACTTCGCCGGTCTGAGCCTCTTCCACGCCTGCAGCGGGAATATGGGCAACCGCTTTGATAATAACCGGCTTATCCGTTTCAGGGGTTTTCTCAATCTCGATGGGAGCCGTATATTTCTGGCTCACATTTGTTACGTCCGGATCCGCCGGCTCTGTGCCGTCTGTGGACATGGTATAGTAGATTTCCGCCCCGTCTGCGGCAGTCAGGACAATCGTCTGTCCTGCTTCCACGCTGGCGCCGCTCTTGGGAGAGGCCTCCACTTCCAGCCCTTCGACTGCGGGTTCTTCCGGATCTACCGGCATGCTCTCTACTTTATAGAACTTGAGTTTAAACTGCCCGTCGGTTGCGAAGCTGCCCTTATCATAGGTGCTCCAGTTATTGAACTGGGCGTGCCACTCCATATAGTTACCGCGTCCGGTATTCTTAATGTTATAGGTGCCGTCGTCCAAAGCGATGACTTCCCAGTCGTCGTGGACAGCCCCCAGATCCATGCTGGCATAGCTGTCTCTCAGGCCGATGTTCTTACCGCCCTGCTGGAAGCTGTAGGTGCCGTCGTCATTGGCAACGACCGTCCAGATGTCTGCATCGGTGTAACCGGTCACAGCGCCGTCAGGACCAATGGTAATGTCTGTTCCCACATTGTAAAAACCGGTCTTTTCCGACGAGAGCGCCTTGTTGTATTCCGGCGCATAGATAACCACCTGATCGCCGTCTTTGATGGGAGCTCCCGGCTCAGGCGTTACTGCACCTTCCGGAGCATAGTAGAACTGGAAGGTATAGATCGCTTCATCCTCATATGAATTCTTTCCATACGTGGTAAAATTGCTGTTGTAATACTCGATGTACTGCGGATTTCCATTGTACTGGGCCGCCGTATTTTTAATAAAACTTCCATTATCCGCATCTTCCAGCGTCCACTGGCTGTACTGACCCGCTTCAGATTCCAGCGTCAGGGAGTTCCCTGTCGCTCCGCTGGTCAGATACTTATCCTCAGCTTTAAAACGGAAGGTTTCCCCATTTTCTGTCTCAACGGTGAAAACTACGTTTTCCGCATCCGTAGAAAGGATCCCGTCTGTGACAGAAGCATTTGCGGCCGCGAGCCTGCTTCCGCTGGCCTCTGAAGAGATCGCTTTCTGTGCTGACGGAAGGTAGATCACGATCTCGTCGCCGTCCTTCAGCTCTGTGACAAGGCTTCCCGCCTCAGGCCCCTGAACCGTATACTGAAGAGTCTGCACCGCGCTGTACGCGCCTTCCAGAACCGCCACCGCTTTCAGAGTACAAGCTTCCGTAATAACCGGCTTATTGTCAGCAGAATACAGCTTGCGGGCCGTATTGTTTGCATCCGCCGGATCACTGCCGTCCAACGTATAATAAATCTGCGCGCTCGGCGTTGCCGTGCTCAAGGTGATTTCGGCGCCCGAAGCTACCGCTCCTGCCGCCGGGTCGGCTAACGGGGCTGCGACCGTCTGTTCGCCCGAACCGCTCTCTGTGAGCTTATACAGGGTGAACTGATAGGGATACCCGTTTGGATTTCCGGTTGCGGTTGCTTTTTTATAACCACGGAATTTATTCTGAGAGCTCTTGTTACTGGCTAAAACGACCGTATCGTCTTCCGTCCCGGAAAAGACAAACTTGCCGTTTTCCACGCTCCATGCCCAATCGTATTGGCCTATTTTGATGCCGTTATTGTTTCCGCCTTTCGGCGCAATGTAGTTTCCATCGCTGAGTTTGATTTTGACAGAACTACCCGTCACTTCAAGATCCACTACCATCCCGTCATCCGGATCGGTTATGACGTTGTCCCCGGGGGTAACCTTTACCGCGGAGACCCAGGCGTCATCTATCGGGCCGACGGCATAGCCGGTATCTACTGCCATCACATATTTGCCGGTTTCAAACTCTGCTGCATCCGAGATCTTCTGATAGGTTTCCGTTCCCGCCGCAAACACGGCTGTGGGTACGACGGAAACCAGCAGCAGAATCGTCAGAAATGCCGACAAGACTCTTTGCAGGCTCTTCTTTCTCTTCATACCTGTTCTTATCCTCCTTTAAAATCTTGGTTTATGCTTGTTTATATATCACGAAACGCGCTTTCCCCGCGCCATAAGACGGGCGCTGATGAAAGCGACGATCGGTACGGTAAGAAGGATCCCCAAAGCCCCCGCAACGCTTTGTATGATCTCGATGCAGATATAATCGGTATTGATCAGCTGGATAAAGGGGATGTTGTAAGTCTGAACCAAAATCAGCATATTCAGCGAAGATCCGGCAAAAGCAAGGATCAGGGTGTTCGCCATGGTCCCCATCGCATCCCGGCCGATATGCATACCCGAACGGAATAAATCCCTGCCCGGCAGCGACGGATTCTGTTCGTGAAGCTCCCAGATGGAGGAGGCGATTCCCAAAGCTACATCCATCACTGCGCCGAGAGCAGAAATGAGGACGCCGCATACCAGCAGACCGCTGATTTTCATGCCCTTATCAGCGCCATAGAGTAGAAGGTTCTCCGCCTCCGGCATGTTGAATCCATTCATAGGGGTGATGTTTCCCACCAGCGCCGCAATCCCCCCTGCTACCACAACGCCGATGACACACCCCAGCACGGAACAGAGTGTCTTTTGGGACAATCCATTGAGCAAAACGAGAGCTCCTGCCGCTGTTACAGCGACAATGCCGACTGTTGCAGCGATAGCCGGAATACCCCGGATGAGACAGGGGATGAGAACGAACCATATACTTGCCAGAGTAAACAGCAGGCCAAGAAGCGCACCCAGCCCCTTTTTCCCACCAAGTACCGCCAGAAGGATAAAGAAGATCAGCACAAAAACGCCCAGAACAATCCCACGGTCATAGTTAAACAGAGAAGCGTAATAGTTGCCGTCTTCATCGGTCATAATCCGTACAATGATTTGATCCCCTTTTTCCACGTCCACATTAAACAAGGCGCTCATGTTGTTCGTCAGACTCATGATTTCGCCTTTATGCGTACCAGTTAGAATACGGATTTCCAGTTCCTGCGTTCCCACGCGCCGGCCTTCCGCATCCTCATAATCCGGGACCGCACCATCCTCTAAAACAGCTGTAACGCTGGCCTTTTCGTACGCCATTTGGCTGGCACTTGTAGGAACCTCTCCTTCTACAGGTTGATTCAGCCAAACGGCGCAACCGATCAGCCCGCCTAAAATGACAATTCCTACAAGCAGGCCGGCGAGATTCTTACGCTCTTTCATCCAGCTTTCTAAAGCATTTATGCTGCTCTCCAGTTTCCCATACAGCTTTTTCAGCATATGGACAGATCCCCTCCGATAAGTATCTTGGAACTTGAATTTCATACTAAGATTTCTGTTTAAAGGTCATGTTACAGTATCGTTAGATGGGAATAAGATTTTCATAACAAATACTACGTGCGGTTATATTTTAAAATACTAGCCGTGCTTTTTTCCACCTCACCCACGTAAAATACCAGTAAAACTTTGGGCATATAAAAATATGACTATGTTAAATTTTCTTTAGACAAGAAGCCCTGTGCCCATAATGCAACAGCCGGTTCCCGGTAGGATTGCCTTGAAATTCGTCATCCCACTGGAAACCGGCTATTTTGCCGTTGCAAATAAAATATTTGAACTGTACCCCATTTGTCATGCAGTATTGTATATTGAATAATTTGTTTCTCTTTTTCGTCTCTTTGGGAAAATGGAATAAAGGCACCTAATACTAACGGTTATCGATACCAACATAACATCTCTGTATTAAAGGTTCTATCATACTTCTGCTGATATCGTATAAAAACAGATTAGTCTACGGCCTTTATCTCAATTTTACAAAGTCTTAACCAAACAAAGGTAGAGTCTTAATCCAAACTATAGTATTATAAAATAAATATGTATATCAAATTATAAGACGGTGCTATGCAGGACTTTTTTCCTAACTGCTCTTGGCCTGCTTTTTATTAATATAGAGGTTGGATATGAAAGACATCATCCTTTACGGCAGCCAATATGGCAGCACATACCGGTATGCGCAAAAGTTGTCCGAACAAACCGGCATTCCCGCAGTCAGTTACAAAGACGCACCGGCTCTTTCGGACAAAAAAATAATCGTTTATCTGGGCGGCCTGTATGCCGGCGGCATCCTGGGCCTTATGAAAACCCTGCGGGGCTTTTCTCTTCGGGATGGGCAAAAGCTGCTTATCGTTACCGTAGGGCTGGCCGACCCCAACGAACCGGAAAACCAGAACAACATTCGCGCTTCTCTGCAAAGGCAACTCCCCGCCAGATTGCTTGACCGGGCGAAGGTTTTTCATCTTCGCGGCGGGATCGATTACCAAAAGCTCTCGTTCGGTCACCGGACGATGATGAAGCTGCTGTACCAATCTCTGCGCCGGACTCCCCTTGAAAAACAAACGACGGAAGACCGGGCGCTCATAGAGACCTATGGAAAGCAGGTGGATTTTACAGACTTCGGCGCACTGGAACCGATTATTCGGGAAATCCAGAGAGAAACAAAATGAACAAGACAATGAAAAACATCCTGAAAATTTTTTTGGTCGGCCTTGCCACCACCGTCGTCCGCATCATTGGGCAGCTTTCCATCCCGGCTGGCAAGCAAACGGTCCTGGCACCCAGTATTTTCGCACAAAACGGCACCATGCCGTTGGCTTTTACTGTTTACGGTGTTTTTGCTTACTCCCTGATTGCCGCGTTGTTCCTGCTCATCCGGACGAGAATAGGTGGAAATCGTATTTTGCAGGGACTGAAGTACGGCCTTTCCTGCTGTGTCGTATGGATCGTTTATCTTTTAGAGCCACTGCCGCATGTGGCGCCTCTGGACCGGATTACCTACCCGATAGCTGACAGCTTGGCGCTGATCGTTATGGGCCTGCTGCTGGGGCGGCTGTTTGGGAATCCCGCACAGCAGGCGGATAAAAAGAATCTGCCTTTCCCCATTCTCCCTGCGCTGACCGTGACCGCCTGCTTTTTTGCAGGACGGATGCTACAATATCTCTTCCTTGACATTTACTCTTCCTTTGATGAGAAGCCATTGGAAACAGTGCTGTGGTGTTTGTTAACAGGTATTGCAACCTCCTGCGTGATGGTATGGCTGAGTCGGTATGTGGACAGCTGCGGCCGGATAAAGCGGGCGCTCATCCTGGGCGGCCTGCTGTTTGGAGTGAATTTAGTTCTCTTTAACTTCTTTATGCCGCTGGTGTTTGCCGCCGACATTCCCGACCTAATCCTTCGCAGCTTCATCGATATCCTGGCGGTAACGGTCGGATGTTTGTCATTTCCAAACCAACGAAATGCAAATCCAGCAGACTGGGGGCAAGAACAATGCAGGAAAAGCGAAGCGTGCGATTTGGAAAATGGCTGTTGAAAACTATTGTATCTTATACGGTATTTATTGCCGCCGGCCTGCTGCTCTCCTTTGTACCAGCCGGGCGGCTTGGATTATCCGAAGAAATGTTTTTAAATTTGCGGATGTTCTTCATGCTGTTCGGGCCGATTTACCTGACACTCTTTGTTAAAATTATTCTTACTTTCATCGCTGCGGCAAAACGCCGGGAACCGGACGTCTCCGAGAGAAGCCGGGGAATCCTGTTCGCTGTCACCGCCCTGCTGCTGTTTGCCAACCTGTCCAACGCACAAACGGTTTCCGACCTTGCGTCCGGAACTATCCAAGGCAAAGGACTGCGGAACCTTGAAAGAAGCAAACGGTATTCCCTGAAGGGAAAGCGGTTTCTGAACGTCTTTCTGCCGGTGGGCTTCTACCTGCTGATTTTGGAGCTGCTGACACTGCTGGTCTGTATCGTCACCTTTGCCCCATTGCCAAGAGCTGCAAGCAACGCATTCATTTTTACGATTGCCCTGACCGCCTTACTTTTTCTCCTGCCTCCCCTCATTCTTTCTTTTATCTCCGGTTATCAGGGAGACAAGGCAAAGCACGAAAATAAGCGAGCACAGGAAAAGCAGAAAGCCGTCCAGTCAGATGTTCTGGTGCTGGAAACCGATCCGATTCGCCGGAAACGATATCTCCGGCTGCCGAAGATACTGGCTCTGCTGATCTGCCCCGGCGTTTGCCTAACTTCGGGATTTGTGCTTGCTCTCACCAAGAACTCTCAGGAACTTTTATCCGTCCGGCTGCTGAGGACGCCGTTTTTGGCGTTGATGGCCGCTGCTGTTTTTTTGTTTATTCCTCTGTTGATGTATTGGGCCAACTGCTCCGGCACCTCCTTAGTTCAGCGGGTTTATCTTACACAGAACCAGCTATACTATACCGGATACAGCGGCAGCATGGAAGAGCGGGTAGAATTCACCTTCACCCTACTCCGGCTGGAGAGCTATCATATTGGCAGGCGTTCCATTCGTATCCACGGTCAGTTTACCAAAAAGACTAGGGACGCCTATGGCTCCAGCCAGAAAAAACCATTCACCAAAACATTGTGGCTTCCCCGTACTTTCCCCATAGATCAGGAACAGGCCCTGCTATACTTTTTGCAGAATCAGGCGGCAAAAAATGTCTCTTGAGCCCCCTCGCCCTATTTTCGGCGGCTGAGGCTTGTCCCTGAAAAACGATCTCCCTTAGATAAGGAAAAGAAAGAAAAAGGTGAACAGGAGGTGAATTCGATGTACAAAACGATGGTAGTCAAATATTCTCCCAAGGCCAAGGAAATGGCCGCCAAAATAGAGGAAACGGCCAACAAAATGGAACAGGAAGGATTTGAACTTGTGTCCTGCTCCATCACGCCCTCTTCCAAAGGCATCCTGGTATTCAGAAAACCCGGAGAACCGGAGCCGGAAAAGTGAGTCTTTCCCGTTGTAAAGTGCAAAAGCACTTAGAACGCTCCGGTTCTAAGTGCTTTTTCCTGTTATATCTCGCAACGCCGCATCCTGCCGTTCCTTTGATTCCTCCAAGTCCTTGAAATCTCCCAGGTCGGTCAGCCGAACCCCGGAAGCGTCAATCTTGGCGTCCGGGTTTTCCGTCTGGCCCCGGATGGTAGCGGGAATTTCCCCTTTAAGCTGTCCGCGGATACTCTGCATACGCAGCAGACAGACCTGTTCCAACGTATCCACCGCCAGCTGGTGGTCTTCATAGGAACAAAACGCCGTTGGGTCCTTCTGCACATAGGGCGCAATCATTTTTTCCGTCTGCCGGAGGGTGACTGCAAACTGTCCGCTTTCAAAATATTCCGAAAGGAACTCGTCGAAATAGTCGTGATAGCGGGTAAAGTACTCGTCGTGCTTCATCAGGTTGTGGTAAAGCGGCCGGTTCAGCATAACCTCACCTTCCGCCGGGGTGTTTATGGGATGGTTAATAAGAATGTTGGGATCTTTGACAGGATCAGTCATCCCCAGGGCATAGGTGCCGAAGGCCAGGTTGTAATCCCAGGGCAGGATGCTGAGAACTCCGTTTTCCTCATACAAAAAGTAATTGTGCCCGGTATGCCCCAGATAGCTGTCCCAGTTCATCACAAAAACCTGCACGGTGAAATACCGCAGCACCTTGTCCACGTTGACGGCGGTTTCCAGGTTTTCACCGGTGGACAGGGTTTTCAGCGCCTCGATCACCCGCTCCTGATCGACTTGCGACGTTTTAAACTTGGCGTTTTCAAAGATGCCGGGATAGCTGTCCGGGTTATCGTCGATATATCGCAACGCCACGTCGGCGTTTTCCGCATTCAGGGAACGGTAATCCGGCTTGTACAGTTTCCCGTGATCATTCCCGAAATTCCGGCGGGCAAAGGCTTCCTCCGGCTCCTCTACCGCCAGAAACAGTCCCCAGTCCTCTCCGTTGACCGTCACCCAGACATAGCTGCAAAGGGGCGCAGGCACCCCCATGAACGCCATCATATCGTAGGCCATGTAGGTTTTCAGATAGCTGTTGTCCTGAAAGGAAGCGTCCAGGGAAAATTTGTCCAGCCCGTAATAATTTCCGCCGTCCAGAAACTGGTCGAATTCCAGCTTGAGGCTGTAGCGCGACAGCCCGTATTCCTCCGTCAGCCGCAGGGAATTGTTGCCCTTTGCCCGCAACCCAACATTATGGAACTCCTCTCCGTCGATTTCGACGGTGCAGGCTTCATATTCTTCACTTTCAGCGTTCTCGATAAAAGCGCCCCAGTCCGCAATTTGGATATCAATGGTGTGCACCCGGCTGTCATCAAACAGCCGGGTCGCATATTCCGGGTTGGCGCTGGCTTTGGGAATCCCCAGCTGTTCTCCGAACATCAGCAATATTGTCAGCAGGGCAGCCAAAACCGCCGCGCCGACACAGATCCGATCGATATACTTATGCTTCACCATCGCCTTATCCCATATAGTCGCCGTTATAGGAGACCAGCACCACCCGGGACACGCCCGGCATGGCCTCCAGCTCGTTGACAAAGGCGCTGCTGTCCTCTTTCAAACGGACCTCATAATTCAGTTCCACGCAGCCGTTGTCCACGCTCTTACTTTTGAGATTCAGCCGCCTGACCTGAGATTTCACGAAAGCCCGGGTCTGCTCTTCTATTTCGCTGCTTTCGCAGTGCACCACCAGAATATACGGGGAATCCGCCGTTTTCTTTTTGGAAAAGGCAAAGAGGACTGCCCCAATAAAGATGCTGCCGAATACCGCCAGCGGGATCAGGCCCGCCGCCAGCACAATGCCCACCGCAATCGCCCAGAACAGGAAAGCGATATCCATAGGCTCCTTGATAGCCGTGCGGAACCGGACAATGGACAGAGCGCCCACCATGCCCAGAGACAGCACGATGTTGCTTACCACCGTCATAATCAGCAGGGTGGTAATAAGCGACAGAGCAATCAGCGTCACGCCGAAGCTGGCCGAATACATCACGCCGCTGTAGCTTTTTTTATAGATAAAAAAGACAAACAGGCCCAGCAGGAAGGCCAGAACCATGGAAATCGCCATGTCCAGTATAGAGATGCTGGCGATATTCTCTAAAAAGCTGGATTTGAAAATATCCTGAAAGGTCATAAGGCCCTTCCTCCTCAGATAATTTTAATCGAACCGCCGGCACAGGGCGTATTTGGAGCAGGCCGTCGCCTGCCTTCCGGGTACCTGCACCGCCATGCGGACAAGCTCCGGCAAAAACGCATCGTATTTGACTTCCAATACCGTGCCGGGCTCCATGGCGCGCAGGCAAAAAATCTCCGGGTTCAAAAACTCCACGCTGCCGAGGCCGGTGCGGATGTCCCGATCCAGGGTGATCCGCACATTGCCGGGCGCATAGAGAAAAGCCTCCCGGTCGTAACGGACGATGGCCTTCGGCCACAGACCTTTCCCTTTGATTTTGCTGTAAAGCTCGATGAAAAGCGGCTCGCCGGAATCCAGCAGGAACTCATAACTGCCGGAAAGCAGCCTCTCTGCCTGCTCCCGCGTCATCCGGGCGCTGCGTTTGCCACACAGGCCGCCTATCTTGTACTTCTTTTCCAGCCGGATAAAGGAGGTATCCGTCCCGTAATACCGCAGGCGGAATTTTTCCCGCCGGTTGACCCCGTCGATCTTCTCCCGCAGGGCGCTGTCATAGGGCGTGTCAAAGTACAGGCTGGTTACCCGGTATGTACCGCCCGGCCCGGCGTTTTTGTCGTGGGGAAACAGCTTTTTGAGCCTTTGGGAAAGCACCAGATCCTCCCGCAGGTTGATCTGGTGCTTCAGTTCATGCCGCAAGGGGAGCTCGTTCTCCGGCTTAATCGTCATAATCAGAATCCCCGTCGTCCCAATCATCGTCGGCTTCCCGGTCATAGTCGCTGCCGCCGTCGTCGTAATTGGTATCGCCGTAATTGGTATTGCCGTGATCACCATAATTGGTATCGTTGTAATCAGTGATACCGTCGTTGTTCGGGCCATAGTCCGTATCATTGTAATCGGTGACGCCGTCGTTGTTGGGGCCGTAGTCGGTATCGTTGTAGTCGGTCACGCCGTCGTTGTTGGGACCGTAATCGGTGTCGTTGTAGTCGGTCACGCCGTCGTTGTTGGGACCGTAGTCGGTGTCGTTGTAATCGGTCACGCCGTCATTATTCGGGCCGTAATCGGTATCGTTGTAATTGGTGGAACCGCTGCCGGCAGTCTTATGTTCCGCCTTGACAACCTTGCCGGTGACCGCGTGAATGTCATACTCGTACTCGTTCCCGTTCGCCATGAACTCCAGCTCAAAAATCGGGGTTCCGTCATCGTGATCGAATTCCTTATCGTCAAATACCGCGTCCGCTGCATTGACATTCGCCTGGGCAAGTGCAATTTCCTGTGCTTTTTCCAGTGTGATGTAGGGGGACGGCTTGCCGTCTTTGGCATAGGCGGGATCATAGTCATCGTCGTCAATGGTCACGATGCCGGAGGAAAGCTCCAATCCCTTGACCGCTTCCTGTGTACTGACGCTCATATCCGCCAGGAAATCGTCGCGTGGAAGCACCGAACCGGGTTCCAGCTGCAGGACGATGTTCTTTTTGTTGCCGTCGATGTCATCCACAAAGTAACCCGCTTCGTTGATCTCAACAATCAGATCCCGCAGGACGGTCTTGCAGTCTTTTCCGATATAATCCGGATAGGCCTCCACAATGCCCTTGCCATCATCGTTCCGGCCGGTCAGGGCGGTGACCTTGCCATCCCTGTCGTATTCGATCTGAATTTCCGGATTGACGCTCAAGGTGAGAACACCGGTTTCTTTCAGCGCCGTTCCCTCCTGTGCCGGCGCTCCGCATCCGGTCAGAAGGACTGCAGCCGCTACAGCCAGGGAAGAGACCGCTGCAAAAAGTTTTCTTCTCAATTTCATATGACTTGCTCCTTTCGGTTTCCGTTTGTTTGTGGCTTTTGTTTTGCCTTACACTCATAGATTACGGAAACGGGTTTTCAAAACCGGGGTAAGCCGGAAAAATTTTTGAAAAATTCAATCGTCATCGTCCGGATCGTTGTCATCGTCTGAATCATCATCCGAATCATCGTCGTCATAGCCGCTGTCGCCGTCGTTGTCGTCATCGTTGTGATCCGGATCATAATCGGTGTCTCCGTCCGTATAATCCGTGACCCCATCGCTGCCGGGACCATAGTCCGTATCCGCAGGCGGCATACTGGTGGAAGGCGGTGTATAGTCGGTGACGCCGTCGTTATCCGGGCCGTAATCGGTATCATCATAATCGGTGGCGTTGGAAGAGGTCGGAGGCACAACCACGGGGTGAGACGGCTCGGACGAGGAAGGCGATGTAGACTCCGGCTGAGAAGTGCTCGGCCGAGAGGGAGTCGAAGATGAACTGTTTTCCGGGCTTTCCTGACCCTGCCCGTCTTGATGGTTCATAATTTCTATTGTAATGGTAATCCGCCCGTCCAAATGCTCTGTTACTTTGGTGCGCAGCTCCGTCCCATACTCCCGGAACAGGGCTTCGTCCGGGGAATCGATGGAGAAGGAAACTCGGCCGCCCTCCGACAGGAATCCCATTTCAATAGCCCGATCGATCAGCTCGTCGGCAACCGTTACCTTGTCTTTCCCCTTGCCGTCATAGCCCTCCAGCAGCGTTTCCCCGTCTTCATTTGTCCCCATGAGTCCTACAACCGTGCCCTGCCGGTTCAGATCCATCTGCACCTCCGGGTTGATGGTCAGATATATGGACGAATAGGGCTGGATATAGTTCTGGTAATAGCCGATGCCAAAGAACAGCAGGAAGCAGGCCGCGATTGCCGCAATGCCGCTGCTGATCCACCGGACGGTATGCCGCTGTCTTTCCGGCGTTTCTTTCATCAGCACCGGGTCATACACCGTCTGCCCGATTTCGTATCGCAGATTGGCCGCTTTCAAAAAGCGCCCCTCTTCATCCAGAAGAACCGCGTAGCCGGGGTGGCATTCCATAACCAGATAGTTCATCGCACTGCCACTCCTTTCATCACCTGTTTCAAATGCCCGCGGATGATTTCATACCCGTTGGTATAAATCAACAGCAGGGCCACCATATATTTGCGGTGCCGCTCCAGCGTCTTGCGCTCCACGCCGCTGCCGGCTGTCAGCTGCCCGATGGGCAGGCGTTTCATCTTTAAAAGGTCCTCCAACAGCTCCGGGTTTTCCTTTGCGTATTCCAATGCTTTCCGGCAGGCGTCCAAAGTCCGCTGCTGCTTAGGGCAGTTGTCCGCCACATCGCTGAGGCTGACGCCGAATTCCTTCATCTGCCGCGTCAGTTCCTCAATCTCTGCACGGGTCGCGTCCCGTGACGCTGTTTCTTCGTGGGGATCCCTGTCATCCGCCAGCGTCTCTCCCAGAGTTGTGTCTTCTTCTCCTATCGGTGCATCCAACGATATGACGCGGCTGTGGCGCTGTTCCCTGCGGCTGTAATCAACCAGGCGGCTTCGGATCAGCATGGCCGCATATTTCAGGAAAGAGCCCCTTATGCGGGAATACCCGCCGATTGCCTCATGAAAAGCCATCATGGCGATGCTCAGCTCATCATCCTGCCCCTCTATGGGAGGACGCTTTAAAAACTTTGCCGTTTCCGCTTTGATAAAGGGCAGGTATGCGCGAATCAGGTCATCCGCCGCCCGGACATTTTCTTTGGCCGCATAGACCTGTTCTACGATTTTATGCGCATCGTTCATGCGGCAGATCCCCTCCTGTATATAGAATACGTCCCCATTTTGAAAAAACCGGGGTCGCAACCAAAAACCTGTATGTATAAAATATCATTATATAATGATACCTCTATCAGTGTTAAGACGCGACCACAAACGGGTTAAATCTGTGCAAAATCAATGTAAATCTTAGAGCGCGAGTGTTTTTTCTTCGATTTTTTACTGAGATTTAACTTGAACACAATAGACAACCATACGGTATTGCAGTATGATAAAGATGAATAAACTAAGGTATAAGGGCGGGTTCGCTTATGCTGACTGGGTGCTTATACGACAGGAGATTGCACTTTCCTGCAGCCAAAATCAGAATAATATATTTGCTCAACAGCCGGGTATAGCGGGTATTGCATATGCAATGCGCCTTTTTCCCGGCTGTTTTCCTACCAAGAAGCATTTTTGGATATTGCTCCCCTGCCTTTCATATATCAAAAGAAAAGGAGATATGCTTTATGCAAAAGACATACGTTCTGGATACCAACGTCCTGATCCAGGCGCCCTATGCCCTCCAATCCTTTGAGGACAACCATCTTGTCTTACCTCTTGCCGTCCTGGAGGAACTGGACGGATTGAAAAATGCAGAGGGGGAAAGGGGCGCTAATGCGCGGCAGGCCATACGGTACCTGGAATCGCTGCGCACGGCGGGAAACCTGCTGGAGGGTGTCCCCCTGCCCGGCGGCGGCACGCTGCGCCTGGAGGTCAACTGCGTGGACGTGAAGCTGCCGGAGGGATTCCCGGAGCACAAAAACGACAACCGGATTTTAAAGGTCTGCCTTGGCCTGCAAAACGGGAAAACGCCGGTTATCCTGGTGACAAAGGACATTGTGGTGCGCGTCAAGGCGCAGATGCTGGGGATTCAAGCGGAGGATTTCACCACTGAGCAGGCGCCTGTCAGCGAGGAGCAGTATACCGGCCGATGCGAGGTCTTTGTAGCGGAAAAGAAATTCGAGGATTTTAAAAAGAAGCATATTGCGCCGGAAGATGTGTATCAGGCGGACGAATCCGGTGAAAAGCTTCCTGTGACGCTCGTGCCCAATCAGTTCGTCATCCTTAAAGCGGACCAGTCTGCTAGGAAAACCCAGCTCGGCCGGTTTGACGGGAAGAAAATCGTTCCGCTCGCTTTTCAAAAGAAAAAGCCCTACGGCGTTTCCCCAAGAAATGTCGGTCAAAAATTTTTACAGGAAGCCTTGATGGCCGATGCGGAGGAAGCGCCGCTGGTGATCGTAAAGGGTATGGCCGGCACAGCCAAAACCTTCTACACATTGGCTGTCGGCCTGCACGCCATGATGGAACAGGAGGAACCGGCTTACCGGCGCATTTTGATCAGCCGTCCCAACGCCCAGTTTGACGATGATATCGGGTTCCTCCCGGGGGACGAGTCGGAAAAGATCGCGCCGCTGCTCCGGCCGGTCGTCGACAATCTGGAGCTTTTGGTAGATCAGAACGAAAAGGAACGGTTTTCCGACGAACGCAGCCTTTCCGGAAAAGTGGAAGAGCTGTTCGACCGGGGTATTGTGGACGCCCAGGCCCTCAACTTCATCCGCGGCCGGTCGATTTCCAAAACCTATCTGGTCATTGACGAGGCGCAGAACCTGACACCCAAGCAGGCCAAGGGGATCATCACCCGCGCCGGGATGGGTACTAAAATCATCCTGTTGGGCGACCCGCAGCAGATTGACCATCCCCTTTTGGACGAACGCACCAACGGCTTGAGCTACGCGGCGGAAAAAATGAAGGGCAGTCCGCTGTGCTGGCAGGTCACCATGTCCGCCGAAGAGTGCGAGCGTTCCGCCCTGGCCATGGATGCAGTTAAACGGATGTAATTGGATTGGATTGGATTTTATATATGCACAGGAAAGGTTGATAGCGATATGAAACAAAACGGTTCCTTTCAGGAGACCATCGCACGGATAGGGCAAAAGCTCAGGAGCAGCCGGAAGCGGTATTTCGGCGTGCTGCTGATCCTGCTCGGTATCGTTTTGGGGATTGTTTCCAGGGCGGTGGGCGGATCTCCGTTCCAGGATTTCACCACCGGTATTCTCATGGGCCTCTCGGCCGGCGTCCTTCTCGTTGGGATCCTTGCCGTCCTGCTGTCCTTCATCCGGAGACAATGATATACTGGATAGGGCTTCTGGCCTGGCGGTGCTGTGCCTGCTGCTGGCTGGATGCAGCGGGGAATCGGGTTCTTTCATTCCGGAGTCTTCTCAGACCACTTCCATAGAGGGGCAGGCGCCGGAGGAGGAAGCCTCCGGCACGTCACTGCCCGGAAATTCTTCGGCCAATGAATCCCCGGCTGAATCGGACTCTTCCGGCAGCAGCATGGCGGCAGAGGATGAAATCAGCCGGGAGACAGCGTTTGCTCTGGCGCTGGAAAACGCCGGCGTCCCGGAAAAAGACGCATATAACGTGAAGGTGGAACGGGACCGGGAAAACGATATCCCGATTTTCCAGGTGGAATTTGAAACCGAGTATGGGGATTATGATTTTGAAATCGCCGTGGCGGGCGGAAAAATCATAGGCGCCGATTACGAGGTGGATGAAGAGTGGCTGGACAGGCTGGGCGGAAGCCCCGTCACGCTGGAGGAAGCCGAACAGGTTGTCCAGAGCAAGGTGCCCGGCTCCAGCGCGGAAAACATCCGGATGCGGGAAGAAAGCGGCGACGGCCGGGGGCGCTTTGAGGGGGAACTGTTCCACGACGGTATCCAATACGAGTTTGAGATCGATTCAAAAACAGGGATTATTTTTGACTGGAATGCAGACCTGCGGGAATAGGTTCCGCCGTCCCTGCGAATGTTCGAATGGAACTCCCAAAGCTGGTTTTATCTGTGCGGCACAAAAAGCCTCTGCTCCGAACCGGCAGAAAGGGCATAAAAAGCTTATAAAAATGGCGGCAGCCGATTGAACGGCCGCCGCCATTTTTATAAGCCTGGGATATCAACCTTTAGCACAAACAGGGCGATGATTGCCAGAATCCACGGGAGGAAAATGGTCGGGAGAAGGAGAATGCCTTTACAGCCCTCATAATGGATATTTATAAAAACAATCACCTTTCATGAAAGGCCAAAGAGAGCTTTTCTAAAATAAGAGTGCCTTTTTTCAGCGTAAATATGCACCAGTTTGTTCTTGTTCGCTGCAAATTAAAGAATCTTCTTTTTCAGAGTACAATACAACAATTCCAATTCCATGAATAAAACGAAACAATTTTATGAATGGTTTATATCCTATCGCACCGGAACAGGACACTGTTTTCTAAATGTGTTTTGTGTATAAAGTCATCGCACTATGAACGGTCAGATTCCTTTGAAGTCTCAATCCGTTGCTTTAAAACGTTGACCTCGTGCTCATATAGTGGCTTTTCAAACAAAAAACGTTGCTGTTTTCCGTTTTGATCGGTAAAAACGAAATAATAGTAATACGAGGTTGTAACCGCGGGTGCGCGATACCGGTAAACTTTACGCTCCTCCCTACAGCTATTAATATCTCGATACTGATAAAACCTTCTGCGAAAAGGAAGCGATTGAAAATAAAAACCGTCTTTTCCAATCTCTACCCGAAAACAAAAACGGCGAATCAGCAGCCATATCGTTAACCCCAATGATGCAACAGAAAAAACGCCAAAGGAAAAGGCAAGAATGATTTGCGCCTCCGTATGTCCCCACAGTTGATTGACAGTCAATACAGTAAAAAACACGAACAGAATCACCGCAATAACAATGCGTGCCGTTCCATATACTGTTCCGCTGATGATATACGGCTGTGCCTCGTCCGAAGCGCCGTCCTTTTCACCGGAAGCCTGCTTTTCGACCTGTTCCACCAGATAATATGCACCGTCGGATTCAAACGGAAGAAAGGAAAAGCGGTGGGTTTCACCGTCCTCGGTTTGATAATTAAGGCTGTTTCCCGGCGCGCCGTTTAAATATTCACCGGAACTGATCCATGCCCTTTTTACCCGGCTGTACGGAATATAAACGCCGTTCCCAGGCCTTGTTTGAACGTAAAACCCGTTTTCATCGATGAGGATCTTCACAAATACAGCATGGTATACACAAACCAGCATGATAATCAGAATAAGCGCCGTCAGCAGCGCCCCAAACACAAATGCGCCATTATTGAAATAATACATCCAGACGCTTACCCCTAAAAATACGGCGAGCAGTACCGAAAGCGGAACAAACCCTTGCAATCTTCCACCGATTTTATACATCCACCGTACTTTTTTCATATTTATTCCCCTCCCAATCGGATTCAAAAAATGAGCCGTTTTGTATGAACCGTACCATCCCTCATCAGAAAGAAACAATGCGTCACCCGCATAAAACGGCTGCAGGCACTACCCGATGATTAAGAACGCTCAAAAAAAACAAGCAGAGGAAACATCCTCTGCTTGCAGAAATTATCAAATTACGCGCTTGCTTTGGTGTTGTCTTCCACACCTTTTTCCGCATTCTTTTTCGCTTCATCCACCTTGTAAGCACGGTTGCGCAGCTTCAGATAAATACCGGGGAGGTGTTTTCTGCCGAAACGCTTCATCCAACGCACGGTTTTATCACCAGCATTGCTCAGCGCAACAAGGAATTTACGCGGTGTAAACCGGCCGACAAAAATACCGTCGAGCATCCGCTCGAACACATGGCCGATTCCCTTCGGCATCCGATAAGCGAGTTTATACAGCTTAACAAATTTGGTAAAGTATCCTTCCACAAACAGGACCTGATGTTCCGGGAAAGTATTCTGAATGAGCGGCACCTTAACTTTCGGGTCACCCATATCACGGATCTCACCGCCGTTATCACGAACCGCGTCTTCCGCGATCTTTGCAAGCTGGGTCATCGGGTACGGGCAGAAGATATTCGGGATCATCCGATCCGGATTGATTTTCGCGTTCAGCTTAATGGTTTTCAAAGCCTTGTGAAGATCTTCATACGGAAGTCCAACGATGTTGTAGGTCAAAGTCGGAATATCATACTTTTTAAACCACTTGAACGAATTGATGATCTGCTCGTCCGACATATTGCGTTTGAGGTATTTGAAACGGATCTCCTGATCGCCGGATTCCACGCCGACGTCGATCATGTAAACACCGGCCTCTTTCATGAGTTTTACCGTTTCTTCCGTCATATTGTCCAAACGAAGGTTACAGGTAAAGGGAAGATGAATCTTCTCTTTATAGAGGTTCATGAAATCGGTGAACCAGTCGGTATACATATTTAAGATCGCATCACGGAAGTTGATGTACTTGATGTACGGATGCTTATCAAGGATGGTCTGCAGGTATTCGATTGCCTTTTCCGGCTCCTTAACACGCGCGTAGCCTTTGCGGCTGGGGTAAACCATACGCATCTGCCCATTGCCACAGTAGGTACAGCTGAACAAGCATCCTCTGGATACAACAACAATCGCCGTGGCAATAGAGGAAGCGTCAAGATTATCAAAGTCAAACAGTTCAAAGTCAGACATGGGGAGTTCGTTGAGATCCTGCACGAACGGACGCACCGGATTACGGATCACTTCGCCGTTTTCATCTTTAAACCAGAGGCTTTCAATGTGGGTGTAATCGGTGCCGTCACGCAGAGCGTTACACAGCTCCAGTTCCGGGTACTCACCTTCGCCGATGCAGACACAGTCCATACCCTCCATCTGGATCATCTCTTCCGGAGCAAGGGTTGCGTGCGGACCGCCGCAAACGGTAAACGCACTGCTTGCTTCCTTCACCCATTTGCACATTTTACGCACCTGAGGAACAGCAGAGGTACGCACGGAAAAACCGACAACATCTGCGTTTTCCTTGCGAATACGCTCTTTGAACTCCTCTTCTTCCGGAGCATAGGTCAAATGATAAAGGGCCGTCTGATAACCATGCTGTTTGAGCACAGCGGAAATAATGGCAATTCCTTCATGGTAGTTGCCTTTCATATCTTTTCGTTTTTCATTTCCGAGAAAATCGGGGTATACAAACAGAAATTTGAGCGTCTTTTTCTGTTCCGACATGAACCTCATCATCCTAACATGATTAATAAATTTTCACACAAACATTTAGTCATATTGTACCACAGTAGGGCGCAGGTTGCAACCTCACAAACGGCTTTTTACCGGATTAATTATAGATTTCACGGTAACCGCTCAAATATTCCATGCAGAACTCATCTTCGCCCTTTACAAGCTCGGAAGCGAGTAAGCACATTTTCATGGACGGGCTGGTAATATCCATAATCGCAGTGTCCAACCCCGCCATAACAGCCGCTGTTAAAAATGCGCTGTTTAAAAACATACGCTTAGGCAGCCCAAACGAGATGTTTGACATGCCACCCACCAGATGAACGTCCGGAAACTCCGCTTTGATCTGCGCCGCGGCTTCCAGCGCTCCTTTTGCGCTGCACGCGTCGGCGGAAAGCGCTTCTACGACGAGGTCGATGTAGATGCGGTCATCCGCAATTCCGTTTTCCCGCAGCTTTTCAATCACTGTACGGGCGTTTTCTACACGCATAGCGGAGTCTTTCGGGATGCCGCGCTCATCCATCGGCAGCGCAATGATACCGGTTGCATACTGCTTGACAAGCGGAAGCATGCCGTCGAACCGCGCGGGCTCTAACGTAAGCGAGTTGATGATACATTTTTTCAACGGATAACGCTCCAATACGGCCGAAACAGCCGCCGGGTTTGCCGAATCCAGAACAAGCGGAGTATTCTCACCACAGGCGGAAAGGATCTCTTCCACAGCCCACAGAAGTTTTTCCGCCTCATCCTGAAACATGCCGGCGTTGACATCAAGATAATCGGCGCCGCAGTCGAGCTGTTTCTGCGCCATGGTGCGGATGTATTCCGCGTCTCCCTGCGCAAAAGCGGCCTGTGCCGCCGGAATGGAACTATTGCATTTTTCTCCAATAACGATCATTTATAAACCCTCCCTGATCCGATCCAAAATGCGGCAGACAAGTTC
>OFMJ01000132.1_pt1 | contig 83928 bp, 81 predicted proteins | sample 1541801 | NCBI WGS metagenome assembly OFMJ01 (sample SAMN04209234, study PRJEB22552) | human gut metagenome | biome: gut; material: feces | host: Homo sapiens | place: USA: Oklahoma
GGCAAGGTCGAAACTTTTTTGTAAAAAAGTTTCATCAAAAAACTTTACGCTCGCTGCCGCTCGGCCACTAGGCAGTCAGAACTTCACCTCTCCCTTTTTCGCGTTCTTATTATAAAACTCCTCCCGCCCAAACGCAAGCCGCAGGAGGGGATTTTCCCCCGCCGCCGGGAAAAAGGCGCAAAAAACCGGGCCCGTCCCCACAGGACAGGCCCGGATTTTTTCTCTAAATTCAGTTAAAGCCAAACACCTTCTGGCTGAGCCAATAGACAGCCAAGGCAATCCAGCGGCCCCCGGGGCCGGGCATGTTCAGCACCCGGCCAAACAGCCGCCGGCTGAGCAGCTGGTAGTGGCGGGGGTAATCCCGGGCCATGTCACGCCAAAAGGTCCGGGCCTTTTCCAGGTGCTCCTTGTCCCCGGCGCGGAACAGCAGCACCGTGGAGATGGTGGTGATGATTTCCAGGTAGTTGAGCAAATACCGGCGCAGCCGCTTGTTCTCCACCTGGTCCAAGTCCACCTGGGCCAGCATCAGCCGGTTGACCCGCAGCTGCTGGTCGATGCGGCGAATCATCACACCCTCCTGCACCGACTGGTCCTCCCGGCCGATGAAGTAGTGGTAAAACACCTCGTCCACATAGTACAGGGTTTTCACCTGGGCCATGGGCACGTAGACAAAGAGGTTGTCCACGTAGAAGGTGTGGCGGGGCAAATCCAGGCCGCTTTCCCGCAGCAGCTGGGTGCGGTAGATGACAGAGTGCATCAGCAGGTAGTGCCCCTTGGGGAAGCTGCCCACCTCCTCCCAGCGGAGGACTTTATTCTGGGGGATGGCGAAGGGATAGCGCATCACCTTTTTGTGGCGGGCACCCACCTTGTCGTAGACAAAGTCGCTGACCACCATGTCCACCCCCTCCCCCTGCTGGGCAAACCGCCGCAGCAAGGCGAGCAGGTCCTTTAGGACCTGGGTATCCACCCAGTCGTCGCTGTCCACCACCTTAAAGTACAGGCCCGTGGCGTTCTCCAGGCCCTTCATCACCGCCCCGCCGTGGCCGGCGTTCTCCTGGTGGATGGCCCGCACGATAGTGGGGTACTGCGCTTGCAGCTGGTCGGCGATGGCGGCGGTACCGTCCTTGGAGCCGTCGTCCACAATGAGGATTTCCACCTCGTCCCCGCCGGGCAGCAGCGTCTCCACGCAGTGGCGCATGTAGTCTTGGGAATTGTAACAGGGTACGGTTACAGAAAGCAGTTTCACGGTGATTCGCTCCTTTTACTGCGGGAGGAACCAGAAGCCCTCGAAGCTGTCCTTCATCACCCGGTAGCCGTTGGCGGTGCAGGTGTACTTGTACTGGCGGATGAGGCTGCCCTGCTGGTCGTACTCTTCATAGCACTGGTGCACGCCGTTGTTCACCACGTAGGTGTCCCCCATCCACTTGGCGTTGGACACCAGGCTGGAGTAGGGCAGGTCGAAGGAATCCACCAAAGTGAAGGTGCCGGCGGCCTCGTCCACCAGGTAGTAGTAGACGTGGGAGTCCACCCCGTCCTCCATGTTGGCGGTGCCCACCTCCTCGGGGACCTCCACCTGGAAGTCGTCCCGGCTGGACATGGCGTAGTAGTTGTTGTCGTACACCCGCAGGTAGAGCTGGCCCTCGCCGGCGGCCTCAAAGCCTAGGGCCTCCACCTCCTGGGCGGGCATCAGCTCCACGTCGTGCTGGCCGTACTGGTAGTTGAAGTCCCCCTGGGCCTCCAGGCTATACTGGGCAAAGTCGGTGCCCTGCCAGAAATCGGGGTTGCCGGCCATCCACACGATGGAGGGCTCCTCCCCCAGGGCGCACTTGATGATGGTGGAGGTCTCCCGGGAGCTGACGATGATGGAGTTGTCGCTCTCGTCATACTGGAGGGAGTTGAGATGGAGCCAGTCCCACTCGCCCTCGCTCCACAGGCCGAAGGGGTCGGTGGCCTGCACCGGGCGGGTGATATCGAAATAGCTTTGGAACACCTGGGTGAAGTCCACAATGTGGGTGACCTGCCCGCTCTCCAAATCGATTTGCAGCACCTGGTCCTCCACGGTCTCACCCTCCAGGTCGGTGGCCAGGGCCAGGATGGTGCCCTCGGGGCCCCAGTTGATGTCGTGGTGCAGCTCGTACTGGCCCAAGTCGAAGACCTGGGTCACCTGGCCAAAGCGGTTGAGCCGGGCCACCTTGGTGCTGCCCACGCAGGTGATAAGGCTGCCGTCCTCATCCCACAGGAACCGGTCGGAGTGGTAGCCCTCCAGCACCATCTCGTAGCGGAGGACGCCGTCGTTGTCGTAGAAGAAGGTGTAGCCGTACTGCCCGCCGATGCCCATGGCGTAGTACAGGCCGTTGGAGAGCGCCTGGGTGCTGTCGCCCTCCACGGTCTCCAAAGTCACATCGTAGCCAGAGGTGGCCTCGGGCATATTGATGGTGAAGGTGGCGGACTGGGTCTCCTGGCCCTGGCGGTTATAGGCGGTGAGGGTGACGGTGTTCTCCATGCCGGGCACCAGGCCGATGAGCAGGAATTCCTGCACCCGGCTGTAGCCGTCCTCCCCGGCGTTGTTGGCCCAGGCGGTGTAGTCGGGGATGGCGTCGTCCTCCACCGAGACGGTGCACTGCACCTGGGTGGGATTGCTGGTGCCAAAGTACAGGTACAGCCCGTTGGAGCCGGTGCCGAAGGGGTTCAAGATGGCCAGGGGGGATCCCATGGTGTAGTTCCCCTCCTGGGTCAGGCCCAGCAGCGTGGAGGCCAGGCGGTCCTGGACTTCCTCGTCGTAGTAGGTAAAGCCCTCGTCCTCGTACTCGTCGGGGACGATCTGGGTGATTTCGATGGTGGCCTCCACCGGGTCGGTGTACACGGTGACCTGCTGGGCGGCTTCCCTATCGGCCACGTCGCCGGTGTCAATCTCCCAATCGGAGCGGGTGGAGATTTCCGACTGGATGAAGGAGTGTGCCACGGTGCGGGCGATGAAGTAGGCAGCCACGGCCAGCACCACCAGCGCCGCCACCACGATCAAAACGATGAGGCGCTTTTTCCTAGGTTTTGCGGGTTGGTTCTCGTTCAACTCTCAATCCATCCTTTCAGGTGTTTTTATCCTGCCCACTGGCAGCGCGGCCGGCGGCAGTTTCCGGCATTGCTCGCAAATCTGCGCATAATCATTATAGACTTTTTGCGGCGCTTGTCCAGAGATTTTTTATGAACAGGGACCTGCTTTTTCCCGCCCACCGGCCTGGGGGCTGGAAAGGGGCGTGAAAAAGCGACGGGGTTTTCACAAAGCCAGAAAAAAACTGGCGCTTTCACCAGCCTTTTTGCAAAGCTGTCACCTTCCCCAAAAAGGGCAGCAGAAAAGGGAAGCAGCCAAAGCTCCTTCCCTCTGTGTGTCAGATATTCTGATAGTCCTGCAGCAGCTTGCGGGCCAGCTTGGAATCCACCCGGGCAAAGCCTGGGGGGTCCACAAAGTCCAGGGAGCGCAGCACCTCCTGGGACTGGCGGTACACTTCCAGCTTGGTGGAGTGGTACACGGGCTCCTGCTTGCGGGGCAGGAACACGGCGAACTCCATCTCCCCCTCGTTGATGCGGCTGAAATAGGCGTGCACCCGGTTGACCTGGTAGGTCCTGGCGATGATGGTGCACAGGGCGTTCTTCACCAGCTCTACAGCCACGTCGTCATAGCCCAAATCGAAAATGAGGATTTTCTCCTTCAGCTCCGCCAGGTTCTTTACCACCCGCTTGGTGTAGGACTGTATCTCCTGGGTGGGCTGGGCGGTGCGGCCCTCCCCGCCGGGGGCCACGCACACAATGTACCCCGCCTCGGGGTCTGTGTACAAAAAGGAATAGGCCATGGCGGCAAAGTAGTTGCACCGCTTGCAGCGCCAATCGAACAGCGTCTCGCTGAGCACCCGGCGCTTGAGCTCGGGGTTCTCCTTGGCGTTGATGCTGGCGTACAGCCTGTACTTTTGGGACTGCCCGCACTGGGGGCAGAGGATATCCTTCTCTATCTCGGTCGACATTCCCTATTGTTCCTCCAAGGTTTAGCCCTCAAAGGGCAGATTCTCGTTTTCTTCCGCCGGGGCGGGCGTGGCGGCGGGGGCCTCCTCCGCGGGGGCTGCCTCCACCGGGGCGGGGGCCGCTTGGGCGGGGGTTTCCTCTTGGGCGGCGGGGTCCTGGTCAAAGGCCTGCACGTCCTCTAAGGTGACCTCCTCCCGCGCCTCGCTGGCGCTGTAGCACTGGCTCAGCTGGTCCAGGGCGGCGTCCAAACGCTGCTCAATCTCATCCAGGGCCAGGCAGTGGGCCTCGGTGACGTCGTTTTCCTTGTCCCGCAGGTTGTGGTAGTAATAGCGGCCCAAGGCCAGGTATTCCTTCTCCGCGGCTTTCTCCTGGCAGCGGAGAAAAGAGCGGATGCGGCTGAGCTGCGCCGCGCGGTGGTTCTTTTCGCCCAGATAGGCGGCCGCTTCTCCCACGGCCTTGCCGATAGTTTTCAGAAATTCCATACCGATACCTTCCTTTCCCTTTGTGATGGCGGGGGTTGGGGCAGTGCGAGCACGCTTCCCCAATTTGTTTTATTATACTGCAGGATAAGGAAAAATAACACCCCTTTTTCCAGAAAATCACAGTTCGAAATTTTGTTCTATTTTTTATAGCAAAACCCTTGCATTTCCCCGGGGAGTTTGATACAGTAGGGGCCACAAACAGAACACACGTTCGTTTTTCTTTTGGAAAGGAGTGGCACAGCGTATGGATTACACCGCGTGGAGCATAGCCTATTGGGAGGAGGCCTCCCGTGTGCAGGAACGGATGGCCCAGGTCCGCCAAGAGGGGCTACCCCCCTCCCCCCAGGAGGAGGCGCTGCAAAGGCGGCGGCTTTCCATCTTATACGAGATGTACCTGGACTGCGTCCACACCGCCAAGGACTTGGGCCGCCGGGCCCAGCGCCAGGAGGCGGTGTAAATGCCCCGGGATGTGCTGAGCCTGGACCAGCTGCGCGGCGTCACCGGCACGGCTTTCGGGGACACGGCCGCCAACCACAAGCGCAGGCAGGCGGCCCTGCACGTGCTGCGCCTGGCCTTGCAGCAGGAGCTGACCCCCCGGCAGCGCCAGTGCATGGAGCTGTGCGTCCTGCAGGGGCTGAGCCAGGTGGAGGCTGGCCGCCAGCTGGGGGTGAACAAGGCCACGGTGTGCCGCCACCTGCAAAAGGCCAAGCGGGCCCTGCGCCGGGCGGCGGGCTATGCCGGGCTGCCGGTGTGAGGGGCATTGCGGCCGGGGGGATTCTCTGGTATACTAGTTCCAGAACATGGTGCGCGGGCGCGAGGGAAAACTCCCCGCCCGGCCCGGCGGCTGGAAAGCCCTGTGGTATCACAGCACCAAAGAAAAGGGAAAGGGGTGGGCGCTATGGCGCTTACACAGCAGCAGCTGGAAAAAATGCGGCAAGTGCGCATGTTCGTGCTGGACATGGACGGCACCATCTACCTGGGGGAGAGCCTGTTCCCCTTTACCAAGGGGTTCCTCCGCCGGGTGGAGGAGACAGGCCGGGATTTCTGCTTTTTCACCAACAACAGCTCCAAAAACCGGGAGGCCTACTTGGAGAAGCTGGCCCGCATGGGCATCTCCCTCCCCCCGGAGAAGATGCTCATCTCCAACGGTGTGATTTTGCAGTGGCTGGGCCAGCACCACCCCGGGGCCCGGTGCTACGTGGTGGGCACGCCCGCCCTGCGGGAGGACTTCCGCAAGGCCGGCTTCGCGCCGGACGCGGAGGACGGGGACGTGGTCATCTTGGGCTTTGACACCACCCTCACCTACGAGAAGCTGCGGGTGGCCTGCGACCTCATCCGGGCGGGGCGGCCGGTGTACGGCGTCAACCCCGACTGGAACTGCCCGGTGGAGGGGGGCTTTATCCCGGACTGCGGCTCCATCGCCGCCTTGGTGAAGGCCTCCACCGGGGTGCAGTGCGAGTTTTTCGGCAAGCCCTCCCCCCACACTTTGGAGTACATGCTGGCCCAGACCGGCTGCCAGCCCCAGGAGCTGGCAGTGGTGGGCGACCGGCTGTACACGGACATCGCCGTGGCCGCGGGGACAGAGGTCACCTCCATTTTGGTGATGAGCGGCGAGACCACCCCCCAGCTGCTGGCGGAAAGCCCCACCCAGCCCGACATAGTGGTCCAAGACCTGGGGGAGCTGACGTCCCTTTTATAAGGCGGGGCCCACCTCCAGCAGGTAGACGGCGGCCTTCTTCCCGTTGACCAAGGTGTCGTACCGCTGGCGCAGGGGGAAGCCCATCTCCTGGGCGGCGGCCTCGGCTTCCCGCTTCCGGGCGGAGAGCAGCACCACCTGGGCCCCAGGCAGCAGCTTTTGTAAGGCGGCGGGTATCAGCCCGGCAAAGCCCGTGGGGAAAGTGGAAATGTATGCACCCATAGAGAACGCTCCCTTGCTATCGTTGGCTTTCTGGAGGTATTCTACCACATCCCGGGGGAGTTTTCCACTGGGAATGGGGTGGCTGCCTCCCCCCAAAAAGGCAGTTGAACATTTCTTGAACTCTTTGTGGCACCATGAAAAGGAACCGCCACACATCTAGGACTGTGCAAAAGGAGGAGCTTATGAAAAAAGCCGCGCTGCTGCTGTGCACGCTGCTGCTGGCAGCCCTGGCCGGGTGCCAGCTGGGCGGGAAGGCCATCATTTTGCCCAAGACGGGGAACATCACCGCCATCCAGGTGGAGACGCTGGAGGGGGAAAGCCTCTCCCTCACCCAGGAGGAGGACATCGCCCGGCTGCTGGAGGTGCTGAACACCGGGTGGTCCATTGGGCGGGAGTCCGTCCAAGACCAGCCTTTGGTGGAGCCCTACGGGACCATCCGCCTGGAAAACCGGGGCGGCGCCACGGTGCTGTACTACTACAAGGAGGGGGACGCCACCTTGGTGGAGCAGCCCTACACCGGCATTTTCCGCCTGGAGGGCAGCCTGGAAAGCGCCCTGCCCCCGCAAGACTAAGCATGGGCAATCAGGAACGTAAAGTTTTCGCTGTACGTCCCCAGGACGCGCTTGCCTTACAAGCCCCCTAGCGGCGTAGAAAAAGAACCAGCGGACAGGGGCCAGCGGCCCCGGCTCCGCGTCCGATTGCCCCCAGCTAAGGCCCACCGCGGTTTGCGGCGGGCCCTTTGCATATCCGCCTTTTTCCGGGGCACACTAAAGCCCAGCAGGCCACGGCCGGGAGAAAGGATGGAACCCATGGAATATCTCAACGCGTTTTGGGTGGGCGGGCTGATTTGCGTAATAGGCCAGCTGCTCATCGACTTGACCAAGCTGACCCCCGCCCGGATCATGGTGCTGTTTGTCACGGCGGGGGTGGCCCTGGGCGCCCTGGGGCTGTACGGCCCCCTGGCGGAGTTCGCGGGCTGCGGGGCCACGGTGCCCCTCACCGGCTTTGGCTGGGCCCTGTCCGAAGGGGTGCGCAAAGCCGTGGCGGAGGAGGGCTTTTTGGGGGTGTTCACCGGGGGCCTCACCGCCGGGGCCGCGGGGACGGCCGCCGCCATCTTCTTCGGCACCTTGGCGGCCTTGGTGGCAAAGCCCCGGGACAAGGCGTAAAAAAAAGCAGGGCACACCGCTTTTGCGGCGGCTGCCCTGTTTTTTTGGTTACGGCAGCTTGTTGCCCGCTGCCAGGTAGATTTGGTACCAGTCCTCCCGGGAGAGCTGGATGTCCGCGGCGGTGGCGATGTCCGCCAGGCGCTGGGCCTTGGTGGTGCCCACAATGGCCTGGATGCCCGCCGGGTGGCGGAGGATCCACGCCACGGCCAAGGCGGACTTGGACACGCCGTACTTCTCCGAGAGCTGTTGGAGCTTCTCGTTGAGGGCGGGGAACTTCTCGTTGTCGATGAACACGCCCTCGAAGAAGCCGTACTGGAAGGGGGACCAGGCCTGGATGGTGATGCCCTTTAAGCGGCAGTAGTCCAGCACCTCGCCGTCCCTGTCGGCGGCGTTGGGGAAGTGGGTGTTGGCCTCCAGGCTGTGGGACACCATCCCCGCGCACATAATGCCAAACTGCATCTGGTTGGCCCGCAGCTTCTGCTTCAGGCCGGACTGGAGCAGCTCCAGCTGGCGGGCGCTGAAGTTGCTCACCCCAAAGTGGAGCACCTTGCCCTGGCTCTCCAGCCGGTGAAAGGCCTCGGCCACCTCCTCCGGCTCCATGAGGGCGTCGGGCCGGTGGAGCAGCAGAAAGTCCACGTGGTCGGTGCCCAGGCGCCGCAAGCTGCCCTCCACGCTCTCCAGGATGTGCTCCTTGGAGAAGTCGTACCTATCCGGGCGGATGCCGCACTTGGTCTGCAGGACCAGCTTCTCCCGCAGGCCGGGCTCCAAGGCCAGGGCCTGGCCAAAGCGGGTTTCGCACTCTCCCCCGCCGTAGATATCCGCGTGGTCAAAAAAGTTGATGCCCTTTTCCAGGGCGGTGTGGATGTACTCCAATATGGCCTGGGGCTCCATGCAGTTCATGCGCATGCAGCCCACGCCAATGGCCGAGCCCAGCACGCCGCTGCCGCCAATATCCAGTTGCTTCATGGTGGTTCCTCCCTATGTGAAACGATTTGCCCTTAGTATACGGCAAAACCGGCGGGAGCACAACAGGCTTTCGCAAAAAGCTTTAATGGCCCGCGGGCTTTTGGGAGAGCAGGCCCTTTTCCTCGGTGAGGTCGGCGTGGACCAGCCGCACCAGCACAATGCCCAAGGGCAGCAGGTTCAGCCAGATGGCCTTGGCGAAAACCAGGTGGCAGGCCAAGGTGGAGAGCACGCCCCCGGCAAAGAAGCAGCCCAGCATCCCCAAGAAGAACAAGGCCCGGGACAGGCCCTCCCTGTCGTGCTTGCGCAAGGCCTTGGCAAAGCCCACGCCCACCTGCCGCAGCTGGTTGGTGCAGAAGGTGGTGGCCATGGGGATGCCCTCGGCCTGGCGGAAGGTGTTGTACTGCATAGAGGCGATGAAGTTCACCAGCACCTGCACCAGCTGGTGGGGCCAGCCCAAGGGGATGAACCCAATGGAAAACAGCGCCAAAAACTCAAAGGCCACCAGGTAGGTGTCCCAGCGGAGGAACCCGAACCGCCGCACCGGCGAGGGGAGGATCTCCGACAAAAAGGCCCCGGCCAAATAGGCGGTGATGGGGATGAGGTAGTAGCAGCCCTGGCCCCACGCCCCGCTGCCGAAGGCGATGGCCATCAGCACCACGTTGGCCGTTTGGGCGTTGCAGAACACCCCGCCCCGCAGGTTGAAGGTGTAGGCGCCCATCATGCCGGCGCTCAAGGTCAGCAGGGCGAACACGCTGCGGCGCTCGCACACCAGGTATTTCTTCTTTGCTTCCATTGGCTTTCCCCCTCTGTTTTCGCAAAAACTAAGGGGATTATACCACCAGCCGGGGGGAAAGGGCAAGGGCCCTACAGCAGGCGCTCCTGCCGGAACTGCTGGCGCAGCTTCTCCAGGGCCTTTTTCTCAATGCGGGAGATGTAGCTGCGGGAGATGCCCAGGCGCTTTGCCACCACCCGCTGGGGCTGGGGGGCAAACCCCAGCAGCCCATAGCGCCTGCACACCACCTCCCGCTCCCGGGGGGTGAGGGATGACTGGAGAAAGCGGTACAGCTTTTCGCTTTTCATCTTGGTGTCGATGCTTTCGACGATGGTGTCGTCCACGGCCATGGTGTCTAAAATGGTCAGGGCGTTGCCCTCCTTGTCGGTGTCGATGGGCTCGTTGAGGGACACATCCTGGGCGGACTTGCGGCCGCTGCGGAAAAACATGAGGATCTCGTTCTCAATGCACCGGGAGGCGTAGCTGGAAAGCCGGATGCCCTTGGCGGGGTCGAAGGTGTCGATGGCCTTGATAAGGCCGATGGTGCCAATGGAAATCAAGTCCTCCTGGTCGTTTTGGCTGGCGTAGTATTTCTTGATGATGTGCGCCACCAGCCGCAGGTTGTGCTCGATGAGCTTCTGCCGGGCGGCCTGGCTGCCCTGGGCTATCTCCTCCAGGCATTGGCGCTCTTGGGCGGCGGACAGCGCCCGGGGGAAGGTGCCTCCCCCAGTGACGTGCAGCAGCAGGCACAGGGCCTGGGACAGAAGCTGGAAAAGCTGAGAAAACAACGCTGGCACTTCCCTTCCTTACAAAGCTGTTGTATTTGTATGTTGGAAGGGGCGTGGATGTGCCACTCACTCCACCTGGATGCGGAACACGTTGGCCACATCGGCGTCTGGGCAGCAGAAGCGAATATCCCCAGCCCGGGACAGAGGGGGCTTTCCGCCATAGCGCAGAATATCGATATAGGGGAAGCCCGCGTGGAGAGCCATAGGACACAGCTTGCCACGGTCCGTGTCGAAATCGAAGGTATCCCCTACCTGGTGCCCATGATGGCACCTACAGGGCCCCAAGCGCCCCACCAAAGTGAGGGTGATTTTTGTCTTTGCCATATTGCCTCCTCCCTGCCTCAGCATAAGGCAGGTTTTTAAAAAGATTTTTCCAGTATTATAGCACAGAAAAAGGGGGCAGGGAATGAACCTGCACTTTGCTTTTGGGGAAAAGGGGTGTATGTGTGCTCCCTGCGGACCAACAAGTGGTCCTACGACCACCGGCAGGAGGGCGCCGCCCTGGGCCAGAAGATGAGCTACATCCGCCAGACAGCCGGGGACCGGGGCGCTTTAAAAGACATCCAGATTTTTGGCATGAGCAGCTGGCTGCGGCAGGTGCACGACGCCGTGCTGAAGCTGTTCCGGGACTTCCAGCTGCGGGAGCAGCGGGTGCGCCTGCTGGGGGACTTGGCCGAGGTGGCCTTGACCTTCCTGCGCAACGGGGCGGCCTATGGCTACCTGCTGGCACTGGCCCTGGGAGAGGGGCTGTCCGTCTCGGAGTTTTTGCTGTACTTCACCGCGGTGGGGAACTTCACCACCTGGGTGACAGGCATTTTAAAGGGCTTTGGGGAGCTGCACCAGTTCAGCCTGGAGTTGAGCAGCGTGCGGGGCTACATCGAGGCGCCGGAGCCCTTCCGCATGGAGGGGGGCAAGGCCATCGAGCTGGACACCTCCCTGCCCTACACCCTGGAGCTGCGGGACGTGTCCTTCCGGTACCCCGGGGCGGAGAAGGACACCCTGTCCCACATCGACCTGACGGTGCGGCCCGGGGAAAAGCTGGCCATTGTGGGCCTAAACGGCGCGGGCAAAACCACCTTGATGAAGCTGTGCTGCGGCCTGCTGGACCCCACCGGCGGCCAGGTGCTCCTCAACGGGGAGGACATCCGGGACTTTAACCGGCGGGACTACTACCGGCTGTTCTCCACGGTGTTCCAAGATTTCTCAGTGTTTGACACCACCTTCGCGGACAACGTCACCCAGGCGCCGGAAAGCCCGGACACCGCCGGCATGGAGGACGCCGTCAAACGGGCGGGGCTGTGGGAAAAGTACCAGTCCTTGCCCCAGGGCGGGGCCACCCACATCGGCCAGGGCATTTACGAGGACGGCCTGCTGCTCTCCGGCGGGGAATTGCAGCGGCTGATGCTGGCCCGCGCCCTGTACAAGGACGCCCCCTTTGTGGTGCTGGATGAGCCCACCGCCGCCCTGGACCCTGTGGCGGAGATGGAGGTCTACGAGAACTTCGACAAGATTGTGGGGGACAAGACGGCCGTGTACATCAGCCACCGGCTTTCCTCCTGCCGGTTCTGCGACGACATCGCCGTGTTTGACCACGGGCACATCGTCCAGCAGGGCAGCCACGACACTTTGGTGGAGGCCCCGGGGAAGTATCAGGAGCTCTGGCACGCCCAGGCCCAGTACTACGCCAAGCAGGAGAAGGAGCCGGGCGTGGAGTGAGGCTGTGAGGGGAATAGAGAAAACCACCACCCAGCTGGATGGTGGTTTTTTGCATCTTGCCGGGGCCGCTCACTCCTCCAGCATGCGACCCAAAGCTTGCAGCTGGCGGCGGTAAGCTTGGGGGATGGCGCCGTTGTGCTCCAGGGGGATGTCCCAGGTGAGGATGCCATCCTGGGCGAGAATCAGCTTGGTGTAGCCGGCCACCAGTTCGTCGGGGAAGCGGGGCTTGCCCTGGCCCCAGGTCTGGCCCAGGTAGGAGAGCACATGGAGCTTCTTCCCCTGCAGCTGCTCCCGCACCTTCTGGCCGGGGATGGGCAGCCAGTCCCCCACCTCCCCGGCGGTGTAGTCCTCCCAGGGGCACTGGGGCAGGAAGGGGTCCTCCAAGCCCCGGTTAAAGGCCACCACGGCCTGGGGGTTCCCCGCGCGGATGGCCGCGGCGAAGCTTTTGAAATTGGGCTCGTCAGGGAAATTGTACATGGCGTCTGGATAGTAGCAGCCGTCTATCCACCAGCCCTTGACGCGCTCCCCCCAGCGCAGGGACCACTCCCGGATGACGGCCTCCCACTTCCGCTGAAAGGAGGCCAGGCGCTGCCCTTGGCCGTCCACCCACTCCAGGCGCTCCACGACCTGGGCATCGGCGCAGGGGGCGCCAGAGGGCAAATACACCCACAGGTCGATGCCCTGGGGTTCCAGGGCGGCGGCCAGGTCCGCGATTAAATCCCGCCGGGAGCACTTGCTGGGGGAAATGCCCACCAGCTGGTCGTACACCGGGTTGGGGGAGCAGTAATGCCCCGAGTTCTGGCCGATGGTGATGCAGAAGTAATCCGCGCCCACCTCCCGCAGCTGGGCGGCCAGCAGCTCCACGTCAAAGGCGTCTACCCGGGCGTTCCACTCCTCTGGGCTGCAGGGCTCCCCGGTGCCATCCCCGGCGGGGACGCACAGGAAGTGGTTGAACAGCCCCCAGCGCTTTCCTTGAAACATCTCTTGCCTATCCATGTTTGTTCCTCCCTTATTTGCCGCGCCTTCCCGGCGGGCTGGCTTTAACTGAAAAAGGCCGTGTCCGGCGGGGGCGGGGCGTCCAGCGCGGTGGAGGGCACCTCCCCCCAGGGCTCCCGGCCCTCCTGCCGCAACGACTGAAGGGCGGCTTCCGCTGCCCCGCCGCCAAAGAGCTCCCGGCACAGGGCGGCGGCCTCCGGGCTGGAGAGGGGCTGGCTGTTGTCCCCGCCGCCCTCGGGGGTAATCAGCTCCAGCACGTCAATCTGGGGGTAGAGGGCCAGCACCTCCCGCACCATGGACTTCTCCTCCTCCAAGGGGGTGGACTCCTGGCACTCCACGGAAAGGGTCAGGCGCATGCCTGCCTCTTTGGCGGTGTCCATCACCTGGCCCAGCCAGTACACGGCGAACCGCTCCCGCTTGTCCGGCTCCTCCAGGATGGCCTCCACCTCTGGGATGCAGAAGGCCCGGCGGTTGTCCACCGCGGCGGCCAGCTCCGGGTCAGCGGGCACGGCGTGGCGCTGGCCGTAGAAGAAGTGGCCCGCGGGCACCCGCTCCTCCCCCTTGTGGTAGGGGTGCCACTGGCCGTTGTAGCTGTGGAAGGTGATGGCGTTCATTCCCATGCGGGCCAGGCGGCGGATGTACTCCTTGGCCTCCCCCAAGGGGTAGGCGGAGATGTCCATGGGGAAGTTGATGTGCTGGCGGATGCCCCGGTACCGGCAATAGGGGGAAAAGTCCCGGCTTTCGGGCAGGCTGGCAAGGGCAATGGGCTTTTTCAAAAAGTCCCCCTCGGTGGAGAAGCAGACCCCCAGCTGGGAAAGCAGCTGGTACACGCAGCACAGCAAGGCGCTCTCCGAGCCGCCCCGCAGGGTGAGGGCGCTTCCCTCCCACCGCCAGCCGTAGCAGTGGGCCGGCAGGCTCTCGTCCACCTCCAGGCGGAACGTCAACTCCGCGCCCTCCCCAAAGGCGGCGCCGGAATACTTCCGCAAATAGCGTTTCAACTCCCGCTCCGCGTAACAGGCGGTGGGGCCTGTGGCGGCGCGGCAAATCTGTACAGTCATTTCAAAACAACTCCCTGACGCCCGGCCCAAAAAGCGGAATCAAAATCCAGAAAACTTTGGGCAAAAAGGCGGTTTTTCCTGGGGGCATCATACCGCATTTCCCAGGCGCTGTCAAGCGGGAAAAGAAAAAGCGGGGCCCCCTTGCCGGGATGTCCCGCGCTGTCTTTACGCCTGGGTGGAGGCCTCCCCCTGTTCCAGGCTGGCTTTGTAGGCGCCGCCCCACTGCTCCATGGCAGCCAAGATGGGCCGCATGGACTCCCCCAGGGGCGTGAGGGAATACTCCACCCGAGGCGGCACCTGGGGATACACTTTTCGCTGGACGATGCCGTCCTCCTCCAAAGAGCGCAAACTATCGGTGAGCACCTTTTGGCTGATGCCCTCCAAATCCTTGCGCAGCTCGTTAAAGCGCCAGGGGCGGGCCAGTAAATTCCGCAGGATGAGCAGCTTCCACTTGCTGCCCACCAGCTGCACCGTGGTGGCCACGGGGCACTCTGGCAGTTCTTCTTTTGTCAGCATCCGGGCACCTCCTAACTCCTATCTACCAGCTATTATAGCGCGGCGGCCGCTGGGCCGCAAGGAGGGGCCACAGTCACCTGCGGGTAACTAGGAGAGAAAAAAGTGCTTACTTGCCAAGGCGGGAAAAACGGCTACAATAGAGAGTGAGACAACCAGGCGGCGTATATAACCGCGGCCTGCAAGGAGGGTTCCCCATGACACAAGAACAGCGGCGGCTCTACCTCATCCAAGAGCTGCTGAAAGAGCGCCCCGACGGCGCCGGGATAGAGATTCCCACAGAGCGGGAAGGACAGAAACGGCTGCTGCGCTCCCTGTTCAACCTGCGGCAGCCACGGCCCGCCAGCCAGGGGTTTTTGGCGGTGCAGGACGCGTACCTCCAGGAGGAGACACGGCGCAAGGGCGTCACCAGCCTTGCCCAGCTGCGGCCGGTGGAAAAGGGCCTCTACCTGTGGCAGGGGGACATCACCACCTTGGCCTGCGGGGCCATTGTCAACGCGGCAAATTCCCAGCTGCTGGGGTGCTTTTATCCCTGCCACGGGTGCATTGACAACGCCATCCACACCTACGCCGGGGTGCAGCTGCGGCTGGAGTGCGCCCGCCTCATGGCGCGCCAGGGCCACCCGGAGCCCACAGGCCAGGCCAAAGTCACCCAGGCGTACAACCTGCCCTGCCAGTATGTGCTCCACACCGTGGGGCCCATCATCACCGGCAGGGTGACGTCCCGGGACGAGGCGCTGCTGGCCGCCTGCTACCGCGCATGCCTGGAGGCCGCCCAGGAGCGGGGCATCCCCAGCGTGGCCTTTTGCTGCATCTCCACGGGGGAATTCCACTTCCCCAACCGGCGGGCGGCGGAAATCGCCCTGGAGACGGTGCGAAACTTCCAAAAAGAGACATCCAGCCAAATTGAGGTGATTTTTAATGTGTATAAAGACGCAGACCTCCAGATTTACCGGGAGCTCCTGGGCACAGCTTGAGCGCCTGGCCGCCGCCCTGCAAGAGGCGGACGCGGTGCTGGTGGGCGCGGGGGCGGGACTTTCCACCTCCGCGGGGTTTGCCTACAGCGGGGAGCGGTTCCGCCGTTACTTTGGGGACTTCGAGGCGGCCTACGGCTTCCACGACATGTATTCCGGGGGATTCTACCCCTTCCCCACCTTGGAGGAGCACTGGGCCTACTGGAGCCGGTTTATCTTCCTCAACCGCTACTGCGACCCGCCCAAGCCGGTATATCAAAACCTGCTGGAGCTGGTAAAGGAGAAAGATACTTTTGTGCTCACCACCAATGTGGACCACTGCTTTCAAAAGGCCGGGTTTGACAAGCGCCGGCTGTTTTATACCCAGGGGGACTACGGCCTGTGGCAGTGCTCCAAGCCCTGCCACGACAAGACCTACGACAACCAGGAGGCAGTCCGCCAGATGGTGGAGGCACAGGGCTTCCAGGTGACGGAGCGGGGGCTGCTCCCCCCTGCCCAGCCCAAGCGGGCCGTGCCCACAGAGCTTGTCCCCCGCTGCCCGGTGTGCGGCGCGCCCATGGCCATGAACTTGCGGGCGGACAACACCTTTGTCCAGGACGACGGCTGGTACCAGGCCGCCCAGCGGTACGAATGGTTTTTGCGCAGCCGCAAGGAGCTGCGGGTGGTCTTCCTGGAGTTGGGGGTGGGGTACAACACCCCGGGGATTATCAAGTACCCCTTCTGGCAGATGACCGCGGCCAATCCCCGGGCCACCTATGTGTGCGTCAACTACCAGGACGCCTTGTGCCCCCGGGAGATCGAACAGCAGTCCCTGTGCATCCAGAGGGACATCCACCAGGTGCTGGAGCAGTTGGTAGGCAGATGAGAAAAAGCCGGCGTGCCGCCGGCTTTCTTTGCGCCCAGGTTTAGTGGGCGATTTCGTAAAAGTAGATGTGCAGGCCGTCCTCCAGGCTGTGGACCTCCCCCTCAAACTGGTTGCGGTGGAGGTAGGGCGCCAGGGCGGGGCTGTCTGTCAAAAAGGTGGGCACAGTGTGGAAGGGCATGGGCGCTCCCTCTGGGAACCAGCCGTTGTTCTCCACGTAGATGTGGGCCTCTTGGCCCTGGCTGTCCTGGCCGGTGAGCATATACCGGGCGCTCATGTGGCGCACCCCCGCCTGGTTGAGCACCTGGGTGTCCACCCCGCAGGGCTCCACGATGCCCTGGAATATCTCCCCCCGCACCGTGCCCCCAAAGGGGATCATGTCCACCGCCCCTGTTTCGCTGGAAAGGTGCACCGCGGGGCCGTTGCTTTCTATGGCAATGTCAAACACAAGTTTTCGTTCCATGGCTGCCTCCTGCCGGGCCGGATGGCCCTGTTTTTTCTCCTATTATAGCGGAGTGCGGTGGTGGGGGCAACCCCACATGCAGATTCTCCTTGCGCCCTTCCCCATTGTATGCTACCATCCTCTTAAGACAAAACACGGAAAGGCGGCGGCGCACATGGCCCACACTTTTACGGAACCCTTCCCCTTTTCCTCCAGCTCCTCCCTTGGCTGCCCGTACTACCGCATCCCCTCTCTGCTGGCCACCCGGGAGGGGGTGCTTCTGGCTGCCATGGACGCCCGCTTCGGCGGCACGCCGGACTCTCCCAACGCCATTGGGACAGCAGTGGCCCGCAGCCTGGACAGCGGCCAAACCTGGGAAGAACCCCATCTTGCCGCGTCCTTTCAGGACTGGGCTGTGGGCAAGCTTCCTCCCTTGCCTGGCAGGAAGCCTCTCCGGCACAGCGCCTCCACCATTGACCCCTCCCTGCTCCAGGACAGCGCCACAGGGCGGATATTCCTGCTGGTGGATGCCTTCCCCTGGGGCATGGGGGCCTTTCAAGCCCAGAAGGGCAGCGGCTATTGCCAAGGCCGCTTGCTGCTCCGGCGGCGGGGCCGGCGGGCCTATGGCTATTTTGTGGGCGAGGACGGCGCCATCCGCCGCCTGGATGGCAGCCCCACTCCCTACAAGGTGGACGCGTCCTTGAACTTGAGCAAAAACAGTAGGCCCCTTACAGTAGGACAGCGCCGGCCTGTGTACCTGCGGGGCAGTCCTTGGGGGCTTCCCACGGGAAAACGCGTGCCCATGCACTTGTTTTACCAGGGCGCGCGGTTCCAGGTGTTCCCCACCTCTTACCTGTTCCTGCTGTATTCAGACGACCTGGGCAAAACCTGGTCCACGCCCCGGGAAATGAACGGCCTGGTCAAGGAGGACAGCCTGGGATTTTTCGGCGTCTGCCCCGGCCAAGGCGCGCAGCTTTCCCAAGGCCCCCACGCCGGGCGGCTGGTGTTCCCTGCTTACGCTTTGGACGCCCGCACCGGCAGGCAGCAGTTCCGGGCGCTGTACAGCGACGATGGGGGCAGCCGCTGGCAAGCGGGCACTTTCGCGCCCTTGGGTGAAGGCATCTCCAGCATGAGCGAAACCCAGCTGCTCCCCTGCCCGGACGGGGCGCTGCTGGCCTTCTCCCGCACCACTAGCGGCTTTGTGGCCCGCACCATAAGCCTGGACGGCGGCGCCACCTGGCAGCCCCCTGTGCTGGACAGCTTCCTGCCCCTGACAGGCGGCGCTGGGTGCCAGGTGTCCGCGCTGGGCCTGCCTTGGCAAAACAGGGACGCTGTGCTCGTCTCCGCCCCCGCTGGGAAGGACAGGACCCAGGGCGTTCTCTCCTTGGGCTTTCTGGAAAAGGGACATCAAATCCGCTGGGCAGCCCGACGGCAGCTGACGGAGGCCGGGGAGGAATTCGCCTACTCCTGCCTGGCGGCACTGCCCAACGGGAAGGTGGGCCTGCTGTATGAAACCTCCAACCGGCCCCAGGCCGTGGACGCCGTCCGGTTCCGGGAGCTTTCCCTGGAAGGGCCCTGGGACTGGGAGCGCACCCCATAAGCAAAGGGCTGCCGGAAGCACCCGGCAGCCCTTTTCCTTTACGCCCCCAACACCTGCTCAAAGACGCGGCAGCACTCCAGCGTCATGGAGTGGGGCACGGTGGGGCTTTCCAACAGGCCTGCGCCTATACAGCGCACGGCTTCCCGCACCTGGTAGATAAAGCCGTTGACGTCCTCCTGGACGTACTCCTCCACCAGCCGGCCGGACTTGTCGTACAGCTCCACCCGGCCCCCGGTGTGGAGCCGCTCCCGCAGGGCGATGTAGCCCTCCTCCCCGTACAGGCCGCCGTTTTCCGGCAGGGCCGTGCCCACGGAGCACTGGCCGTCCACCAGGTAGTCCCCGTAGCGGAGAAGGAAACTGGCGGTTTCGTCCACGCCGGTGGGGGCCCGCACCACGGTGGACTCCACCTGGGCCAAGGGCTCTGTGGCGAAGTAGCCCAGCACCTCGATGAGGTAGACCCCCAAATCGTACATGGAGCCGCCGCCCAGGGCGGGATTGTAGGCCCGGGTGGTCAAATCCTTACCCGCGTAAAAGCCCAGGTTCCCTTGGGCGCACTTCAGCTTGCCGATGCGGCCGGTTTCCACCCACTCCTTCACCTTCTGGATCTTGGGCAAAAAGCGCACCCACATGCACTCCATGAGGAACAGCCCCTTCTCCCGGGCCAGGGCAAAGACCTCCTCCGCCTGGCGGGTGTGCAGCACCATGCTCTTTTCGCAGAGGAGGTGCTTGCCGTGCTCCAAGCACTGGAGGATGTTTTCATAGTGGAAATTGTTGGTGGTGGCGATGTACACCGCGTCGATGTCCGGGCGTTGGAGCATCTCCTGGTAGCTGCCGTAGCCCGCGGGGATGTGCTGCTCCTGGGCGAAGGCTTGGGCGCGCTCCAGGCTTTTGCTGGCCACCGCCGCCACCTGGGCGCCCTCCACCTGGCGGACGGCGTCCGCAAATTTCCGGGCAATGTTCCCCGCCCCCATAATGCCAAACTGAATCATACTCTGCTCCTTCCCAAAGCCGCCCCGCTGGCGGCTTCCCTTTTTGTTACGGCATGATTATACACCCCATCCCACCGGCGCACAAGGAGCAATTTTACCAGGCGCCGCCTTGACAACCGGCCCAGCTTGTTATAGTATTAAGTAGAAAACAGTTGTTTTCGCAAATTTTTTTGGAGCATTGGAGGAGTACGCCATGAAAATCTATGTTTCCGCAAGCGCCTACCGGGACGGGGACGGCACCCAGGCCCGGCCCTTTAAGCACATCAACGACGCGGCCAAAGTCGCCCGGCCCGGCGACGAGGTGTTGGTGGCCCCCGGCGTTTACCGGGAATATGTTGACCCCCAGAACGCCGGCACCGAGGACGCCCGCATCACCTACCGCAGCACCGAGCCTCTGGGCGCTGTGATTACCGGCGCCGAGGTCATCAAGTCCTGGCAGCCCTACGAGGGCAATGTGTGGGTGGCTCGCGTGGCCAACACCCTTTTTGGGGACTACAACCCCTACACCACCTACGTCTACGGCGACTGGTACTTCGCGGGCAAGTCCAAGCACACCGGCTGTGTGTACTTAAACGACAAGGCCATGTACGAGGCCGGCTCCATTGAGGAGTGCCTCAAGGGCGAGGTGTACCCCTGCTCCTGGGAGCCCGAGGCTTCCACCTACAAGTGGTACGCCCAGCAGGATGGGGAGTACACCGTGCTCTACGGCAACTTCCAGGGCAAGAACCCCAACGAGGAAAACGTGGAAATCAACGTGCGCCGGGAGTGCTTTATGCCCTCTAAAACCGGCGTGGGCTACATCACTGTAAGCGGCTTTAACATCAACAAGGCCGCCACCACCTGGGCCCCTCCCGCCGCCTACCAGGACGGCATGATTGGCCCCCACTGGTCCAAGGGCTGGATCATTGAGGACTGCGAGATTTCCAACTCCAAGTGCGCAGGCATCTCCCTGGGCAAGTACCTGGACCCCGACAACGACCACTACTTCACCGTGAAGCACGTGAAGTCCCCCACCCAGATGGAGCGTGACGCCGTATGCCGCGGCCAGTACCATGGCTGGCTGAAGGAGAATGTGGGCAGCCACATCGTGCGCCGCTGCAACATCCACAACTGCGAGCAGGGCGGCATCATCGGCCGCATGGGCGCTGTGTTCTCCGTCATCGAGGACAACCACATCCACCACATCAACAACATGATGGAGCTGGGTGGCGCCGAGATTGCCGGCATCAAGCTCCATGCCGCCATTGACGTGATTTTCCGCCGCAACTGCATCCACGACTGCACCATGGGCATTTGGTGCGACTGGGAGGCCCAGGGCACCCGCATCACCCAGAACCTGCTGTACAACAACCAGAAGCCCGCGTTCGCCAGCCGGCTGAAGGGCGGCATGATGAGCCAGGACATCTTTGTGGAAGTGAGCCACGGCCCCACCTTGATTGACAACAACGTGCTGCTCTCCGACGCCTCGCTGCGCTTCGCCACCCAGGGCGTCGCTATGGTACATAACCTGATCTGCGGCGCTCTCACTTGCGTGGGCGGCGGTACTTATCCTCGCTACACTCCCTACCACATCCCCCATCGCACCGAGGTGATGGGCTTTATGACCTTCCTCCACGGCGACGACCGGTTCTACAACAACATCTTTGTCCAGAAGTGGCCCGGTGATCCCATCATCACTCCCCACGACAGCGACGACGGCCACGACGAAGAAAACCGGGCTGTTGGCACCCATGTTTGGGACGAGTATCCCACCTATGACGAGTGGATCGCCCAGTTCGACATGGACACCGATACTCCCAACATGATGAAACTGGCTCGTGCACATGATTCCCATCTGCCCGTGTGGTCCAAGGGCAACGTGTACTTCAACGGCGCCAAGGCTTGGAAGCACGAGGAAGGCGGTCTGGTGGACAACGAGCATCAGGTGTACGTGAACCTGGAGACAAAGGACGGCCGTCCCGTGCTCTCCACCAACGTGTACGACTTCCTGGAGGGCTTTACCGGCCAGATGGTGAACACCCAGGTGCTGGGCATGGCCTTTGAGCCCGAGGAGTACTACGAGAATCCCGATGGCACCCCCATCAACTTCAACACCGACTACTTTGGCGACCACCGCGGCGAGGCCGTTATCCCCGGCCCCTTTGCCTGCAAGTGCGGCGCGGAGAAGGAACTCTTCTAAGATAAAAAAGCAAAAGACCCACAGGGGCTGCCGCGGCCGCGGCGGCCCCTTTTTTGCGCCCCCTCTGGACGGCGGGGGAAAACCGTGCTACAATGCGGGAAACGGTATCTTTTGAGAGGAGTTGCTTATAGTGGAAACAAAGGATTTGGCCGGACTGCTCCACCGCCTGGAGCGGCCCACCGGCCCGGTGGACGTGGTGCTGGACACCGACACCTACAACGAGGTGGACGACCAGTTCGCCCTGTCTTACCTGCTGGCCTCCCAGGACCAGCTGCGGGTAAAGGCGCTGTACGCCGCGCCCTTTTTCAACGAGAACTCCACCGGCCCGGCGGACGGCATGGAGAAAAGCTACCAGGAAATCCTAAAGCTGCTGGGGCTGGCCGGCTGCCAAGAACTGCGGGAGGTGGTGTTCCGGGGCTCCGCCAGCTACCTGCCCGACGAGGGGACCCCGGTGCCCTCCCCGGCGGCGGAGGACTTGGCCCGGCGGGCCATGGGCTACTCCCCGGAAGCGCCCCTGTATGTGGTTGCCATCGGCGCCCTGACCAACATAGCCTCCGCCCTGCTGCTGGAGCCCGCCATCGCCCAGCGCATCACTTTGGTGTGGCTGGGGGGCAACGCCTGGGATTGGCCGGACAACCAGGAGTTCAACGCCTTCCAGGACGTGGCCGCGGACCGGGTGGTCTTCGGCAGCGGGGCGGCTGTGGTGCAGCTGCCCTGCCAGGGGGTGGTGTCCGCCTTCCGGGTCAGCGGGCCGGAGCTGCGCCAGTACCTCCAGGGCAAAAGCCCCCTGTGCGACTACCTGGTGGAGCTGGTGGAGGAATCCCAGCGCCACTGGAACGCGGGGCCCTGCTGGACGCGGCCCATCTGGGACGTCACCGCCGTGGGTTGGCTGCTGGGGGAGCACTTTATGCTGGATAGGCTGGAGCCCAGCCCCATCTTCCAGTACGACCACCACTACAGTTTTGATAAGAGCCGCCACCTCATGCGGTACGTGTACCACATCCAGCGGGACGAGCTCTTCGCGGATTTGTTCGAAAAGCTGCCCAAGCTGGGGCAGTAACAGAAACGCCCTCCGGCACAAGGCTGGAGGGCTTTTTGCTGGGATACATTCCCCGCTTTGGGGCACACTAGGGACAAAACCATGTGGAAGCGAGGAATCTGCCATGATACAAGAGGATACAGTCAAGCTGCTGCGGGAGTGCAACGCCGGCATCAAAATGGGGGTGAGCTCCCTGGACGAGGTGCTGCCCAAGGTGCAGTCGGCCAGCCTGCGGAACTCCCTGGAGAAGTGCCGCCAGGCCCACGGCAAGCTGGGGGACGAGACCCACGCCTTGCTGGCCCGCTACGGGGACGCCGGCAAAGAGCCCAGCCCCGTGGCCAAGGGCATGTCCTGGATGAAGACAAACGTCAAGCTGGCCCTGGAGGAGAGCGACGAAACCGTGGCCGACCTGATTACCGAGGGATGCAACATGGGGGTGAAGTCCCTAAGCCGCTACCTAAACCAGTATGAGGCCGCCGAGGAGCAGGCCAAGGACATTGCCAAGCGGCTGATCCACCTGGAAAGCGGCCTGGCCCAGGAGATGCAGCCCTATCTGTAACAGCGAAAAGGACACCCAAGCAGCCGCTTGGATGTCCTTTTTTATAGGCATATTCTGAAAGGGGGATTAGGCCCGCTGGGGCAGGCGGCGCTCCAGCTGGTCCAGGGCTTTGCGCAGGGGGTGGTACAACAGCAGCGCCAGCAAAAAGTTCCCACCCGCGTGGACCACGTCGAAGCTCAACCCGCTGATAATCCAGGCGATGACCATCTGCACCCCGCCCACAGGGAAGTACGTCAAAGAGCACAGCGTCCCAAAGGCCAAGCCGAACAGCCCGGACAAAATGGCCCACTGCCAGGCGCGCTTCATCCAGCGGAACAGCCAGGTAATCCCCGCCAGCAGCGGCCAAATGTACAGGTACATCACCCACCAGGTGCCAAAGCCGTAGAGCACGCCCTCCAGCAGCAGGAACACCGCCAGGGCCCCTATCACCCGCCGGCGGAACACCAGCGTAAACAGGATGGTGAGCAGGCTGACCAGCTCCACATTGGGCAGGAAGGCCAGGGCTTCTTTGGAAACCACCATCACCGTGCCCATCATGGCCATCAGGCACAGGTCGGTGAGACGGCGTTTCATCAGTAGCCCACGGTGAAGGTCAGCTCGTAGGTGTCGCCGTCACTGAGCTCCGTGGCGTCGGCGCCGTAGTTCCACATCTCGCCGCCCTTGGTCAGGCACCACCACTCCTGGTTGGCGTCGTCCACCGTCTCGCCGTCCACGGTGGTGATGAACAGCCCGTAGCTGCTCTCCTCGCCCTCTACCAGGCCCTCAGCCACCAAGGCGTCGCCCAGGGTGGCGGCGGTGGTGGTGATGGGGAACTCCTTCTCGGTGCCGTCCCCGTGGACCACCTTTAAGGTGATGTCCTTGGTCTCGGCGTCCTCGGCGGAAGAGAGGCTGCTTTCCGAAACGGCTTGGCTGCTCTCCACGGAGGAGGAGCTTGTCTCTGTCTGGGAAGAGCTCTCCTCTACCTGGGAGGAGGTGCTGGCGAGGGTGCTGCTCTCCTGGGAAGCGGAGGAGCCACTGGCGTCGCCGCAGCCGGCGAGAACGGTCAACAGCAGGGCAAGGCTCAGCAGGAGCGCGGCGCCCCGGCGGAAAAGATTGGTGTGTTTCATGTGTGTTACCTCATTTCTAAAAAGATTAGATTTGAGGGACGGCGCCCGCCTTCCACAGCCCTGGCGCAAGCTGTGGAAAAAGCGGGCAGGAAAACAAAGCCGGGGATAGGCCCGGCCCTTCCTGTACCATGCGCCAAGAACCCGTGGCTTTGGTACGGCCTTTCCGGGCAAGTCTTCCGGCTTAGGCATCAAACAGGGCGCCCCGCCTTCCCAGCCCAAAGGGCCAGTGGCACACTGGGGCGCCCCTCTGCCATTACGGCGACGGGTTCGCCGGGGATTCGCACCCCTGTTCCTATGTTCGGCCGCGGGAAAAGGCCCGCGGGCACCCGGAGTCCCAACGGGCCTTATCATACCCCATACCGGGGATTTTGTCAATTTCCTTCTACAAAAGCCACCAGCCCAGCAGGCGGGCGGCGGAGGAAATCAAAAAACACAGCAGCAGGCCGCAGCCCGTGGGCAAAGCCATGGACAGGGCCGTCCACTTCAGGCTTTTTGTCTCCCTCCAGATGGTCCAGCAGGCGGTGGAGCAGGGCCAGTGGAACAGGGTGAACACCAGCACGCACAAAGCCGTCACCCAGGTCCAGCCGTTCTCCAGCAGCAGGCCGTGCAGGGCGGAAAGCTCCCCCACCTCCACCAAGGCGCCCTGGGACAGGTAGCCCATCAGCAGCAAGGGCAGCACCAGCTCGTTGGCGGGCAGCGCCAGGAGGAAGGCCAGCAGAATCACCCCGTCCAGGCCAAAGAGGCGGGCAAAGGGCTCTAAAAGCCGGGCGCAGTGGGTGAGAAGGCTCTCCCCGGCCCAGGTGACATTCCCCAAACACCAGATGAGCACCCCCGCCGGGGCCGCCACCGCCGCCGCCCGCCCCAGCACCCGCAAAGTCCTGTCCAGCACGGAGCGCACCAGCACCTGCCCCACCTGGGGCCGCCGGTACGGAGGCAGCTCCAGGGCAAAGAAGGAGGGCAGGCCTTTCAGCGCTGTTTTGGACAGCAGGAAAGAAACGCCCAGGGTCATGGCCAAGGAGAAGCCCAGCAGCGCCGCCATGCCCACCGCGCCCCCCAAAGCCCCCGCCCCGGCGAAAAACAGGGACAGCAAAGCGGCCAGCAAAGGCAGCCTGCCGTTGCAGGGGGTGAAGGCGTTGGTGGCGATGGCGATAAGGCGCTCCCGGGGGGAGTGGATGATCCGGCAGCCCACCACCCCGGCGGCGTTGCAGCCCAGGCCCATGGAGAGCGTCAGCGCCTGCTTACCGCAGGCCCCGCACCTGGCAAAGCACCTGTCCAAGTTGTAGGCCATGCGGGGCAGGTAGCCCAAATCCTCCAGCAAGGTGAACAGGGGGAAAAAGATGGCCATGGGCGGCAGCATTACCGCCACCACCCAGGAGAGGGTGGTGTAGGCGCCGTCCACCAGCACCCCGGAGAGCCACGGGGGCGCGGGCGCCAGCCAGCGGCGGAGCCACTCCCCCAGCTGGGAGAAGCCCTGGCTTAACAGCTGGGAGGGGGCGTTGGCCCCCACCATGGTCAGCCAGAGGATGGCCAGCAGCAGCAGCGCCATCACCGGGAAGGCCGTCCACCGGCCGGTGAACAGCCGGTCCAGCTTCCTGTCCCGGGGGCTGTAGCCCTTGCCCAGGCCTGCCACCACCTGCCGGGCCAAGTCCTCCGCGGCCTGGGCTTGGGCGGCGGAAAGGGCGTCGGCAAACCGCTGGGGGCTGTGGGATTTCCAGGCGTCCTCCAATAAGGCACGCTCTTGGGGTGTGGCGGGCTGCTCCCCGGCCTCTAAAAGGCGCAGGGCGTGCCAGCGGGGATTCTCCCGGCCCTGGCGGCGGAGCAGCGGCGCCAGGCGGTCCACAGCGGCCTCCACCGCCTGGGGATAGCGCACCGGCTGGGGGACGCTGCCGCCGCGCCCTGCGGCAGCCTGGGCCACGGCCTCTTTCAGCTGGGGCAGGCCCCGGCCGCCCCGGGCGGCGCAGCCCACCACCGGCACCCCCAGCCTTTGGGAGAGCCGCTCCAAATCCACGCGGATGCCCTTGCGCTGCGCCTCGTCCAAAAGGTTGACGCACACCACGACCCGGGCGGTGATTTCCAGCACCTGGAGCACCAGAGAGAGGCCCCGCTCCAAGCAGGTGGCGTCGCAGACCACCACCACGGCCTGGGCCTGGCCCGAGAGCAAGTACTCCCGGGCGGCACGCTCCTCCCCCGCCTGGGAGAGCAAGGAGACGCACCCGGGCAAATCCACCAGCTGGTACGCACGGCCTTGGAACTCCCACCGGCCCTGGGCGCTGCCCACAGTCTTCCCGGCCCAGTTGCCCGTGTGCTGGCGCAGCCCTGTCAAGGCGTTGAACACGGTGCTTTTCCCCACATTGGGGTTGCCTGCCAGGGCGATGGCAGGCGTTTCGGCTTCTCCCACGGTATCACTCCTCTCCCCTTCCCAAGGCTATCCGCTGGGCGTCCCGGCGGCGCAGGGCCACCACCGCGCCCCGTACCCGGTAGGCGGCCGGGTCCCCCAGGGGGCTTTTTCCCAGGCACTCCACCTGGGCCCCGGGGACAAAGCCCAAATCCCGCAGCTGCCGGCGCAGCTCCCCCTGGGCGGAAAGCTCCCCCACCCAAGCCTGGTGTCCCGGGGCCAGCTGCCACAGGCTTCTGGCGTCCTCCATGTTCTCCCCTCCCCGCTTGGCTGCAAAAACCTTTGTATGCCACTTTATTCCCGGAGAGGCAGATGTGTGCGCCCCTCCCAGATTTTTGTTGACATATGTTCAAAACCAGGGTATGATAGAGCCAAGGACCGATGGAAAGGAGGGAGCTGTTTGGCCAGGCCCAGCAAATGCCGCTGCATCTGCTCCATGCCCCAGGTGACAGAGTTCCTGCCCCGGGGCGCTGTCCCCGAAGCCGGGGAAAGCGTGGTGCTGCAGGTGGATGAATTGGAGGCCATCCGCCTGCTGGACTACCGGGGGTTTACCCAGGAGCAGTGCGCGGCACGGATGAACATTTCCCGCGCCACGGTCGCGCGTATCTACGAGGAGGGCCGCCGCAAGGTGGCCCAGGCCCTGGTGGAGGGACGCGGGCTCCGCATAGAGGGCGGGGATGTGATGATATGTACCAGCCCCCGGCCAGAGTGCGCCGGGGAACCTCATTGCTGCCACAGGCAGGGAAAGGAAGGGTAACATGAAGATTTTAGTCATCGGCGGCGTGGCCGCCGGCACCAAGGCTGCCGCCAAATGGAAGCGGGAGAACCGCGCCGACCAGGTGGTGCTGCTCACCAAAAGCGCGGACATCTCCTACGCGGGGTGCGGGCTGCCCTATTATGTGGGCGGCTCCATTGAGAACCGGGAGGAGCTCATTGTCAACACCCCCCAGAAGTACCGGGGCCTTACCGGCGTGGAGGTGCTCACCCTGCGGGAGGCCACCCATGTGGACCCTGCCGCCAAGGTGGTGACCGTCCAGAACCTGGAAAACGGCCAGGAGGAAACCTACAGCTATGACAAGCTGATTGTGGCCACCGGCGCCTCCGCGGTGAAGCTGCCCCTCCCCGGGGTGGACTTAAACGGCGTGTTCCCCATGCGGGCCCCCGAGGACGCCATCACCATGCGGGACTACCTGGAGGCCAACGGCGTGAAGAAGGCCGTGGTCATCGGCGGCGGCTTCATCGGCCTGGAGCTGGCGGAGAACCTCTTTGACCGGGGCATTTCCGTCACCGTGGTGGAAGTGGCCTCCCAAATCCTCTCCGGCGTGCTGGATGGGGAGATGGCCGGCTACGTCCAGCGCCACCTGCAGCAGAAGGGTATCCGGGTGCTCACCGGCACCAAGGCCACGGCCCTTGTGGGCGATGGCAAGGTGGAGGGCGTACAGACAGACGCCGGCCTGCTGCCCTGCGGCGCGGTGGTGGTGTCCGCGGGCATCCGGCCCAACACCGCCTTTTTGGAGGGCACCGGCATCCAGATGGAAAAGGGTGCCATTGTGGTGGACGAATGTCTCGCCACCAGCGTGGCGGACATCTACGCCGCCGGGGACTGCGCTTTGGTGAAGAACCGCCTCACCGGCAAGGCACAGTACTCCCCCATGGGCTCCTCCGCCAACCTGGAGGGCCGCACTTTGGCCCAGAACCTCAACGGGGAGAACAAGACGTACCCCGGCGTGCTGGGCACCGGCGTGGTGAAGCTGCCCGGCTTGAACGTGGGCCGCACCGGCCTGACGGAATCCGCCGCCAAGGAGGCCGGCTACGACGTGGAGACCGTGGTGGCTGTCACCGACGACAAGGCCCACTACTATCCCGGCGCGGCGTTCTTCATCACCAAGCTGTTGGCGGATAGGAACACCCACCAGCTGCTGGGCGTCCAGGTGCTGGGCCCCGGCGCGGTGGACAAGATGGTGGACATTGCCGTGGTGGGCCTCTCCATGGGCCTGAAGCTGGAGGACTTTGAAAACCTGGATCTGGCCTACGCGCCGCCCTTCTCCACGGCCATCCACCCCTTTGTGCAGGCTGTGTATGTGCTGGAGAACAAGCTCTCCGGCGCCATGCAGAGCATGACCCCCGCCCAGTACGCCGCCGGGGCAGCCGAGGGCTACACCGTCATTGACGTGAATCCCCAGCCCACCATCCGGGGTGCCAAGTTCGTGGACCTCTCCAAAGTGGAGGGCCCCATCGAAGGCATCGGCAAGGACGAGAAGCTGCTGCTGGTGTGCGGCCGTGGCAAGCGGGCCTACTTCCTGCAGAACCGGCTGAAGTTCTACGGCTATGAGAACACCTTGGTGCTGGAGGGCGCCACCACCTTCAACCAGGTGCGGGTGGCCGCTCCCGGCGCCACGGTGCCCCCCGAGGAAATCACCCGGGTGAAGGGCCTGGGCTTCCTGCGGGACAAGAACACCCCCGACTGCTTCAACGGCCGGGTCATCACCCGCAACGGCAAAATCACTGCCGACGAGATGCGGGCCATCACCGAGGCGGCGGAGCGGTTCGGCAACGGCCAGGTGGCCATGACCACCCGGCTGACCATTGAGATTCAGCACATCCCCTTTGACAACATCGAGCCCCTGCGGGAGTTCCTGGCCCAGCACGGCCTGGAGACCGGCGGCACCGGCTCCAAGGTGCGGCCTGTGGTCAGCTGCAAGGGCACCACGTGCCAGTACGGCCTCATCGACACCTTCGCCCTCAGCGAGGAGATCCACGAGCGGTTCTACCACGGCTACAACGACGTGAAGCTGCCCCACAAGTTCAAGATCGCCGTGGGCGGCTGCCCCAACAACTGCGTGAAGCCCGACCTGAACGATTTGGGCATCATCGGCCAGAAGGTGCCCCGCATCGACCTGGACAAGTGCCGGGGCTGCAAGGTGTGCCAGGTGGAGAAGGCCTGCCCCATCCAGGTGCCTGTGGTGCAGGACGGCAAGGTGGTCATCGACGACAGCGCCTGCAACCACTGCGGCCGCTGCGTGGGCAAGTGCCCCTTCAAGGCTGTGGAGGGCTTTACCAGCGGCTACCGCGTCTACATTGGCGGCCGCTGGGGCAAAAAGGTGGCCCACGGCCGGTACCTGGAGAAGGTCTTTACCGACAAGGACGAGGTGCTGGGCATTGTGGAAAAGGCCATCCTCCTGTTCCGGGAGCAGGGCCTGACCGGCGAGCGCTTTGCTGACACCGTGGAGCGCATCGGCTTTGAGAACGTCCAGGAGCAGCTGCTGTCTGACGGCCTGCTCCAGCGGAAAGAGGAAAACCTGAAGCTGAACGTAAAGGGCGGCGCCACCTGCTAAGCCGCGAAGCGGCGCAGAGGTTTCGCCAGCCAAACGCACAACAAACAAAAAGAGGACCGGGAGACCGGTCCTCTCTTTGTTTGCTTTTGCCGCAGCATCCCCCCGCCCGTTTGCAAGACGGTCCCGTTGAATCCTGCATGGCCATGGGGTATAATAGAAGCCTACGATACGGGAACAACTTGAAAGAAAGGAGAGACAAAATGGAAAAATATGTGCGGGACTCCTACACCGAGCACGTGCAGATTTTGTCCCAGTCCAGCTTAAACGGCTACAAGCGGCTGTTTGGCGGGCGGCTGATGGAGTGGATTGACGTGGTGGCCGGGGTAGTGGCCCGGCGGCACTCCAACCGGAACGTGACCACCGCCGCCGTGGACAACCTGCGCTTTGAGGGCCCGGCCTACGGCAACGAGACCATTGTGCTGTGCGGGTACATCACCTACACCGGCCGCACCTCCATGGAGGTGTGCGTGCGCACCTATGTGGAGGAGCTCAACGGCCACAAGCGGCTTATCAACGTGGCCTACCTGGTGATGGTGGCCCTGGACGAAAACGAACGCCCGGTGGAGGTGCCCCGTCTGGTGCTGGCCACCGAGGAGGAGCGCCGGGAATGGGAAGCCGCCGTGGAGCGCACCCGCCTGCGGAAAGAGCGCCGGCGGCTGGAAAAGGAAGCGGGAATCTACTGACAAAAAAGGAGCTGCTGCAATAAGCAACAGCTCCTTTTTCATGCGCGCAAAGCTTGGAAGAACGCCCGCAGCAGCGCTTTGGCCTCGGCCTCGAAGAAGCCGCGGTACAGCTCTGGGCGGTGGCTGTAGGGCAAGGCGAACAGGTCGGCGGCGGTGCCGCAGCAGCCAGCCCTCTCGTCGTCGGCGCCGTAGACCACCCTATCCACGTGGGCGTTGATAATGGCCCCCGTGCACATGGGACAGGGCTCCAAGGTGACGTACAAGTCGCAGCCGGTGAGGCGCCAGGTGCCCAGGGTTTGGCAGGCCTGGTGGATGGCCTCCAGCTCGGCGTGGGCCAAAGCGGTTTTGCCCGCCTCCCGGCGGTTGCGGCCCTCGCCGATGACGCGGCCCTCTTTGACCACCACCGCGCCCACGGGGACTTCCCCCGCGGCGGCGGCCTCTTGGGCCAGCTCCAGGGCCCGGAGCATAAACCGCTTTTCCGGCAAAAAGGCAAGGGGCAGCATCATAGCGCGAAGAACAGGCTGAGGGTGTACAGGGCCATCAGGCCCACCACCACCCAGAACATGGGCGCCCGCACAATGGACGCCGCGCTCTCCCCCGCGCCCAAAGGCTGGGCGGGGCCGTCGTACCGGGGGGAGCGGGGGCCGATGAACATGCCCCGCTTGAAAACCAGCAGGAGCACCAACGCCACCAGACCCACGCCCAGGGGCACCAGCATCAGCAGGTTGTTGACGAAATAGGCCATGTCCCCAAAGAGAAACTCCCCGTGGCTGCCCAGCACGGCGATAAGGTTGTTCAGGCTGTGGATTATCACCGGCAGCCACAGGTTGTTGGTCTTGGCGTAGAGGAAGCCGAACACCAGCCCGGCCACAAAGGCGAACACCACCGTGGAGAAGTCCATGTGGGCCATGCCGAAAATCAAGGCGGAGGCCACAATGGAGAACCCGATGCCGTACTTCCGCAGGGCAGAGAGCACCACGCCCCGGAAGGCGAACTCCTCCATAAAGGGCACCAGCACGGCGGTGATGGCAATGTCCAGCAGCACCACCTGGAGGGATTCTCCGCCTCCCACATAGCTGGAGGTGGACTCATACCCAAAGCTGCCAAAGAAATTGCTGACAAAGGTGGCGGGGTAGTTGCCCAGCAGCGTCACGGCCAGGCCCCCCAGCACACAGAGGAGGCCGCCGCTGAAGCCCACCTTTTCAAACTTTAAGTAGTCCGCGGGGTCGTCCTTGCGGAAGGCCAAATAGGCCACAAAGGGCAGCGCCGTGGCAAGGGGCACCAGCACCCCGGAAAGCCACTGGTAGCCCAGGCTGTTCTGGAAGATGTCCACGCCCACCAAGGCCAGCAGCATCTGCAAGGGGAACTGCCAGAACAGGGACAGGGCAAACTGGGCCAACAGCAGCAGGCACATGCGGTTCATGGTGCGGGTGGCGCCTTTCTGCCGGGGGTCCCGCAGGGGCTTTTCCCCTGGCACGTAAGGCGGCGCGTACACCGGGGCGACGTACCAGCCAGGCTGGGCCGGCATCGGATAGGCCCCGTAAGGCGCCGGATAGCCTTGGCCCATCCCAGGGTAGGGCGGATACCCGGGAGGCGGCCCCATAGGGGGCACACCTGGCACCACCGCCTGGGGATAGCCTTGGGGCGGGACGCTGGCCACCGGGGCCTGCTGGGGCTCCACCGCGGGGGGGACAGTCCCACCATAGCCCACAGGAGATGCGCTGGGGGGCACCGCCTGGGGATAGCCCTGGGGCGGGACGCTGGCTACTGGGGCCTGCTGGGACGCGCTTTGGGGCGGCGTCTGGTACGGGGTGGGCGGATAGCCATTCTGCATGGAATCAGCCTCCTTTGCGAGAGATTTTACTGGGGCTTACAGAAGCTGGCACAGCTTCTGGGAGAAGTCGGAGGGGTCCTCCAGGGAGATGCCCTCAAGGAGCAAAGCCTGGTCGTAGAGGATTTCGGCGTAGAGCTTTAAGCGCTCCTTGTCGGACTGGTACAGCTCCTGCAGCCGCTGGAAGATGGGGTGCTCGCCGTTTATCTCCAGCACGCGCTGGGCCTTGATTTTCTCCTGGGCGGGCATGGCGTTGAGCACCTTCTCCATCTCGGTGGAAATCATGCCGTCGGTGGTGATGCACACGGCGTGGCTCTTCAATTTTCCGGAAAGGCGCACGTCCTTTACCTTGTCGCCCAAGGACTCCTTTACAAAGGCCAGCATGTCCTTGTTCTCCTCGGCCAGCTCCTTGACCTTCTCCTTCTCCTCGGTGGACTCCAGCTCCAGGTCGTCGGAGGAGATGTTGCGGAACTCCTTGTCGTCGTACTTCATCAGCATCCGCAGGGCGAACTCGTCCACGTTGTCCGTCAGGCACAGCATCTCAAAGCCCTTCTCCTGGAGGGTTTCCGCCTGGGGCAGGCTGAGGACGCGCTCCACCGTTTCGCCGCAGCCGTAGTAGATGTACTTCTGCTCCGGCTTCATGCGGGAGACGTACTCCTTCAGGGAGGTGAGCTTCTTCTCCGCGGAGGAGGTGAACAGCACCAAATCCTTCAGCTCGTCCTTCTTGGCGCCGTAGTTGTCGTACAGGCCGTACTTCATCTGCAGGCCAAAGGCCTTCCAGAACTGCTCGTACTTCTCGCGGTCGTTGTTCAGCATGGACTGCAGCTCGGAGGCGATTTTCTTCTCCAGGCGGCTGGCGATGAGCTTCAGCTGCCTATCGTGCTGGAGCATCTCCCGGGAGATGTTCAAGGACAAATCCTGGGAATCCACCAGTCCCTTTACAAAGCTGAAGCAGTCCGGCAGCAAATCGGCGCACTTGTCCATGATAAGCACGCCGCTGGCGTAGAGCTGCAGGCCCTTCTCATACTCCCGGGTGTAGTAGTCCATGGGGGCGTGGGAGGGGATGAACAGCAGGGCCGTGTAGGTGGCCGCGCCCTCGGTGGAGGTGCGGATGACCTTTAAGGGGTCCTGCCAGTCGTAGAACTTCTCCTTGTAGAAGGCGTTCATCTCCTCATCGGTGACTTCGCTTTTGGCCTTCTTCCAGATGGGGGTCATGCTGTTGAGGGTCTCCACCTCGGTGTGGGTTTCGTACTCCGGGTCCTTGCCATCCACGCCGGTGCCCTCTTTTACGTGGGTGTGGGACACCTCCATGCGGATGGGGTAGCGGATGTAATCGGAGTACTTCTTCACCAAATCCTGCAGGCGGAACTGGTCCAAGAACTCGCTGTAGTTCTCGTCCTCGCTGTCCTCCTTGAGGTAGAGGGTGATGGTGGTGCCGCGGTCCGCCTTGGCGCCGGGGGTGATTTCATAGCCGTCCAAGCCGGTGGATTCCCAGTGCCAGGCCTCATCGGAGCCAAAAGCCTTGGTGTCCACGGTCACCCGGGAGCTGACCATAAAGGCGGAGTAGAAGCCCACGCCAAACTGGCCGATGATGTCCACCTCGTCCTTCTTCTCGGCCTCCTGCTTAAACTGGAGGGAGCCGCTGCGGGCGATGACGCCCAGGTTGTTGTCCAGCTCCTCCTGGGTCATGCCGATGCCGTTGTCGTTGATAGAGAGGGTGCGGGCCTCCTTGTCCACGGCCAGCTGGATGGAGAAGTCCTCCCGGGAAAGGCCGGTGGCGCCGTCCTCCAAGGTGCGGTAATAGAGCTTGTCAATGGCGTCGCTGGCGTTGGAAATCAGCTCCCGCAGGAAAATTTCCTTATGGGTGTAGATGGAGTTGATCATCAAGTCCAGCAAGCGCTTGGATTCTGCCTGAAATTCTTTCATTGCCATGGTTTCAAATTACTTCCTTTCCAATATAGACAGACAGCCCAAAGGCTGAGTGCGAACAAAAATCAGCGGCCCACCTCAAAGGGGTGCTCGTCGTGAAAGCGGAGGTTGTTCAGCCGCTCCTTTTCCCGGATGGCCTCCTCCATGTCGATGCCGTAGGCCTCCGCCAGGCAAAGGGTGTAGTAGAGCACGTCCCACAGCTCCTCGTCCAAGGTGCCTTTCACCGGCTCCCCTGGGCCCCGAAGCTTGCCGTGAAAGATGGCGCGGGAGACCTCCCCCACCTCTTCCACCAGCTTGAGGAATAAATTGTGCTTTAACTGCTCCTCCTGGGCCTCCCGCTGGGGGCCTGGGGGCAGGCTATCCAGGGCCAAAAAACCCAAATCCTTCTGGCGCAGGTAGTGTTGCAGGTATTTCACCGTGGTGTTGCCATCCATGTGGCGGCCTCCTTCACAGCTTTACTGCGGCCACCAGCAGCATCATGGGGCGGCGCAGCTCGTCCTTCATGCCGGGGATGTCCAGCATCCTTTCCGGGGGCTTGGCCTCCACCACGCGGCGCAAGGCAAAGCCGCCGGTGAGCAAGGTGTCCAGATAGGTGGTGAGGGTGCGGTGGTACTTCACCACGTCCTCCCCCAGGAACACGGCCTGGCGCTGCCCCTCGTAGAAGTAGTTGTCCACGGGGAAGTGGAGGATGTTGCCCTGCTCGTCGTAGTACCAATCCTGGTTGCCGTAAGCGGTGAAGATGGGGTGCTCCACCGAGAACACAAAGTCCCCGCCGGGCTTGAGCCAGGTGCGGACCTTCTCCGCCAAGGCGGGGAAGTCCTGCAGGTAGTGAATGGCCAGGGAGCTGAACACCACGTCGAAGCTCTCCGGGGGAAAGTCCACGTCCTCGATAGCGGCGTGGAGATACTCCACCTGGGGAAAGCTGGCCTTTTGCCGGGCCACTTCCAGCATCTTTTCGGACAAATCTACCCCGGTGACGTGGGCGGCCCCGTGCTCCGCCGCGTAGGCGCAGTGCCAGCCGTAGCCGCAACCCAGGTCCAGCACCTGCTTGCCGGCAAAGTCCGGCAAAAGCTTTTGCAGGTCTTCCCACTCCCCCGCGCCGGCCAGGCCCAGCCGCGAGCGGCTCATCTGGCTGTATTTCTCAAAAAATAGGGGGTCGTCGTATCGATTCTCCTTCATGGAATACCACCTCGTTTGTATGGGCATCTTTCATCAAGACTAACCATAATTCTAATACAAAACCGCCCTTGTTGCAAGGGCGGTCCTGGTTTCTTTACAATTTGGAAATATTCGCGCCGGTCCTTATTTCAGCTCCGCGATGGTGACGCCGCTTTCGCCCTCGCCATAGGTGCCCAGGCGGAAGCTCTTCACCTGGGAACACCGGCGCAGGTGCTGCTGCACCGCCGTCCGCAGGGCCCCCGTGCCCTTGCCGTGGATGATGGTCACCTGGGAGAGGTGCATCCGGCTGGCCCGGTCCAGGAAGTTGTCCACCTCCATCAGGGCCTCTTCCACAGTCTGGCCCCGCAAGTCCAGGCTGGAGGATGTCTCCGGCGTGGAGACGTTCTTGGTCACCGTGCGGGTGGGGTTCTTCTTTTTCAGCTGGCGCTTGCTCAGCAGGCGGACGTTCTCCAGGGGCACCCGGGTTTTGATGATGCCCGCCTGGACCAGCACGGTGCCGTCCTTGGGCAGTTCCAGCACAGTGGCCTCCTTATCGATGTCGTAGAGGAGCACCTCGTCCCCCACCACCAAGGGCCGGGGCAGCACGTAGTTGTCGTCCCGCCGCTGGTGCACCGGGTCGGAGGAGCTTTCCAGCTCTTTCAGGCCGGAGCGCAGCCGGGCTTTCTGCTCGGCGGAGAGCTGCTTGTTCTTCTGGCGGCGCAGCTCCTCCAGCTCGCCCACCAAGGCGTCCGCCCGCTGCCGTGTCTTTTGGACGATTTGGGCGGCCTCCTGCCGGGCGCGGTCTATCTCCTTCTTGGCCTGGGCCTCGGCCTCGTCTTTCAGCCGCTGGGAGGCCTCGGCGTTTGCCTTGGCCTGGGCGGCGGAGGCCCGCAGGGCTTCCAGCTCGTCCTCCATTTTGCGGCGGTCCTCCTCCAGGCGGCCCACCACCTGCTCGAAGGCGTTGCCCTCCCGGCTGACCAGCTCCCGAGCGCGGTCCACAATGGCGGTGTCCATGCCCAGCCGCTGGGTGATGGCAAAGGCGTTGGACTTGCCCGGCACGCCGATGAGCAGCCGGTAGGTGGGCCGCAGGGTGGCCACGTCGAACTCGCAGCTGCCGTTCTCCACGCCGGGTGTCTGGATGGCGTAGGCCTTCAGCTCGGCGTAGTGGGTGGTGCAGGCTAGGCGCACGCCACGGCCCCGCAGCTCCTGGATGATAGCCTCCGCCAGGGCGGCGCCCTCCACCGGGTCGGTGCCGGCGCCCAGCTCGTCCAAGAGGATGAGGCTGCTGTTGTCCGCCACCTCGAAGATGTGGATGATGTTCACCATGTGGGAGGAGAAGGTGGAGAGAGACTGCTCAATGCTCTGCTCGTCGCCGATGTCCGCCAGGATGTGGCGGAACACCGCCACCCGGCTGCCCTCCCCCGCGGGAATCATCAGGCCGCACATGGCCATAAGGGTCAGCAGGCCGATGGTCTTTAGGGCCACGGTCTTGCCGCCGGTGTTGGGGCCGGTGATGATGAGGGTGTCAAACTCCACGCCCAAGGTGATGTCCGTGGGCACCACCTTCTCCTTGGCGATGAGGGGGTGCCTGGCGGCGTGGAGGGCGATTTTCCCGTCCTCCCCCACCTGGGGCACCACGGCCTTCATCTTGTAGGCCACCTGGGCCTTGGCGAAAATCAGGTCCAGCTCCACGGCGTAGTGGTAGCTCTCGATGATGGAATCGGCGAAGGAGCCGGCCTCCCCAGAGAGCTCCAGCAAAATGCGGGCGATTTCATCCTGCTCGTCGGAGCGCAGGACGCGAATCTCGTTATTGGCCTCCACCACGCTCATGGGCTCCACAAACACCGTGGCGCCGCTGGCGGAGGTGTCGTGCACCAGGCCGGGGACCTCCCCCCGGAACTCCGCCTTGACGGGCACCACATAGCGGCCACCCCGCTGGGTGACGATGCTCTCCTGCAAATGCTTCTGGTGGGCCTGGGAGTGGATGAGCTTGTCCAGCTGGTCCCGCACCCGCTGGGAGGCCGCCCGGATTTTCCGCCGGATGGACGCCAGCGCCGGGGAGGCGTTGTCCGCCACCTCTTCCTCGTTGACGATGCAGGTGAAGATTTTCTCCTCCAGGTACTTGTTGGGGGCCAGCACCTCAAACCGGGGGGTGAGGGCGGTGGTGACGTTGCCGCTTTTGCCCCACCACTGGGTCAGGCCCCGGATGGTCCGCAAGGTGGCGCCGATGTCCAGCAGCTCCCGCAGGCCCAGCCCGCCCCCCGCCTGGGCGCGGCGCAGGGGGTTGGTGACGTTCTTCATGCCGTAGAAGGAGGGCGCGCCGTACTTGGCCATGGCCACAAAGGCGGCGTCCGTCTCCCCCAAAAGCCACTGGGCCTCGGCGGCGGTGTGGACAGGCTCCAGCTCCCGGGCCAGCTGGGCGCCGTCCTGGCTGGAGCACTCCTCGGCCACCATCTCTAAAATTTTATCCAGCTCTAAGGCTTTGGTATGTTTGTCCATAGACAGTTCCTCATTGGTATCTCACGAAATCTGTTGTAAAGCTATTTAACTTTCTTCTCTCTCATATTTCCAGGAAATTCACCGTTTTTTACATGGCAATCCGACAAGGATTCGCCTTTACAGCATGCTGTGGTAGAAATCCAGGGTTTTGGGGCGTTTTTGTAAAACCTCCACGGTGTAGGCCTCCGCCGCGGCGGAGAGCTCCCCCAAGGCGCCGGGGGAAACCGAAAAGGAAAATATCTTCTCAAAGTCCGAAAGGACGATGTGCCGCATAGCGGTGAGGGCCGCCGGGGACAGGGGCGCGCAGGGGTCGCCGGTGTGGATGTAGCAGGACTTGCAGTACAGCTCCCCCCGGTTGATTTTAAAGTACATGCGCTCCGCCTGGTAGGCGCCGCAGTTGGCGCAGTAGGCCAGGTTGGGCATATAGCCCGCCTCGCTGACCATGCGCAGCTCCACAATGGCTTTGAGCAAAAGCTGGGGCCGGGTGCCCTGGCACAAAAAGTGCAGCGCGTTGAGCACCAGCCGCAGGTACTCGGAGGACTCCACGCCCTCGGGCACCAGCTCCACGGCCAGCTGGCAGAAGTACTGGGCCAAGGCCAAGGCGGTCACGTCCTTGCGCAGGCCGAAAAACACCTCGATGGGAAAGGCCTCGTTGACGTTGTATGTATCCCGCCCTTTGGAAAGCTTCAGGCGGGAATAGCACAGCAGGCCCGTGGCGGCATTTTTACTGTCCTTCAAATTCTTGGCGCGGCGGGCAAAGGCGCGCACCACGCCCTCATCCTTGGTGAGGATTGTCACCAGCCGGTCGCTCTCCCCCACCGCCTGCTCCTTGATAATCAGCCCCTGGGTTACTACCTGCACCCCGCACCTCTCCTCCAACGTGGTTTTCCAGCTGGTTTTTCAGCCGGGTATAGTGGATATAGTCCTCCACCTTGCCTGTACGGGCAAAGCTCTCCCAAGCCTGTTTCACATCCACAAAAAGTCCCCCTTCCAAACCGGGCGGCGCCCTTCTCTAAAAAGAGTATTTGCGGATATTCCCCGACTATGACAGGAAAAGATTTGTTTCTTCGACAGGCTTTGGCAGAATCCCCGCCGCCTTTGTGCTAGGCGGCCCCGTTACATCTCCAGGTCCCTCTCGGAAAAGCCCAGGCTTTGCAACGTTTCGGGGCGCTGGCGCCAGTCCTCTTTCACCTTCACCCACAGCTGCAGGTTCACCTTGCAGTCGAAAAAGCGCTCCATATCCTCCCGGGCCTTGGTGCCAATCTTTTTCAGCATGCTGCCGCCCTTGCCGATGAGGATGCCCTTGTGGCCGGGCTTCTCGCAGTAGATGGTCACATCGATGTCCAGAATGCCCTCCCGGTCCTTCATGCGCTCGGTGACGGCGGCCACCCCGTGGGGGACCTCCTTGTCCAGCAGGCGCAGCACTTTCTCCCGGACGATCTCCGAAGCGATGACCCGCTCGGGCTGGTCGGTGAGGGTGTCCTCAGGAAAGAGGTGCCCGCCGGGCAGGCACAGCTTTTTCAGCTCGTCCAGCAAATCTTCCATGCCGCTGCCGTCCTTGGCGGAGACAGGCACCACCGCCTGGAACCCATACAGCCCGGCGTACTGGGCGATCTGCTCCATAATGGGGGACTTGTCCTCCAGCAGGTCAATTTTGTTGATGGCCAGCACCGCCGGGACCTTCCCATCCTGGAAGCGGCGAATCAGCTCCTCGTCCGCCTTGGACAGGGGCGCGCCGGCCTCTGTCACCAGCAGGCAGACGTCCACGCCGTCCACCGTGCGGGTGACGGACTTGACCATGTAGTCCCCCAGGGAATTTTTGGGCTTGATAAGGCCGGGGGTATCCAGAAACACCAGCTGGTCCTCCCCCTGGGTGAGCACGCCCATAATGCGGGTGCGGGTGGTCTGGGGCTTGCGGGACACAATGGCGATCTTCTGTCCCACCAGCCGGTTGAGCACCGAGGACTTGCCCACGTTGGGCCGGCCCACAATGGCGATAAACGCCGAGCGCTCTTGAGGCATAGTATCCATATCACACGTTCCTTTCCACGCAACACAAGGGGGCCCCGCGGAATCCACGGCGCCTCCCCCAACTCTACTTATTTTATTTCTCCCGGCGTCCCCTGTCAAGACGCCTCCGGCGCAGGGCGTCCCAGCGCTCTGCCACCCAGGCGGGCCCCAAAAAGACAAACCCCGCCGCCACCGCCAAAGAGAGGGCCAGCAGCCCCAAGGCCGCCGGGTGGGAGACTATCCCCCACAGCAGCGCCCACAGCTCCGGCCGGAAGAGGATGACGACCCCCACCAGCAGCGCCGCAATGGCGGAGAGAAGCACTGCCCCCGCCGCCATGTCCTTGATGACACGGATGTAGCGGTTTAAGTTTTTCTGGGCAAAGTCGCACAGCTTCTCCAAGGCAGTGTTCAGTGTTTCAGCCGTCATGACCCCGCCTATGGCCAGCAGCAGGCAGGCCATCTCCCCACGGCTGAGGGAGAGCTGCGAGGCGAAGAACAGCACATAGGCGCACGCCACCAGGTGGATGCGCATGTTCCGCTCGGATTTGATGCAGCAGCCAATGCCCCGGAAGGCATCGGCAAAGCTGTGCCACAGCCTCCGCTTTTTCTGGGGGCTGGGGTTATGCACGGGGCGTGGTGGCGTAGCTGGCGCTGGCAGGCAGGCCCAGCTCCCGCATGACCTGCTCCTCCTTTTCCCGCATGCGCACCCGGGCCAGGCCGCCGGCCTCGTGGTCATAGCCCAGCAGGTGCAGCATGGAGTGGGCCGTTAAAAAGCCCATCTCCCGCTCGAAGCTGTGGCCGTACGTCTTGGCCTGCTCCATGGCCTTGGGCACGGAGATGACAATGTCCCCCAGGATTTTGGCGCCCGTCTCGTGGTTGACGTCGTAGTTGCCGTTCTCCCCCATGGGGAAGGAGAGCACGTCGGTGGGGGCGTCGATGTTCCGGTACTGCCGGTTCATCTCTTGAATCTGGTCGTTATCCACAAAGGAAACGCTGATTTCGGCGGAATCCTTAAAGCCCTCCAGCTGGAGCACCGCGTGGCAGCAGCGGCGGATAAGCATGCGGATGCCTGTGGGAATCTTCACCGCTTTCTGCTGGTTTGAAATGATAACTCTGATTTTTTCCATTCTCTGCACCGTTCCTTTCTGTGGGGTCCTCCCCGAATTTTTTCACCCGAAACCATTTCCATACCCTGCTGTTCGGATGGTACTTTCTTTCAAAAATTATTTTCCAGCCCGGCTGCTGGCCCGCTCGTAGGCGCGGATAATATCCTGCACCAGCTTGTGGCGCACCACGTCCTTTTCGGTAAAGCGGAAAATGGCGATGTCGTCCACGCCCTTGAGGATGCGCACCGCCTCCTTTAGGCCGGAGCGCTTGCCATCGGGCAAATCTATCTGGGTCACGTCGCCGGTGATGACCATTTTCGAATTGAACCCCAGGCGGGTGAGGAACATTTTCATCTGCTCGCCGGTGGTGTTCTGGGCCTCGTCCAAAATGATGAAGCTGTCATCCAAGGTGCGGCCGCGCATATAGGCCAAGGGGGCCACCTCGATGTTGCCCCGCTCCACAAAGCGCTGGTAGGTCTCGGCGCCCAGCATGTCAAAGAGGGCGTCGTACAGGGGGCGCAGGTAGGGGTCCACCTTCTGCTGCAAGTCCCCGGGGAGGAAGCCCAGCTTCTCCCCAGCCTCCACCGCCGGGCGGGTGAGGATTATCCGGTTCACCTGCTGGGCCCGGAAGGCGTTGACCGCCATGGCCACCGCCAGGTAGGTCTTGCCCGTGCCGGCAGGGCCCACGCCGATGGTGATGGTGTTGTCCTTGATGTTGTCGCAATAGGTGCGCTGGCCCACGGTTTTGGGCTTGATGGGCTTGCCCTTGCTGGTGATGCAAATCACATCCCCGGCCAGGCGGGCCACTTTGTCCTCGCTGTCCTCGCCCACCATGCGGATGCAGTAGCGCACGTTCTGCTCGGTGAGGTTCTCCCCGCTGCCGATGAGGGTCAGCAGGCTCTGCACCGTGCGGGTGGCCTTATCCACGGCCTCGGGGTCGTCCCCGGTGATTTTCAGCTCTGAGTCGCGCACCACCAGTGCCACGCCGAATTCCTTTTCAATCAGCCGGACGTTCTCGTCGAAGCTCCCAAAGAGGGCTTCGGCCTGCTCCAATCTGTCTAAATTGATTTTCTGCTCCAAAGAGTTCTCCTGTTCTTTCTTCCGTAATTTCTAGTCGGCGAAAGGCGCCATGCGGCACCGTTCGCCTCATGCGGCTATTATAACACAAGGAAGGCAGGTTCTTCAAGAGCAAACACTATGAATTCTTACCAAAATTTATTCCCGGCCTTATGCTATTCAACCGAAATCTTCCGCACAAGGCCGATTTCTTCCTCACATCTGCACAGGGCCTTTAACCGGCGGGCTGCCCCCTCCCCGGTGTAGGAGAGCTCCTCCTCCACCACCTTGCTGCCAGGGGGCAGCTCCTCCCGCTGGAGGCGCCGCAAGGCCAGCAAGGCGGCCTCCTCCTGGCCGGCCTCCTCCAGGGACACAGCCTCCTCCCGGCAGGTCTCCCAGGTGGTCACCTCCCAGGCAAGGGGCAAGGCCCGGCCCAGGGGGTTCCAAGCGGTGGAGGACCGCCACACCCGGAAGCTCCCCTCCGGCTGGCGAGCAAGCCCCAGGGGGACACGGAGTCCAAAGACTTCCAGGGCGGCCTGGCTGCGGCGGCCGGTGGGCACCAGCACCGTTTTCTCCTGGGGGACCTCCACGGAAAACTCCCGGTAGGTGAGGGCCCGCACGCTGCCCCGGGCCGCGCCCAGCACCTGGTAGGGCTCATCGGGCGGCGGGGAGTAGGGGTCCAGCTCCTGCTCATACAGCCCGGCGATGAGCAGCTGCCCCGCCGTCACCGTGTCCCCCGGGGACACCACCGGCCTGCCCCGCTCCGCCTCCACCGAGAGGATGGTCCCCGGCCGGGCGGCCACCATGTTGGACCACTCCCTGTCGTCGACCACCTCGGGGGCGGGCAGGCTCTCCCGCAGGGAAACCTCCACAAAGCAGCCGTTGTTGTTCACCGAAAGCCAGGTGACGCCCTCCAGCCTGTTTTGGATGGACAGGGCCATGGCCTTGTAATCCATCTCCCGGAGGGGCGCCCCCACCGACAATCCGCTTTGCCGGGCGGCCTCCAGCACCTGGAGACGGGTCAACGTCTCCGCCCCGGTGACGGTGACGCCCCAGCAAAACCCGCTGAGGAACAGGTACACCGCCGTCCCCGCCGCGGCGCCCACCACCAGGCCCTTGCGCCTTCTCAGCCGGGCCGTGGTAAAGGGCAGCCCGCCCCGGGCCACGATGGTGGGGTGGGCCCCGCTCCGCCGGGCCAGCTCCCGCAGCCGTTTGTAATCCCCCGGCGTCCCCCGGGCCGAAAGGCGCTCCCCCCGGCGGGAGAAGCCCCAGAATTCCACCCCGGCCTTGGCCGCCGTGTTGAAAAAGCGGGGCCCGTTGCCCCGCACCTCAAACTCCACCCACCCTGTGAGGAAGTGGGCCAAACGCTCTACCACAGCCATCCCCCCTATGGATACAGGTACTCCACCCGCTGGAGGAAGCCCTCCACCACGGCGGCGCTCTCCGTGAGCTTGACCAGGCGCAAATCCCGGCCGGACAAGCACAGCGTAAGCCGCCCCGCCCGGAAGGACACCTGCTCCTCGCCGTAATCCAAAATGCCGTCGCAACCGTCCACCACCGCCCGCCGGTTGCCGGAAAGCTCCACCACCGGGCCCCGTACTTGGCGCTGTTCCATGCCAAGCCCCCTTTCCCACGGCTCTATCAGCCGCACAGCTAATCCTATGAGCCGCCGGGGGAATGTATCACCCCAGGGGCGCATACCCATGATAAAAACCGCAGGGAGGCGCGCTATGGAAGGATTCCGCTGGATGCGAGGGGCCCGGGGCCTGGGGGCGGCTTTGGTATTTCTGGGATTTGGAGCGGCGCTGCTGGCCTATCCCGCCCAGGTGCAAAGGGGCCTGGCCCAAAGCGTGCTGTACTGCCTGGCCTCTTTGGTGCCCTCCCTGTTCCCCTTTATGGTGCTGGCCAGCTTTGGGGTGCGTTCCGGGGCCGGGGAGGTGCTGGGCAAGCTGCTGGGCCCGGTGACCCGCCGCCTGTTCCGCCTGCCCCGGGCCTGCGGCGCCACGGTGCTGCTGAGCTTCCTAGGGGGTTACCCGGCAGGGGCCCGGGGCGTCTCACTGCTGCTGGAGCAGGGGAAGATCACCCGGGAGCAGGCCGGGCGGATGCTGTGCTTCTGCGTGGCCCCCGGGGCGGCTTTTGTGGTCACCTTTGTGGGGTGGGGGCTGTTGGGCAGCCTGCGGCTGGGTTGGCTGCTCTTTGGGGCGGTGACCCTCTCCGGGCTGCTGCTGGGCCTCCTCGCAGGGCTGGGCAAGCCTGTGCCCCAGGAGCCCCCTCCCTCCCCGCCGGAGGAGCGGGCCGGCGCCCTCATCCGCTCGGTGGGCGACGCCTCCTCCGCCACGGTGAAGATGTGCGGGTGCATTCTGCTGTTTGCGGGGATACTGGCGGTGCTCCAGGGCAGCGGGCTGTTCCAGCGGATGGCCCACGCCCTCGCCGCCACGGGGTGGCTCCTGCCCAGCCAGGCGGCGGCCTGCCTCGCCTTCCTGCTGGAAGTCACCGGGGGCATGGGGGCGGCCGCCCAGCTGGGGGTGGGGCCGGTGTTCTACGCCTTTGGCCTGGCCTTTGGAGGGCTGTGCGTTCACATGCAGGTGTTTGCCTTTTTCCCGGAGTTCCCCCTGGCGAAGGGGAAGTTCTTCCTGGCCCGGCTGCTCCACGGCCTGGGGGCGGCGGGGATGTACCTGCTTTTAGAGCGGCTGTTCCCCGGGCCCAGCCAGCCGGTGTGGGCCGCCGCGGGCAGCGCCCTGGAGTACGGCCTGACGGCCTCCACGGCGGCGGGGGGACTCTCCCTGCTGCTGATGTGCCTGGCCTTTTTGGTGGCGCTCCAGCAAAGGCGGTGAAGCTCCCTTGCCCCCGAGCTGGGGCTGTGTTATAATGGGGAACACAAAGTTTGGCAGCGCGGGCCGGGCGTCCGCCTGCTCCCCATGGGCTAGGAGTGTTTACAATGGGATGGTTCTGGAAAAAGAAAAAGAAGCCGCTGTTCGGCGGCAGCATCGAGCCAAGCTGCTCCTACTGCCAGCACAACAGCGGCAAGCAGGGCGAGGTGGTCTGCGCCCTGCGGAAAGCCCCCTCCCCAGAGGGCGGGGCCTGCAAGAAGTACCAATACGACCCCCTGCAGCGGGAGCCCCGGGTGGCCCCGTCCTTGCGGGCTTCCCAATTCCGCCCGGAAGATTTCCAGCTATAGGAGGCGCGGGCTATGGCGGCGTTTATCAAAGGGAAGGAGCTGTGCCGGGGCTTCTTTGAACAGGTGGCAAAACCCACTTTAGACCGGCGTTTTCCCGGGCTGGAGTACTCCGCCGGGCTGCTGGGCTACGGCTCGGACGTGCTGGGGTACGACGACGCTGTCTCCACAGACCACATGTGGGGGCCCCGGTTTTACCTTTTCCTGCGGGAGGAGGACAAGGCCTTGCAGCCCCACATTCTGGAGGCCTTTTCCCAGGAGTTCCCCTACACCTACCGGGGGTACAACGTGCACTTCTCCCGGCCGGACCCCAACGACAAGGGCATCCGCCACGCCGAGGCCATCACCCAGGGCCAGGTGGACCCCCTCATCTTCTTTTACACCTTTGAGGAGTACCTGGACTTCTACCTGGGCACCCACCACCCGGAGACCCTCACCGACGTGGAGTGGCTCTCCCTGCCGGAGCACCACCTGCTGGCCCTGGCCAAGGCGGAGTTTTACGTGGACATGCTCCACTGCCAGGAGCGGCTGGAGCCCTTGCGGTTCTATCCGGAGAACGTGTGGCTGTACTTGGTCGCCTCCTGCTGGTCTTTGGTGGCCGAGGAGCAGGCCTTTGTCAAGCGCTGCGCCTCTGTGGGGGACAGCCTGGGCTCGGCCCTGGTGTGCGGGCGCATTGCCGAGCGGCTGATGCGGCTGTGCTTCCTCTACTGCCGCCAGTACGCCCCCTACAGCAAATGGTTCGGCACGGCCTTTCAGCAGCTGCCCATCCCCCAGGAGCTGAAAGACGCCATCGGCGCGGCTGTGGCCGCCACGGACACCGCCCAGCGGGAGGACAACCTAGTGCGGGCCCAGCAGCTCACCGCCCAGCTCCACAACAGCCTGGGCGTCACCGAGGCTGTCCCCGCGGAGATTGTGCCCTACTTTGGCCGGGACATCAAGGTCATCTACGCGGACAAGATTGCCCACACCGTGCGGGGGCACGTGCAGGGCGCCTTGGCCAGCGCCCCGCTGATTGGCTCTTTAAGCCAGGTGGCAAACTTCACCACCTTGTATGAGGACATCCCCCTCCGGCGCCGGGTGGAGGGGTTATATCAGGAGTGAGCAAAGCCCTGGAAGTGTTCAGGGCTTTTTTGCTGCTCTCTCAGTTCATACAGGCAGGCACAAAAAAGAAGGAGCAGATTCCTCTGCCCCTTCTCTGTTACTCTGCTATAGACTTGGCGGGAATTACTCGCCGAAGTAGCGCTTCAGCAGGCCAGCGAAAGCCTTGCCGTGGCGGGCCTCATCGCGGGCCATCTCATGGACGGTGTCATGGATAGCATCGAGGTTCAGCTCCTTGGCCTTCTTGGCCAGGTCGGTCTTGCCCTGGGTAGCGCCGTTCTCGGCCTCTACGCGCATCTGCAGGTTCTTCTTGGTGGAGTCGGTGACCACCTCGCCCAGCAGCTCGGCGAACTTGGCGGCATGCTCGGCCTCTTCATAGGCAGCCTTCTCCCAGTACAAGCCGATTTCGGGGTAGCCCTCGCGATGGGCCACGCGGGCCATAGCCAGGTACATGCCAACCTCGGTGCACTCGCCCTGGAAGTTCTCACGCAGGCCCTGCAGGATTTCCTCGGGAGCGCCCTTGGCAACGCCCACCACATGCTCGGCAGCCCAAGTCATGTCGCCGGCCTGCTCCACGAACTTCTCAGCGGGAGCGCCGCAAACGGGGCACTTCTCAGGGGCAGCCTCGCCCTCGTACACATAGCCGCACACAGTACATACAAACTTTTTCATGATTGAATTCCTCCATTTTTAATATAGTGTAAAGAGTGGATACGCAAATTGCAGCTTAGCAGGAAAGCCCTTCCTCGCACTGGGGGCACACGCCTTCAAAGGACACCCGGGCGTTTTCCAGCTTGAGGTGGAACCGCTCGGAGAGCTCCGCCAGCTCCTGGGGCTTGAAAAACTCCTCGGGCACATCCAGCACGGCGCCGCAGCGCTTGCAGACGAAGTGGGCGTGGGGTTCCACACGGCCATCGAAATGCTCTTGCCCGTTTATCACCCCAACACTGACAGCCTTCCCCGTCTCGCAGAATTTTTTCAAATTCCGGTAGACCGTGCCCAAACTCAAGTTGGGATAGCGGGGCTTCAGCTTGGCGTACACCCAGTCCGCTGTAGGATGGACGGTAGTCTCCTGCAAGGCGCTTAGGATAGCCATGCGCTTCCTGCTAAAATTCTCCCGCTTTTCCAAAGCGCTCGTTCCTTTCTGTGCTGTCTACCAGCCTGTGGGAAGCTTCTTCCCTTGGCTATGGCTCTAGTATAGCACAGCTTTCCCTGTTTGTAAAGTAGTAATCGTTATTATTTTTAATTTTTTCAACGGACTGTCTCCGCCAGGGCCCGCATCAGGGCTTTTTGGCTGCGCTCCTCGCTGACCGCCACCAGCTCGTCCCCCGCCTGCAGGGTGGTGGAGCCGTTGGGGATGGTGAGCACGCCCCGCCGGATGAGGGAAATCACCAGCGTGCCGCCGGGCAAATCGATGTCCTTTAGGGCCACGCCGTCCAAGGCGGTGTTGGAGGGCAGCGTCATGGAGCAGATGCCCGCCTTGCCCTGGTTCAACGTGGCAATCAGGTGCATGTGGGCCAGGTCCGCCTCCTGCTCAATCATCTTGGTGAGGATTTCCGTGCTGCACGCCGTGTTCCCAATGCCCAGCACCTGGAACGTCTCGATGTTCCGGGGGTCGTTGACACGGGAAATCACCTTCTTGGCGTGGAAGTGGTCCCGGGCCACCTGGCAGGCCACCAGGTTGTCCTGGTCGCTGCCGGTGACGGTCATAAACACATCGGCGTTCTGGGCGCCGGCGGCCTCCAGCACACCCACGTTGGTGCCGTCGCCCCGGTAGATAGCCGCATCCAAATCGTCGGCCAAGCGCTCGCACCGCTGGCGGTCCTTTTCAATGAGGCTGACGTTGTGCCGCCGCTCCAACATGATGCGGGCCAAGTTCCAGCCCACTTTGCCGCCGCCTACAATTACCATTCGCATTGTCTGTTCCCCCTCAATCTATCTTCCTGCTGATGACCAGGGAGTCCCCGCTTTCCAGGGGAATCTCCCCGTCCTTCCCCTTGAGAAGGAACTGGCCCTCGTCCTTAATCACACCAAAAAGCCCATCGCCGGAGCGAAGCTCCACGCTGGCGGTGGTGTGGCCCACATAACGGCGCTCTACCGGGACTACCTCCAGGGAGATAGTGGTGCTGCCAAAGGAGACCTGCCGGCTTTGCCAGGGGCTTGTCAGGGCTGTGACCAGCTTGTCACCCGCCATGTTGGTGGGGCACACGGTTTGCAGGCCAAAGCGCTCGAAGATGTTTTCCCGGTAGGGGTCGGAGATTCGGGCTATCACCTTGGGGATGCCAAAGAAATTCTTGGCAATCTGGCCCACGGTGATATTCAGGTTGTCATCGGGGGTGGTTACCGCCACGGCGTCGCAGCCTTCAATGCCCGCAGAGCGCAGGCTCTTAATGTCCATGGGAAAGCCCACAGCCGTGACGCCGCTGAAATCCGGGCTGAGTTGGGCCAGGTTTTCCGGGCTGGCATCAATCAGCACCACGTCATGGCCCGCTTCGTCCAGGGTTTCCGCTGTTTTGCGGCCCAACAACCCGCCGCCAACAATCATAATGTTCATGTCTAAACTGAATCCTTTCTATGCCTAGCGGGCAGCTGCCCGCTATGTAAATTATACCTGGCAAGGCCCGCTATGGCCCGCCTGGCAGGAAAAAGAGAACGGCGTTATTCGCCGTCCTCTGCGTCCACAGGATTGGTGGATGAACTGGTGGAAGAAGTGCTGGAAGAGGAATCCGTCCCGCTGGAGGAGGTGTCGTCCGGCGCAGGGGTAGGCGTGGCAGCGGCAGAGGTATCGCTGGTGGTATCTGAGCCAGAGGAAGTGCCGCGCAGCTGGTTGTATTCTTCCAAAGTGACCTCCACAACCTCCGCGTAATCAGCGGAGACAAAGGCAGTCTGCCCATTGTACTGCACCTGATACCAGCCGTTCTGGGGGTCCTCCAGCATCAGCGCCAAGCGCTGGCCGTTTTCCGCCAGGCCCAAAATTTCACCGTCTGTAGAGGCCTCGGCCCGGATGTTCAGGCCGGAGTCCGCTGTGACCCGCAAGGCCTTTGCCGTCTGGCTCTCTGGGGTGGGCGTGGGGGTCACTGTGGCAGGCGGGCTGGAAACAGCGCTGGAATTGCCGCCGTCGTCAGACTTGCCGCCGCAGCCGCTGAAAGCCGCCACCATCACGCACAGGGCCAGGGCCAAATAGACAAGCTTTTTCATCTGCAAACACTCCTTTTCCAAAAGACTTGGCACCCGCTTTTCCCCGTGGAAACCCACCGGGGATACTCCACTGCGGGTACAATCTTATTGTAGCATAATCCCGGGAAAAGTCCACAGGTTTTTTCTTTTTCCCCTGGGTTTCTTTGGAACCTGTCTTTCTTTTTTCAAAGGCCCCTTTTCCCGCCAAACAGGGCGCGGCAATTTTTTCAAAAAAAGATGAAATTCACCCTTGACTTTCCAGGGGACCTGCGCTATAATAAACGAGCGCTAAAAAATCCGCTGGTGTAGCTCAGTTGGTAGAGCAGCTGATTTGTAATCAGCAGGTCAGGGGTTCGAGTCCGTTCACCAGCTCCACTGGCAGACAAACGCAAGCGCATTGACATACCCGGCCAAACTGGCAGGGGCTTATATGGGAGAGTTCCCGAGTGGCCAAAGGGGGCAGACTGTAAATCTGTTGTCGACGACTTCAGTGGTTCGAATCCACTCTCTCCCACCAACGAAAACCGATATGTTTTGACATATCGGTTTTTTGCTATACGGATTTACAACTGTAGATGAAATTCTTTAAAAAATATAGCCTCTCATTCAGTGAGATTATTTGACTAAAGATATAAAATATTCTTGAAATTATTTGAAAGAGATAGTATAATAAAATATCCTAAAACTTATCTTTTTTATGATATAATGCAAATTTTTAAGGAGGAATAGGAAATGCTGCATACTGGTGTATATATTGGTTCCGATTTTGAAATGGTCGTTACAGAAAGGTATATTATTACTTATCGAAGAGACAAAAAAATGGATTTATTGGAATCGAGACTGTATCGGAGGAGTAATCAGACTTTTCTATGTATTGGTATCTGTCAGTCCAGTCCTATGGAAACAGAGCAATTTCTACTGCCGTTATGCTGGAAGGTAGCGTTTATCTCTAACGGAGAAGTCATATGTAAACACAAAGTATTAAGATCCAGTCGTAAAGCATCCATAGATTGTCCCCCTGTATATGAAGAAATAGACAGTGAACAGATGAAGCAATTGATTGGGGTACCATTTGACTTAGAGATACAACCTGAGGAATGTACCATAACATTTCCTGACGGCGCTCAGTGCCCCTTTATATTAGATGAAGAATTTACGGATGAAACGCTACATCCAGCCGCCCCTTCGATATGTGAGGATAATATTGGGGAATGTTTACGCCTATGGAATATGGGAGTCCAAGAAGAATATCTTCCCGTAAACGGAGGCTCCCAATTTATCGGCGTCACCATTAATACAAACAAGCATATGTATATATTTGAATTGTTTGGGGATTCAATTTACTGCCGGGCGGCAAGGTTTGTCGCCACCAATAGAGGTATTATATTTAATCAAAATTTCCGTCAGGGCTTCGAAGCATATATGATAAAGGATAACATGGAGGCTCACTTGCCTCTTTCATATGATGAATCGTTGTTTTCAAGCGATTCTTGTGCATGGAATGATAGAAGTGTATATTGGTCCTTGGACTCTTATAATGATCAAGAAATCAATTTACACGGTTGCCAAGGAGATATTTATCATTGGAAAAAGCCTAATAGATAACTTTTCCTATGGCAGATGTCATCTAAAGTGTCCACCCCTTCCACACCTGCGGTGAGCAATTCGCGCTCCGCAGGTTTTCTTTTTTTGTAACACTGTGCCCGCGTTTGGGGCGGCATCGAAAGTGTATACCCCACCCAGAATGAGTCTGGACGCAATTCGCGTTCAGACTTTTTCTTATGCCTAAAGGCAGAAAAAAAGGGCTACCTCCTGCTTGCGCATGGCTGGTAGCCCTTTTTCGCCTCTTATACTCTCGTCAAACGGATGGCCATATACTCCTTCCCAGGCAGAGGCACCCGGAAGCTACCGGAGAACACGCCCAGGTCGGTGACGGTCATCTCCCAGGTGTCGATGACCTCTACCCGCCAGGAAACGCCCTCGTCCTTATGGAAGTTGCGGAAGCTGGGCCGGCCAAAGCCGTAGTAGTGGATTTCGTACTCCCCCTGGTGGGTGGGGGAATCGGGGACTGCCACCACCTCGTCAAAAATGCTGTTGCCCTCCCGCAGGCCCAAGCCCGGGGTCTGACACAATATCTCGTGCAGGAACTTGATGCGGGCCGGGCTCTCACCGTGGAGCTCTCCCCCGTGGCTCCACCACAGAATGTCGTTTTCCTCGTCGATAAAGGTCTCCCCGTGGCCCGCGTAGCCGCCCCGCATGGAGGCCTCCCAGAACCGGCGGGTGAGCTCCTGGCCGGAGATGTTGCCCCAGCCCATGTCGATGTTGCCCTCGTAGGCGATTTCGTCCCACACCACGGGCTTGCCGTAGCGGGTGCGGTAGTCTGTGGTGTACTCCACATGGCGGTACAAGTCCTGGCGCTGCATGGAGCAGTGGGTCACCCAAGGCCGGGTGTAGTCGTAGAAGGGGATGCAGTTGTGCACGGAGCGCAGGTGATTGTAGGGGTCCAGCTGGCAGAGAAGGCTGGCGTAGTGCTCCCAGTCCTCCAGGGTCTTGGCCTTCATCAAGTCGTACTCGTTGGCCAGGCTCCACCACAGGTTGCGGTAGGCGGAAAACCGGGCGATGCAGTAGCGCCAGTACAAATCGTCGGCCTCCTTGCCCATGTCGGAGAAGCCCCAGCGGTCGTAGGGGTGCATGACAATAAGGTCCGCCTCGATGCCCCGGTCCCGCAAGGCCAAAATGGCCCGCTCGATGCGGCGGAAGTGCTCGGGGTCAAAGCGGGTGAAGTCCCACTGGTTGCCCTCAAAGCCCACGTTGTAAGAGAAATTCTCCTCGGTCAGGCCAGAGGCGTCCACCGGGGCGCCCTCGTAGGGGAAGGTCTGGGGGTCCTTGAAGTTGTGGATGTAGTGCTTGGGGAACACGCAAAAGCGCATCTTGTTGAAATAGCCCTTGTCCAGCTCCGCCAGGGTCTTCTGGATGACCTCGTCGGGCTGGTGGGGCCACACATAGCAGGTGGTGCCCACAGAGTAGTAGGGCGTGGCGTCCTCGTAGGCGAAATGATACTTGTTCGCCACCCGCACCGGACCGTGGTTGTTGCCCGTGGCCGGGGTGACGGTGAAGCTGCCCTGGGTCTCCGCCTCCGGGAAGGAGCCGGTGGTCTTGTAGGTGTACTCTCCCTCAAAGGAGGGCATGAAGCGCACCTTGTACACGCCGTCGCCATCGTAAAAGCCGGCGGTGGTGATGGTCTCATTTTTGCCGGTGAAGGTGCCCTCGATGTTCTGCTCCACAAAGGGGTTGCCCTCCCCGGGGCCCTTTACCGTGATTTCCAATACGTCCCAACGTTCCACTTGCATAGGTTGCTCCTCCTGCTTGATTTATTTTGTCCCAGGCCGGGTGAGCAGCGTTTCCACCGCCTGCTTCCAGCCCTCTCTCTTTTTCCGGCGCAGCGCCGCCTCCATGACGGGCAGGAAACGGCTCCTGCGCACGGCTTGAAAAATCTCCTTGCTGTACACCCCCGCCGCGATGCCCGCGCAGAAGGGCCGCCCCCATGCCGGAGAGCTCCTCCCGCTCCGGGGCCGCTACAGGGAGATTCAGAATGTCGCTTTGGAACTGCATCAGGAATTTGTCCTTGGTGGGGCCGCCGTCCACCCGCAGCTCCTGGATGGCCACGCCGGCCTCCTGGCCCATCAATTCCAGCACGTCGGCAATCTGATAGGCGATGCACTCCTCCGCGGCCTTGACGATTTCCGCCCGGCCGGTGGTGCGGCTCATGCCGTAGAGCATGGCCTTGGCCCCGCTGTCCCAGTAGGGCGCCCCCAGGCCGGTGAAGGCGGGGACCAGATAGGTGGTGTCGGCGGGGTCGGCGGACTGGGCCACCGGGCCCGCCTCCTTGGAGGAGGAAAGCAGCCCCAGCTCCTCCACCACCCACTTGGTCACCGCGCCGGTGTAGTTGATGTTGCCCTCCAGCACATAGTCCACCTTGCCCTCCATGCCCCAGGCCAGGGAGGTGACCAGCCCCTTCTTGGAGAACACGGGCTTTTCGCCGATGTGCATCATCTCCAGCACCCGCAGCCGCAGGGCGTAAGATTTTTGTTGCAGATTCATTCCTTGCCGCCTTTCTCACTCGCCCCGGAGATAGGCTTTCACCTGCTCCTCGTTGTTGTCGTACAGGTCAGGCTTCACTCCCAGATATTTGCAGGCTTCAAACAGCACAGGCACCACATCCTTGTGGATGCCCACGCAGTGGTGGATGTAGGGTCCCTCCACCAGCTTGGCTTCCAGCCGCTTCCAGTTCTCCACCTCCACCCAGAGGTAGGTCCCCTTGGTGTAGGGGCCGTCGATGTCCACGAAGGACATCCCCAGCTCCAGCAGCCGCTCCTTGGTCAGGCCCCGGTATTTGATGGCGTCCGGCGCGCTGAAGATGCTCCGCCGGGTGGGCGCGTAGCCCAGCTTGATTTCTGTCCCTTTCATGGAAACTGCCTCCTTTATTCTCGATGATTTAGGCCTCCTGGGAAGCCCCATTCAAGTCCCGCACGCTGTCCCGCTCCACAAAGGAGCTGCGCACCTGCACCTTGGTGCAGATGCTGTCGGCGTATTTGACCAGCTCCATCAGCCGCCGCACGGCCGCGCTGCCCATCTCCCGGTTATACACCTTGATGGTGGTCAAGGGTGGGCTGGAGATGGCGCAGAAGGGCAGGTCGTCGAACCCCACCACGGACACATCCCCCGGCACATTGTAGCCGTTCTGCTTCAAGGCCCGGATCGCTCCCAGGGCGATCCTGTCGTTGTCCGCGAAGAACGCCGTGGGGAGGTCCAGCTCCCGCTGCAGCAAAGCCTCCATATCCGCGCAGGCCCCCTCCATGCTGGGCGTCAGAAGGAAGGTGTGCTCCGGGTCGCACTCCAGCCCGCTTTCCCGCAGGGTGCGGATATACCCCTCCTCCCGGTAATAGAAGTTCTTGATGCCGTAGCTGCCCTTCAGGTGGCCGATTTTCCGGTGCCCTTTTTCTATGAGGTACCGCACCGCGGCGCTGGCCGCGTCGGTGTTGTCGATGAGCACCGCGTTGAAGTTCAGGTCCTCATACCAGTTGTCCAGCATGACCACCGGCGCCAGCGCCTCCTGGAAGCGGGACGCCTCTTGGCTGTCCAGCTCTGTGGCCAAAATCAGCAGGGCGCTGGAGGGGTCGTTGACCAGCTCCTCCACCTGGCTGTCGTAGTCCGCGGCGTGCTGGTACAGGTTGCACACCAAGGTGTCGAACCCGAAGTTCCTGGCCTCTGCCTCCACCCCTGCGACAAGGGAGGAGAAAAAGGGAGAGTCGTTGACGATGGCACCGCTGGCGCGGTACATCACCAGCTTGATGGAGCTGACGTGCCACTCTGCCAAGTACCCAATCTCCCGTGCCGTCTGCCGGATCTTCTCCGCTGTCTCCTTGTTCACCCCTCGCTTGTTGTTTAGCGCGTTGGAGACGGTGGCGGGGGAAAAGCCTGTAAGCTCGCTGATTTTTTTGATATTCGCTTTCATGTGGGGTGCTCCCTTTCTTCCTAAAAATAGCTCGTCCGGTATGGTAAGCCACAGCTTATTCCTTTATTATACTGTAGCAGCACCCTGTGTTTCAATGGAACGGCCTAAAATAGGATGTAAAATATTATATGATTTTTGCAAGGCGTCCCCACAAGATTGAATGTCTTCTCCTGCCAATGGCCATATAACAGAAATATCCCGTTTGCTCCACCGAATCCTCAGCTGCACTGGTTCCCACCCTATTTCAACGTTTATTATTTGGTCCGCCTCACCTCTATTCCCTTATCCTCCAAAGGCTCATATATAATTTTTTATATAAAAATTTATTTGAACCAATTATATCACGCCCGCCTTTCCCATGTCAATCCTCTTAGGGCATCAATCAATCGTTTTAAAAAAACGAGAATATCAAAACGCTGTCCTCCGTCTTACAGCCGAATCAACTCCCCGGTTTTCATATCCCGGGCAAACCTGCCGATATGCTCCCACACCATCTCGGCAAACATAACCGTAGGCGAGTGGACCATCTTCTCACAGGCCACCGTGCGGAACAGGCGCTCGCCCTGGGAGGTCACGCTGTCGCCGATAAAGTACTTTCTGCCGTGGTACATCCGAGTTTCCGTCCTCTCGAACCGGGCGCCAATGCTGGTTTCCACAGGCTCCGCAGGCTCATTGGGCGCCAGGAATTCCGTCTCCTCCTGCTTTCAAGGTTCGGCCGCGCGCGAAACGCCGCCTTTGTATTTGCGCTTGCTTCTATCATAGCACAGCTATCAAAAATTTTCTAATAACTTTTTATATAAACTTTTCTATTAAAATTTGGAAATGTGCTGTAAAATGGGAGGAGCCACCCAGCGGCGGGGGATGTTCCTCCCAGCCCGCAGGGGCCGCCGCTGCTTTCATATTCTGAGACAAGCGGCGGGCTCCAGGGAGGGAAGGCGGCTTTCCCCCTTTCTGATTGAAATAGGCGAAAACCCCGCGAATCCCCGGCAAAAAGTGCGCACATGCCCAATTTTTCCGCAGTGGCCCGCTGCCGCCTTGACTTTCCCGGCCAACTATGATAGGATTGCTTATAAACACTGGTTTACGCCCTGCGGCATGGGCCAGAAGAACTTATTGAAGGAGCTATGTGTCATGGAACGAATCAAGACTCTGGAAACCCGGGATATGTGCGAGAGCGCCAAGAACGGCGGCTGCGGTGAGTGCCAGACTTCCTGCCAGTCCGCTTGCAAGACAAGCTGCGGCGTAGCCAACCAGAAGTGTGAGAACACAGAGAAATAAAAAAAGGCGCCGCCTTCGGGCGGCCTTTTTTGTGTCAGGAGGAACTGAATGGTACACCAATATCAGTTAAACGGTTATAATATTGTGCTCGACAGCTGCTCCGGCAGCATCCATGTGGTGGACGAGGTGGCCTATGACATCATCGCCCTTTTCGAAACCCACACGCCAGAGGAGATTGTGGCCGCCATGCTGGAAAAGTACGGCGGCCGCCCGGATGTAACAGAGGAGGATGTGCGGGGCTGCATCCAGGACGTGCAGGCCTTAAAGGACGCCGGCAAGCTCTTTAGCCCCGACACCTTCGCGGACATGGCGGGGACCTTTAAAGAGCGCTCCGGCGACGTGGTAAAGGCACTGTGCCTCCACGTGGCCCACACCTGCAACCTCAACTGCGAGTACTGCTTTGCCAGCCAGGGCAAGTACCACGGGGACAGGGCCCTGATGAGCTTTGAGGTGGGCAAGCAGGCCCTGGACTTTCTCATGGACCACTCCGGCACCCGCCGCAACCTGGAGGTGGATTTCTTCGGCGGGGAGCCGCTGATGAACTGGGACGTGGTCAAGCGCCTGGTGGAGTACGCCCGCAGCGTGGAAAAGGAGCGGGGCAAGAACTTCCGCTTCACCCTCACCACCAACGGCATGCTCATCGACGACGATGTGATCGACTTTGCCAACCGGGAGATGAGCAATGTGGTGCTCTCTTTGGACGGGCGCAAGGAAATCAACGACCGCACCCGGGTGGACTACGCGGGCAACGGCAGCTACGACCGCATTGTGCCCAAGTTCCAAAAGCTGGTGGCGGCCCGGGGCGGGAAGGACTACTACATGCGGGGCACCTTCACCCACGCCAACCCGGACTTCACCAAGGACTTGTTCCACATGGCGGACGACCTGGGCTTTACCGAGCTGAGCATGGAGCCGGTGGTGTGCGCTCCCGACGACCCCGCCGCCCTGACGCCGGAGGACATTGCGATTGTAAAGGAGCAGTACGAAATCCTGGCCAAGGACATGCTCCGCCGGGAGAAAGAGGGCCATCCCATCACCTTCTACCACTACATGCTGGATTTGACCGGCGGCCCCTGCGTGTACAAGCGCATCTCCGGCTGCGGCTCCGGCACGGAGTACATGGCCGTCACCCCCTGGGGCGACCTGTACCCCTGCCACCAGTTTGTGGGCGAGGAGGCCTACAAGCTGGGCGACGTTTGGAACGGCGTGACCAACACCGCCCTGCGGGAGGAGTTCCGCGCCTGCAACGCCTACGCCCGGCCCGACTGCGCCGGCTGCTGGGCCAAGCTGTACTGCTCCGGCGGCTGCGCGGCCAACGCCTACCACGCCACCGGCACCATCCGAGGCGTCTACGAGGCGGGCTGCGAGCTGTTCCGCAAGCGCATTGAGTGCGCCATCATGATGAAAGCCGCCCAGGAGGCCGGCCAGTGAACACACCGGTAGCGGACTTTGTCCAGCGCTACGCCAAGGCGGGCACGGCCCGGCTGCACATGCCCGGCCACAAGGGCCGCTGCTTTTTGGGCTGCGAGCCCTGGGACATCACGGAAATCCACGGGGCGGACGCCCTCTACGAGGCCGAAGGCATCCTGGCGGAGAGCGAGCAAAACGCCGCCGCCCTGTTCGGCAGCCAGCGCACCTGCTACTCCACCGAGGGCTCCAGCCAGTGCATCCGGGCCATGCTGTACCTGGCGGTGGCGGCCAGCGGCTCCCACACCGTGGTGGCGGCGCGGAATGTCCACCGGGCCTTTGTCTCCGCCGCCGCTCTGCTGGATTTGGAAATCCGCTGGCTGTGGCCGGAGGAAAGCCGCTCTTTGTGCGGGTGCCCCATCTCCCCCGCCCAGCTGGAGGAGACCTTACACAGCCTGCCGGAGCCTCCGGCGGCGGTGTACCTCACCAGCCCGGACTATCTGGGCGGCATGGCGGAAATCTCCGCTTTGGCCCAGGTATGCCACCAGCACGGCACCTTGCTGCTGGTGGACAACGCCCATGGGGCTTATCTGCGGTTTTTGCAACCCTCCCTCCACCCCCTGGATTTGGGCGCCGATTTGTGCTGCGATTCCGCCCACAAGACCCTGCCGGTGCTCACCGGCGGGGCATATCTGCATCTCTCCCCCACCGCCCCGGCACAGCTGGCGCCGCTGGCCAAGTCCGCCCTGGGGCTGTTTGGCTCCACCAGCCCCTCTTATTTGACGCTGGCCTCTTTGGATTTGTGCAACCGCTACCTGGCGGAGGGCTATCCCCAGCGCCTGGCGGAGGCCGTCGAACGCTTGGCGGAGCTTCGGGAAAAGCTCACCGCCGCGGGCTGGCGGGTGGAGCCCAGCGACCCTTTGCGGGTGACAGTGGCCGCTCCCCGCGGGGTGACAGGCCAAGAGCTGGCCGGGCAGCTGCGGCGCCAGGGCGCGGAGTGCGAGTACGCCGACCGGGACTTCCTGGTGCTGATGGCCACCCCGGAGAACACCCCGGAGGAATTGGCCCATGCGGCCGCGGCCCTGGGGCAGTGCCCCGGGGAAGCGAATCCCCCCCAGCTGCCCCTGGCCCGGGGGGAGCGCGCCTGCTCCATCCGCCAGGCGGCCTTTGCCCCCCGGGAAACCGTGGACGCCGCCCACTCCCTGGGACGGGTTTGCGGCCTGCCCACGGTGGGCTGCCCGCCGGCCATCCCCATTGCCGTTTCGGGGGAGCGCATCACTCCCGAGGCCCTGGCGCTGTTCGCCTACTACGGCATAGAGCAGGTCGAGGTGCTGGCCTAGAGTTCCTGGTTGGAACAGAAATAGAAAAAAACTCCCGAAAGGCGTTGGGGCCTTCCGGGAGTTTTTTTCCTATATCCAGCCATCACTGGAAGCGGCTAGCCGCAGCTCCCTTTTCTCATGCTGTTTTCATCCTCGCGGGGAGTGGGCTCACGGTCCAGGAGCCTGGTGGGTTTCGCTATCCTCGTCGGTGGTGAGGCGGGAAGTTTACTCAGAAGGACTGCTGCTCTCCTGGGAGGAGTCGCTGGAGGAACCGCTCCCGGTGCCGGAGGAACTGCTGTCCTGGGAAGAAGAGGAGTCCTCCTCACTGGAAGAACCCTCCTCCTGAGAGGAAGAGGACTCCCCCTCGCTGGAAGAGCTGTCCTCGGAGGGCTCCTCGCTGGAGGAGCTGTCATCCGGCTTGGAGGGTGTCTCCTCGTCCGGGTCCTCGGGCTGCTCCTCCTTGGGCGGCAGCTGCTCCAGCAGGAGCACGTACTTGGTGAACACGGTGGCGGCCTCGCAGCGGATGGTGTTGTCCGTGGGGTTGAAGTAGCTGCGCTCGTCGCCGGAAATCAAGCTGTAATCGTAGCAGTTGTACACGGCTTCCTTGGCCCAGGAGGAGATTTCCTCATCGTCAGGGAAGGTGAAGTCCACAGGCTCGGGCTGGGCGTCAGTGATGAGGCGGCGGTAGTTCTCCAGCACCACGCACATCTCCTCCCGGGTGATGTTGGCGCCGGGCCGGAAGTTGCCGTCCTCATAGCCGGCCACCACGCCCATCTCCGAGGCCCAGGCCACGGCGTTGGTGTACCACTTCCCGGCGGGCACGTCGCGGAAGGTCAGCTCGGCGGGGGTGTAGTCCTCGGGGGCCACGGCGTTGTAGAGCACCTGGACGAACTGGGCCCGGGTGATGTCCGCGTTGGGATTGAAGAAGCCCTTTTCGTCCCCCACAAACAGGCCCATATCCGCGGCGCTCTCCACATAGCTATAGTACCAGGCGCTGCGCTTTACATCGGGGAACCGCAGGGGGTCGTAGCCGCCCTCCACATACACGTAGGCCTGGGGATTCTTCGAGGGGTACCGGAAGGTGACAGAGTTCAGCTGGCTGTCCTCAATCCAGATATTGCGCTCCACGTGGTCGGGCTGCTTGCTGAAAGCCACCCCATCCACCAGCGTCTGGGAACCCACCAGGAAGTAGCTGTGGCTGCCGGCGTCGCCGGTGTCGTCCCAGGTCAGGTCCAGGTTGTACCAGTCGCCGTCGTCCATCTTGATGTTGTTCCACATGTGGTTCTCGCTGATGGCCAAGGTGGAGGGGATTTCCAGCAAATCGCAGACCACTTTCACGGCCTTGGCGTAGCCGTCGCACACAGGCTCGTAGGCGTCCCCCGCCACCAGGCAGCTGTAGGCCTGGTGGGAGAGGTTCTCCGCGGTGCTGTCCGCAGGCTCTTTATTATAGGTGCTCTGGGCCGCCAGCAGGTCGTGGACCTGCATCACCTGCTCGTAGAGGTCGGCGTCCCGGTCCACCTTATCGGCGATGGCCTGGGCGCTGGCCATCTGCTGGTCGTACATCTCCTGCTCCTGGCCGCCGTAGTTCAGGCGGAAGCCAAAGAGGATTTCCCGGGTTGCCACAGAGCCGCCGCTGGTGCTCTCCACATAGATGCCGTAGCGCATGTCTGAAAGCCACAGGGCGTCCGCTTTGTCATAGCGCAGGGCGGTGATGGCGGCACAGATATCGGTGTACAGCTGGCGGTACAGCGGCTCGGAGGAGGCGCTGGGGGTAAACACCTGGTTGAGGATATACCCGGTCATGCCCAGGCCGTAGAACTCGTCCACCCCCACACGCACCTGCTTGTAGCCTTGGTTCTCCGAGGCGGTGAGGATTTGGCTTAAGGGGATGGCGGCCAAAGCGTCGTAGCAGGCCTTTTGACGGGCTGTCAGCTGGCCGTAGAAGGAGCCGTCGTCATAGGAGCCCAGAGGCGCGGAAAAGGTCTGGGCCGCCGTGCGGCCTGCCTCCCCGCCGCCCAGGGTGTCCTGGGTTTCCCGCAGGGCGTAGCTCTCGTCCCCGTCGCCCCACTGGTAGACAAAGCCCTCTTGGGGGGCGGGCTCTTCCCCGGCGGGCTCTTGGGCCAGCGCCCCTATGGGCAGCGACGCCGCCAAAAGCAGCCCTGCCAGCAGCAGGCTGCCCCATTTCTTCCCAATCTTTTTCATCACCAAAACCCCTTTCTTCCACCCAGGGCCGCGCCCCGGGAACCAGTTTCATCTTACAATTATCCCCGAATCCGGCGGCAATGTCAATCCCCCCGCGGCAAGCTTTTTTGCCGGAACATGACATGGGAAACAAAATCTTCCAATTTCCCGCCCGGGGTTGCATTATGTAAAATAACGTGGTATAATGTAACCAATTTGTAACCTATAAAACCCACTGCACTGCGCTGAAAACTGGGGCCGCCATGGACAATCACTCCTTCACGGCCCCTTTTACTTTAGGAGGTATTCCCTTGACTATGTATAGAGCGAAACACCTGGCAAAACAGGGCCGAAGGCCTTTGTGCGTCCTGCTGGCGCTGGTTGTGCTGGCCACCGTTTTTACCACGCTTCGCCTGCCCGCCCAAGCGGCCGGCGCCCCCACCTCTTTGGGCCTGGCAGAGCACGGCCTGATGGCCTACCGGGACAACTGGCAGTATGTCTACGGCGGCAAGGGCGCGGACACCGACGGCGATGGCCTGCGGGAATCGGACTGCGCCGGGCTTATCTACGCCTACTTCAGCGACCAGGGCGCCCTTGGAAACTGCCAGGGGGGCGTGTCCTCCCAGGTGCGGGTCAACTGCGTGTTCTCCGGGGACCTTGACGAGCTGTACGGCATCCCCCGCATCCACGGCCTGGTGGTGACGGTGCCCAACTACAATGGCGACACCACCTACAGCCACATCGGCATCTACCTGGGCAACAACATGGCGGCGGACAACAGCGACTACGGCACCAACATGCGCTACGGCCCCGTGGTGGACGGCGGCCGGGGCTGGACCGCCTGGCACGTGTTTGACAACGGCCTGGTGTACCCCTCCAACGGCTGGTATGAATTTGACGGCGCCCTGTACCACTACAGCAACTGCCAGTACGACGTGGACACTGTGGTGGACGGCATCACCATCGGCAGCGACGGCATTGCCCTGGCGGCCGATGGGTCCCAGCTGGTTCCCGGCGCCGAGGGCTCCCCGGCTTTGAGCAGCGAGTACGTCTCCGCCACCACCGTGGCGGACGCCCTGCGCTCTTTGGGCTACGACGGTGAGGACAACACCCAGGACATTGTAGACGGCGGGGACGACGTCCCCTCGGACAGCGAGTTTAACGGCCTGGTCACCGGCAACGGCGTGCGCCTGCGCAGCGAACCCACCACCTCCTCCGATACCGTGGCCACCTTGTACCGCGACACCCAGGTGAAGGTGATGGAGACTGTCACCGGCCAGGAAATCACCGCCGAGGGCATCATCAGCGACCAGTGGTACCATGTGGAGACCGCCTCCGGCTCCATTGGCTATGTCAGCTCCATCTACGTAAAGATGGAATCCCCCTTGGCGTCCCCCACCTTCTCTGTGGAGGACGGGCGGCTGCTCATCTCCGCCCCGGAGAACTGTGACATCCGCTACACCACCGACGGCACCCATCCCACCGCGGACAGCTCTTTGTACACGGGCCCCTTGGCCCTCTCCGGCACCTACCGCGCCGTGGCCATTCAGGACGATTGGACAAGCCCCATGGCAACCGTCACCTTTGCCGGCGGCTCCCTGTTTACGGACTTCACCAGCGATGACTGGTACTTTGACTATGTGGACGACGCTGTTTCTTTGGGGCTGTTCTCCGGCCGGGGCAACGAGTTTGACCCCACCCAGACCATCACCCGGGCGGAATTCGCCGCGGCCCTGGCCAACCTGGCTGGGGTGGACACCGCCGCCTACGCCGGGGACAGCGATTTCAGCGACATCAACGGCCAGTGGTACTCCGGCGCTGTAAACTGGGTGGCAGCTATGGGCTACATGAGCGGCATGGGCGACGGCACCTTTGGAGCGGCCAACCCCATCACCCGGGAGCAGATTTGCGTCACCCTGGCCAACTACGCCGGGTTGACCTACAGCGGCAGCTCCCAGGCTTTCAGCGATGACAGCTCCATTGCCTCCTGGGCCAAAAACGCCGTGTACGCCTGCCGGGAGCGGGGGCTCATCAGCGGCATGGGCAACAACACCTTTGCCCCCAAGGACAACGCCCAGCGGGCACAGGCCTGTGTTATCATCCTGAACGCCTACAACCAGGGCCTGTAATTCTAGAAACGAACATAGAAAAGGCATCTAAGCCAAGCGCTTAGATGCCTTTTTTGCTGCTTCCTTTTAAACGAAAAATCACTTACCCAGGCGGATGACGTTCCAGCTGGCCTTGCCCAGGCGGCTGGTGAGGATGCCGTCCACCAGCTCGTCCCTATCGGTGACGGCCTTGGGCAGCACAGCCTGGTGTTCGGCGGTGTTCACAGCCAGCATGTCGTTGTTTTCCAGGACGATGTGCTCCAGCACCCGGTAGCCCTCAAAGGTGCGCAGGTCGGCCTCCAGGGGGATGTCCTCCTCCAAATCGCGGTTTACGGCGAAGATGGTGACCTCATCCTTCTCATCGTCCCACACAGCCACCGTGACCACGTCGTCCACATCGGTGAACTCCTTGGTGTCGTGCTTGGAGGAGCGCAGGGCGGGGTTCAAGGCGATGCCCCGGCCGTACTTGCTGGCATGGAGGTAGGGGTAGAAGATGGTCTGCTTCCAGGCGGGGCCGTTCTCCTCGGTCATGATGGGGGCGATGACGTTGACCAGCTGGGCCAGGCAGGCCATACGCACCCGGTCGGAGTGCTTCAGCAAGGTGATGAGCATCAGCCCCACCATCAGGGCGTCCTCAAAGTCGTAGTGGTCCTCCAGCAGGTGGGGCGCCACGCTCCAGGGGCGGTTTGTCATGGTGTCGTTGTCCGCGGCGTTGGCGTGGAACCACACGTTCCACTCGTCAAAGCTGAGCATCATATCCTTCTTAGAGCGCTTCTTGGCCTTGACAAAATCGCAGGTGGAGATGATGGTGCGGATGAACTGGTCCATGTCGTCGGCGGAGGCCAGGTAGTTGGCGGTGTCGTTCAAGGGGTTGCCGTAGTAGCTGTGCAGGGAGATGAAGTCCACGTTGTCGTAGGTCTCCTCCAGCACGGTGGCCTCCCACTGGGGATAGGTGGGCATCTTGGTGTTGGAGCTGCCGCAGACCACCAGCTCGATGCTGGGGTCAATCTGCTTCATGGCCTTAGCGGTCTCGTCGGCCAGGCGGCCGTATTCCTGGGCGGTTTTGTGGCCGGTCTGCCAGGGGCCGTCCATCTCGTTGCCCAGGCACCACACCTTGATGTTGTGGGGCTGCTCCACGCCGTGGGAGACGCGCCAGTCGCTGTACTTGGTGCCGGAGGGGTGGTTGCAGTACTCCAGCAGATTGCAGGCGGCCTCAATGCCCCGGGTGCCCAGGTTCACAGCCATCATCACGTCGGAGCCTGCCTTCTTGCTCCAGGAGGCGAACTCGTTGACGCCCACCAGGTTGGGCTCGGTGCTGCGCCAGGCCAGCTCCAGCCGGCGGGGACGGTCGGCCACAGGGCCCACGCTGTCCTCCCAGTAGAAGTTGGAGACAAAGTTGCCGCCGGGATAGCGGACGATGGGCACGCCGATTTCCCTTACCAGGTCCAGCACGTCCTGGCGGAAGCCCTCCTCGTCGGCGGAGGGGTGGCCGGGCTGGTAGATGCCGCCGTAGACGGCGCGGCCCAGGTGCTCGATAAAGGAGCCGTAAATGCGCTTGTCCACCCGGCTGATTTGGAAATCCTTGTCCAGGGTGATGCGGGCGAATTTCTTTTCCATAATGGGATGCCTTCTTTCTACAAGTGAATTGTCCGTACAATTTGCACACTACCATCATAGGGGAAAACGCCCGGAAAGTCAATGGATTTTTTCCATTTTTCAGCGTTTTTGCGGCAGGGCCATGGACTTCCCCACCCCGCCGTGCTAGAATGGGGCGTAAGCCCTAGCCTGGGGCACGCTGGCATGGCGCTATAAGTCCGGTCCCATTTTTGCGAAAAGGCGTCCTGGTTTTTCCCCGGGGCTTGGAGTATGATTGCAAACGAGCGAGGAGTGTTTTCTATGGAATTTGCAGAGCTGTACCAAAAGGCCGTGGAGGTGCTGGACCCCCGGCAAGTCTCGGAGAATGTGGAAACCGGCGGCGTGGCCGCCGCCCTTGTCACCGACAAAGGCAACGTGTACCGGGGCGTGTGCATCGATACCGCCTGCAGCCTGGGCTTCTGCGCCGAGCACGCGGCCATTGCCGCCATGTTCACCGCCGGGGAGAACCGGGTGGAGAAAATCGTGGCGGTGGGCTGGGATAAGCGCGTCATGGCCCCCTGCGGCAGGTGCAGGGAGTTCTTGATGCAGCTGGGAAATCCAGACGCACTGGTGCTGGTGGCAGAGGGCACCGTGGTAAAAGTAAAAGACCTGCTGCCCTACTACTGGACAGGGGACAACCAATAAAACACAGGGCGGGGCAAGCCGCCCGGAATGGAGGAATCGTTTTGAAACTGACCCATCTTCGCACCAACCACATCACCCAGCCCCTGGGGCTTTTCATCCGGCGGCCGGTTTTTTCCTGGGTGGCGGAGGACACCACCGACAAGCGCCAGGCCTGCGCCCAAATCGTGGTGGAAGCCGGTGGGGAGATTGTCTACGACAGCGGCCGGCGGGAGGATGTGTCCTCCCTGGGCTTTGAGGCGCCGGTGGAGCTGAAGCCCCGCACCCGCTACCAGTGGACCGTCACCGTGTGGGGCGACGGCGGCGACACCGCCACTGCCTCCTCCTGGTTTGAGACCGCCAAGCAGGAGGAGCCCTGGGCCGCCCAGTGGATTGCCGCGGACTTCGCCGACAAGGAGACCCAGCCACTGCTGGCCAAGAGCTTCACCCTCCCCGGAGAGGTGGAAAGCGCCCGGGCCTACGCCTGCGGCGTGGGCATCTACGAATTGGAAGTCAACGGCCAGAAGGCTGGGGACGAGTACCTGCTGCCTGGCTACCACTGCTACGACTTCCACCTGGAGTACCAGACCTTCGACATCACCGGGCTGCTGCGGGCCGGGGAAAACACCGTGGGCCTGGCCTTGGCCCCCGGCTGGTACAAGGGGGACATCATCTTTGACCGGTACCACAATCTGTACGGCGACACCATGCAGGCCATCTGCGAAATCCGGGTGAAGCTGAAGGACGGCGCCGAGGTGACCGTCCCCACGGACTTGAGCTGGAAAAGCTACCCCTCCCCTGTCACTTTCAGCAACATCTACGACGGCGAGCACTACGACGCCCGGCTGGAAGTCCCCGGCTGGAGCCAGAACGGCTGTCAGGCCCAGGCCAGCGGCGTCCTCCCCGGCACGGAAAAGCTGGAAAAGCTCATGGCCCGCCTGGGGCCCAAGATTGTGAAGAAGGCCAGCTTCACCTCCACGGTGCTCCACACCAAGAGGGGCGAAACCGTGCTGGACTTCGGCCAGAACATGACCGGCTGGGTGGAGTTTGACGTAAGCGAGCCCGCGGGCACGGAGGTTGTGCTCACCTACGGCGAGGTGCTCCAGGACGGCTGCTTCTATCGGGACAACCTGCGCTCTGCCAAGGCGGAGTACCGGTATATCTCCAAGGGAGAAAAGGCCCATGTGCGGCCCCACGGCACCTTCTACGGCTTCCGCTATGTGAAGGTGGAGGGCGTCTCCCAGGTGCGGCCGGAGGACTTTGCCGGGGTGCACATCCGCTCGGACATCGACCCCACCGGCTCCATTGAGACGGCGGACAGCCGGGTCAACCAGCTGTTCCACAACGCCATGTGGGGGCAGTTTGACAACTTCCTGGACATCCCCACCGACTGCCCCCAGCGGGACGAGCGCCTGGGCTGGACCGGCGACGCGGCCATCATCTCCGCCACCGCCTGCAAAAACCTGTACATGCCCGCCTTCTTCCACCACTTCCTCCACAACGTGGGGGAGGAACAGCGGTATTGCAAGGGCGCGGTGCCCTTCTTTGTGCCCGCCCCCAAGGCGCCCGACGAGGCCGGCGCCTTCTGGCTCAGCGGCAGCCCGGACGGCTGCGCCATCTGGAGCGACGTGGCCACCATGATGCCCTGGGCCGTCTACGAGAACTACGGCGATTTGTCGCTGCTGCGGGAGGAGTACCCCGTGATGAAGGCCTGGGTGGAGCGCATCCGCCAAGACGACCAGGCTGACGGCGGCCGGGGCCTGTGGCTGCGGGGCCGCCAGCTGGGCGACTGGCTGGCCCTGGACCGGGAGGACAGCGACACCCAGAACCCCTTTGGCGCCACCAGCCTGCCCTACACCGCCACGGCGTTCTACTACTACTCCGCCAGCCTGACAGCCAAGGCCGCCAAGGCCCTGGGCTATGGGGAGGACCAGCAGGAGTACCAGGGGCTGTGCGAAACAATCAAGGCCGCTTTCCTGGAGGAGTACTTCCAGGCCGACGGCACGTTGAAAATCCCCGTCACCCAGACGGCCTGCGTGCTGTCCCTGTTCTTCGGGCTGTACCCCGATGGCAAACGGGACGTGGTGCTGGAGGCTTTGAAGGAGCGCATCCGGGCCCGGGGCAACCACCTGGACACCGGCTTCTGCGGCACGCCCTTCCTGTGCCGGGCCCTATCGGACAACGGCGCCAACGACGTGGCCTACACCCTGTTCTTTAACGAGGACTTCCCCAGCTGGCTGTACGAGGTGAACATGGGCGCCACCACCGTGTGGGAGCGCTGGAATTCCATCTTGCCCGACGGCTCCATCAGCGGCACGGGGATGAACAGCCTGAACCACTACGCCTACGGCTCCATTGTGGACTGGATGTACCGCAACCTCTGCGGCCTGAACCCCGTGGAGGAGGCCCCCGGCTTTAAGAAGGCCGTCATCCGGCCCATGCCCGATGCGCGCCTCTCCTGGGCCAAGGTGAAGCTGGACTCCGCCGCCGGCACTTACCGGATAGAGTGGAAGTACGTGGATGGCCAACTGCACGGCAGCGTCACCGTGCCCTTTGACTGCCAGGCCCAGCTGCTTCTCCCCGACGGCACCCAGCGGCAGCTCACCGCGGGCACCTACGTGTTTTAAGGAGGCAGCCATGCTGGAATTTCGGGAAATCGGCCGGCACAACTTCCGGGACATCCTCAAGCTGTCCACCACAGAGAGCCAAAAGTTCTTTGTGGCCACCAACGCCTACTCCCTGTCCCAGGCCTACGCCCAGCCGGAGTGCGTGCCCTTGGCCCTCTACGACGGGGACACCCCCGTGGGCTTTACCATGTACGGCCTGGACGTGGAGGATACGGAGTATTGGATTTACCGGCTGATGATTGACCAGCGCCACCAGTCCAAGGGCTATGGGCGGCAGGCCCTGGCCATGGTGCTGGAGCGCATCCGCCAAGACAAGGCGCACCACAGGGTGTACCTCAGCTGCAACCCCGACAACGCCTGGGGCCGGGCCCTGTACGAGAGTGTGGGCTTCCGCCCCGACGGCCGCATGGTCCACGGGGAGATCGTCTATCAGCTGGTGTGGGAACCGTAACGCCTTATCTATAAATAAGAGAAAGAGGGCTGGCGCTGTGCCAACCCTCTTTTTTCGCGCAAAGAAAAAAGACCGGCACGCGCCGGCCCTTTTTATGTTCCTGTTCCTTACTCGGCCACGGAAGAATCGGAGGCCACAGAAGAATCGGAAGCCACGGAGGAATCAGCGGTGGAATCCTCAGCAGCGGAGGAAGTGGAATCGGTGCCTTCCTCGGAGACAGTGGAAGTAGTGCTGGCGCTGGAGGTGCCGCTGGCAGAGCTGGTGGAGCTGTTGCCGCCACCGGAGCAGGCAGCCATGCTCAGGGCCAGAGTGAGGGCCAAAAAGCCCGCGAGAAGTTTCTTCATAGTGAGTTTCCCCTTTATTGCAAATTTTTGTGAGGCGCCCTTGCGGGACGCTCCCCGGCGCGGGGCCTATCCCCCTTCCGGTTCACGACACAGAGTGTACGGCCCATTTGTTACAAAGCCATTATGAAATCTTTACGAGTTTCTTACTTTTAGATGCAAAATCTATGAATAAGTTTTCATAATATTCTATTTTGTCGAATTACATTTCGTAATGTCGCCTATTTCTGTAGAGCAGCACCAAATTTGAGATTTACATAATTTTCTGCCCTTGTACAAAAAAAGCGCGCCGCGAAGGGGGCAGCGCGCCTTTCTGGAAAGGGCTTCCAGCAGATTTACTTTTTCCGCACAAAGGCCTTCTTGGGCATCTTGCACACGGGGCAGGTCCAGTCGGCGGGGAGCTCCTCAAAGCCAAAGTTGGGGTCCCGGTAGACATAGCCGCACACCGAGCACACAAAACTTTCGCCGCTGCTCTTGTCAAAGGTGCGGGCCGGGGGCAGGTAGGTGGGGGAATATTTGGGAGAGGCCCCGCCCAGCTGCTCCACATAGTACTTGTAGGTCATGGGGGTGCCCACGGCCTCGTCGCTGCCGGCGATAATCTCCGCCACAAACACCACTTGGCCGGGGAGGTCCAGCTTCTCCAGGACCTTGCACAGGAACCAGCAGCAGGTGTTCTCCTTGATGACAGGCACGCCCTCGATGAGCACCTTGTGGCGGATATTCCCCAGCTTGTCCACCCCGCGGCCCGAGACAAAGCCCAGGGCGCCAATCACCGTGGCAGGAGTGTCCTGGGAAAGCACGGAGATAGAGAAGATGCCCTCCTGCTCCACGCACTGGCAGCTGTAGTTCTCCTTGCTCAGGGCGACGGCCACCAGCGCCGCGTCGGAGGGGGTGGCCTTGGAAATCTGCATCACGGTGTTGGCGATGCAGGCGTTGGGGCGGCTGCCGTCCTTTACGCCGATGGCGTACATCCCGTAGGAAAGGTTTCCCAAAACTAAGGGTTTCACTGTGTGTACCTCCTTTTTCTTTCAGATGGGGCCCCTATCTTCATCATATAGGGCTGCCCCCTCCCGTATGCTTGATTTTCTCCCAGTAAGCCCGGAAGCTCTGCTCGTTTTTGTTCTCGCCGTACTGGTAATAGCGGGCGCCCAGCAGGGAATCGGGCAGGTACTGCTGGGGCAGCCAGTGGTGGGGGGCGTCATGGGGGTATTGATAGAACTGGCCTTTGCGCTCCACCTCGGCGGAATCGTAATGCTTATTCTGCAAATTCCGGGGGATGGGCCCGGCCTTCCCCGCCTTGATGTCGGCAATGGCGCTGTCCAAGGCGCAGTAGGCGGAGTTGGACTTGGGGGCCAGGGCCACCAAAATAGCCGCGTCCGCCAGGGGGATGCGGGCCTCGGGCAGGCCCACCATCAAAGCCGCGTCCACCGCCGCCTTGACAATGGGGATGATCTGGGGCCAGGCCAAGCCCACGTCCTCGCAGGCGCACACCAGCAGGCGGCGGCAGGCCGAGGGCAAATCCCCGGCCTCCAGCAGGCGGCCCAGATAGTGGACCGTGGCGTCTGGGTCCGAGCCCCGCATGGACTTCTGGAAGGCGCTCATCAAGTCGTAGTGCTCGTCGCCGCCCTTGTCGTAGCGCATGGTGCTTTTCTGGGTCAGCTCCCGGGCGGCCTCCAAGGTGACTTCGATGTGGGGCCCGCCGCTGTCGCAGGCCAAGGTGGAGAGCTCCACGGCGTTCATGGCCTTGCGCACGTCCCCGCCGCAGTGGCTGGCAATGTGGGCGCACACGCCCTCCTCCGGCAGAATGGGCCGGCCCTCCTCCTCCGCCAGCACCCGGAAGGCCCGCTCCACCGCCTTTTCAATCTCGCCGCTTTCCACGGCCTTGAACTCAAACACCGTGGAGCGGCTTAAAATGGCGTTGTACACGTAGAAGTAGGGGTTCTCCGTGGTGGAGGCAATCAAAGTGATGGAGCCGTTCTCCATAAACTCCAGCAAAGTTTGCTGCTGCTTCTTGTTGAAGTATTGAATCTCGTCCAGATAGAGCAGCACGCCGTTGATTCCCTCAAAGGTGTTGGTGCTGGCCACGGCCTCTTTGATGTCCGCGGTGGAGGCGGTGGTGCCGTTCAGCTTGACCAGGTGCCGCTTGGTGTTCTTGGCGATGATGGAGGCCACGGTGGTCTTGCCCACCCCGGCGGGGCCGTAAAACACCATGTTGGGCACCTCGCCGGCCTCGATAATCTTCCGCAGGGCGCGGCCGGGCCCCAAAATATGCTGCTGGCCCACCACCTGGTCCAGCGTGGCGGGGCGGACCCTATCCGCCAAGGGAGCAGCCATAGAAACACCCCTTTCTGGAAGTATGATAGCTTATTCTAGCATTTTTCCCCGAAAAGCGCAAGCCACTTTCGCAAACAAACGTTTGAAAACCCACCTCCAAAAAAGCCGCCGGGAAGGCTTCCTGGCGGCTTTGGCGTATTCCTTTAGGCGTAGAGGGGGTAACGCTGGCAGATGGCCTCCACCCGGGCGCGGATGGCTTCGATGTTCCCTTCAAAACCGTCCTCCATGCACAGGGCGATGCAGGCGGCGATTTCATCCATGTCCGCCTCTTTCAGGCCACGGGTGGTGACGGCCGGGGTGCCCAGGCGCACGCCGCTGGTGGTGAAGGGGCTGCGCTTCTCCCCGGGGACAGTGTTCTTGTTGGCGGTGATGTACACCTCGTCCAGGCGGCGCTCCAGCTCCTTGCCGGTGAGCTCGCTGTCCGTCAGGTCGATGAGCATCAGGTGGTTGTCCGTGCCGCCGGACACCAGCTTCACGCCCCGGTCCAGCAGGCCCTTGGCCAGGGCCTGGGCGTTGTTCACCACCTGCTGGCCGTACTCTTTGAAGGCGGGCTGCAAGGCCTCGCCCAGGCACACGGCCTTGGCGGCGATGATGTGCATCAGCGGGCCGCCCTGGGTGCCGGGGAAAATGGCCTTGTCAATGGCCTTGGCGTACTCCTCCTTGCAGAGGATAAGGCCGCCCCGGGGGCCGCGGAGGGTCTTGTGGGTGGTGGTGGTGACCACGTCGGCGTAGGGCACGGGGTTCTGGTGGAGCCCGGCGGCCACCAGCCCGGCGATGTGGGCCATGTCCACCATGAGCTTGGCCCCGCAGGCGTCGGCAATCTCCCGGAACTTGGCGAAGTCAATGGCCCGGGGATAGGCGCTGGCGCCGGCCACAATGAGCTTGGGGCGCACCTCCAAAGCCTGGGCCATGAGCTTGTCGTAGTCGATGCGGCCGGTTTCCGGGTCCACGCCGTAGGCCACAAAGTTGTACAGGGCGCCGGACATGTTCACCGGGGAGCCGTGGGTCAGGTGGCCGCCCTCGGCCAGGTTCATGCCCAGCACCGTGTCGCCGGGCTGGAGCAGGGCGAAGTACACCGCCAGGTTGGCCTGGGCGCCGGAGTGGGGCTGGACGTTGGCGTGCTCCGCCCCAAAGAGCTGGCAGGCGCGGTCCCGGGCGATGTCCTCCACAATGTCCACGCACTGGCAGCCACCGTAGTACCGCTTGCCGGGATAGCCCTCGGCGTACTTGTTGGTGAGCACCGAGCCCATGGCCGCCATCACCGCGGGGGAGACGATGTTCTCCGAGGCGATCAGCTCCAGGTTGCGGCGCTGGCGAGCCAGCTCCTTTTCCATGGCCTGGCCCACTTCCGGGTCTTGGCCGGTGACAAAACCGATGGTATCCATCAAATCGTTGAACATGGCATTCGACTTCCTTTCTCTCTGGTAATCCCCGGCAGGAGGCCCCGCCGCTTTTCTTCATTATACAGGAAAAGCGCCGGGATGGCAATGGGAAAGGCCGCCCCTTGGGAAAAACCTTCCGCGGCAAAAAAGCCCCAGCGACAGATACACATCTTGCCAGCAGGCGGGAAACAGGGTACAATAGAGGGGAAACGAAACCACGGGAAGGAGCGCTTTCCATGACGAAAAAAGAACGGGCCAAGCTGGCGGTGGAAGCCCTTAAGGCGGAGTACCCTGGGGCCGTGTGCTCCCTGGAGTACCAGGACCCCTTGCAGCTGCTTATCGCCACACGGCTTTCCGCCCAGTGCACCGACGCCCGGGTAAACCTTGTCACCCCGGCGCTGTTCGCCCGCTTCCCCACCTTGGAGGCCTTTTGCGAGGGCACGGTGGAGGAGATTGGGGAGCTGATTCGCTCCTGCGGGTTTTACAACACCAAGTCCAAGGACATTTTGGGCATGTGCCTGATGATTCGGGACGAGTTCGGCGGCCAGGTGCCGGACACCATCGAGGAGCTGACACGGCTGCCCGGCGTAGGGCGGAAAACCGCCAACCTCATTGTGGGGGACATCTACCACAAGCCCGCCGTGGTGACGGACACCCACTGCATCCGCATTGCCGGCCGCCTGGGGCTGACGGAGAACACCGCCCCGGAAAAGGTGGAAAACGACCTGCGGGCCATTTTGCCCCCAGAGGAATCCAACGACTTCTGCCACCGGCTGGTGCTCCACGGCAGGGCGGTGTGTACCGCCCGCAAGGCCTACTGCGAGCAGTGCTGCATGGCCCCCTTCTGCAAAAAGGCCGGGGTGGGCCCCAATGGGGAAAAGGTGGCCGCCAAGAAAAAGCCCGCCAAAACGTGAACCCAGAAGAACAGAACAAAGGAGAAACCCATGGAAAAATCCAAAGTTTACTTTACAAACCTGCGCACCACCTTCGACTGCAACCTGCTGCAAAAGCTGAAAAAGCTCATCACCGCGGCGGGCATTGGCAGCATCGATTTTACCAACAAGTACGCCGCCATTAAAATCCACTTTGGCGAGCCGGGGAACCTGGCCTTCCTGCGGCCCAACTACGCCAAGGTGGTGGCCGACACCGTGAAGGAGCTGGGCGGCAAGCCCTTCCTCACCGACTGCAACACGCTGTACGTGGGCGGCCGCAAAAACGCCCTGGACCACCTGGACGCCGCCTATGAAAACGGCTTCTCCCCCTTCTCCACGGGGTGCCATGTGCTCATCGCCGACGGCCTGAAGGGCACCGACGAAACTTTGGTGCCCATTGCGGGCGACTATGTGAAGGAGGCCAAAATCGGCACGGCCATTATGGATGCCGACGTGTTCATCAGCCTGACCCACTTTAAAGGCCACGAGGCCACCGGCTTCGGGGGCTGCCTGAAGAACATCGGCATGGGTTGCGGCTCCCGGGCGGGCAAGATGGAGATGCACAGCTCCGGCAAGCCCCACGTGGCCCAGGAGAAGTGCGTGGGCTGCGGCTCCTGCCAAAAGGACTGCGCCCACAGCGCCATCACCATCACAGACAGGAAGGCCTCCATCGACCACGCCAAGTGCGTGGGCTGCGGCCGGTGCATCGGGCGCTGTCCTGTGGACGCGGTGCAGGCTGCCAGCGACGAGGCCAACGACATCCTCAACTGCAAAATTGCCGAGTACACCTGGGCCGTCATCAAGGACAAGCCCAGCTTCCACATCAGCCTGGTGGTGGATGTCTCCCCCTACTGCGACTGCCACAGCGAAAACGACCTGCCCATTGTGCCCGACGTGGGCATGTTCGCCTCCTTTGACCCCATCGCCCTGGACCAGGCCTGCGCCGACGCGGTGAACGCCCAGCCCAGCGTGCCCGGCTCCATTTTGGACGAACGGGAGCGCTGCCACCACGACCACTTCACCGACACCCACCCGGACACCAACTGGGAAAGCTGCCTGGAGCACGGCGTCAAGCTGGGCCTGGGCACCCGGGAGTACGAGCTTATCACCATCCAATAAAGACGTTGCACAGCAAAAAGGACCCGGCAGCCTGCCAGGTCCTTTCAGCTTGTCGAAAAATTCCCATAAGAGGGCAACCGGCCGCAGAAGCGGGGCCTTCGGCCCCTGTCTGCTGACTTTTTTGTCGCTGAACGTCCTTTAAGACCGTGGGGCGCTGCCCCACACCCGGCAAACTTTTTGAAAAAAGTTTGATCAAAAACTTTTACGTTTGCTTTCTTTTGCTTTTTCGACAGTCCCAAAGGACCCGGCGGCCTGCCGGGTCCTTTTTCTTTAGGAAATTGGATTTACTTTTCCGATTTTTCCTTGCCCAGGGCCCGGCGGGCCAGCTGGTCGGCCAGGTCGTTCCACTGGTTGCCCGAGTGGCCCTTCACCTTCACAAAGGAGAGCTGCAAGCGCTCCATGGCCTGCTTGCACAGGGCGGCATAGGCCTGGGTGCCGGGCTTGTTGGCCTTCCACAGGCCGGTGGCCCACTTGCCCACGCCTTCGTAGTCATGGTGGATTTCCAGGGCCGGGATGCCCTTGTCCAGGCAGTAGCGAATCACCGCCACGGCGCCCAGAATCTCCCCGGCCACGTTGTGCATCTCCGCCAGGGCGGGGTCGTTGTACTTTTTGGAGAAGAGCACCCGCTCCCCCTGCCAGAAGAGCACCGCCCCGCAGGCGAACTCCCCGGTATCCTTGGAGAAGCTTCCGTCCACATAGGCCACGGCTATCCCTTCCCGCTGGGGGTTCTCGGGGGCTTCCCCCTCGGTGGTGGAGGCCCCTGCCCGCTGGAGGAAGTCCTCCGCCTCCGCCCGGGTGGGAAAGCCCTTGAACACCACGCTTTTCACCCCGTGGACCTGGGCCTTGCAGGCCTCCCAGCTGTCGTAGATGCCGTCGCCGTTTTTGCCGTTTTTCACCGCGTAGAACTTTTTCGCCATGCTCCGCTCCCTTTCCTACTTTCCTGTTTCTTTGACAAGCTCCATCACTTTCCACCACGCCTGGCAGATAGCTTCCGCATTGCTTTCTATGGGCGCCGCTCCGTCAAGGCGTATCACTTTACAAGACAGGCTGTCTATCCACGCCTGGTGACGCTGCTGGGTGGTGCTGCCGGTGCCCAGCTCGTAGCCTGCCACGTCCTCTAAATAGCGGCGATGGTCCTCCTCCATGTCCCCGCCAGGCAGCACCCGGGGACCGAAGGCCTCCAGCTCCCGCCGGTGGACCCGCTCCACCCGCAGGGCCGCCGGGGCGGTGAGGTACACCGCCAGCCGGAAGTAGGGGTCAAAGTGCTGGTGGAAGGAATCCATGGAGCCCGCCATGACAAACCGCCCCGCCTGGGAGACGGCCTGTTGCAGCCGGGCAATCCTCTCCTCCCGGGAAAACATGGCGGTGAAGGGCTTGGGTGTATCCTTTCGCCAGATAAACTCGTCTATATCTAAGAAGGCCAGGCCCAGCCGCTGGGCGGTGCGCCTGCCCAAGGTGGTCTTCCCCGCCCCCGATGGGCCCAAAATCATGATGCCCTCTGCCATGGTTATTCCCCGAAAAGCGGCGTGGACAGGTACCTGTCGCCGGTATCCGGCAGCAGGACCGCCACGGTTTTGCCCTGGTACGCCGGCCGGGCGGCCACCTGGCAGGCGGCCCACAGCGCCGCGCCGGAGGAAATCCCCACCAAGATGCCCTCGGTGCGGGCCAGCTCCCGGGCGGCGGCGTAGGCGTCCTCCTCGGTGCAGGGGAGGATTTCATCGTACAGGCCGGTGTCCAGCACCTGGGGCACAAACCCCGCCCCTATGCCCTGGAGCCCATGGGGCCCGGCCTTGCCCTGGGTCAGCACCGGGGAGCCCGCGGGCTCCACCCCCACCAAGGCGATGTCCGGGTTCTTCTCCCGCAGGAAGCGTCCGGTGCCCGTCAAGGTGCCGCCGGTGCCAATCCCCGCCACAAAGGCGTCCAGCGCCCCGCCGGCCTGCTCCCACAGCTCGGGGCCGGTGGATTCGTAGTGGGCCTGGGCGTTGTGGGGGTTTTCAAACTGGCCGGGGATAAAGCTGCCGGGCAGGGAGGCAGCCAGCTCCGCGGCCTTTTGCATGGCGCCATCCATGCCCTTGTCCCCAGGCGTCAGGACGATTTGGGCGCCGTAGGCTTTCAGCAAGTCCCGGCGCTCCCGGCTCATGGTCTCAGGCATGGTGAGGATGACCCGGTAGCCCCGAGAGGCCCCGATGGCCGCCAGGCCGATGCCCGTGTTGCCCGAGGTGGGCTCGATGATGGTGGCGCCGGGGGCCAGCCTGCCCTCCCGCTCCGCCGCTTCCAGCATCCACAGGGCGGCCCTGTCCTTGACGCTGCCGGTGGGGTTTAGATACTCCAGCTTGCACAGCAGCCGGGCGGAAAGCCCCCGGGCCTGCCCAAAGCGGGCGGCCTCCAGCAGGGGGGTGCCCCCCACCAGCCCTGTGATGTCCTTCACGATCTGCTCCATAGCGGTTCCTCCTTCTCTTTTGGCCGGGATTCCCGGTTCTGTTTTGCCGTTGGTCTTACTATAAAAGAGGGGGCGGCCGGCTGTCAAGGGGAAAGTGCGCCGGCGGGGTGTGGGCCCTCCCCAAAACCTGGTGGAGAAAACCCGAGAAAACTACCGCCAAAAGTGGAATTTCCCATTGCCAATACAGGGCATTTACGGTATAATGAAACAGAATATTGACCGAGTGAGGATTGAAGGAGCATTTTGCCATGAAACATACATCGAAAAAGCCCTTGTGGATAGCCCTTGCATGCGTATTGGTGGTGGCCGCGGCCGCCTTTTGCCTGTGGTTTTTCTGGCTGCGGAACCTGTGGGGCGCGGCCAGCGCCTCGCCGGTCTATGTGGAGTCTGTGGCGGACATCACCGGCATCAACACCGGCGACACCCCCCGGTTCTCCGGCGTGGTAGAGCCCCAGGCCACCTACGAAATCAAAAAGGACGACACCAAGACCGTGGCGGAAATCTACGTCTCCGAGGGCGACCAGGTGACCCCTGGGGACGCCCTGTTCCGCTATGACACCGAGGAGATGCAGATGAGCCTGGACCAGGCCGAGCTGGATTTGGAGAGCATCTCCAACACCATCACCACACTGGAGAACCAGAAGGATGATTTGGAAAAAGAGAAAAAGCAGGCCAGCAAGGATGAGCAGTACTCCTACACCGTGCAAATCCAGGCGGTAGAGCTGCAGATTAAAACCGAGGAATACAACGCCGAGACCAAGGAGCAGGAAATCGACAAGCTGGAGGAATCCCTGCAAAATGCCGAGGTCTACAGCGAGGTGGAGGGCGTGGTGAAAGAGGTCAACGAGACCCCCGCCACCGACGCCAACGGCCAGCCCAAGCCCTTTATCAGCGTGCTGTCCTCCGGGCAGTTCCGCGTGAAGGGCACCGTGTCGGAGCTGAACATCGGCTCCCTGTACCAGGGCCAGGCTGTCACCATCCACTCCCGGGTGGACGACACCCAGGTGTGGCAGGGCGTCATCGAGACCATCGAGACAGAGCCCACCGACGACACCACCAACGGCGGCGTGATCTACTACGGCGTGGACAGCGGCCAGCAGAGCTCCAAGTACAACTTCTACGTGACCCTCTCCAGCCTGGATGGGCTGATTTTGGGCCAGCACGTGTACATCCAGCCGGACATGGGCCTGAGCGACCTGCCCGAGGGCCTGTGGCTGCCCGCCTTCTACATTGCCCACGACGACGACGGCAGCTATGTCTGGGCCCAGAACGACCAGGGCGCCCTGGAAAAGCGCGCCGTGATTCTGGGCGAGTACGATTCCGACAACGACCGCTACCAGATTGAAAGCGGCCTGACCGAGGACGACTACATCACCATGCCCACCGAGGGCCTGGAGGAGGGCAACCCCACCACCTCGGACATCACCCAGGTGGCGCCGGAAGACCCCGCCGGGGATAACGCCGTGGACGGCGGCACCGCAGATGGCGGCGTCATGGACGACGGCATGGTGGACCCCGGCATGGGCATCACCATGGAGGAAAGCGTCCCCGAGGACACAGGAGACAGCACGGATGCAGCGGAGGACGCCGCCAGCGACAGCCTGGAGGGCTCCCCCATGGAGGGCCTGGCGCGATGATGCTAGAGCTGAAGAACATCTACAAAAACTACACCCAGGGCAAAATGGACGTGCCGGTGCTCAAGGACATTTCCCTCTCGGTGGACGAAGGGGAGTACGTGGCCATTATGGGCCCCTCCGGCTCCGGCAAAACCACCCTGATGAATATCATCGGCTGCCTGGACAACCCCACCTCTGGGGAGTACATCCTGGAGGGCAAGGACATTGCCCAAAGCAGCGACAACAAGCTTTCGGACGTGCGCCTGCACAGCATTGGCTTTGTGTTCCAAAGCTTCTACCTGCTCTCACGGCAAAGCGCCCTGGAGAACGTGGCCCTGCCCCTGCTCTACGCCGGGGTGCGCCGCAAGGAGCGCCTGGAGATTGCCCGCAAGGCCCTGGAGCGTGTGGGCCTGGGGGACCGGGTGAATTTTAAGCCCACCCAGCTCTCCGGCGGCCAGTGCCAGCGGGTGGCCATCGCCCGCGCCATTGTGAACAACCCCAAGGTGCTGCTGGCCGACGAGCCCACCGGCGCTTTGGATACAAAATCCGGCGAGCAGATTATGGAGATTTTCCAGAAGCTCAACGAGGAGGGCGTCACCATTGTGATGATCACCCACGAGCCGGAGATCGCCGCCCACGCCAAGCGGGTGCTGCACATCCGCGACGGCATGCTGCTGGAGGCCCAGGCCTCTGGCACCACCCCCGCCGGGGCCGCCCCTGTGACAGGGGAGACCCCCGCGCCCAGCGTGCCCCTGCCGCCGGATGTCATCCCGGTGCAGGAGTTCCACATCGCCCCCAAGAAGCGGCCGGCGGCCCCCCAGGCTGCCCAGCCCGCTGCCGGAAAGAAGCCCGCGGCGGCCCCTGCCGCCCCGGTGCGGGAGGCCCTCCCTGTGGAGCGCCAGCCCCGCAAGCCCGCCATTTTGGTGGACTGCTCCATCCCCCTGCGGGAGGATTTGCGCGCCGCCAAGCCCGCGCCCAAAACCGCCCCCCTGCCGGAGCGGCGGCGAACCATGGCCCAGCCCGCGGTGGAGCGCAAGCCCGCAGCCCAGCCAAAACCAGCCCCCGCCCCCCAGCCTGCCAAGCGCCCCGCCGCGGCGGCAGCGCCCAAGCAGCCCAGCCCGGGCGGCTTTGCCACGCCTATCCCCACCGATTTGGGGGCCTTCTTCCCACGGCCCAAGCGCGGCCGCTCTGCCGAGCAGAAGCCCTTGGTGCCCCGCACGGAGTTTTAAGCGCTGGCGCCTAGCGTTCAGAAAGGAACCTGTAACCCATGAGCCTAAACAAGAAAACCAGGAAAAACCTGATAATCGCCAGCGTCACCGCTGTGTTGGTGGTGGGCTTTGCCCTGGGCCTTTGGTTTTTCGTGCAATACCAGTCGGACCAGAAAACCGTGGAGGTGCAGCCGGTGAGCTACCTCTCCACCTCCTATTGGGGGGATACCACCTATTCCTCCGGCACGGCCGCCAGCGACTCCACCCAGGAGATTTACCCCTCTACCGAGCAGACCATCTCGGACATCTACGTCACCGAGGGCCAGCAGGTCAGCGTGGGCGACCCCCTGCTCCAGTATGACAAGACCAAGCTGGAGCTGGACGTGGAGGCCAAGGACATCGCCGTGAAGCAGGCGGAAATCGAGCTGGACGACGCCGAGGACGAGCTGAAAAAGCTGCGCAACACCACGCCTGTCTCCACGCCGCGCCCCACCCGGCAGCCCACCGCGACCCCCCGGCCCACCCAGAAGCCCTCCTCCACGCCGGCGCCAACGGCCACGCCCGCCCCTACCGCCACCCCGGCGCCCACAGTGCCCCCGGCTGACGTGACGGTCTACCGCCGGCTGGACGTGGACTCCAAGCCCTACGCGGGCAGCGGCACCACCGAGGACCCCTATGTGTTCCTGTGCACCGAGGACTGCGTCTTGACCCAGGAGTTTTTGCTGCGGCTGCTGGGGGACGGCTCTACCCCCTCCCCCGACGACGTGCTGGCCACGCCCTTTGCCGCCACCTTCGAGGTGCGGGAGGGCAACTCCAACTACGGCGAGTTGCTGTACTCCTTCACCTTGGACGGCACGGATTTGTCCGGCGGCTTCCAGATGGAGGACGTGCTGGCCGCCGGGGACACGCTGGAATCTGTGGCGGAGGTCTTTGAGGCCCGGAACAACTCCGGCTCCAAGGCCACGCCCACTCCCACCCCCAGCAACGACTACGACGACATGGGCTACACCAAGGAGGAGCTGCAAAAGCTCATCCAGGACCAGCGCCAGAAGATTAAGGACCTGGAGCTGAAAGTGAAGCAGGCCGAGCTGAATTTGGAGAAATCCAAGGTGGCCCTGGAGAACTCCACCGTGCGCAGCACCGTGGACGGCGTGGTGCGCACCTTGTTGGACGCGGACACCGCCGCGGCCAACAGCCAGCCCTTGCTGGTGGTGGCTGGGCAGGGGCAGTTCACCATCAAGGGGACCATCAGCGAGAGCTTGCTCACCAGCATCCACGTGGGGGACGTAGTCTCCGCCATGAGCTATGAAAACGGCATGAGCTACACCGCCACCATCTCGGAAATCTCCACCTACCCCTTGGAGGGGAGCTACTATAACGGCACCGGCAACCCCAACAGCTCCACCTATGAATTCACCGCCGTGGTGGATAACCCCGAGGGGCTTTCCAACGGCATGTATCTGGACATCACCCTGAGCACCTCGGGCAACGTTTCCATGGATGGCAGCAGCGACGCCCTCTATCTGGACAAAGCCTACATCCGGGAGGACGAGGGCGGCAGCTACGTGATGAAGTCCGGCATTGACAACCGCCTGTACAAACAGTACTTAGAGCTGGGCGCCACCATCTACAGCGGCAACTATGTGGAAATCATCAGCGGCCTGACCGTGGACGACTACATCGCCTTCCCCTACGGCACCGACGTGAAAGAGGGCGTGCGGGTGGTGGTGGAAGGCACCGGCGAGCCCCCCATGGCGGAGGACTCCGGCGGCAGCTCCTCCAGCCTGGTGGAAGACGGCACGGAAAGCGCCGAGGGCGCAGAGGGCACCGAAAGCAGCCTGGAGGCCGACGGCGGCAACGGGGCTGTGCTCTTCTCGGAGGAAGGCGCCGCCTCGGGCGAGGACATTGTAGAGGCCGACCCCGAGGACGGGGAAGCCTCCACCAGCGACAGCCAGGACGCCGGCACCGCCGCGCAGTCTGATTTTTAAAAGGGAGGGCGAAGCGACATGATAGAGAACATACGCCTTTCCTTTCAAGGCATCTGGGCCCACAAGATGCGCTCCTTCTTGACCATGCTGGGCATCATCATCGGCATCGCGTCCATCATCTCCATTGTGTCCACCATCAAGGGCACCAACGAGCAGATTAAGCGCAACTTAATCGGCGCGGGGAACAACGTGGTGCGGGTGCAGCTGTATCAAAACGACACCGACTGGGTGTACGAGGTGACCAGCTACGGCATGCCCCAGGGCATCCCCCAGGTGGACGAGGACACCTACCAGGAAATCCTGGATATGCCCCAGGTGGAGGACGCCGCGGTGTACACCCGCCGCATGGATTACAACAACTCCCTGTACTACGGCAACGAGGGCATTGACGGCTGCGAGATGCTGGGCGTGGACAACTCCTACTTTGAGACCTGCCAGTATGTGGTAGACCGGGGCCGGATGTTCGTCCCGGCGGACTTTAACGAGTACCGCCCGGTGGCCATCATCGACAACAACACCGCCGAGCAGCTGTTCCAGGGGGAGGACCCCGTGGGCAAGACCATCGAGTACAACTCCACCGCCCTTGTGGTGGTGGGCGTGGTGGAGGTGGCCAACCGCTTTGAGCCGGTCATCAACTCCATCGAGGACTACTACACCTACATGGGCAACTCCACCTCGGGGAAGGTGTTCATCCCCAACGCCATTTGGCCCTCCCTGTTCGCCTATGACGAGCCCCAAGAGGTGGCCGTCCGCTGCCAGAGCACCGAGGCCATGTCCACGGTGGGCACCCAGGTGGCGGACCTGCTCAACGAGAACAACCAGAACGAAACCATCAAGTACCGGGCGGAGGACGTGCTCCAGCAGGCCCAAGAGCTGCAGGAGCTCTCCAACGCCACCAACCAGCAGCTGGTGTGGATTGCCAGCATCTCCCTGCTGGTGGGCGGCATCGGCGTGATGAACATCATGCTGGTATCCGTCACCGAGCGCACCCGGGAGATCGGCCTGAAAAAGGCCATTGGCGCCAAGAAGGGCCGCATCCTGTGGCAGTTCCTCACCGAGGCGGCGGTGCTCACCAGCCTTGGGGGCATTTTGGGCGTGGCCGCCGGCATTGGCATGGCGGAGCTTGTCTCCCATCTCACCCAGGCCCCGGTGGCCATCAGCGTGCCGTCCATTTTCCTGGCGGTGCTGTTCTCCATGGCCATCGGCGTGGTGTTTGGCCTGCTGCCCTCCATCAAGGCCGCCAACCTGAATCCCATCGACGCCCTCCGCCACGAATAGGCAGCGTGACGCTGCACCCAAGTCGCGCACGCGCCTGATGGGCGCGAAAGCCCGGTGGGATAGACAACGGGGCGGCACGCGTTTGGAGCGCGATAAAACCATAAGGCTTCTTTTGGGAGGCCCCCGCAGGCAAGTCGCGCACGCGCCTGATGGGCGCGAAAGCCTGGTGAGATAGACACACGGGGCGGCACGCGTTTGGAGCGCGGTGAAACCATAAGGCTTCTTTTGGGAGGCCCCGTGGGCAAACTGCTGGGGGCCGCACTCTTAGATACAAATAAATATCCCCCGGCGAAGCCGGGGGTTTTTCATCGACGGGCAAAGCCCTATGATACTAGCCACGCGTCACGTCACGTTGGTGCGGCCTGACATCCGCGTTTTGTCCTTATCTGCTACCCGTAAACGGGTTTTTTAGAAGTTTCCCATTGTCAGTTGTTCTCCCGCCTTATCTTCTTCCAACTGATGACGGATGTACTCCTCAATCTTTTTTGCATTTTTCCCTGCCGTGTCTACGTAGTACCCACGGCACCAGAACTCCCTGTTCCGATACTTGTATTTCA